>Ga0209382_10012069_pt1 | contig 10687 bp, 6 predicted proteins | sample SoiMetdeltSBSDD5_FD_187599 | JGI IMG/M metagenome (GOLD analysis project Ga0209382, IMG submission 187599) | Bulk soil microbial communities from a Populus tree surrounding site in Tennessee, USA - Soil MetaG P. deltoides SBSDD5 (SPAdes) (version 2) | ecosystem: Environmental > Terrestrial >...
GCCGCCGCCGAACGACATGCCGAAGTCGGTGGAGCTCCGGTCGCCGATGATGTTCGTCGTTTCGACCCAGCCACCCGGATAGCAGACATACCACCACGGATCGCAGTAGCCCGGCACCCAGCCCACACCGGGTGTCGTCAAGCGGATCTTGCGATAGTAGATGCCCATCCCTGCGAGCCCGTACGGCCTCACCCCGCCGTCCGGCTTCTGCACGATCAAACTCGCCGTGCCGTACTGCATGCTCATGTCGCCGAACAAATCCGTCGGGATCGTTGAGCCGCCAGGGTTGTCGGCGATGTTGATCGAGAATTGCTTATCGCCGAAACCGTTAAAGCTGTACAGCCCTTCAATACCGATGATCGGGTTTACGTCGACCTGGACGCCGAAGTTGAAGTTGTAGCCCCCACCGAGGCGATCGCTCACCTCGGAGTTCGGCTGCGTGTAGCCACCGCCAAACGAGAAGTGCACTCGCTTGTCCTGGGCGGCGGCGGGAAGAGTCCAAAGCGCACACACGACGAACACGAACAACGTTTTGTACCGCATCACAGTCCTTTCTGCCGAACGGTCATGAGCAGTCCACATGCCACTCCGTGTGTGCGGCGCGATACGACAGGAAATCCCCCAAAAAAACTTGAACATGTCGTCTCGCAGTGCGGTGCGCGCCCCGGCATGAGTAACGTCTAACCGGAGTGCCTCCGGAATAGCGTAGTTGCCGTTCGTCGCAGTGGGACGAGGGGTGAGGGCCAGTACTCTTTGTGTTCAATGACTTGTGAGCGCAGCCAACGGCCAGCCGGACGGTGGCACTGCGCGTGCTGTTGCGTCCCGCTGGCATGCTCACACCGATGGTCTTGCTGCTTCTCGCCGCCACGGCACCCGTCCAAGACACACAACAGCCATCCAAAGAAGGTCAGCAGCGATCACAAACGGTGACCTGCACGTCGAAGTTAGGCGAACGATTGCAATGCGCTGCCGACACGTCGAGGGGGATCGTGCTACTGCGCTCGACGGGTGAGGCACCGTGCCTGCTGGGTAGAACGTGGGGTTACGACCAGGCGAGCGTCTGGGTCTCGGACGGTTGCAGTGGTGAGTTCGCCACCGGCCCTGTTTCAGAACAAGAAGACAAGAAGCCGGGCGTGCCACGGCACGTTCCGAACGTCGGGTTTCTGCTCTTTGACGGCGAGAAGGGCCAGATCTATTTCCGGCTTTTCAGCTACGCGCGCTACCTGAATCAGCGCAATCTCGACGAGTCCTACGTCGACGCCTTCGGCAATACCAAGACCGTTCAACGGCGTCAAGACATGCAGCTGCAGAAGTTCTTCGCGCCGTTCTCAGGCTGGTTCCTCACACCACAGTTTCGCTACTACCTCTACGTCTGGTCCGCGAACACGTCGCAAGGCGATCCGGCGCAGGTCGTGGGCGCGGGAAATCTGAGCTATACCTTCAATCGCTTCGTGAGCGTGGGCGCGGGGATCACTTCTTTGCCGTCTGTACGCAGCACTGAAGGGCAGTTCCCGTTCTGGCTCGGAGTGGACAATCGCCTCATCGCCGACGAGTTCTTCAGAGGTTCGTACACCAGCGGCGTGTGGCTCAAAGGCGAGTTCCACACCAAGGTCAAGTACATGGCGATGTTCGCGAATAACTTGAGCACCCTCGGCGTGAGCGCCGCTCAGCTCGATAACCGGTTCGATACACAGTCGTACTCCGTCCAGTGGCTGCCGACGACCGGCGAGTTCGGTCTCTGGAACACCTTCGGCGACTACGACGATCACCAGAAGGTCGCGACACGGATCGCCGTCCACTACACGCACAGCCTCGAGGAGAAACAGAGTCAGCCCGGCACCGAAGGGATCGAGAACAGCCAGATCCGCCTCACCGACGGCAGCATCATCTTCACGCCGGACCTGTTCGGTCCCGGTATCACGGTGAACGAGGTCGACTACCGGATGTCGAGCGTCGATGCCGGCGTCAAGTACAAAGGCATGTCAGTCGAGGGGGAGTACTACTGGCGGTGGCTAAGCAACTTCGCGGGCGTCAACACGAGCGGGATTGAGAACATCACTGACCACGGCTATCAGCTGCAGGCATCGGCCATGGCGGTTCCAAAGGTTCTCCAGTTGTACGGCGGTGTCTCACAAGTCTTCGGCCGCTATGGCGACCAATGGGAAGTGCGGGCCGGGGAGAACTGGTACTTTATGAAAGAGCGCGGCCTCCGCCTCAACGGAGAGTGGGCATACGTGAACAGATCCCCGGTGGGATACACCGCCTACCCGTACCCAGTCGGCGCCAGGGGCAACGTGTTCCACATCAACCTGGAAATGAACTTCTGATCCGCGGGATGAAAGATGCGTAGCAACACGTCGTATCGCTCGGCGGCGGTTCTCGGCATCGTGGCCTGTCTTGGTCTGCTGGGGGTCTTTTCGGTGCGTTCGATCGGCTCGCAGGGGCAGAGCGCCGCAGACACGTTCAACGACTCGCACTTCCACCTGACCAACTACGTCCAGCAGGGCATCACCGCCCGCCAATTCCTCGGGATTATGGGCAATCGGGTGAGCCGATCGACGCTGTTCGGCATTCCGCTGCAGCAGCACTGGTCGCATGCGAACTCTGGTGATTTCGCGCCGACCTATTACCTGCACACCGACGCGCCGCTTTACTACTACTCGTTCACCGATGCGTTCATTGCGAGCACCTATCGGTCGCTGTCGAAAGAGGAACAGGCACGCTTCGATCCGATGATCACCGGCTTCAACCCGGCCGACATGTACGGCGTCGACCACATTCGTCGCGTGCTTCAAACGTTCCCGGGTGTCTTCACCGGCATCGGAGAGTTCACCATCCACAAGGAGTTTGTGAGTGCCAAGATTCCTGGCGAGACGGCGAGCCTTACGAATCCCGCGCTCGATCGTATCCTCGATTTCGCCGCCGACGTCGGACTGGTCGTCATTCTGCACAGCGACATCGACGTGCCGTTTGCGAAGCAGGACGCCGAACCGGTGTATCTGACGCAGATGAAGGCGCTGCTGAAGCGCCATCCCAAGACGACGATCATCTGGGCGCACGTCGGCCTTGGTCGCATCGTGCATCCCGTTCGGGTCTCCGCTGAAGCCGCCGAGCGAAATCCGGCGCAGGTCGCGATCGTCGAGACCATGCTTGCGGATCCCGCCTTCAGTCACGTCAGCTTCGACATTTCATGGGATGAGGTCGCGAAATACGCCGTGGCCAGTCCCGATGCCATCACGCGCGTGGCCGGGATGCTCAACAAGTATCCGGATCGATTCCTGTTCGGTACCGACACCGTCGCACCGGCCGGTCCCGCGCCGTACTACGCGGTGTTCGACATCTGGGCCCCGGTGTGGAAGCTGCTGTCGCCGGAGGTCAGCGCAAAGGTGCGCAAGGGGAACTACGAGCGGCTCTTCGATGAAGGACGACGACGGGTCCGAGCCTGGGAAAAGGCAAACGTGCAATGAGGTTGCACATCACAGAAGGAGAGACAGCGATGCGAGGAACACAGACGAACCGGCAGACCGGTTTGATCTGGCTGCTGACGGCGGTCGTCGTATTCGGAGTGTACTCGCGCGCGGGCGCGCAAGATGCTCCCGCCGACGCCACGGCGCCAGCCGCCGCGAAAGCGCAAGCCTCAGGGCCCGCGAAGCCAAGTTTCGAGATTTACGGCTTCACGATGCTCGACGTGGGCCACGACTTCAAACAGATCCACCCGGACTGGTACGACACCATGCGTGTCACCAGGCTGCCGGCGGTCGAGAACGAGTTCGGAAGCGATCACCACGCGTTCGCGAGCGTGCGACAGAGCCGGCTCGGCGTGCGTTCCTCGACGCCAACCGATCTCGGGGAACTCAAGACGACGTTCGAATTCGAACTCTTTGGAACCGGCGTGGACTCCGGTCAAACGACCTTCCGCCTGCGTCATGCCTACGGTGAATTGGGCGCCTTCGGAGCCGGCCAGTACTGGAGCCCGTTCATGGATCCCGACGTCTTTCCAAACTCGCTCGAATACTGGGGCCCGACCGGGATGGTGTTCTTCCGTAACGTGCATTTCCGCTGGATGCCTGTCCGCGGCGAGCACAGCATGACGTTGGCGCTCGAACGGCCGGGCGCGAGCGGCGACCAGGGCATCTACGCCGACCGCATCGAGCTGTCGGGGATCACGGCGCGGTTCCCCGTACCGGATTTTTCGGCCGCCTACAAGTACACCCAGGACTGGGGCTACGTGCGCGCGGCTGGCATGCTGCGAGTGATCAAATGGGATGACAGTCTGGACGATGGCCTCGATCTCTCGGGCGACGCTACTGGTTGGGGGCTGAACCTCAGCTCCAATCTCAAACCGACCAAGAACGACACGATTCGTCTCCAGTTCGTGTTCGGCGAAGGCATCCAGAACTACATGAACGACTCTCCCGTCGACATCGGCATCGTCAACAACTTCTCGAATCCGGTCAGGCCGATTCTCGGCGAGGCGATCCCCATCATCGGCATCGTGGCGTTCCTCGACCACAACTGGAACGAGAAGATGAGCTCGACGTTCGGCTATTCGCGCCAGGACAACGACAACACCGAGGCGCAGGCGCCGGGTGCTTTCAGGGATGGACACTATGCGCTCGGCAACTTCCTCTACTACCCGGTCCCGAACCTGACGGTCGGTGGCGAGCTTCAGTGGGGCCGTCGGGAGAACTTTGCTGACGGCTTCAAGAGCGACGGTGTCAAGGTGCAGTTCTCGTTCAAATACAACTTCTCATGGAAGCTCGGAGGATAGTGATGAAACGACGTACCACGGTGATCTCTGTCGGAGCGTGCGCGCTCGCGTTGAGCGTGCTCAGCCTGACTCCGTCCCTCGACGCCCAGTCGGGCGGCGGCGACGTGCAGGCGGCGGTTGATGCCGCTTATGCGAAGTTCCGGACGCTGAAGGAAGGCAAGAACGCTGACTACATTCCGGCGCTGGCCAAAGTCGATCCCAACCTGTTCGGCATAGCGGTCGTGACCACGGATGGAAAGGTGTTTACCGCTGGAGACGTGAAGACCGAAGTCTCGATTCAGTCGATCTCGAAAGTCTTCACCATGGCCCAGGTCATTCAGGAACAGGGCCTCGACTCGGTGGCGAAGCGAATTGGCGTGGATGCCACCGGCGCCCGCTTCAATTCGATCATCGCTATCGAAGGCGTTCGAACCGTCGTCGGCACCGGGGCGCCTGAGATGAATCCACTCGTGAACCCGGGCGCCATTTCGGCGACCAGTATGGTGAGTGGCGGCTCCGCTGACGCCGTGTGGAAGAAGATCATCGGGTTTCACAATGCGGCGGCGGGACGCGAGTTGAGCGTGCTGCAGGACGTGTACAAGTCGGAATCCGACACGAATCAGCGCAACCAGGCGATTGGCGCGCTGATGCTCGCCTACGGCTACATCAAAGACAACTGGCAGCAAGCAGTCGATCTGTACACGCGTCAGTGCTCCATCGGCGTCAACGCCAGAGATCTGGGAGTCATGGCTGCGACGCTGGCGGCAGGGGGCAAAAACCCCGTCACGGGCAAGCCGGTGATGGACGCCGACAAAGTCCCGGGCGTGCTGGCCGTTATGGCCACTGCCGGGCTGTATGACGACTCGGGCAAGTGGCTCTACGCTACGGGGCTTCCGGCCAAGAGCGGAGTCGGCGGCGGAATCATCGCCGTGTCGCCCGGCAAGTTCGGCATCGCCGTCGTTTCGCCGCCGCTCGACGATGCCGGCAACAGCGTGCGCGCGCAGCGCGCGATCACGGCGATCTCGAATTCGCTCGGCGGCAACCCATACGCCGTGCGCGCGAAGTAGCGACAGGGCAGGGAAGTGCCGGTCAGGGTCTGTCTCGCACTGGCCCTCGTCCTGTCACTCGCGACGACCGCCTACGGCCAGGGTCGCACTGACGTTGTGACCCTGGCCAATCGCGATCGCATCACGGGCGAGGTCGTCAGCCTCGATCGCGGCCGCCTCGAATTCAAAACAGACGACGCCGGCACGCTGTATCTCGAATGGGACAAGCTGGCCGCCGTCGTCGCGGCGCGACTCGTCGAAGTCGTCACCGTCGACGGCCGGCGTTTTCTCGGGACGCTCGGACCAGCTCCCGACCGGTCGATTGCTGTGGTCGGCCCAGGCGGAACCGTGCCGCTCCAGATGATCGAGGTGTCGATCATCCGGCAGATGGGTACGAGTTTCTGGAGCAAGCTCGACGGGTCGATCGACGTCGGCTTCAGCTACACCCGGTCGAGCGGCGTCGCGCAGTTGAATGTGAACTGGGACCTGCTCTACCGCCAACCCGCTGCCCGCACTCGTCTAACCGCCTCCCTCACGCAGACACAGAAGGATGACGAATCAGACCCCGACGACCGCGGCTCGGTCGAGGCGTCGTACCTGAAGTACCCGTGGCGTCGATGGTTCATCCTCGGTGCAGGACGCTTTGAGACGAACGAGAGTCTGGGTCTCGAGCTCCGTTCGCAGGTCGGCGGTGCTGTCGGGCCTCGGTTGATCAACAGTAACCGCGCACAGCTCGTGGCTGGCGGCGGCATGGTCTTCAACGACGAACGCGGTGTGGACGTCGAACCCACGCAAAACGTCGAAGGCTTGTTCATCTTTGGCCTGTCGTTCTTCACCTACGATCGGCCGAAGACCAACCTCGACGTGAATATTCAGTACTTTCCAAGCTTGAGCAACACGGGACGGCATCGGCTGCAGCTCGATGCGGGGATCAAGTACGAGCTGTTGAAGGACTTCTTCACGTCGGTGTCTCTCTACAACTCCTACGATAACCGTCCACCCAACCCGGCCGCGGATCGGAATGACATCGGCATCGTGATGTCGATTGGCTGGAGTTATTGAGCGACCGCTGCGGCGGAAATGTCCCCGGCATTCGCCCGTAGCGGAACGCTGACCCGAACGGTGGTGCCGGCGCCAGGCTTTGAGTCGATGTGGACCTCGCCGTTCACGAGCCTGAGGCGCTCCTGCATGCTCACCAGGCCGAGACCATGTCCCATGAGCGCCGCCCTTACATCGAACCCGCGTCCGTCGTCGGCGACTTCAAGCGTCAACTCGTCGCCGATGCGGCGTAACAGTACGCGGTAGTTCCTGGCGCCGGAGTGCTTCACCGCGTTCGACAGTGCTTCCTGCAGCACCCGAAACAGGTTGATGGCCACGCCTTCCGGCAGGTGGACCGGCACGTTGTCGTGCACGTAGTCGATCTTCACACCGCGCTGACTCGCGAGCTCTTTGCAGAAGCTTCCGGCCGCTGTCGCGATGCCAAGGTACTCCAGCTTGGACGAGTGCAGGCGATGTGAGATGGCTTGCAGATCTTTTCCTAGACTGGCGACGGAGTTGTTCAGCGCGTTGATCTGGGCTTGCGCGTCGTTCGCGCCGTCGGGAAGAGCATTGCGCAGTTGATCGAGCTCGAGGGCCAGCAGCGTCATGCGCTGGCTGACATCGTCGTGCAGTTCCCGGGCGAGGCGCGTGCGCTCTTGCTCCTGGGCCTCCATCAGGCGGCGGTTCAAGTTCGAGAGCGTCGCGCGCGCCGCCTTGAGCTCGGTGATGTCGATCGTCGAGCTGATGTAACCGATGAACGAGCCATCGGGTGTGAACCTCGGCTCGCTGCTCTCGAGCAACCATCGATACTCGCCGTCGAACCGGCGGAGCCGGTACTCCATGCGGAAGGGTTCCCGACGGTCGAGGGCCCGCTGATAGTTCTGAGTGCAACTCAGAACGTCGTTCCGATGGACGCCTTCGATCCATCCGCTTCCACGCTCTGATTCCAATGTCCGTCCGGTGAACGCCAGCCACGGGATATTGAAGTCAGTGCTGCGCATATCGGTATCCGACAGACGCAGCATGACCGGTGCGGAGTTCGCCAGGACGCGGAAGCGACCTTCGCTCTCGCGCAATGACTGTTCAGCACGGCGCCGCCGGATGCGGCTTGCCAGCAAGGCGGTGATGAGGAGGGTCTGTGCGATTAGGGCGAGGGTGCCGGCGACAACGACCCACTTGTAGCGGTCCCACAACGTTGGTTGCCTGAATTGAATCAGGCTGTCTGGTGGCAGCAGGTTCTCGTTGATCCTCCACCGTCGCAGCTCGCGCCAGTCGAAGATCGGGCGGCCTGGCTGTTGGACCGGCGTTCGAATACTTCCCGGCGAAGCGCCGTTCAGGATCCGGATCGCCACGTCCGCTGCGGTCTGGCCGACCGCGTCGATTGCCATCAGCCGCCCTCCAATGATGCCGTGTCCGAGTTGCGGACCCTGACCTCCAAAGAGAGGCGCGTTCGCGGCCGTATGAATGTCGGCGAGAACCCGTTCTTCGGAGTAAGCGCCGCCCTGCCCGTCCGCACCAAAATTGACGTAGAGGATTGCCGACTGCGGAGGCAACGTTGACACCCGCCGCAGTAACTCGCCATAGGACATCTGGTTGGACCAGGTAAACGCGACGCGGTTCCGAAAGCGCTCGAACTCTCGTTCGAGCCCCGCGCGCCAAAACCTGCCGAGCTCTCCGGAGCCGAGGATCACGAACACGGTCGAGGTCTGCGGAAGCAACCGCAGGATGGTGTCGATGCTTAACGACATCTCGTTGTCGACGGCAACGGCCGTTTCGTTATCGCCCAGCGGAGTACTGCCAAGGAATCGGTTGTCTAAGCCGACCATCAACAGAGGTACGTCCGGAAAGAGTCGATTCCGGTGTTTTCTGGCGAATGCTGCTGCTGTTCCGCCGATTGTGATCAGAAGGGCTGGTCGGGGCCGATCGGCGAACGTCGAGCGCACGAAGTCAACGATGGCTTGCTCGGGGGCCTTGTCAAACCCCGATGGGCCGACGACGAACTGGACGAACCTGACGGGCTCGCCAGCGCGGTTATCTACCTCGACGCGGAGGTTGCCCGTGAGGTAGTCGAGGGCGAGGTTTCCGCGGTCGAGCGACTGGAGCACGAGAATGTGCCGGTCTGCCGCTTCACTCGGCGCCGACCACAGCAGCCCGAGCAGCACGATCCACGCGCCTAGGCAGGCCAGGCGTCCTTGGGTAAACACGGCAACCCGTTCTACAGTAACCGGCATCGTGGATATCGTGAGAAATGTTAGCGTGACAGGACGCGCCCGTCACGCGGCGGCCGTCTTTGTGGCCGTTTTGGGCCTGATGGGCTCCTCGACTCACCTGATCGCAGAGCAAACGGGCCAGGTGTCCGGTGTCGTGCACGACCAGACCGGCGGCGCGCTCGCGGGCGTAACAGTGGTGATCCGCGCTACGGGCGACCGGGAAACGCAAACCGACGGCGCTGGCCGCTTCGAGTTTCGCAACCTTCCTCCAGGCGAGTACGCGCTCCGGGCCGAGCTCAACGGGTTTGAACCGATCCAACGTGAAGTTCGGGTCCAGACAGGTGAGACGGCGACCGTATCTCTCACGATGATGGTCGCCATTCTCGAACAGACGGTTGTCACGGCCGCGAAGGTCGGGGTGGACGACGTGCAGTCGATTCCGTTGGCGGTGAGCGCGGTCTCGAGCACCGATCTCACGCGCCTCTCGGTACCTACGATCGATCAAGCTGTCGCGATCATGCCGTCGGTGACATTCACGCAGAACAGCTCCTTCGGACAGTTGTCAATTCGCGGGATTGGCACCAACGCCGTGAACGCCGGCGCGGATCCAAGTTCCGCGATGTACCTGGACGGCGTCTATCTGGCGCGACCGGCAATGGCGTTCGTCGACTTTCTCGATGTGGAGCGGGTCGAAGTGCTTCGTGGACCTCAAGGCACGCTTTACGGACGCAATGCCGTTGGCGGCGCGTTAAACCTCATCTCGAGGGCGCCTACCAACGACTTTCAGGCATCCGCGCGGGTCACGGCTGGCAACCTCGACGAGATACGGGCGGAGGCGCGCGCAAGCGGCGCGCTCAAACGCGACAAGGTGATGGGCAGCGTCGCGTTTGCGCGAGGCGGACGCGACGGTTACGTTCGAGATCTCGATCACCCGGATCATCCACTGGGCGGTGACAATCTCACGGCTGCGCGCGGGCAACTGCGAATCATCTTCGATCGACGCTCTGATCTCTTGTTGTCGACGGATGTGACCGATCAGGACGGAACTCTCCTGACCTTCAACAAGGTCTTGCAGGTGAAACCGGGCTTTACGGTCGACAACCCACCGGATCTTCATGAAGTTCGCACGTCGACGGTTGCCTTCAGCAGGTTGCTCCACTACGGCGGGTTGGCGCGACTGACCGCAGCACTCACACCATCAACGACCCTTGTGAGCCTGTCGGCGTTTCGAAGGCTTGACAATGAGTTCGTCGCGGACGCCGATGTCACAGAACTCCACCTGTTGACGACGCATATCCACGAGCGGCAGCATCAGTTCTCTCAAGAGCTGACGGTTTCCCAGCAGCGGCCACGCCTGACGTGGGTCGCCGGATTGTTCCTCTTCGATGAGGACGACCATCAGATGGTCTGGGTCGATCAGTATCCGTCGCTGACCCAGGTTCAGCTCGACCCGCGTGTCGACGCGGCGAGCGGTGCGGTCTTCGGACAGACCACGCTTCGGCTGACCTCGCACCTCTCGGCGACTGCCGGTCTTCGCTACACGCGCGAGCGTAAAACGATCGACAACGCCGGCGGACGTTACGGCCTCGATCCGCCCATGGCAGCTGTGCCAGGGTCCACATACGCCTACTCGGATTCCATCC
>Ga0209382_10012070_pt1 | contig 10686 bp, 9 predicted proteins | sample SoiMetdeltSBSDD5_FD_187599 | JGI IMG/M metagenome (GOLD analysis project Ga0209382, IMG submission 187599) | Bulk soil microbial communities from a Populus tree surrounding site in Tennessee, USA - Soil MetaG P. deltoides SBSDD5 (SPAdes) (version 2) | ecosystem: Environmental > Terrestrial >...
CACCAACGTGTGGCGCGAGGATGCCAGGAAGGCGACTGAGCACTGACAGCTGCCTGGCGCCACCGCCGTGCGTCGCCCAACCCCGTTCCGCCGACTGGTACCTCCACACCTCCGGCGAGTTCTGCGACCGCTCCCGCGACCAGCATCGACCACCCAGTTTCGGCACGCCGGCTGACCACCACCCCGGCGTCGACAACCCCGGCGCCTGAAACCCCGGCGCCTGCAACCCCAGCGCCTGAAACCCCGGCGCCTGCAACCCCGGCGCCTGAAACCCCGGCGCCTCCCTCCGGACACCGGCCGGCGCACACCCTGCCCGCCGCGCCGGCCCTGCCGCCGCCGCGCGAACAACCGCCCGCACCCGCTCCCGTGAGCGATGGGTCACAATCCGGCGGGGTCGCTCCGCCTGGTGATGAATGGGACGATGAAGACATGGTTGACAACTTCATGTCGGCCGGTACCAACGGCGGCGAGGGTGACGAGGAGATGCCTTCGCCGTACGGGACCGGACCGAATCACAGGACAACCCAACGACAGGACGACACCGACTACCGACCCGCGGGCCCGGAGTACGGCGGCTACGGCGATCCAGGATCCCAGCCGACCGCTGGCCCCGCCGGACCGGACCAGGCACCACCGCGTCCGATCTGGTACCAGCCGGACGCGGACCAACCACCGGTGACGCCCGGATACCCGGTGCAGCCACCGCTGCGCAACGGTCCGGCACCCCAGGTACAGCAAACACCACCGCCGCCGGCCGAGGACCAGGCCAACTCCTGGTCGCGTCCCCAGCCGGAGACCGAGAACATCTGGCAGTCGCGCGCCCCGCAACCGCCGCTACAGCAGCAGCCTCCACAGCGGGACCAGCGCCCGCCCGCGGTGCACCACTCGGCGACCGCCGAACCGGTCACACCCGACGCGTCGGGTGCCGCCCCTCGGACCGAAGACCAGCCCGACACGGCCGATCTGTCGGCAGCGGCGGCCAACCTGTCGAGTCCTGCGGTCGCGGAGCACGACACAGCACCGGCTCCCGAGACGCAACCGGCAACCACGGCCGATGCGCAGCCGGAGGCCGAGGTCGAGAACGCGGCGGAGCACGAGGCAGCACACGCCGCACCGGCAGCCGCCGATCCGATCGACCAGGCCGCCACGGCGGTCCCGACACCGTCGCCGACCGCCGCGGCGGCACACCAGCCGGAGCACGCTGCCCCGCGACCCTCGGCGACGCCACCGTCCGCCTCGGAGGCGCCCGCGCCGAAGAAGCCGAAGCGGATCCGGATCCATCATCTGCGCGAGATGAAGGAGCGCGGCGAGAAGTGGGCGATGCTCACGGCGTACGACCAGTACGCCGCGGAGATCTTCGACCAGGCCGGGATCCAGGTGCTGCTGGTCGGCGACTCGGCCGCGAACAACGTGTACGGCTACGAGTCGACGCTGAGGATCAGCGTCGACGAACTGCTGGCGCTGGCGGGCGGCGTGGTGAAGGCGGTCCGGCACACGCTGGTGGTGGCCGACCTGCCGTTCGGGTCGTACCAGGGCTCGGCGGAGCAGGCCTTCCACACGGCGGTGCGGTTCATGAAGGAAGCCGGCGTGCACGCGGTCAAGCTGGAGGGCGGCCGGACGGTCGTGCCGCAGGTGGAGAAGATCGTCCAGGCCGGCATCCCGGTGATGGGCCACGTCGGCTTCACGCCGCAGAGCGAGCACGGGCTCGGCGGGTACCGGGTCCAGGGCCGCGGCGACAGTGCCGCCGGGCTGATCGAGGACGCGGTGGCGCTCGCCGACGCGGGCGCGTTCGCCGTCGTGCTCGAGATGGTGCCGGGTGATGTCGCGGCCGAGATCACCAAGCGCATCCCGGTCCCGACGATCGGGATCGGTGCCGGGCGGGACTGCGACGCGCAGGTCCTGGTCTGGCAGGACATGGCAGGCCTGCGGTCCGGACCAATGCCGAGGTTCGTCAAAAGGTATGCGGACCTACGGTCCGTCCTGAGCGACGCCGCCACCGCGTACGCGGCCGACGTCGCGTCCGGCGCGTTCCCGGCCGACGAGCACACATTCTGACCACCCCTGGTTGCGTCCGAAGAACCTCGCGCTACAGCCACGGGGTTCTTCGGACGCAACGGGAGGATCGGCAGCCTGCTCTAACCACTTGATCGGTGGCCGAGCTGTCGGGTGAGCACCTCGCGGGCCTCGACCAGTGACGGTCCGTACCAGGTCAGGTGACGCCCGGAGACGCAGTATGCCGGTACGCCCGGGAACGCCTCCGGCCCGTCGTCGGCTGCGAACGCGTAGGGCTCGTCCGGCAGCACCACGACGTCGTACGGCGGCAGCCCGCCGAGGTCGATCCGCGGGTACCGCTCGGCATCGTCCGCGAGCACGTTGTCGATGCCGAGCCGCGCCAGCAGGTCGCCGGCGAACGTGTCCCGGCCGAGCGCCATCCATGGCCGCCGCCAGATCGGTACCAGTGCGGTTCGCCGCGGTCCGTCGTACGGCTCCTCCCACACCACCCACGCGGCCGTCAGCCAGTCCGGTACGACGCTGGTCACCGCCGTGAGCAACCGAGTCAGCGAGTCGAGCGACTCGCGGACCGAGGTCGGTGCCGTCACCCAGACCGGGATACCGGCCGACCGCAACGCCTCCAGGTCGGGCTCCCGGTTCTCCTCGGCGTTCGCGACCACCAGATCGGGGTTCAAGGCAACGATCGTGCCGATGTCGGGGTTCTTCGTGCCACGGACCCGCGTCACCTCGAGATCGCGCGGATGCGTGCACCAGTCCGTCGCGCCGACGAGCAGTGCGCGGTCGGTCTCTGCGATCGACTCGGTCAGCGACGGCACGATGCTGACTACCCGGCCGACCGGCGACGGCAGCCGGTGCACGGTGCCCTGGTCGTCGGTCGTCACGTGAGCATCGTCGCACGGGCTGCACGAGCCCCCGCGATGTGACAGCGTTGGGTCGTGGACCTGACCAAGGCATCGTTGTTGCGAGACCTGCTCGGCGGTACCGAGCTGGCGAGCCGGACCAGCCAGTTCGCGCACTCGATGCGGCGGTTCACCACCCGGTCGAGCGGGCTGATGCTGTTCGGCCCGGAGGACGACGAACCGTGGCACCTGACCGCACACATCGACGACGAGGTCACCCGGGCCGACATCGCCTGGATGAAGCCATCTCTGGTGCGCTGGGCGCCGGCCGCCGGCGCGCCCCCGCATCTCAGCATCGGGCTGGACCGGTTGCGTGACGTCGGCCGAGGCGAGTCACTGCTTGTGGTGAGTGAGCACCAGCCCGCAACCGCCTTGCTGGAAAGGGTTCACGACGTACGCCGACGCGGCGCGACTGTGTTCAGCATCGACAACGGTGACACGGACCTCGCATCGCTCAGCCACGAGTCGCTGGTGCCAGCGCTGCTGGTGCCGGCCGCGTTCGGTACCGGCTGGACCACTCTCGACCTGCTCGGCGACCGATCCGCGGATCCCGGAACGGGGCGCGAAGCAACTACCTCGGACACACCCGCGGACGCGGCCCAGATAGGTGCCTCAGACATCGATCGGGACGATCCGGTGGCCGGTTTCGAGATGGCTCAACACCTCGTCAGCCTCGCGGTCGCCGATGACGATCTGACCCGAAGTGGGTGGCGAGCACGACTTCGGAGCTTCATAGAGCGTGTCGGCGGCGATACGAAAGACTGACCTGGAACGCACTCATATTGTGCTGATATCCCTTGAAAACAAGGGCTTTCGGCACTTCACGACAAGGACGGTACGGAACGCCGTCGTGAACAGTGTGTTTGTGGTGCTTTACGTGCGGCGCAACAGTTGCCATCATCGTTGACACGGGAAATCCACGGTGGGTTTCTCCTTTCTCAGCCGCAACAAGGAGGCAGAGTGCCAGCGAAGAAGGTCGCGACCAAGAGCGCTGCCAAGAAGACAGCCACGAAGAAGGCCGCGCCGGCGAAGAAGACCACAGCTCGCAAGGTCACCGCCGCCAAGAAGACGGTCACCAAGAAGGTGAGTGCGGCCAGGACCACTGCCGCCAGGGCTACGGCGAAGAAGGCGCCGGCGAAGAAGACCACGGCCAAGAAGACGACGGCCAAGAAGGCGCCAGCCAAGAAGACCGTGGCGAAGAAGACCACCGCGAAGAAGACGGCCGCGAAGAAGACCACGGCGAAGAAGGCACCGGCACGGAAGACGGTGACCGCCAAGAAGACCACGGCCAAGAAGACGACGGCGAAGAAGGCGCCAGCCAAGAAGACCACCGCGAAGAAGACGGTCGCCAAGAAGGCACCGGCGCGGAAGACGGTCGCGAAGAAGGCGCCCGCCAAGACGACCGCGGCCAAGAAGACCACGGCGCGAAAGACAACGGCGCGGAAGACCACCGCACGGACGGCAACGGCCAAGAAGGCCTGACCGGAGGTGCGTCGACGGTCCACGACGCAATGAGGGGCACTACCGTCCAGGTAGTGCCCCTCGTGCCTGTCCGGCGGTCCGCAGCACGGTCAGTCGTCGTTCCACCTCGGGTCGTTGTCCCACTCCTCGTTGCGCTCCTCGACCTTCTCCAGCGCGCGCGACGCCTCCTCGGGTGACCCGTACGGCCCGAGCCGGTCCGCGGACGCGCAGCCCTGGTACGGCTCCACAGTGTGGTGCTTCAGGCAGAAGTACCACTCGTTGCTGTGATCGTCTGACATGGCGGTCGCCACCTCCAAGGTTTCGCCGCCGGACCAGCGGCCCAGGTCGTCCGGGTCGTCGTCCGCGGTCGTCGTGTGTGGTCCCGTACCCCTCATTACACTGTCCGCATCATGTCGCTTCTCACACCAGGCACGATCTCGCCCCGCCGCGACGTCCCGAGATCCATCCCACGCCCCGAGTACGTGGACAAGCCGGCGCCGTCGCCGTACGAGGGCTCGTTCGTCACCGAGCCCGACGCGCTGGAGCGGATGCGCGTCGCCGGCAAGCTGGCCGCGCAGGCGCTGGCCGCGGTGGGTGACGCGATCGCGCCGGGCGTGACCACCGACGAGCTGGACGCCGTCGGGCACGACTTCCTGGTCAGCCAAGGCGCGTACCCGTCGACGCTCGGCTACCGCGGTTACCCGAAGTCGCTGTGCACCTCGGTGAACGAGGTGATCTGCCATGGCATCCCGGACGACCGCCGGCTGAACGACGGCGACATCGTCAACATCGACATCACCGCGTACCTCGACGGTGTGCACGGTGACACCAACGCGACCTTCTTGGTCGGTGACGTCGACGAGCAGAGCCGGTTGCTGGTGGAACGGACCCGGGAGGCGCTGAACCGCGGGATCAGGGCGGTCAAGCCGGGCCGTCAAGTAAGCATCATCGGCCGGGTGATCGAGGCGTACGCAAAGCGGTTCGGGTACGGCGTGGTGCGCGACTTCACCGGTCACGGCATCTCGACGTCGTTCCACTCCGGGCTGATCATCCCGCACTACGACGACGAGCGGTTCGACACCGTTGTCGAAACCGGTATGACGTTCACGATCGAGCCGATGCTGACCTTGGGCACGTGGGACTACGACCTGTGGCCGGACGGCTGGACCGCGGTCACCAAGGACGGTTCGCGTACCGCGCAGTTCGAGCACACGCTGGTCGTCACCGACACCGGCGCCGAGGTGCTCACGCTGCCCTAGCGGTTGGACGCGCGCCGGACGAAGTCGGCGAGGTCCTTGGACTGCCGCAGCCGGCTCGGCTCGTGCACGTACATCATGTGCCCGGCCTCGTAGTAGGCGGTCTCGACGTTGCCGCGCAGCTCCTCGGGGATGGCGAGGTGCGCGATCGAGTGCTCGGCACCGAAGTACGGCGTCGCGCCGTCGGTGTAGCCGCAGGCGACGTGCACCTTGAGATGCGGGTTGGCGCGCATCGCGTCCGCGAGCCGGTCCGCGACGGTGACGTGCTTGTTCTCGAACTCCTTGAACGACCATGCCTCGTTCACGTTGGTGCTCAGGATCTCGTACGGCATGTCGTTGGTGTACTCGAGCTCGTCACGCACGTAGTGGTTCAGCGCGGCGGTGTACGGGCCCATGATCGCGGCCATCGACGGGTCGCCGGCGAACTTCTCCCGCACCGCGTCCGGGTCCCAGCCGGTGAACCGTCCGTCCAGCCGGCCGACCACCTGGCGCCGGTCACGTAGCAGCTCGGTGAAGAACCGGACGTGCTCGATCCGCAGGTCCGCGCGGTCGACGTAGTCCTCGCTGAGCCCGGTCAGCGCCGCGGCGCGGGCGACGATCTCCGCCCGCTGCTCCGCAGTCAGACGGTTGCCCTGAGCAAGCGCCCACGGGTAGTCGCGGGACGCGAACTCCTCCGCCTCGTCGAGCACGGCGTGCAGCGACCGGTCGCCATGCAGACCGTGGTGGTGCGCGATCGCGGCGTACGACGGGAGGAACAACACGTACGGCAGATCGTTGCCGGTGGTGAAGTCCAAGGTGGCGAACTCGAGCACGCTGGAGATCATGATGACGCCGTTCAGGTACATCCCGAACCGGTGCTGCAGGTGCGCCGCGAGACCGGCCGCGCGCGTGGTGCCGTACGACTCGCCGGCCAGGAACTTCGGCGACATCCATCGGCCGTTCCGTGACGTCCACAGCCGGATCACCTCGCCGACAGACTCGATGTCGTCGGTGAAGCCGTGGTAGTCGCCGGGCTTCTCGCCGGTGACGGTGCGCGAGTACCCGGTCGAGACCGGGTCGATGAACACCAGGTCGCTGTCGGCCAGCAGCGTCTCCCGGTTGTCGGTGAGCCCGTACGGCGGCGGTGCCAGGTCGCCCGCGTCGCCTGACATCACCCTTCGCGGACCCAGCAGCCCGAGGTGCAGCCAAACGCTCGACGACCCGGGACCGCCGTTGAACGCGAACGTGACCGGCCGCTTGGTCGGGTCGGCGCCCTCGAGCGTGTACGCGGTGACGAACACCTCCGCCTTCGGTTTGTGCCCGTCGAAGGTGCCGTCGGTGAGCACCTCCTTGCGCAGCACGATCCGCCCGGTGGTGGCGGTGTACTTCAGCTTGCGGCGCCCGACCGTCAGGGCGTGGCTGGTGCTGACCAGGTCGTCGACCGGACCGGGATCCGCCGCCGAGGTGTCGGTCGGCGCGCTCCCGTTCTTGCCCTCGTCGTCCTTCGTCGCTGCCTCGTCAGTCGTCGCCATGCGCAGACCCTACGTGGTCCGCGGTCTCCCGAACCGCGTCGAAGAACCGGATGTTGACCGATCCACGGGGACCGGTAGCCAGGCATGTGGGCGATGCTAGAGGAACGGGCCGGTCTGTAAGCCGGATTCTGTGGTCACGCTGCGTCTCGACAGTGCGACCGGCGACCATCCATCTACGGCGACTGTTGCCAGCCGTCTGCAGCGGCCTACCCGCGAGCTCGGGCGGGCAGCCCTCGAACGCTCGCGCAGGTCGCGGTCTCCCGCGACCCTCTTGGCCTTGCTCCACGTGGGGTTTACCGAGCCTCCGCAGTCACCTGCGGAGCTGGTGGTCTCTTACACCACCGTTTCACCCTTACCCGCACTCCGGTCATTGCTGACCGGAGCCGCTGGCGGTCTGTTCTCTGTGGCACTGTCCCGCGGGTCACCCCGGGTGGGCGTTACCCACCACGCTGCCCTGTGGAGTCCGGACTTTCCTCGGCGTACGCCAGTTGCCCGACGTACGACGCGGTCGCCCGACCGGCCCGTTCACACCCAAGGTTAGCGACCAGGGCGCACCGCCTATGCCCGCGGGGCCGGTCTTGCTTGCTTCGGCGCCGCGCTGCTCAGAACGGTGGGCAGTCGTCGTCGTGCGCACCCGCGGTCGGTCGACCTTCAGCGCTGAGGTCACCGGTCCTCTCGACGGTCGGTCTGCCCCTCGGTGGATGGTCGGCGATGGGTCCGACGGCGGGCGGGTCGGTGCGGTAGGTGTGGCCGGTGGGGCTGGTCCACTCGATCACGCCGCCGGACAGCTGCACCATGTGCCAGCCGCTGGCCTCGTTGTCCTTGATCCGGTGGTGGAACTCGCACAGGCAACACAGATCGCCAAGCCGGGTCCGGCCGGTGCGCTTGTACTTCACGCCATGGTCGCGGTCACACCGCCGTGCGGGCATCCGGCAACCCCGCCAGCGGCACCTCTGATCCCGGGCGAGCACGGTCTCACTCACCTGCGCCGGTGGATCGTGCCGGGTGGTCGACGCCTCCAGGACGACGCCGGTGGCCGGGTCAGTGAGGAGGCGACGCCAGGTGCCCCCGGCCGCGATCCGGCGGGCCATGCTCGGCGGGATCGGTCCGTACCCGACCAGCTCGGCCGGATCGTCTCGCACCCCGAGCAGCGTGGTGGCCGGCACCAGCACCTCGATGTGCGGCCGCCGCCGGTGCTGGGCCGGCAACGCCCGCCCCGTCAGATCCACACCGTTGTCCAAGATCGCGCGGAACACCGCGGCCATCGCATCCGCGCGCCGCTCGTCGACAGACCTGCCGTCGCCGCCAGCCTGAGCCGGGACCTTCGCGGCGTCGGCGAGGCCGTTCACCGCGACCCACACCGACTCGACCACGTCCGCGGTATGGGTGAACCACAGTCCAGCCATCCCATCCGGCAACGCCTGCTTGCGCACCGTCCGCGCCCGCACCGCCCGCGCATGCCGCTTGTCCGCGGCGTCAGAGTCCACGCTGGCGACCGCGCGACGACACGCCGCCCGCAACTGCGCCTGTGTCTGCTCCGGCGCCTTCTGCAGCACCCGCTCCGCCACCCGCTGCTGACCCTCGACCAGGAGGTCCTCGGTGGCGTCCAGGATCACCCGGGCCTGGCTCATAGAGATCTCCCCCGAGCGCACCGCCCGGAACGTGTCGGGAAGGTCGCGGGTCAGCCGGACCGCGTCATCGATGTAGCTCTGCACCGTCCGCGGCGACAACCGCAACGCGGCCGCGATCTCCTCCGCAGCACCCCACATCGCATCCGGTGAACCATCCACCGGACTCTCATACCGGTCATCCCGCTCCGCCACCATCGTGGCCGCCTCGGCCTGCCGGCGGCGCCAGAACGCCGCCATCGCAGCCGCCACGAACGCGTCACACCATGACCGCATCCGCGCACCAGCCTTCATCGCCTCGACCAACACCACCGGCGCCGCAGACCCCAATCGCACCCCGTCCAGAGCGGCCGCCAACCCCGCTCCCGTCGGTGCGGTCATCCACGTCGGCGGATCCGCCAGCAACAACGACAACTCCGCCTCGTCGCGCAGCCACACCGACCCCGCCAGCAACAGGTCCAGGTCCCAGTCCCGGAATTCCGCATCACGCTCATCTGCGTTGCCGTACAGCAACGCATCCTCGACCGCCGCCTCCAACCCCTGCTCCTCCAGCGACGGCGAGATGAGCTCCTCCCACAACTCGTCCGGCACGTCCACTGCCCCACGAGATCCACAGTCACAACGGCACCCACACGGTTGTGCAGATGCCGGACGCTCAACCCCGGGCGCGGACATGGAGTTATCTTAACTCGAAATCCTGTTCGAGTCTAGTGTAGTTCCATCTCACTGGGTCACGGCGATCTGCTCGTACGCGGTGCCGAAACCGCACCGGTCGATCGGGCCCCGGATCAGCATCGAGTCCCGACCGGCCGGTGTGCGTTGATCAGGCTGCGAGGCCGCCGAGCCAGTTCTGCCACGCCTCGGTCTCGGTCGACGGGTCGCGGTCGTCGAAGTAGTGCGCTCGCGAAAACCATGTCGTTGTAGCCGTGGATCAGCATGTACATCGCGTCGTCGGTACGCATGCCCACGAAGCTCGGCGAGCCCACGAACTCCACGGTGCCGTCAACCGGCTCGATCCCGGGCACGCTGAGCCGTTCCTTTGCTCGTTGTGGTCACGCGCCGCAACTCCCGCGGGCACCAGTCGGCGCCGGGCGCCTCCTTGCCAGCCGGTCGTCACAAACCCCGCTTCGCTCCGGCGAGCCGCACACCGCCTCGACCGCGGACAATCGCAGGCGCAGCGCCCACGCGAACACCGCACAACCCGCGAACCAAGGCCAGCACCGCATGCGCGGTCCAGGAGAAGCCGAGCAGTGCCCGCGACCCAGACCAACTCAAACCGCACGCATGACACCCACGCAAAGCGTGCAACCCGCAGACCAAGACCAACCACCGCACGCTCGGCACCCGCGCGAAGCCGAGCAAATCCGCAAGCCAGACCGCACAGCCGCACGCGTCGCACCAAGACTTCGCGCCAGCCGATACGAGAAACTCGCCGTTCGCGCTACCTCGCCACCATCCACATCGCCGCCATCAACGAATCGCTACCCAGGCACTTATGAAACACGGGCTGGCGCAGCTAGTGATCACGTGAGACCACGCGCTGGACCCGGTTGCTCGAACAGTCGTGACTGCCACGGCTAGACGGCTGCAGGACCGTGCCGCACGGTTGACGGCGGACCAGTCGATGGGACCGGGCACCTGTACGGCGGCGTACCGCGGGGTCGGTGGAGCGCCGGCGGCTGTGTTTGCTACCTGCTGCGTCGGCGGTCCTCACTCCGAACGCAGCCACGCCGGCAACGAGCAGGACGCCCAACAGCCGGAGGCCTAGCGAGTCATCCGCCTCCCCGAGCACGATGCCGGCGACGCCGATGGCAATGGCGACGATCATGATGGCGGCGTACTCAGTGCGCGGCACGTGGCGCGCCCTGATGGCTCATTCCTCGACCCACTCGAGCATGTCACCGGGCTGGCAGCCGAG
>Ga0209382_10012071_pt1 | contig 10685 bp, 10 predicted proteins | sample SoiMetdeltSBSDD5_FD_187599 | JGI IMG/M metagenome (GOLD analysis project Ga0209382, IMG submission 187599) | Bulk soil microbial communities from a Populus tree surrounding site in Tennessee, USA - Soil MetaG P. deltoides SBSDD5 (SPAdes) (version 2) | ecosystem: Environmental > Terrestrial >...
GCCTGAAGCCCACCAGCGCCACCATCCCGCGCAGGAAGCCGTGGCTCTCCTTGAGCCGGACCACCTCGTCCACCACCCGCCGGCTCATCAGCCGGAAGTCGCCGGTGTTGGGAGGGATGTTCACCTCGGCGATCCGGTTGATCACCCGGTAGCCCGCGCTGGCGATCGCCCGCTTCACCAGCGTCTCGCCCCGGCGGTTGCGCCGCTGGGCGTAGACCACGTCGAAGCCTTCCTTGTACCGGGCCACCATCTCCCGGATCAGCTCCGGCGGGTCCTGGAGGTCCACGTCCATCACCACCACCGCGTCGCCGCGCGCGTGCGCCATCCCCGCCAGCGTGGCCATGGGCTGGCCGAAGCGCCGGGAGAACTTGAGCAGCTTGATCCGCGGCTCGTGCCCGGCGTGCTCGAGGATGATCTCCTCGGTGCGGTCGCCGGACGGGTCCATGGAGAAGATCACCTCGAAGTCCGGCGTCAGCTCCTGGAGGATGGGGAGCACGCGGGAGACGAACTCGGGGACGTTCTTCTCCTCCTTGTAGACCGGGACCACCACCGACAGCTTCATGGACGTTCCTTCCGCTCGACGACCGCCAGGAGGCTGGTCCCCAGCGGGAACGCCAGCCGCTTCTCCACCTCGCACACCGCGCCCAGCACCTTCGACGCCGGCCCGGCCGCCGACTGGGCCACAGGGTACGGCTTCCGCGCCAGCACCGAGTAGTACAGCGCGATGGGGATGAAGGCCGCGCCGAAGTACCGCATCCTGCGGATCTCGAAGTGGGGCGCCAGCACCGGGCGCAGGGTGCGGCGGGTGTACCGCCGGTAGTGGCCGAGCAGCTCGTCGTGCTGGCCGAACAGCCACTGGAGCGCGGGGACGCTGAGCACCGCCCGGCCGCCGGGCCGGAGCAGCCGCGCCAGGTGGGCGGCGGCGGACGCGTCGTCCTCGATGTGCTCCAGCACGTCGTGCATCACCACCAGCTCCGCCGAGTCCCGCTCCGGCTGCAGGTCGAGCACGCCGCAGTGGTGGACCACGCAGCCCGCCGGGGCGGCGGCCGCCGCCATCTCGTAGGCGGTCCGGTCCGGCTCGCAGGCGATCACCTTCAGCCCCAGGTCCGCCGCCACGCGGTTGTACTCGCCGCCGCCACAGCCGATGTTGAGGAGCGTCATCCCCGGCTTCAGGTGCGGCCGCAGCCATGCGGTGGTGAGCTCGTACTTGCTCCAGGCGTAGCGGTCCGCCTGGCGCGCCTGGTGGTCGGCCGACTTGTAGGCGCCGTCCACGCTGACGGGCGGCTCTACGCGGTCCCGGGCTGCGCCCACGGCGCTCCCTCCTTCCGGTACAGCTCGTGCACCAGCTCCACCGCCCTCAGCGCGTCGCCGGCGCGGGCGATCGGCGTGGACTCCCCGGAGATCTCCGCCAGGAAGGCCTCCCACTCGGCGTGCCAGGAGCGGTCCTCGCCCGGGAACTGGATGGTCTCCAGGTCCGGCGGGCCCATCTCCGGCTTCATGCGGTAGATGCGCAGCTCCTCGGTCCCGTAGCTCCGGCCCAGGCCGGACACCTGGATCTTCCCGGTCCGGCCGAAGATCTCGAAGTCGAACAGGTTCTTCCACTCCGTGCAGCTCGCGTGCAGCCAGGCGCGCCGCGCGCCGTCCGGGGAGCGGAGGAGCAGAAAGCCGTTGTCCTCCACCGGCATCCGCCAGAAGGAGGTGCTGATCGCGCCGCCCTCCAGCTGCAGCTCCCCGCCCATCCAGCGGCAGAGGTCGACCAGGTGGACGCCCTGGTCCAGCAGCTCACCGCCGCCGGAGCGCTCCGGGTCCGCGCGCCACTCGCGCTCGTAGCCCAGCCGGCCGCCGTGCCCGTAGCGGGCGCGGATGTACATCAGCGGCCCCACCTCGCCCGACGCGAGCAGCTCCTTCGCGCTCTTGAGCCCCGGGTGGAAGCGGTGGTTGAAGCCCACCCGCAGCACGCGGCCGCAAGTCCGCTCCATGGCCATCAGGGCCGCGACCTCCGTCGGGTTGCGCCCGCCGGGCTTCTCCACCAGCACGTGCTTGCCGGCCTCCAGCGCGGCGCGGGCGCAGGGCGAGAGCGCGTCGTTGGTGGTGGCCACGATCACCGCGTCCACGTCCTCCCGCCGCGCCAGCGCCGCCCAGCTCTCCGCCACCTCGGCCTGGTGCTGCGACGCCAGCGCCCGCGCCCGCTCCGGCACCTGGTCCGCCACGGCCACCAGGCAGGCGCCGGGGAGCTGCGCGGCGCGCTTCCCGCCGATCAGCCCCGCGCCGATGATCCCGACTCGCAGCACGTCCCGCTCACAGGTGGTGCACCAGGGTCTTGCAGCCCTCGTGGTCGAAGTGGAACCGCACCTCCTCCAGCCCGGCGGAGGCCATGGCCGCCCGGAGCGCCGCCCGGTCCTGGGCGTAGAAGAGGAGGAAGCCGCCGCCGCCCGCGCCCACCAGCTTGCCGCCCACGGCGCCGTTCCGCCGGGCCAGGTCGTACCAGCCGTCGATCTGGTCCGAGGAGATGCCCTGCGACCGCTTCTGCTTGTGCAGCCAGTGCTCGTGCATCAGCTCGCCGAAGCCGCGGGTGTTGCCCTTCTCCAGCGTGGTCTTGATCGCCAGGCCCAGCTCCCGGATGAACTGGAGGTTCTCCAGCATCCCCTTGTCGTCCTTCTCCGTCTTCGCCTTCTGGTCGGCCAGCACCGCGCTCGCGCTGCGCGAGTAGCCGGTGAAGAACATCAGGAGGTTCTCCTCCAGGTCGTTGAGCGCGGCGTCGGAGATCCGCAAGGGGGAGACGGCCACCCGGCCGCCGCGGTCGATCTCGAAGCAGGTGATGCCGCCGAACGCGGCGATGTACTGGTCCTGCTTGCCGATGGGCTCGCCCAGCAGGTCCATCTCGATGTGGCAGGCCTGCTCCGCCAGCTCCTGGGTGGAGACGTGGTCCCGCTTCCAGGCGGCGATGGCCTTGAGCAGCCCGACGTTGAACGAGCCGGAGGAGCCCAGCCCGGTGCCGGCGGGGATGTCCGCCATGCTCACCATCTCCAGCGGCTCCACCTGGTGCAGCTTGAACGCCTCGCGGACGATGGGGTGCTTGATCGAGGCCAGGTCCTCGGTCACCTCCATGGACGAGTACTTCACGATGTAGCGGCGCTGGAAGGTGCGGTGGAGCGCGATGTAGACGTAGCGGTCGATGGCGGCGGAGATGACGAAGCCGCCGAAGCGCGAGTAGTAGGACGGCAGGTCGGTGCCGCCGCCGCCGATGCTGATCCGGAGCGGGCTCCTGGTGATGATCACGGCCGCGCCTCCTTCTCCTTCTGCTCCCGCTCGGCGAACAGCCAGCCGTTCGCGGTCAGGTAGCGCACCGTGCGCCGCACGCCCTCCTCGATGGTGAGCTCCGGCTTCCAGCCGGTGGCCTGGAGCTTCGCGGTGTCGAGGAAGATGAACGGGTTGTCGCCCACCCAGCCGCGGTCCCCGCCGGTGTAGACGCGCCTGGGGGACACGCCCAGCTCGTCGCAGATGAAGCCCAGCGACCGGTCCACGTCCACGTACTCCGGCGTGCCCAGGTTGAAGACGCGGACCGGGCGGTCCCAGGGCAGCCGGGCGAGGTGGAGGATGGCGCGCACGCAGTCGCCCACGTAGAGGTACGACTTGCGCTGCTTCCCGTCCCCCAGCACGCGGATCTGCGCCGGGTCCTTCTGCAGCGACCGCACGAAGTCGAACACGTGGCCGTGCGAGTAGCGCTCGCCCAGGATGGAGACGAAGCGGAGCACGTTCGCCCTGAAGCCGTAGCCCTCGCAGTAGGCGGAGATCAGCGCCTCGCCCGCCAGCTTGGAGGCGCCGTAGAGCGAGGTCTGGATGGGGAACGGGCAGGTCTCCGGGGTGGGGATGACCGCCGCCTCGCCGTACACGCTGCCGGTGGAGGAGAAGGTGAGCGCCTTCGCGCCGGCGCGGCGCATGGCCTCCAGCACGTTCGACGTCACCAGCGTGTTCTGCTCCAGGTCGCGCCGCGGGTGCTTCAGCCCGTCGCGCACGTCGGCGTTGGCGGCGAGGTGGAAGACGTGGTCCGTCCGCTCGGAGAGCAGGCCGTCCAGCGCCGCCGGGTCGGTGAGGTCGCGCTGCTCCAGGCGGAAGGTCTTGAACTCCAGCGCGCGCTCCAGGAACCGCCGCGAGCCGGTGGAGAGGTCGTCCACGCCGACGACGTCGTGGCCCTCGAGGAGCAACTGGTCGACCAGGTTGCTCCCGATGAAACCGGCCGCTCCGGTGACCAGGAATCTCATTCGCGGCGCCCCTGAAAGCACTGAACGCAGGGTCTTGTCCAGTCGCGGGCCCGGAGGGTATAGGTCCCGCCCATGCCCGGCGCAGACTCTGTCTCCAACGCGCTCCGCGGGCAGATCCTCCTCGTCACCGGCGCCGGCAGGGGAATCGGCCGGGAGATCGCCAGGGCCTGCGCGGCGCGCGGGGCTCGCGTGGCCATCTGCGCGCGCTCGGCCGGCGAGCTGGAGGAGGCGCGCGCGGAGATCGAGCGCGCCGCGGGCGCGCCGGTGCTGGCGGTGACCGCGGACGTGGCGGAGGACGCGCAGGTCCGGGCCATGGTGGCGCGCGTGGAGCGCGAGCTGGGCCCGCTCCACGGGCTGGTCTGCGCGGCCGGCGTCCTCGGCCCGGTGGGGCCCTTCGAGGACACCCCGTTCGAGGCCTGGGAGCAGGCGGTGCGCGTGAACCTGTTCGGGTCGGCGCGCTGCGCGCACGCGGCCATCCCGGGGATGAAGCGGAACGGCGGCGGCCGGATCGTCTTCTTCTCCGGGGGTGGTCAGGGCGCGCAGCCGCGGCGCACCGCCTACGTCGCCGGCAAGGGCGCCGTCTGGCGGCTCACCGAGTCGCTGGGCGCGGAGCTGGCGCCGGCGGGGATCTTCGTCAACGCCATCGCCCCCGGCGCGGTGAACACGCGCTTTCTGGACGACTTGCTCCGCGCGGGGCCGGAGGGGGCGGGCGCCCAGGAGTACGCGGCGGCGGTGAAGCAGCGCGAGGGCGGCGGCACGCCCCCCACCCGCGCGGCCGACCTGGCGGTGTTCCTGCTCTCCGAGCGCTCGAGCGGGCTGTACGGGAAGGTGCTGAGCGCGGTGTGGGACGACTACGAGCGCTGGACGGACCTGCCCTCCATCAGCCGGTCCGACCTCTACACCATGAAGCGCGTGACGCGGCCGGACGGGGGAACGCGCGAGCGATGAGCTTCGCCGACCGGATGCAGGTCAGCCCGGCGTTCGCGATCTGCTTCCTCGCCTTCCACCTGGCGCTGGCGTTGATGGGGTACGGCGCGGCGCTGTTGCTGCTGCCCTGGGTCCTCAAGCGGGACGCGCTCATCTTCGCGCCCGTGTTCGGCTTCTGCGTGCTGGGGTTCAGCGGCTGGCACTTGATGTTCGTGGGGCCGCCGGGGACGGACCGCTACTGGCCCTGGATGCTGCTGATCGGCGCGGGCCTGACCGCCGCCGGCTGCGTCGTGCACCGCCGCATCCTCCGCCAGACCCTGCACCGCGACGTGGCCTGGCTCTCGCTGTTCGCGGCCATCGGTGCCTGCTTCCTCGCCTCGCCGATGACCCGGCAGCCGCACCTCACCTCCATCTCCCAGTTCAACAACGACGTCGCCCACTACGCGGCCATCGAGCGCCTCCTCCAGGAGCGCAAGGGCGACACCCACGCCGGGCCGGACGACCCCTTCAGCCTGATCCCCACGGCGCGGGCGGCGGTGACCAGCGTGTACCTGGGGACGGCGGCGCAGAGCTCGGCGATGGGCGTCCACGTCTACCAGCTCCAGCAGACCAACATCGCGGTCTACCTCTTCTGGGGCGCGATGCTGGCGGGGCTGTTCGCGCTCCGGGTGCTCCACTTCAGCCGCCCCGGCGCGATGCTGGTGACGCTGGTCGCCGGACTGGGCAACTCCACGCTCTTCACCGCGTGGAACGGCTACAAGTCGCAGCTGGCGGCGATGGCGCTGCTGATGGCGCTGTTCACGGTGGTCCTCCCCGCCCTGGAGGGAGAGAACGACGAACCGCCGGGCTCGCGGCTGCCGGCGGCGATCGCGCTGGGGCTGGGGCTTTCGCTGACGTACCAGCACATGCTGCCGCTGGTCTGGGGCGTCCTGGGGGTGGTGGGGGCGGCGCACGCGCTCCGCCGCCGGAGCTGGGGGCAGCTGGGGCGCGCGGCGCTGGTGCTGGGAGGCGCCCTGGTGGTGATGGTCGCGGTGAGCCCGGGGCGCGCCCAGATCGTGGTCGACTATTTCCAGCAGATGGCCACGCTCAAGGAGGTGGGGTGGTTCCTTCCGTGGATGACCCCGCTCACCTTCCTGGGCCTCTCCGGGGAGGGGCTCTTCCAGGTGGGGCCTCGCGACTGGGCGGAGGTGGTGCTCCCCGCGCTGGGCTTCGCCGGCCTGCTGTTCTGGGGCTTCCGCCGCACGCTCGCGCGCGACCGCCCGGTGGCGGTGAGCGCGGCGGCGATCCTCGCCACGGTGCTGGGCGGGTACCTCGTCCTCTGCATCACCGGCCGGACCAACGGCGTGCTGGGCGGATACAAGTCGTACAAGCTGGTGACCTTCTTCTACCCGGCCCTGCTGGCCTGCGCCCTGCTGGTGTTCCGCGAGCTCACCCTGCGCTTCGCCACCTGGCGGGAGCGCGTCTGGCTGGGGGCGGCGGTGGCGCTGGGGGTCGGGGTGGTGCTGGCGTCGGCCGCCAGCGTGCGGGGGATGCGCACCACGCCGTACGTCGTCCGGCCGGAGATGGTCGCGCTGGAGGAGGTGGAGCGCGACCCGCGCGTCGAGTCGCTCAACCTCACCGCCCCCGAGTGGTGGGAGCAGATGTGGCAGACGGCGTTCCTGGTCAACAAGCGCCTCTACCACCAGCACGCGACCTACTACCCGAAGCGCGTCCTGGAGGGCCAGTGGACGGTGGAGAAGACCCAGGCTCTCGAACCGGCGGTGACCGAGGACGTGCTGTGGCAGGCGCCGGCGGACCCGGCGGAGATCATCCCGGTCAACGCCCGTTACCGCCTGCGGCGGCGCGCGCTGGCGATCAACGCCGAATATGGAGAGGGCTGGTCCCAGGCCGAGCCCGGGCACCGCTGGACGACTGCCCGGCGGCCCTCGCTGCGGATCGAGGCCGGCGGGCGCCGCTCCATGGGGCTGGAGCTGGCCTACCAGCACCTGGCTCCCGGGACGACCTTCGACGTGCTCCTCGATGGCCAGCCGCTGGGCCGCTGCCCGGAGTCGGACAGGTGCTCGCTGGGGCCGTTCGACCTCGAGGCCGGAGCGCACGTCCTGGTGTTCGACAGCTCGACCGAGCCGCGCAGCCCGGGCCCGGGCGACCCCAGGGCGCTGGGGACCTCCTTCTTGCTGATCCGCCTGGCGCCGCGTTGAGCTGCTCCTAGGAGACGAGCGCCCGCGCGGCCGCGCCCCAGCTCATCTCCGCCGCCACGGCCGCGCCGCGCCGGCCCATGGCCTCCGCGCGGGGGCGATCGTCCGCGAGCCCCTGGAGCGCCCGGGCCAGGTCGCGCTCGGTGGGCGGCACCACCAGGCCGGTCTCACCGTCGCGGACCAGCTCCGCCGGCCCGCCCGCGTCGAGGGTGGTGACCACCGGCTTGGCGGCCGCGAACGCCTCCACGCAGACGAAGCCGAAGTCCTCGTCGAACGGAGCGAACGCCACCGCGAGGCATCCGGCGTAGAGGCCGGCGAGCGCGTCCTCGGACACGAAGCCCAGCAGCTCCACCCGCCGGTCGGGGGCGGCCTCGGCGCGGAGGTGCTCCAGCTCCGGGCCGGCGCCGGCGATGAGCAGCCGGGTCCTCGCCCGCACCCGGCCGAAGGCGCGGACGATCAGATCGAGCCGCTTCGGCCGGTCCAGCCGCGAGACCGCCAGGAAGTAGTCCCCCGCGGGACCCGGGCGCAGCGAGGTCTTCGCGGGCGGCGGGTGGATCACCCGCACCTCGGCGCCGCGCGGGAAGTAGCCCGGCCGGCGCGCCACGCTGCGGCTGATGGCGGCGTGGCGGGCGATCCGGTCCGTGCCGAGGGCCAGGTCGTCCAGGCGGAGGATCACCTCCCGCGCCAGCGGGCCCGGGAAGGCCGCCGCCTCCGGCTGCGCGCGCCGCGCCGCCTCCACCACCTCCATGGCCAGCGCCGCCGCCTCGCGGTTGGAGGCGCGGCGCTGCACCGCGCGGGTGAGCGCGTCCAGGGCCGAGGCCACCTCGCCCGCCAGACCGTCCGCGCGCAGGGGCAGCTTCACCGGGTAGAGGTCGAACAGCCCGCGGAGCTTGTGCGCCATCCAGACGACGTGGCGCGGGTGCTGCACCATCCACGCCGGGTACTTGGTGGAGATCACCGCGTCGAAGCCGCCGGCGTCGAGCTCCGCCCACGCGCGGTACGAGGCGACCAGGTCTTCCAGGGAGTGCTCCCGGGAGGGGCGGAGGACGACCTGGGCGCGCAGCTCGGCGGCCAGGCGGTCGTTGAGGAGGTCGAGCCCGCCGCGCAGGGGCGGGACGTGCTCGGGGGCGAGGACCGCGACCTTCACGAGCGCGCCGACCGCGCCTCGATCGCCGCCAGGCGCTTCCGCGCGTCCTCGAGCTGGGCCCGCAGCTCCTGGAGCTCGCGCTCCTGGCGCGTCCACCGCTCGGTGAGCCAGCCCAGCCGGCGGACCAGGCCCACCAGCGCGGACAGCACCCGGTCGTTGAGCTCCGCCTGGCGCTGGAAGAGGAAGCGGTTGAACGGGCCGCCGAGGGTGGAGGCCACGCCCTTGGCCGCGCGCACGTACTTGCCCGCCCTCGGCCGGTGCGAGCGGAAGGGCGCGCGCGGCGTGGGGTCCGACAGGTCCATCAGCGCGGTCAGCTCGTGCAGCACCGGGTCGAAGTAGGAGGCCAGGTCGGCCGGCGTGGGATCGAAACCGGGAGGGTCCTCGCGCTCTGCCATCGACCGCCTCGTACCTCGGAACGTGCGGGGCGGCTAGTGTTCCGACCCGTGGACCAGCCGCGCACCCTGGCCGTGCTGCTCGCGCTCGACGAGGAGGCGTGCATCGCGCGGACCGTGCGCGAGGTGCGGGCGGCGCTGCCGGGCGCGGACGTGCTGGTGGTGGACGACGGCTCGGCGGACGGCACCGCGCGGGAAGCGCGGAGCGCCGGCGCGCTGGTGGCGCGGCACCCCATCAACCTCGGCGTGAGCGCGGCCGAGGCCACCGGCCTGGCCTACGCCCACCGCCACGGCTACGGCGCGGTGGTGCGGATGGACGGGGACGGGCAGCACGACCCGGCGTTCGCCCGCGCGCTGCTGGACGCGGTGCAGGACGGCGCCGACTTGGTGGTGGGCACCCGCTTCTCGGAGCTGCGGAGCTTCGAGCCCGGCTCGCTCCGCCGCGCCGGCAACGCGTTCCTGGCCGCGGTGGTCTCCACCCTCTGCCGCCAGAAGGTCACCGACCCCACCTCCGGCTTCCGCGCCTTCGGCCGGCGCTGCGCCGCGTTCTTCGCCGGCGTCCACCCGCACGACTACCCGGAGCCGGAGAGCCTGCTGATGGCGCACCGGCACGGGTTCACCATCCGCGAGGTCCCGGTCCGGATGCGCCCGCGCACCACCGGCCGGAGCTCGCTCACGCCGGGGCGGTCCGCCTACTACATGATGAAGACCTCGCTGGCCCTCACGCTGGAGCTGCTCCGGGCCCGCTGAAAGCGCAGGAACACCAGGAGGAGGAACCGCATGTCGCGCTCGAGCTGGATCGTCCTCGCCGCCGCCGTCCTCTTCGCGGTGGTGATCCTCGCCTCCGCCCGGTCGGAGCGGACGCACGAGAGGCACACCCTCGGCTGGCTGGGCGTGTGCGTGGCGATCGCCGCGCTCGCGATCTGGCGTCCGGGCATCGACGTGCTGGCCCAGGCGATGGGCATCTACTACCCGCCCTCCGCCCTGTTCTTCCTCTGCTCCGCGGCGCTGCTGATCATGGTCTACCGGCTCAGCGTCGGCCTCGCCCAGGAGCGCGAGCGCGTGCGCAAGCTGGCGCAGGAGATCGCCCTCCTCTCCGTGACCCGCCCGGACCAGCCGGATCAGCCGTAGGCGGCCGCCACCGCCGCCAGCGCCCGCCGGAGCGGCTCGACGTTGCCGCGCTCGCCGGTGGCGCGCATCTCGATGGAGATCCACCCGCGGTACCCGGCCTCCCGGAGCGCGCGGGCGAAGGCGGGGTGGTCCGTGCCCCCGCTCCCCACCGGCGCCAGGTCCGGCTCGCTGGCGTGGAAGTGGGCGGCCTGGCCGAACGCCTCCGGCGAGCGCGGCTCCCCGGTCAAGGTCATCCCCCCGGCGTCGAGGTGCAGCCGGAACCCGGGGCTGTCCGCGCGGCGCACCAGCGCCAGCCCCTCCGCCGCCGTGGTCACGAAGTCGCACCCGTAGGCGGGCGGGTTGGGCTCGATGCAGAGCACCGTCCCCTGCTCCACCGCCACCGCCCCCAGCCCGCGGAAGAACGCGGCGGCGATCTCCTCCGCGCGCGGCCGCTCCATCTCCCCCACCGCGCGGTTCTTCGGCGAGCCGAACACCAGCGCGCCCGCCCCCAGCGCGCCGCCCAGCCGGATCATCCCGGCCAGGTAATCGAACGCCGCCTTCCGGGTCGCCTCGTCTCCGAAGACCTTCAGCTCCGGCCGGCCGAACATCAGCGCCTGCATGGAGGAGATCTTCAGCCCCCGGTGCTCCCACC
>Ga0209382_10012072_pt1 | contig 10685 bp, 13 predicted proteins | sample SoiMetdeltSBSDD5_FD_187599 | JGI IMG/M metagenome (GOLD analysis project Ga0209382, IMG submission 187599) | Bulk soil microbial communities from a Populus tree surrounding site in Tennessee, USA - Soil MetaG P. deltoides SBSDD5 (SPAdes) (version 2) | ecosystem: Environmental > Terrestrial >...
CAAGCTCATTACGCAGGCGAATCGCAGGCAGTCGGCCACGGTCACTCAGGTTGCGTCACAAGTGGCGGACGTCCGCCGCATCACGGAGCGCAACGCCGAGGGCGCGAAGCAGACGCGCGGCAGCACTGCAGCGCTGCTGAAGCAGGCGGAAGGGGGTGAGCCTGTCGATAGCCGTGTCCTGAGTTCTCGGCTCTACGCGAAGTTGGCTCATCCGCATATTGTGGTACAGTTGAAGCCGTATGTTGCCGACCGAAACAAACACTACTTCGCTCGACGGCTCGCCATAAACGTCGCGGAGGCGTGCGGTACGAAGCCATTAGTTCAGGACCTCATCGCAGTAGCATTGGATGCGACCGACGACTACAGGATTCGATGCGAGGCTGCTTCCGCTGTACTCACATTGGGCGACCGTGCGGCCCGCCAGCAGCTGCGGCCACTCCTACATGCCACTCCTGACCCAGACGACGATCTACTGGGTACGGCCCTGCTTGCGCTTTGGCCAGATGACCTGACGGCGGCTGATGTGTGTGCAAGCCTTAGAGAAGCGAACAACTCCAACTACGCCGGCAAGTATGCGGCGTTCTTGTGGGCGCAGTTTCCTAAGAAGCTTGCTGACGCCGACCTTCCTGCGGTTCTTCAATGGGTTGCTCAGCAACCAGCGGAGAGGCGGCCGCTGAGCCGGCTGAAGCAGACTGTTGATCGAGTACTTGTTGAGGCCTGGCAGCGAACCGACAAAGATGGAGTAACGCAGGCACTTGGCCTTGCGGTAGACGCCCGTCTAGCGGTCCATGATGAAGTCGTCGGGCAGCATGTCGGCGGACTTCTCGATAAGGACTTTCGCCCGGAGTCCACAGCAAGACGCAGCGTCTTGCGTGAGGTAGTTCGGCTTCGAGGCGCGCGTGCGTTAGCTACGGCGATGTCACCGATGTGTGGATTGTATTGGCACGAAGATGTGCCGTGGATGGTCGATGAACTGGACAAAGAGCCATCTCCAGCCGAGCAGAGGTTGCTCAGTGACATGATTAGCATGCTGGTCCGTCCGGATCATCCGCATCTCGACCTGGTATTTCTCGCTTGCCAACGAAACGCGAGCCTGCGAAATGCCATGGCGTTCCTCATCGACGCCGTTGAACTCGATTCACCTGCCGCAAGGACGATGCAGGAGCAACATGAGTTTACCGCGAAGCTAGAAAGGCGAAAGGCGATGCGGGTTCATCCTGCGCCTGAGGCGCGCGTGGATCGGGATCTGTCCGCATGCGAAGCTGGAGATGTGCATGGCTGGTGGAGGCTAACTCATTCATTGGCGATGACTGCATGCGGCGACGGGGACGAACTCGAGTCAGACTTGACGCTGTTGCCTGGCTGGGCATCGGCGCCGGCAGGCGTTCGAGTGCGGATCGTAGCCGCCGCGCGCCGCTACCTCGAAGTAGGAGATCCCAGCGACGCTGAGTGGCTCGGCAAGGGAATTCTTCACCGACCCGCGCTAGCAGGGTACCGAGCCCTCAGGTTGTTGGCCTCCGAGGCTTCAGCATCGCTCGATTCGCTTCCCGATGCGGTGTGGCACAAGTGGGCGGCGAGCATAGTTGCCTATCCGGTGAGTGTATGGCACCAGGTCGAATCACCCCACGTCGCGCTTGTGAAGAACGCTTATAGCCGAGCTCCTGACGCCGTCCTTGGCGCACTCCGTGTCGAGACTCGGCGGGAATCCGACACGGGCCTGCTGAATACTCTTGACAAGTTCACGCTCTGCGCTGACGACAGAGTCGTGGCCGCACTGATGTGCAAAGCAAGCGATGCCACCTTCTCGGTACGTGGACGGATAGGGATTCTCGAGTTCCTGTTCAGGCACGGCGTTTCAGTGGCCATCGCATATGCAACCGACCTGTTCAGTCTGGGAGTCCCGTCGGATCCAGAGCAGCAGTCCTTTCTGAGGGAAGTAGGGCGACGTCTGCTCGCATGGGTCCCAGGAAAGGGGTGGCGTACGCTAGTGCCAGTGATTCAGAGGGATCGTGAATTCGGTCGGGCGCTCCTCAGCGAAGTCGCAATGCGCACTCTGCAGCAAGGCGCCAACATCGCCGAGATCCTTCCTGAGGAGGCGGTAGCAGACCTCTGTTTATGGTTAGAGCAGGAGTTTCCGGCGATCGACGATCCGAACCCGCAGGGCGTGCACTCAGTGGGTTCGCGCGAGGCCATTGGTGACTTCCGTAACCGAGTACTGCACCAACTTGCAGCTCGTGGCACCAGAGAGGCGTGTGCGGCGATCGCGCGTATCGAGCGCACATGTCCGCATCTGCATCATCTGCGCTGGTTTGTTCGCGAGGCAAGGGAGCAGACGTTGCGCAGTGGTTGGCTGCCAGTTGATCCTGTCGACCTCATGCGGCTGGCGCGTGACAAGCGAGCACGCCTGGTAGAAAGCGGGGATGAGCTATTGCATGTTGTCTTGGAGTCGCTGGATCGATTGCAAGGCCGGCTGCACGGTGAGACTAGTACGGTTCAGTTCCTCTGGAATCAGCTCGGGAAGGGCCGCTGGAGACCGAAGGACGAAAACGCCCTGTCTGACTACGTGAAGGATCATGTCCAGCAGGACCTCGTTGCGCGAGGGGTCGTTCTGAATCGTGAAGTGCGGATCAGGCGTGGGACCGCTGGACGTGTAGGTGAAGTTACGGATATCCACGTCGATGCCGTATCAGCGGGCGAGCAAAGTGGCCATTCGGTTGTGAAGGTGATCATCGAAGCGAAGGGTTGCTGGCACGCCGAACTCGACTCAGCCATGAAAGACCAGCTCGTGGATCGCTACTTAAAGGACAATGATTGCCGCCATGGCATCTACTTGGTGGGATGGTTCGGCTGCCCTGGTTGGGATGAGACAGATCCACGGCGTGCTCAAGCGCCGTCACACGATATCACGGTCGAGCGGCGCCTCAGGGCCGCCCAAGCCATGTCGCTGACTACGGGCACCTTGCGAATCGCGGCTCATGTGCTTGATGCGGGGCTGCAGGCATCTGGGGCGGTCGAGGAATCTTGAAGATTGCGCAGTCGCAACGCCTCGTGTTGTGCAGTCCAGTCTAGGAGCCGGCAGACGTTCCGTATCTCGTGCTCGCCGACTGGTAGCTCGCCGGCCAGGATCCGCTGCTGGATCCGGGGTGACAGGTAAGTCAGGTTGAGGATGTGCGTGAGCTGGGGGAACACGATCCCCAAGCGCGCCGCGGCCTCGCGCTGGTCGGGAAGTGCGCCCGAGTCGAGCAGCCGGCGTACCTTGTACCCGAGCGCCAGCAGGCGAGCCGTGCGCGACACGGGCGCGTCTGCGGCGCCCTGCGCGGCTACGGGGATCGTCGTGGCATCCGCTGCTGCCGGCGGCCGCGGCGTGACTTGGCCGTCCCGCTGGCGCCCCAGCACCGCCTTGAAGTTCACCGTCGCCATGCCTTTGCCTCCCGGGCCAGCTCGGCCGCCAGCGTGCGCACGCCGCTGTCGCGTAGCCTGAACTGGATGTCATGCGTCACGGCGGTGTACGTGACGCGCTCCAACAGCAGGTTCAGGACGCGCTGACGCTCAGGCAGGCCCATGACCTCCCACAGTGGCGTCAGGTCCGCCAGCACGCGCCGCAGCTCGCCCTCGTCGAGCGGCTCGCCGGGGTGGTCGCCCTCACGCGCCTGCTGCACGACGGCGGCCACCAGCGCCCGGTCGCGAGCCATGACGACCAGCCGATCGACCACGAAGGCCTCGATCTCCTCGGCCTTCACGCGCGACCCGGGGCAGGCGGCGGCGTTCCGGTGGATGATCCTGGTGCACACGTAGAAGCGGTACTTCCGGCTGTTGCGCGACGTGAAGGTGTGCGTCATCGCGGCCCCGCAGCCGCAGTGCAGGAGTCCGCCGAGCAGGCTCGACCACGCCTGGCGCTTGCGACGCACGGCCGGGGTCTTGGTGGCCAGTCTCGCCTGCACCGCGCCCCACGTCGCGCGGTCGAGGATCGGGTCGTGCTGCGCCGGCCGAAGCTCGGCCCCGCAGCGGATGAGGCCCACGTAGAGCGGGTTCGAGAGCAATCCGCGCAGGCGGCCCTTGTCGAACGATGCTCCGCCGGCGGACTTGCCGAGGCGGTTGGTCCAGGCCTTGTTCCGCCAGCCGCGCGCGGCGACCTCGCCCACCAGGTCTGCCAGCGACCCGAGGCGCAGGTAGAGCGCGAAGATCTCGCGCACCACGGCGGCCTCGGCCTCGTTGACCACGAGCTTGCCGTCCCTGGAGTCGAAGCCCAACGGCGGCCGGCCGCCGGTCCATAGGCCCCGGTCCCGGGCCGCAGCTGTCTTGTCCCGCACGCGCTCGCTGGTCTGCCCACGCTCCAGCTGGGCCACCGCCATGATGAGCTGGATGCCAAAGACGCCCATCGCAGTGGTGGTGTCGAGGCGCTCGGAGATGGACACGAACTTCACGCCCAGCTTCTCGCAGCGGGCTTGGAGCTGCAGGAAGTCGAGCATGCTGCGGGAGACGCGGTCGAGTCGGTAGACGGCGATGACGTCGATCCCGCCCTGTCGCACCTGCTCCATGAGGCGCCGGAAGGCGGGCCGCGCCAGCGTCGCCCCACTGACGCCGGCGTCGTCGAACCGCTCGGACAAGACGGTCCAGCCATTGCCGGCCTGGCTGTGGACGTAGCTCTCGACCATCGACCGCTGCGCGTCGATCGAGGTCAGGGCCTCCGACCCGCCTTTCTCGACGCTCTTCCGGCAGTAGATTGCAACCCGGACGACCGCCGGCCGCGACGGGGTTGCTCGGCGTGGGACGAGCGTGCTGGTCATCGCCGCGACCTCGCGGGCGCGAGCCCGAAGAACAGCCGGCCGTTCCACTTGGTGCCGGTCACGTGCTGGGCCACGGCAGAGAGCGAGCGGAATCGCTGGCCGTCGTGCTCGTAGCCGTCGGGCGTGGCCATCACGCGGATCTGCTGGCCGCGCCACTCGCGTGCCAGCACGGTGCCGACGGGCGGTTCGGTCGGGTCCCGCGGGCGTGCGGGTGGCGCGGTGGCCGTCCCGCAACCCGGGACGACGGCCTCGTCGATCAGCTTCTCGAGGCGCTCGCGCGCGGCTGGGGAGAGGCCCCCGTAGTGCAGCTCCTGCACCTTCCAGCAAACGTTGCGCCGCAACCAGACCTTGTGCCGGCAGCGTGGCTTCTCGCCGAACAGCCGTTCGAACTCGGCCACGAGCTGCGGAGTGTCCAACTTCTCGAAGGCCGCGAGCTGCGCGACGATCGTCGGATCGGTCTCGGTGGTCATGAGACCTCCACCCACCGCATGGCGGTCTGCAAAAGGTGGTCGTAGTCGCCGGCCGTGGCCTCGGCGAAGAAGGCGTCGCGCTCGGACTTGGGGACGCCGGCGCGCTTCAGCGCCTCGCTCACGGCGCCGAGGATGGCGTAGGCGTTGCCGTCTCGGCCGACGAGCGTCACGCGGATGTGGGGGTACTTGGGCGTCATCGCCGGACCTCCGCTTCGAGGAGCTTGGCTGCCTCGCGCGCGCCGCGGTCGAAGACCCGGCGGACGGGTTCGCCCGTGGCGGCGGCGATCTCCTCGGCGAGGGCCCACATCTCGCGGCCGCGCTGGCCGACCGGCCCGGGCTTGGCGATAAGCGCGGCGAGCTGGGCGCGGAGCTTCTCCACCTTGGTGGGGTGCTTCACGAGCGGGCCTCCGCGAGCGCCGCGTAGCCCGCGGCCTTGGCCCGGCCCCATGCGGCGTTCATGAGCTCGCAGTCCTCGTTGCTGCTCGGGCTGGGGGCGTGCCCCGTCACCGCCGCGAAGGCGTCGGCCATGACCTCGTTGGCGTCGAGCCAGTCGTGGCTGGCGCAGGAGCCGTCGCAGCGCGCCGCGTTCTCCGCGTCGATCTTGGCCAGCACCTTGGTGCTGAGCTGGTTGCGCAGGCCGACCGCGAAGGCGCGCGCCAGCGCGTCGACCGTGTCCGTAGTGGTGGCGGTCATCGGCCATTCTCCGGCTTGCGGCCGACCAGCAGCAGCACGGCGCGCGTGTCGCGCCACTCGCGCCGGCCGTCGGGGTAGGTCTCGATGCAGGTCTCGGACAGGACAAGATGCTCGTCGAAGTGCACCAGCACTTCGAAGGCCCGCGCGTCGTCCGGCGAGCGCAGCGTCAGGATGAGCGTCGTCATCGTGCGCCCTCCGCGGCGCGCAGCCGGATCGCGCGGCACACCTCGCACTCGACGGCATGGCCGATCTCGGCGGCGAAGGCCGCGAGCTCGCGGTCGCTCATGCGGCGCCAGCGGCCGCCGCGCCAGGTATCGGAGCCGGGGTAGGGCGCGTGCTGCAGGCAGCACACGCGGCCCTCCTCGCTCCAGAGCAGGGCGGGGGCCTTGGTGGCGGTCGTTCTCCGGTGGTTCACGGGGTTCGCTCCTCGCGGTTCGTTCGGCCTCGATGCGCGCGGGCGGCGCCCGCGGCTCTCGGCCGGTCACACGAGGGCTCAACCAGCAGAGAGCCGGCAAGCGGAATCCGGCGCCAGCGGGCGTAGGCCATGGCCAGGATCGCGGCCAGTTCGCGGAGGCGCTCCTTTGGCGCCATCAAGGCCACATCTCGCGGCGGCGGGGGAAGTGTGGCGGCCCGCTTCATTGCGCGGATGTCCCTTGCACTCCGAGGGCGCTGAGCACTTGCGCCTCGAGGTCGCGGCGGGTGGCGTCGTCGATGGGGCGGACCAGCGGGTGGCGCTCGCCCGCCATGTCGGTTCGCGCCGGCCAGGAGAGCGCGAGGCGGCCCTCGCGCGTGCGGCGGACGGCGACGCCGTCGACGCGGACCCTGTCGTTGAGCAGGAACGAGCACCAGCCGAGGAGCCCGAGCGCGCTGTCGTCGCGCGACGCCGGCGAGAACCGCAGACCGGAGACGCGCAGCTCATGAGGCATGGCCACGCTCCCGTTCTGCGACGGCGGCTGCGGCGATGGCCTCCGCCTTCTGGCGACCCTGCCTCCGCTCGACCATTGCGAAGGCTTCGTCAACGACCTCAGGCGGAAGTTCGCCGGTGATGACCAGACGGAGCGCGTCCTCCTCCTGCGCCTGATTCATCCGAACGGCGCCGTTACCACCAGGCTTGTCCTCGGCCGATCCCTCGACGCTCGCGCGGCTCGCAAACGGCGGTGGACCGAGGGCGAGCGCGCGCTGGATCCCCGGCGTGATACCAGTGCCGCTCGGACCGTCCGTGTCCGTGCGGTAGGCCCCCTCCATCGGCTCGGCCACCTGTGCGTCCGGCAACTCCGGGAGCTTGTCCGCCGCGCTCCTTTGGGCCGTCGACGCTGACGGAACCTCTGTCTTGTCGGGGGATTCCGAGGTTGTGTCAGCGTCAGCACCCGGTGGGGAGTTGATGCCCACCAACTCCACCACCTCGGCGGGCTGGCCTCCTTCGGGACCGGGCAAACGGGTGATCCACTTCCCAAGCCCACGATCCACCAGACCCTGCAGCGCGGCGCGCGCCGCCTCCGCCGTCGGGAATCGGCGCATGCGGCGCTGGAGATCGCGCGCGCTGGCAGCCCCGCCCAGGGCCTGGATGCGGTCGAAGAGCTCGCGCCGCGCGCGGTCTTCCTCGCTCTCGTCGAACGTGGCATAGATTCGCTCGGTTTCGTCGGCCACCCACTGCGCCACCTCGATGCCAGCCTCGATGTGGCGCAGCCCCACCGGCCCATCGACCAGGACACCAGCCACGTCCCGGACCGCATCCACGAGGTGGAGGATCAGCGCGAAGCGGGCGGCGTAGCCCTCCAGCTTGGCGAAGGCTGCCGCTACGTCATCGTCGGCGTCGTCGGTGCGCTGCCCGTGCTCGTTGACGAACCTAACGAACCGCTCCTTGGCCTCGGCCGTGAGCATGAGGCCGATGGGGCGGTGGGCATCGTCGTCCTCGCCCGCCGCCGCGAATGGCAATGCCAGCAGCCTGTCGATGATGCCGGCGTAGGCCGAGGCCGTCTCGGGGGCGACCTCCGCCTCGGTCCACACACGCTGTCTGCCGGGTGGGGCAACGAAGATGATGCGCGCCACGAGCCCGCAGGCGAAGAGTTCCTGGTCGAAACAGCGGCCGAGGAGCCCTGGCTGGATCGCGCCGAAGACTGACACCGCCGCGCGCGGCACGAACAGGGTCTCGCGATCCTTGCGCCGGTCTTTGATCCACGGGCCGCCGCGGTGGGCTTCAAGCCAGTGGGGTACGTCCGCCCCCTGGCCGCCCGCCTTGTACTGGTTGAAGCCCTTGATCCAGCCGGACAACTCGTCGCGGATTAGCGTGACGCCACGAGGGGTGTCCCCCAGGATCGGCGCCAGTGCCTCCACGGTCACGTCGGACACGACGCAGCGCGGGCTGATGGGCTTCTCAGGCTTCTCCGGGGGCTCGTCGTGCTCCTGCAGCGCCTTCTTGTTGCGCTGCTTCCACTGCGCCAGGCGCATCTCGTACTCGAGGATCTCGTTCTCGTTGACCTCGAGCCTCTGCTTGTGGGCCTTGAGGTCTCGCTGCTGCCGCTCGCGGAGCGGGGCGGCGACGAGGTCCACGACCGGTGACTTGCGCATCTTGCCGGACGGCCCGACCAACAGAGCCCAAACGATGGGGTTCTCGGCCCAGCCGCGCTTCAGCAGGATGCGCCGGGTGGTCCCGATGGCGCCTCCGAGCGCCGCGAAGAGTAGGACCGCGACGGCAGCCGGATCGCACCCGATGGAGGCGGCACCTTCCTTGACCAGGCGCCTCAAGGGCAGGGGCAGCGTGCGCAGCGGGAAGGGCCGCCAACTCAGGACCCTCGGCGGCGTCGACGCTGACACAACCTTGCCGGCCGAGCTCACGGAGTCGGCCACCGGATAGCGCCCGACGCTGCGCGCGATGCTGGCGACCTCGTCGGCGTTTAGAGGAGGATGGCACTGCTCCCGGTTGACGACGAGGAGGGCGGCCAGGATGGCGGCCTCGGACATGCCCCTACGGCGCATGGCACCGGCACGACTCGTCAGCTCGTTGTTCCGGCTATGCAGCGGGATTTCGCCAGCAGCGTCAGCGGCGAGTGCACTGCTCGTTGCCGGCGTAGTTCTCGGCAGACTGGATGACGCCGCCTGCGTGGAAGCCTCCATCAAGTCAGACGGGGCATAGCGCACCACTAGGCCACCTCCCACGTGGCGACGCGCGCGGGGATGGATGGCGTGTACTTGTGGTTGCTCGTCCGTGGCAGGCGCATGACGCGGGCCAAGTCGTGGGTCGTGTCGAGCACCCAGCGCTTCTCGGCGAGAACCATGCGAACCCATGCTTGCCAGCGCTCAACGAGCGCGGAAGCACTGCGGCGGTCTGCCTCGGAGGCGACCAATAATGGTTCATCGAGGAGCCACCACAGGTGCAGCCCGCCGCCCGTGACCAGCACGATCGAGGGGCGTTGCTCGATGCGGCGCTCCAGGAGTTCGAGCGCGTCCTCGACCGAAGGCGGGTAGCGGACGCCCGCATGGCCCGGCCCGGTGATGTCCAGATCGACCCACACGCCGCCCATGGCTGTCGTCGTGTCGGTCGCACCTCGGGATCTCGATCGCTCCGCCTCCGCGGCTTGGAGACAGGCGCCGAAGTAAACATCACCTTGCGCGTCGAGCTGGGCCGCTGCCTCGGCTACCCCCTCGGGGGACGAGCACCACGCGGCACCTTGGCCCTTGCTCCAGACTACGCAGCGGCGGCTGGTGCTGAGCGAGTCTCGGAAAATGGCGCGGACCATGTCGGCGGGGCCGATGCACGAGTGGCCGGCAGGGTCGTCGATCCATCCGCCGTGGGTTCCCATCACGGCGCGCCCTCTGGCAACGCCGCGGCACTCACGGCGCGGATGAATCGCTCGATCGCTTCGACGCTGGTGACCAGCCGCCCACCGACTCGGACGGTTTCGAGGCGCATGCCGTCGATGCCATTGATCGCATGACGGAAAACGGTAGAGGGATGGGGGTGTCGGCCGTTGACGGCGGGGTAGTGCTCAGCCGCTCGGCTGAGCGTGACCAGCGTTTCGGTTGCGGGATGGATCATGGCCTGCTCCAGTGCGCGCTTCGTGCGCGGTGTGCAGACCTTGCCTGACTCCAGTCCCGGTATCAGTACGCTTGGCTGTACTGGTACGTACTGGTACAGCCGTGTGCGGTGGGCCGGCATCCGACGCCGGGGCTGCAGTCAGCGTGCAGCGGAGTAACCTATTGCACTCGACCTAATCAGGCCGTGTTTTGCCATCCAGGTGAGCATGCCGTAGCTCTTGCCGCCGACCGGGAGGCCTGCTTTCGTCAGGACCATGTCGCGGTTCAAAGGCAGAGCCCGTTGGGCCAACACTCTACGGACACAGTCAATGAACGCTTCGTCTGGTGCAGTGGAGCCAGCCGCTTGTACTCCCGCCGCGTTGGTGGTGGGCACAGCAGGCGGCGCACTATTAGTCGTGGGATTGAGCTCAATAGGCCCGGCCGAGCCCGTGGTGGCCGGACGACTCGGGTCAGCCTCGGTTGCTGAGACGGTGTCAGCGTGTCCGGACGAAGCTTTGGGGCTCAGTTGTACGTCGGACGTACCGCCTAGCGGCTTGATCGCAGGCTTTGCAGTGATCGGTGGCGACCAGGTTGTTCCATCGAAGAAGCGGTCCAGTTGGCGGTAGAAACCGAAGGCTCCTGCCTCAGTGTCGGCGCGTGGAAGCGTCGGACTCCAACCCCTGTAGGGTCCAAGGACTTCGCGTACCGAACGCCATTCCTT
>Ga0209382_10012073_pt1 | contig 10685 bp, 6 predicted proteins | sample SoiMetdeltSBSDD5_FD_187599 | JGI IMG/M metagenome (GOLD analysis project Ga0209382, IMG submission 187599) | Bulk soil microbial communities from a Populus tree surrounding site in Tennessee, USA - Soil MetaG P. deltoides SBSDD5 (SPAdes) (version 2) | ecosystem: Environmental > Terrestrial >...
CCGACGATGCGCCCATCGACGACCTCGATCACCCGATCGTGTTGCACCTCCGGCGTCCTACCATCAAAGAACCGCCGAGCCGTCAGCAACATCTACGCACCCTCGTTTTCTGCGCTCCGCCAACCCGCCTCGCACCGTAGCCTGCGGGCCGACCACCTCGCATACGGCGCGCGGCCTTGGCGGATGGCGAGTAGTCGGCATTGCCGGGCGACGTGTGCGGGAAAGTCATTTAGCGGATCGGCGGGGACCCGGCGGCATGGCATCCGGCGTATGTCACACAGCCGGTCGGCCCAGTCGTAGACCGACCAGCCTAAGGGCAACAAGATGAGCCCCTAGTGGAAAATTCGCCAACAAGACTGTGGACCCGCGCTACCACCGGCTATAGGCTGCGGATAACCCTACGTGACGGCACCTGTACGATCTGAATATCAAGGAATGAGGCCGCCAATGAGCGGCACGTCGATCCGGATCGTGGTCAAGTCCCGCCGCCGGCTGGTCCGGGATGGCATTTGCGCCTATATGGCCGGCTGGCCGGTGTTCACCGTGGTCGGGCAGACCTCCAGCATCGCAGCGCTGCCCGAGCTGTGTGTGCTAAGGCGGCCGGACGCGGCGCTGGTCGAGACCTCCGAGCTGAACGTGCCGACCGTGCGGGACCTCCGGCGCGTGCATACCGCCGCTCCCGCGACCGAGATCACGGTGGCCTATGCCGACGCGGCGCTCGAGGCACTCGAGGCCGCCGCCGAGGCCGGGATCACCGCACTGGTGCCCAGTTCCCGGGGGCTCGGTGCGGTGCTGCACGCAGTGGTGGAGTCTGCCCATCCCGCCGGCCGGCAGCGACCCAACGGTGCGGCGCTGACCGACTACGACATGCGGGTCATGACATTGATGTGCTCGGGGCACAACGGTCCTGAGATGGCGGAGCTGCTCCATGTCAGCCGGCGGACCGTCGAGAACCACAAGCGCCGGCTCTACTCGAAGCTCGCGGTCGGCAACTCGTGCCAGGCCGTTTCCAGGGCGACCGCGCTCGGCCTCGTCGACTCGGTCGAGGCCTGGGGTTCGCCCAGGCCCTCGGACTCTGGCGGCCCACCGCTGTTCGTCGTCCACGGGTCACCTGGACCCACCGTCGACCAGGTGCAACGAGCGCTTCAGGAGGCGGGCGTTCCGTTCCTGCGCGGCACGCCGGCGTCGCCGACCCGGCAGCCGCAGGCGCACGGCAGCCGGCACGAGCACACGATCGTGGTGCTTGTCGACCCGACCAGTGACGACTGGCTGGCATTGGCAGCGCTCAAGGCGCGCACCGTGGTCGTCTGGTCAGCCGACCCGGATCTCCCCACGACGGTCGACATGCTGATTCGTGGTGCCTGTGCGGTGCTTCACGGCGATGACGTCCCGGCGCACCTGGCAGCCGTGCTTTCGGTCGTCGACCACGGATACGTCGCGGTCGACGCCGCGCACATCAAGGGTGTGGCCGGGTGGATGGCCACCCGGCTACACGCCGGGCAGTCCGCGATACCGGAGCTGACCGCACGCGAGGCCGACGTTCTCCGCCTGATCGCCAATGGCTGCACCATTCGGCAGACGGCGACGGCTCTTGGTATCACGGCGAAAACAGTCGAGAACACACAGTCCCGGCTCTACCGGAAGCTGGGTGCGCGGAACCGGGCCGGGGCACTGGTGGTTGCCTATCAGCTCGGTCTGGTTGAACAGCACGCATCGAGCTCGAGGGCGCCGGTCTAAAGCGGAGTTAGCTGCCCCTAAGGGCCCCGAAGGACCCCTAAGGGAGATGCCGCCCCCCAGGGACATCCGTGTCTAGTCCGGCTTTGCCCGCTCATGACAGCCTTCCAACCGGCAGTAGTTGTTTCGTCAAACGATTGGCTGGGGATGGCTAGGTCTGGACGACATACCGAGCACACCGCGAAATCGAAGGCCGGGCCGGCGTCGCGCGGCTGGCGTGGCTGGTGGCTGCCGCTTGCGGTGGCCGCCATGCTCACGGTCACCGGGTGGATGCTGTCAAGTGGCGCCCTGGGGTCCCAGGCCGGCGAGCATGACCACCAGCCCGGCGGGGGGTACGAGTCCGGCGGGCTGAGCATCTCCGTCACCTCGGTGGACCGGGTATCGAACGACCACCACGGCGGTCCGATGCCGTCGGTGGCGGCGAACTTCCCGATGCCACCGAACATGATGCCGGGCATGCCGGCCTCGGACCGGGAGCGGATCCACGTCGAAGTAACCCTCAGCACGCTGGCCGACGAGGCGAAACCGTACGAGCTGACGGACTTCGCTCTGGTCTCGCCGGCCGGCGACACCTGGGTCGCCAACGAGGAGTCGTTCACGCCGGGAATCATTGCGCCCGGCTACTCCGCGAACATCGACCTCTACTTCGACGTGCCGCTGGGGCAGCACGATTTGTCCATCGCATGGATACCACCCGGTGGCGCACCGGTGCAGATTCCACTCCTGCTGGCGGAGGCACCGGATGCTGCCGAACATCACCACGAATCGGGCGTGGGGCCGCCACCAGCGGCGCCACCAGCGGCGCCACCCGCGCACGACCACGCGCCCGGGGAAGCCCCCGGTCACAGCCATGGCTCGTAACTGTACCCATACAGAAAGGGCGAGCGATGACGGCTGAAGCACCAATTCGAGATACAAGATATAGGACCCCGATCAGCCATGTTCTGCTGTTGTCAACTGTCTTGAGTGTCGGCGTGGTCGGCTGGACCTACCTGGTCCATGTCTGGAGCGGCGCCGCGCACCACGCCGGCAATGCAGTGGCGCACGGGATACGCGACATCGCCATCTCGCTGCCGGTGGCCGTGGCGGCGGTGTGCATCGGCCTCTGGATCGCCAACAGGTCAGGGGGACACGGGTCCGGGGCGCTGGCGGCCGCGGGTCGGGCCGCTACGGTCTCGCTGGTCTTCGCCGTGTTGGTGATCCCCGCGGTCGGCATCCACCAGGCGATCGACAGCTACCTGGATGGTCCGGCGGCGGGCGCGCTGTCCGGGTTGGAGCACGACGCCTCGCTGGTCGGCCTCGCGACGCATGGCACCCGCGACGCGTTGATCGGCCAGGCGGTCGGGCTGCCGCTGTTGCTCGGCGCCTTCCTGCTGCTCGGCGCGGCCTGGCGGAGCAACCGCCGGCGGGCCCGGACGCTCCTGGCGCTGCCGCGGACCGCCGGCCTGCGCGCGGCCTACGTTGCCGGCTTCGCCGCGATGCTCAGCCTCGCGACGGTCGTCAGCCCAGCCGAGCAGGCCAGCGCCGCTCCGGCCGACGTGGACTCGCACACGGGCAACCCGTGCCTGGGCGCGCCCCAGCGCACGTACAACGTCTCGGCGATCAACGTCAGGATCACGCTGAACCGGTTCGGGGTGAACGACCCCAACGGGTTGATGTACGTGCTGGACCAGAACATCGCGGCGGTCCGGGCGCAGGAGCAGTCCGGGCAGGTCTCGATCGGACTCGGCTCGGACCCGATCCAGCCGCTGGTCATCCGGGCCAACCTCGGTGACTGCCTCACGATCAACTTCACCAACCGGACCACGTTCGGCCTCGGGCAGGAGCACCCGCCGCCGCTGCAGGACGCGCAGGACCCGGAACAGGTCCTGGAATGCGAGGAAGCCGCGGAGGCGGGCACACCGTGCGACGGCCAGATCCCGCGAGTCGCCGCGGTGCCGCTGTCGATGCACTTCCACGGCGTGTCCTACCGGCCATCCGACAGCGCCGGTAGCGAGGTGGGCGACAACCCGAACACCTTCGTCGCGCCCGGTGCTACCCGGCGCCAGTTCGTCTATGTCGACCCGCAGCTGGGTGAGGGTGCGCACACCTTCCACTCGCACGGCGAGTCGCGTCAGGAGAACGGCCACGGCCTGTTCGGCGCGCTGATCGCCGAACCGGCGGGATCGCAGTGGCTCGAACCGGCCACATTGCAGCCACTGGCCAGCGGCTGGAACGCGGTGATCCGGCCGCCAACCGGACCCACCTTCCGCGAGTTCGCCATCCTTTACCACGAGATCGGCGACGAGGGATATCGCGGGATCATGGAGCGGGACGGCGTCACGCAGGTTCCGGTGGTCGACCCGTTCACCGATACGTACCGTCCGTGCAGCCGCGGCTTCAACTACCGCAGCGAGTGCTTCTTCGAGCGGATGAAGCTGCTCGACCAGAACGGCTTCATTCCCGACGAGTCGCAGCAGTACGGCTCGTACATGAACGGCGACATGGCGACCCCGATGCCGCAGGGCTACGTGGGTGACCCGCACAAGACCCGGTTGATGCACGCCGGCTCCGAAATGGGGCACGTGCACCATTACCACGGCGGCGCCATCCGCTGGCGGCGCAACCCGGGCGCGGACAACACCGATATCGCCGGCGGGCTGAAGAAGCTACCCATCCAGAACGCGAGGTCGATTCGCCTCGACTCGCAGACCATCGAGCCCGGCGAGTCCTACAGCCTGGAGCACGAGTGTGGCCTCGGCGGCTGCCAGCAGGCCGCGGGCGACTTCCTGTTCCACTGCCATGTCGCGCACCACTACCTGGCCGGCATGCTCGGCTTCGTACGCGTGTTCGACACGGCACAGGGTGGCCTGGCCACGCTCCCGGGACGGTCGGCCAGACCGTCGGCGGTGAACTCGGCCGGCCTGATCGGGCGGGTGATCGAAGGCAGAACCGTCGTGCCGCGAGCCGAGCTCACCGACCCGGGAACCCAGATAGCCCTGGAGACCCTGGTCGAATCCCAGCTACCGCCGCAGGGCGTACGCCTGAACCCGCAGGACGCCACGGTCTGGAACTACGCGAAGGGAGGCACCTCGACCCGGCCGGTCTACTTCGGCGAACCGGAGGACACCAGATCCTGGCCGAACTACACCTCACCGACCCCAGGTGCCCGACCAGAGATCAAGTTCAACCCGGCCAACGGCAGGTACGCGTGGCCGTTGCTGAGACCGCACCTCGGCATGCGACCACCGTTCTCGCCCAACGGCCACAGCGGGACGCCGTGGCTCGGGCCGACCGTCACGCCTAACCGGCCCGACGGCCTCTGCCCGGCCAATGCCCCCGTGCGCAGGTACAACATCACCGCCATCCAGGTCACCATCAACGAGTCGAAGGGAGGCCTCACTCCCGCGATGGTCGACCAGAACGGGCAGATCTTCGTACTCAACGAAGACCGGCGCGCGGTCCAGGCCGGCACAAAACCCGCCGATCCATTGGCGATCCGGTCCAACGTCGGTGACTGCGTGGCGGTGACGCTGTCCAGCCAGCTGAACGACACGGCGGAGAACCACCAGTTCTCCAAGGTGAATCTGCATACCCACTTCGTGCAGTTCGACCCGCAGGCATCCGACGGTGTGATCACCGGGCTCTCCTACGAACAGTCCGTGCGGCCCGCGCAGAGCGAGAACCGCACGCTGACCGCGGCCGTTGCGGCCGGCGCCAGACAGATCTCGGTCACCAGCACGGCGCAGCTCAGGCCGGGCATCGGCATCATGGTGGGCCAAGGGGAGATCGGGGCCGAGGTCGCCACCATCTCGGCGATCTCGGCATCGACCGTGACCCTGGCCCAGCCCCTGGCCAGCGCCCACGCCGCCGGTGAGCGGGCCGGCGTGGAGTTCGTCCAGTACCGGTGGTACAGCGACGTGGACTCCGGCACGGTGTTCTTCCACGACCACGTGGACGGCATCCACTCGTGGGGCCACGGTCTGTTCGCCGCGCACATCATCGAACCCGCCGGGTCCACCTACCACGACCCGGTCACCGGCGCCGAGGTGCGCAGCGGGCCCATCGTGGATATCCACACCGGCGGCTCGGTCGGCGTCGGGCAGCAGGGCAGCTTCCGCGAATACATGCTCTGGCTGCACAACGGTGTTCGCGGTGACGGCGGTACGCACAGCTGCGAAGGAGGCAGCATCAACCTGCGGGCGACCCCGCTGAAGGAGCGAGATCCGAACCCGGGGGATGACTTCAACCTGGGGTTCAGCTCGCTCACCGAACCGGCCGGCCCGGACCGCGCGGACTGCGTCGACCAGATCAATGCCCAGGACCCGTACGTGTTCTCCTCGGTGGCACACGGCGACCCGGCCACCCCGTTGCTGCGGGCCTACGCGGGCGATCCGGTCGTGGTCAGAACCATCGGCCTCGTCGAGCACGTCGGCAGCCTGCGGTTCATGGGGCACCGGTTCGCCGCCGAGCGCTTCAATACGGGCGGCACGATCACCGACGCGGGTACCACCGGCATCTCGGAGCGCTTCGACTACATCCTCGAGGGCGGTGCCGGCGGGCCGAGACGGCTACCGGGCGACTATCTCTACTACAGCTCCAGAAGCATGGAGATGCAGAGTGGAGCGTGGGGCATCTTCAGGGTGCATGACCGGCTGCAGCCGAACCTGCGGCCGCTGCCCGGACGCACCCCGGCCACCGGGCCCGGGTTCCCGCAGCTCGGCTTCACCGGCGCCGCGCCACCGCAAGCCAGCGGCGTGGGCGGCGCCTGCCCGTCGAACGTGCCGGTGCGCAGCTACGACGTGACGATCTTCGAGACCGGTCAGGAGCTCGAGGACGCCGAGTTCGCCTATGCGCTCAGCGATGACGTCGACGACATCCTCGCCGGGACCCAGCCGCTGGTACCGCTGGCGATCCGCGCCAACCGCGGCGAGTGCCTGCGGGTCACTCTCACCAACGACGTGGAAAGCGAGAACATGACGTTCCGATGGGGCACGGGCACCACCCGGGCCGGTTTCAGCGTCGGCAACCTCATCTCCGATCCACAGCGCAACGGCGTCGCGATCGGGTTCAACCCCGACTCGAGCGTGGCACCGGGCGGCACCCGCGCGTACCAGTACTACGTCGACAAGGAGGTGGGCACCACCCTGGCGCTCAACTTCGCGAACGACACGACGATGGCCAGGGGCGGCTACGCGGTCGTGATCGCGGAGCCGGCCGGATCCACCTACCGCAATTCGAGAACCGGGCTGCCGGTGCGATCCGGCGTCGCCGCAGACATCCTGGTGCCCAACGGTCAGAACTTCCGGGAGTTCGTCGTCACGGCGGCCTCCGACGAGCACGACCTCGGCCACAGCATCATGGAGTACGACGTCGAAAGCGACGACGGTGCGCTCAACTACGTCCAGGAGTCGCTCATCGAGGCCAGGGAAGCCGGCGTGCCAAAGTGGAAGGTGTTCAGCAGCACCTTCAACGGAGACGATCCGGACTCGCCGGTGTTCCTGGCCTATGCCGGCGATCCCGTCCGGTTCCGCGTCGCGGCACCATCGGGCAACAACCCGTTCGCCTTCCACGTCGAGGGACATGCCTTCCCCCTCGACCACGGCATCACCGGCTCGATGATCATCGACACCCGGCTGGTGATGCCCGGGCAAACCTTCGACGCCCACCTCATCCGCGGCGCGGGAGGCGCGCTCCGCGGGCCGGGTGACTACCTCTATCAGGAGCACCAGATGGTCTTCCTGCAAACCGGACTCTGGGGCATCTTCCGAGTCCTCCCGCCACCCGGCACCGCAACCGCCGCAACGGCCATCCAACCGCTCTAGCGATTAGGAGCTGAACAACCACCGAAGAAGGTCCTCCCCGGCCGCCATAGCTCGCGCCGGGGAGGACCTTCCTCCTGAAGTCGCAGGTCCGCTTACTCCACGGGGGACACCACGGCCTGCTCGTTCTCCAGCGCCTCAACCTCAGCGTGATCCGCATCCTCAGCGGCATACTCGGCCCGGATAGCGTTTCGCCGGTCGCGGGCCGCACCGTCGGTCATGGGTTTGCCTCACCTTTCAGGTAGCTCCGTAGATCGGCACCTCGCGTCTTCCAGGCCGTGACACCAGCCCCGTCGACAGGATCAACGATCACGCATGCGGTGTGCTGTCCAGGCGGGTGCGGGCTCCATGGCCGGGCGCGGTTCCGCGCGGTCGAGGTGGTCGGACTGCTGGACGACGCGGACACCGCGACCGTGCTGGCTGCACGGTGGTCATCTCAGACTGAGATCCTTCGCAGGAGGGCAAGCCGGCCCCCTGAGCGGTCGCCATCGCCGGGAAGGCCCGGGCGAACCACTCGCGTCACCCTGCCACGGCAGGTATAATTTCTATACCGGAAGGGTCATGGTGGAGTTCGAATTCGATCCCCACAAGAGCGTGACAAATCAGGAGAAGCACGGCATTGACTTCACTGAGGCGCAACGGCTCTGGCAGGACGCCATGCGAGTAGAGATCCCTGCACGTACCACGGACGAGCCGAGGTGGTTGATGATCGGCCAGATCGACGGGAAGCACTGGTCGGCGGTCGTGACCTACCGCGGACAACGGACACGGATCATCTCCGTGCGCCGCTCCCGGGAGGAGGAGGTGTCCATCTATGAAAGCTGACGAGTTCGACGAGCGGTTCGACCGCGGGGAGGACGTGACCTCGGCGCTCGACCTCGCCGCTGCCCACCGTCCAGGCTATGAGCAGCGCCGCGTGAACGTGGACTTCCCAGCCTGGATGGTCGAGTCCCTGGACCGCGAGGCCAGGCGCCTTGGCGTCACCCGCCAGTCAATCATCAAGATATGGATCGCCGAACGACTCGAGCGACACGACAACCCAGCCGCCTGAACCAGCAGGCGGCGTGGTCATTCGGCCACGTCGAAGGAGTACCAGTATTCCTGGGAATCGGTGCCATCGGCGGTGCGGCTGCTGACCACCAACGTGTTCGGGCCGGGCCAGATGGGCGTGATGGTGATGGTCGCGGTGCCGTCGGGGCCGGCGGGCACGATCTCCCAGGTCTCCCAGTTCAACGAGACGACGTACTCGACGACTCCTGACCGGAAGCCGGGCCCCAGCTGGAACTCACCGGGTACGCCCACGCCACCGCCTATCCCGAACTCGGGGTAGGTGTCGCTGTGCACCTGGGGGTGGGAGGGGACGTAGATGCTCCATGTGCCGGGCAGGGAGCGCCGGCCCTGGTCGTCGATGGCGACGGCGGTGACGGCGTTGTGGCCGATCTGGTCCAGGACGATGGTGGCGTGCCCGGTGCCGTCCGGGTCGGCGGGCGTGGTGGCCGGCGGGCCGCCGTTGACCGAGTACTCGTAGCTGACGACGCCGTACATCCGGTTGGGCTGGAAGGTGCAGGTCATGGGTGTGCCGAAGTCGCCGGCGCAGTAGACGTCCGGGTCGGTGTACAGGGCGATATAAATGATCTGGGTCAGCGAGCGCAGTCCGGCGGTGTCGGTGCTGTACACGGCGAGCTCGGTCAGGCCGGACGGCGGGGTCACGGTGATCCGCGCGGTGCCGTCGGGGCCGGCCGGCACGGTGGTCGCCGGGCCGCCATTGAGCCGGTAGGTCCAGCTGGCGACATTGGCCATGTTCGGGGTGAAGGTGCACTCGCGCGGCTCGCCGAGGAACGCATCGTAGTTTTGGCAGTTCACCGACGGCGTGGTGTCGTGAACGTGGTAGCGGTACAGCGTGAACGGCGAGACGTTGCCGGCCGCGTCGACGGCGTTGACGTACAGGTAGTTGGTGCCGGCGCGGCTGGGCGTGTAGCTGATCGTCGCGCCGCCACCGGGCCGGTCGGCCGGCACGTAGTTCGTCGGCCAGGTGGGGCCCCAGTTGAAGCCGACGACATCGGTGTCACCGTTGGCGTTGAAGACGAAGTCGCCGGGCAGGCCGGGTGCGCCGCCCAGCTGGTCCTCGGGGTAGGTGTCGGAACGCACCAGGGGCGGCTGGGGTACGACCAGGTCGGCGCGGAACCGGCACGGCGGCGCCCAGTCCGACTCCGCGCGGCCGTCAGAGACCCGCACCGTCCAGGTGTACTCGCGGTCATGGACGACGTAGCCCGGCGGCAGGTACCAGCGGGCGTCGTAGCTCGCACCCATGCTGCGTTCGGTGCGCTCGGCGGGCGCGTCGGTCGGCCAGATCGCGAATTGCGCGGTGAGCGGGTCGTACGGGTCGGGGTCGGAGATCCTGGCGTACAGGTAGATGTTGCCGGGGGTGGCCCATACCGGCTCCGCGCCGCACGGTCGGCCGGCGGCGACCAGCCCGAACGGCACGTCCGGCGGCAGGTTGGTGGTGAAGTAAAGCCGGACACCGTTTCGGTAGGTGCGGCCGAATCGCTCGTCCTCCTGGGCGTCGCCAGGTATGCGCAGCGCCACGGTCAGCTTCCTGGTGTTGCCGGCGTAGGACTGCCGCACGACCTCGGTGGCGTCCCAGACCATCTCGTAGGCGAGGCACTCCGGCGTCGCATAGGTCTGGGTGAGTTTGGTCCGCTCGCGAGGCTTGGTCGACCAGGTCGGGGTGAACGCCGTGTCGGTGTGCCACAGCTCGGTCAGCCGCGGTGCGGTGCAATCGTTCGCATCGGTCTCGCTGGCCAACACGTGCGCGCTGAGCAACGTGCGCGCGCCCAGGTCCGGCAGGTCGAAGGTGAAGTACGACTTGGATTTGTGCACCACGCCGTCGTCATCGCGCCACGCCCCGACCGGGGCGTCACCGCTGCCATCGACGAACTCCCGGATCGGCTCATGCGAATCGATATAAGCCCAGGTCATCCGCGGTAGTTCGAACCCACCGGCGGCGGCATCGGTGACCGAGAGCGCGCTGAGCCCGGCGCCAACAAGTCCGATCACGAGCAGTTGACGAAGACGTAGCGCGGCTGTCCGCAAGCCGCTCACCCCCTGGCCCCAGAAATGCCGCCCAAACGCGGCACCGCATTCTTCCGC
>Ga0209382_10012075_pt1 | contig 10684 bp, 8 predicted proteins | sample SoiMetdeltSBSDD5_FD_187599 | JGI IMG/M metagenome (GOLD analysis project Ga0209382, IMG submission 187599) | Bulk soil microbial communities from a Populus tree surrounding site in Tennessee, USA - Soil MetaG P. deltoides SBSDD5 (SPAdes) (version 2) | ecosystem: Environmental > Terrestrial >...
GTTCGCTTCCATTCCTGATAACGATCAGTTGCCTGTAAATCGGACCTCGCCAGCACTTTCAAGATTCCGAACACAAGCTTTGGTTCATCCTTCCAGGCTGGCTGTGAAATCGTTAATGCTGTCTCACGATGACCGTATTGGGTAAGAAATTTAAAGAAACATTGCAGAAAGCCTTGGCCTACTGGTAATCGTTGTAGTTCAGATTGCAATTCACTGGGTTCAGTCCCTGTAAATAATTCGCGCAGGGCAGCGTCACTGCGGATTTGCCTGGCCAAAGTTTCCAGGGCACGATTGGTCTCGGTAGTCTTGGTTTCCACTCCTGAAATTAACTGGCTGAAACGATTCTTGTGACTGCTCAGCGCGAGTAACAGCCATAATATGCCTAATCCTACAACTGCTTTCGGGATATAACGTTCGCGCAATTGCATGACTCGCGGGATCAAGGCAAGGGACTCGTGCAGGATTTCTATATTTTGTTTCCAAGTTAGTGCATGAAGATCACGTCTTTCAAGGTCGCGGACACCCGTAATCACCTCGTCGATAATTGGGTCGGCCTGCCACTGGGATGGATCGTATTGACGCGTGCGCCATAGCGCTAGCCAGGGCGAAATAAGCATACTCGGCGAGGGGTGTACCTCCGGAGGCTCGAAGCGCACGACCACACCATCTTCTTCGACCAGAGCTTGATCGGGGTCCGGTGCGGTCTTGCCAATCATCATGACGAGCAGGTTTCCAATAGCCCGTTCAACTGTGCCGGTAAAGGTGGTGACATCGAGGGGATAGGGACGCGTGATCCACATCTCAGCCAACATGGGAATCACCATTCGCATTGGACCAGTGACGTTGAGTGGCTTCGGCAAAGCGGTCATTGGCCGCGCTTGCAGGATGAGAAACTTCCCGACTTTTATCCCATCCTTGATCCATGCCCATTCGATATCCTGTGGTACGCCGTAATGCCGCTCGATCTGTTTGCCTAACTTTGCAAGGTTGCGCACCGCAGAGGGAGATAACGCCGCTTCGGTATGTTTGTCGGTAGATGTTACTTGCTCAGTCCCACCTCCAGCTTTGGAACGTATAATAACTTCTCTTCTCCCAACGCGAAATTCTTTGATGCGCGACCCACGCTTGTTCACTACAAAATGATCTGGCGTGACCAGACCGCTGACAACCGCTTCACCCAGACCGGGGCTGGCGTCGATCACCAATTCATCGCGTGCGCCGCTAACAGGGTTGGCCGTGAACATCACACCTGCCACGTCGGCCTGTACCATCTTCTGCACGACCACGGCCAATTGGACAGAAGCCTGATCCACGTCCTGATGAGTGCGATAAAGTATGGCTCGTTCCGACCATAGCGATGCCCAGCAAGCACGGACTGCCTCTAATAATGCTTGTTCGCCGATGACATTTAGAAAAGTTTCCTGTTGTCCAGCGAAGGCGGCTTCTGGCAAATCTTCAGCGGTGGCGCTCGAACGGACAGCCACCGCACCACCCTCCAACTGGCGATATGCTTTTAAGGTCTCATTGGTTATCGGGTCTGGTATGGAAGCGTGCTGAATTGCGTCACAAATTCGCTGACTAATCCCAGTCACGGATGCAGGGTTATCGGTCTGAAGTGAGGTGAGCATTTCCTGAATGATCGCTTGCAGACCATTGGTTTGAAGAAAAAAATCATACGCGGCAGTGGTGATGCCAAACCCCGGTGGGACATCAAAGCCCGCTTTGATCAGCTCGCCAAGGATTGCACCTTTGCCCCCTGCGAGAGCAAGGCTCCCTCGGTCAAATTGTGTCAGTGATGCGACAAGCGGCAAATTAACATTGTTTGATTGAACGGGGACGGACATTTAAGAGCTCCTGACTATTCTGTATCTTCCTTCGCAGTATAGTCAGGAGAACTAACAACAGGAAGTGAGTCCTGTTGTGGTTATTTATATGACAAAGGTGGGAATCACAACCATGACAATTGTCATGGCAGACTCTCATCTCCATGCCAAACCAATAACTTGTAAGAACTGAGAAATATATAATCAGGGTAGTATACAATACTGAAATAGCTACCAGGATTATGGCAGTATCCAAGAATCGATTATGCGGGGCATAAACATAAATGATCCCCTCTTTATGCTGTTTGTGACTGCATTATCCCTTTAGGATAATCCTAAAGCATTGCAATCTTTTTGCGGGTTCGCACAGCAATGGGATGTTGCTGTCATGCTCAGGTATCTCCTGCAGTAAGAGGAAAGTGACTCTACGCGTTGCTGCAAGCTTCATTCCAAGACGGCTGGCAGGATGTACAGCCTTACGATATCTAGATGTTGTAAAAGTTCAGGAAAGGATGCATTCCCTGTCATCACCACCACGAGATCTAAATCAGGAATGACATAAATAAACTGTCCACCGAAACCGGCGGCATAGTAGGCGGCATGCCCATCCACTGTAGTCACCCACCACAAATATCCATAGTCATCATTCAGAATGTCAGCTGCCACATGCTTTTGTGTTGCCGTCCGAACCCATTCGGCGGGTATAAGCTGTTGACCGTCCCAGAGTCCTTGATGAAGGTACAGATACCCAATCTTAGCCATCTCTCTTGGTCTTAGCGCCAGCCCATCTCCACCCACACTATTCCCTTGTGGATCGGCTTCCCAGGGCGGCAGGGGGATTCCTAATGGCTGAAAGAGATATTTGTTCGCGAATTCCAAGGCCGTCACATGGGTTGTCCGAGTAAGGATTCCGGACAATAGATGCGCAGCGGAGTCATTGTAGTGGAAAGTTTCTCCAGGCGTTCCTGACACTGACTGTTCAAGCGTAGACCTGAACCAATCCTCGCCAAACTTCGTTTCTCGCGTCAAGCCCGACGTCATGGTAAGCAAATGTTCAAGGGTTATGTCGCTAATTCGCGGATTGGTGTCTGGCGTAACATACTCGGGATAGAAATCCACCACTTTTTGGTCCAAACTCTGGATATAACTTTCTCGGAGCGCAATGCCTATGAGAGCTGAGATAACGCTCTTGGTAACTGAGGCTACCTCCTGATAATCATTCGGCACACCTTGATAGTATTCCTCAAAGACAAGATAACCGTGTCGTATCACCAACACACTACGCATATGGGGCAGGTTTTCCTTGATATGCTCCTGAAGTAATTTGAATTGCTTCGAATCCATTCCCAGTCCGTTTGGTGTAGACTCGCGCCAGCCATTGGTGGGCCAATAATCTCGTTGCACGGGCGTTGGCGGAATTGGCACGGGTTGGCAAGCCGCCGATAGAATTGCGAACACGAAGGGAATAAAGGCCAAATATGTTTTCATCGGCATATCCTTTCTCGATCATTGTTTTCACTATAAGCGAATTGTACGCCTGTTGTCCGGAGAGTAACTCCTATTTTCAATTCTTATTCTTGTTTCTTAGCGCGTGGGAGTAACTACTATCCGGAGGAACTGGAATGAATGATCTCCAGTTCCTATTTCAGATCAGGCCTGTATCTAGGCATAGCAGCGAGAGATTGGATTTTGCCGTCGCGGATGATGGCTTCCCATTGTAGGAGGTACGAGCTGTGACCTGTCTCTTGTTCTTTGTAGGCCCTGTCGAGCCAGATTACTTTTTCGCCGTCCAATTCGGACTTTAGCATGGTGAGGCGAAGCCCAGCCATCCGCTGTGAATGTAATGCCCAGTCTCGAATCAGTTCCTTGCCCTCGATCACTGACCCATTATCTATGACAACTGCCTCATCCGCGAATAAAACAAGTAAGGCATCCGCGTTATCACTGTTGATAGTTTGATGGAAGACATCCACCAGTGACAACGGATCCATCGGCGGCGCGTCGCTGGGTATCAGCGCCGGACCGATGCACGCCACGAGCATTAATGCTGTTGCGATCAGCAAGACAAGCATCTGCAAACAGCGAATCTGTGTGTTATTCATGTTGCCCTCTTATTTGGGTGCTGCCTCATTTATCAGGTGAGAAACCATACCAGAGCGCTCAATACACCTATAACGACTAGCAGCCTGTACTTCACTAATCTCGACTTCATGCCTTCGGCGTCCCCGTTGCATTCGCGCACCAGGCGATTCCAAGCTGCCTCGCGCTCAAGCTCTTCTTGCCTCCCTCGAACCATTTTATCAATGATATAGGGATTAAGTGGGTACATGGTAAATCTCCTTTCATGGTCATCGTTCCGGGATGAGCGTAAAACAATCGCATTTCAAAGCCTGATTCTTTCCTACCCCACGGGAGATGGCGCTACAGGGAAGTGGTATACTGCATCTTACGTTCACACTTTACCCGTTATCAAATCGTTACAGGTGTCGCGCAGCGGCACAAAAAGTGACACAGTTTTTGGAGGGATACGTTGGGCGAAGTATCTTTCGGAGAATGGCTTAAGCGCCAACGTAAGGCACGGGGTTTGACACAGGAACAACTCGCTCAAGAGATTCATTGCTCTGCCAGCGCGTTGCGCAAGATCGAAGCGGAACAACGCCGTCCATCGGAGCAGATCGTCGAAGGACTGGCAGAGGTGTTCAACATCGCGCCCACTGAACGAAAGTCATTTCTGAAATTTGCGCGTGGCAATTGGGATGTGGCACCGGCGGGGATAATTGAATCTGCCCCGTGGCGTGTCTCGCCCGGATCTGAAGCCGAACTCGAAGAACTATCGAATCCCAAAACGCACCTAGCCACGTTCCTCTTCACAGATATCGAAGGCAGCACCAAATTCTGGGAAAACTTTCCAGAGAAAATGAAGATTGCTTTGCAGCGCCATCATGAAATCCTGCAAGAGGCGATTTCATCCAATGGCGGCAACGCATTCCAAATCGTCGGCGATGCTTTTTGCGCCGTGTTCCCAACCACCTCATCCGCCGTCTCCGCCGCGGTAGCCGCCCAACGCACGCTCTATCAAGAGCAATGGAATTTACCTTTCCCAATCCGCGTCCGCATGGGGATTCATACAGGCGCAGCGGAGCGGACTTCAGACGGCTCCCCTACCGGCGGCTATGCTTCCAACCACACCTTGAACCGTGTGGCGCGTGTCCTCAGTGCCGGTCATGGAGGACAGATTCTGCTCTCGCTCGCCACAAAAGAATTGGTAAAAGATTCGCTGCCCGCGGATATAGAACTGCGCGACATGGGTGAACACTATCTCAAGAACCTTGACCGCCCAGAGCATCTCTTTCAACTGATTAGCGCAGATCTCCCAGCGGATTTTCCGCCGCTCAATACGCTTGATTCAGATCGTCATAACCTACCCCTTCAATTGACCAGTTTTATCGGCCGCAAGCACGAGATCGCTGAAGTGAAATACCTGCTCTCCGCCACGCGCCTGCTGACCCTCCTCGGTCCTGGCGGAACAGGCAAGACTCGCCTCTCCATTCAAGTTGCAGGCGAATTATTAGATCAGTATCCCGATGGCGCGTGGTTCGTGGAATTCGCTCCCATTTCAGACCCTCTGTTGATCCCCCGTACAACTGCAATTGCGATTGGGTTACGCGACGAACCTCAGCGCCCCGTCATTGATATGCTGTGCGATTATCTGCGCGGCAAACAACTTCTGCTGATTCTGGATAATTGCGAGCATCTGGTCGAAGCCTGCGCGCAACTGGCAGACCGGCTCTTGCACGCCTGCCCACAGATCCGCATTGTAGCCAGCAGTCGTGAAGCCTTGGGCATCGCGGGCGAGACGTCCTATCTCGTGCCTTCGCTCAAACTGCCTGATATGCAAAACCTGCCTAGTGTTGAGGCACTTAGCAAATATGAAGCCGTTCGATTATTCATCGAGCGCGCCTCAGCCGCAACTCAAAATTTCAGGGTCACGGATGAGAACGCCTCTTCCATCGCTCAAATCTGCCACCGTCTCGATGGGATGCCGTTAGCGATTGAATTAGCCGCAGGAAAGATTCGCGCCTTGAGCGCAGGGCAGATCGCCCAACGTCTTGATGACCGCTTTAGACTGTTGACAGGCGGAAGCCGCACTGCCTTGCCGCGCCATCAAACTCTGCAAGCCGCCATCGAATGGAGTTATGACCTGCTCTCACCTGCCGAACAGACTTTATTTCGCCGCCTGTCTGTTTTCGTCAACGGCTGGACTCTCGAAGCGGCTGAATCAGTTTGTTCGGGTAAAGATACGGTATCCAAAGACACGCTGAAAACAGAAGATGTTCTGGAATTACTATCTCAACTCGTAAATAAATCTTTGGTCATGGCCGAAGAACGAAACAGCGAGGTCCGCTATCACATGCTGGAGACGATTCGGCAATTTGGGAGCAATAAGCTAGAGGAAGCCAATGAAGGCGAATCCTTACGCGACCGACATTTGGAATTCTTCACCCAGTTTGCGGAAACTGCCGATCTATTCTTGCGGCGCACAGAACTGTTCGAATGGTTGCAACGACTGGATGATGGGCACGACAATCTGCGCCTTGCATTGCAATGGGCATTAGGAAAAAGATCAGCAGAGCCAGCTTTGCGATTGACTGGAGCATTAGCAGTTTATTGGACGATGAGATGTTTTTGGCTGGAGGGAGCAAAATGGCTGGAAAGCGCACTGAAAAAACCTTCTGTCGAGTTCCAGGAAATGTCCAAGACCGAAAAAGCCGCACGCGCCAAAGCGCTCTATGGAGATGCGGTTTTAATCTTCAATTTGGATAACCTGGATCGCATGCAAGCCTCCGCGGAAGCCAGCCTGAACTTATACGAGGAACTGGGCAACCAACGGAGATCTGCTATGGCCAGAATATGGCTTGGATACGCTCTAGCGCGCCGCGGAGATAATAGGTCAGCTCCTCTCTTGGAGAAAAGTCTGGCGGAATTCCGAGAACTAAAAGACCCAGCCGGACAGTATTTTTCTTCGTACGTGCAGCTTCGTGATTATTATCAGACAGAAGGAGCCAAGAAAGCGAAAGAGGTCGCACTGGAAGTATTAAGACTGGCCCGATTATCAGAACATCCCTTAAATATCGCATACGCATTGAAGGCGCTTGCAGAATTCTATTTCCTCTGCGGTCAACTGGACCAAGCTATTATCACCAAAAATGAAGCGAATGAAATATTCAAAAGTTTAGGATATGGGGGCAATTTCATACTCCCAGGGCTTGTTGCATATCTCCACCACGACTACGATCAAGCGAAAGAGTGTTTCACACAAACTATTAATGTATATGAACCGCTCGGCGAAAAATTTAATCGATCAATCGCTTTGTTTTGGTTGGGCGTAACTTATCAAGATGAAGGCAATTTGGAACAGGCGCGTGAATTTTTGGAAAAGGCGTTAGCGATCCAGGAAGAAGTGGGTGGAAAAGATTTCTATGGAGTACCAGCTAATTCATTACCCATACTTGGTCAGGTACTTGCTCAGCAAGGCGACTTTGAAAAGGCAGCACTGATGGTTAAAGAAAGTCTCTTACGGCTAAAGGAATTCGATTTTGATGGTGAAAAAGCAATTACCTTGATACTTGTCGCATGGTTGTTTACCGAACGGAGCCCTCTGGTTGCGACGCGTCTCCTTGCAACTGCATATACTAAACACGAAACCATGGATTCGCCCCTAGAGCCCATTGTAAAAACCAAGTACCAACAATATCTCGCCGTTGCGCGTTCCCGACTCGACGAACAAGCCTTCAACACCGCCTGGGCTGAGGGTGAGCAGATGGAGATCAATCAGGCAATTGATTATGCGTCATCTGAGATTGGGGAATTGGAGAAAAACATCCAGGCAAAGTAGAAAGCTCTGCACAGGGCAGGTTTCTCTTAAAATTCACGTATGTGGAATCTATTCGAACGAGACTAAACTAGCGAGGCAGTCTCTGCAAAACAAGACGTTGATTTTCCAACATCAATTTCGGATGGCCCCGAAGCGTGCAATCTTTCCGCCAGATGAGCAGATTGGATTTCATCACTCCAGCCAAATCAGCGATAGTCCACGCCACTTTCAGGATGCGATGACAGGCACGTGCTGACAAATTGAGTTGTGTCGTCGCCGCTCGCATCAAACTCTGACCCTCGTCCTGTAACTTGCAAAATTGCCTTATCTCCCCGATGCGTATATCGGCATTCGCTACGATATTCGGTGATTCGATTTTCGAGAATCGTTGGAGCTCAGTATCCCGCGCCGCTTGGACTCTCGCTCGAATCGATTCGAATGGAGCGCGCTTGTACAGGTTAAAAAATCTGAACCGCGCACAAGCTTACAACTCCCCCGCCGCCTCCAACGCCAACTCTATTGCCTGATCCATCGTCATCGTTTGCCTTTCATTCCAGCACCGCATGAAACTTTCTTCTCCCAAACCGGCGCGCAGATCGTCGACCTCTTTTTCATATTCCTTTTGTTCCCGTGGTGTTCTGCGGGAATTGACGCGCTCACGCAAGGCATTCGCTGCGCTCAGGAGCTTTATGGCACGTTCGCCCTGCTCCTGTGCTGTGAAGATAAAGGCAAAACATTCCAGTTGATGTGCGATGGCGCCACGATGTCCGAAGTCTTGATACACAGGAATGGTTTCGCGATTCAGTGGCAGAGCATCTGCGAAGCTTCCCATTCTGCGCAAGGCGGGTGCCACGTCGTTTTTGTAGTTGGTTGCAAGAAGCGTATGGGCCCTGCATACAGCTGCTGAACTTCGGGAGTAGGTTCGACAATCTCCAGCACGCCCGTCGACAGGGTAATCTGTGCAGGGCGCGTGAACTGGATATCCGTTACGGGGACGCCTTCCGCTGTGACCTCTCAGCCCATGACGTCGCGAAAAAATGCCACGGTCTGCTCGAAGTCGGTGGCGCAGTTAATCACCCAGTTGAGACCTTCAGTGACTTTCATGATAAGTATGCCTTTCCATTAAGATGCATCCTGAGACGATGCATCGCTAATCCACAATAAACAACTTGGCTCCTACCTTTGTAGAAGAACGATGTGGTTCCGCTTGGTCGGCGACTTGATAGCTGGTGCCAGGTGTAAGCACAAACTTGCGACCATCAGCCAGTTCAGTTTCAAGTTCACCTTCAAGACATAACAAAATTTGGCCTTTCGTACACCAATGGTCAGCGAGATAACCCCGGGTGTACTCAACCATTCTGACGCGGATCGTACCGAATTGGAGAGTACGCCAATAGGCTATTCCAGTTTCACCTGGATGTCCCGTACACTCGACCTGGCTCCAGTCAACGGTGCCGAAAGGGATGTTTGACATCTCCATAAATGAACTCCTGGTAAATATGTGACTGAATACGCACTATTGCCGCTTTTTGATATGTTACAACAAATATTCCGTCATCGCACTGACAACGCTTACATTTTATTTCCTCGGCCACTGGCACTTATTTTATTGAATAGACTTCACCATCTATTCTTCCTCATTCACAATCCGGTTTTGATGTTTGTCAGAAAGAAGTAAGGATATCATTCAGATTTTCAATTCAGGCATTCAGCGTACGGCACGGTAAAGAGGAATGTCGAACCCTGCCCCGCTTCACTTTCAACCCAGATCCTGCCCCCATGAAACTCGACGATGCGCTTCACCAATGCCAGCCCCACGCCGGTTCCCTCAAACTGCGGGTCAAGGCGATTAAACAGACCAAAGATACGTTCGTGATGTTCCGGAGCGATGCCAACGCCATTATCACGCATATAGATGATAGGCTTATTGTTTTCATAGCCCCGCAGACCAATTTCAACGCATGGCTTGGGTTGCACACCCATAAATTTCGTGGCGTTATCCAGAAGATTCTGGGCGACCTGCAGTAAGCGCTGGCGATCTCCATATGCACAGGGAAGCCCAGCCTCGACCTTCACACAAACGCCGCGTTCCTGCAAACGACCCTGGAGAAGCTCTCGGGCTTCATGAAACAGCTCCGGCAGCTTGATCGTTGCTGGCTGATTCATCAACCGACCGATACGCGAAAGTTCCAGGAGATCATTCAATAGTTTGTACATTTTGTCGGCGGCGTCGCTGATCCGTTGGATATCCGTGTTGAGGCGATTGATGTTCCCCGACAAAGCATCCTGTGTCAGGAAACCTAAAAAGCCTTTGATGGTAATGATGGGCGCCTTGAGATCATGCGATACCGTATAGGCAAACTGTTCCAATTCCGCATTCTTTGACTCCAACTCTTTGATGAGTCTCTCGCGCTCCTGTTCCATGTCTTTTCGTTCGGAAATATCTTGAATGATATACTGGAGATGTCCGTCTGGCATGAATTTGGCGCTTACCACCACATCCAAGCGCGACCCATCTTTGCGAACCAAAACGCGCTCGCGTTTCAGGGGGCCTGATGCCTTCAATACGTCAATCGGTATTAGCGGGTGCCTGGCAAGGTCATCCAAGTCTACAAATTCAACGGCGGAACGACCAATGGATTCTTCAGGGGAATAACCTGCCACGTGATAAACGGCGGCATTCGCCATCAGGATGCGATAATTTTCGTCCACGATCAAGATGGCATCCGGGGCTTCCTCGAACAACATTCGAAAGTATGATTCGCTCACTTTGGCTTGATGGGTCGCGTCATTAATTCTCTCAAGAACGGTTCCCAATACAAACGCGGCGCTCAGAGAAAATGTAGCTTGAGCCGCCCAAATTGGATAATCGGCCTGCATATCAGTCGACTTTAAGAACAAGCCTGCTTCTCTGGCGTAGATCAAGGCCAGTCCACTGATCATATTCAAGCCAGCGAAAGCGAATGAAGCCCTCCATCCAATCAGC
>Ga0209382_10012076_pt1 | contig 10683 bp, 3 predicted proteins | sample SoiMetdeltSBSDD5_FD_187599 | JGI IMG/M metagenome (GOLD analysis project Ga0209382, IMG submission 187599) | Bulk soil microbial communities from a Populus tree surrounding site in Tennessee, USA - Soil MetaG P. deltoides SBSDD5 (SPAdes) (version 2) | ecosystem: Environmental > Terrestrial >...
CTCCTGGCCGAAAATCGGAGGCGTAGACAACCACCGATCTACCAGGAGCTCCGCTCTATCAACCCGTCACACGCCGCCCGACGACAGAATCGTTACCCACACTCACTGAGTTTCCAGATGCCCTCTTACTCATGCTTTGAGAAGAACACGCTCCTCGATGACCAACTGGCCCGGCCCTCGCCGGGACGCTGGTGTTTGAGAGGCTCTGCGTGACCCGGCGGGGGTTCCAATCCGCACATCAGCGCGTCATGGGAGGAACTGCTTAACGGCTGTGACCGCGAGCATCCGCGCTGGGCGCGTCGGCCGCTGGAATCAAGATCGACACTGGTAGAGCCGTTAGATGACTCGGGCCCGCTGCCGCAATCAAGCACGCAGCCGGGAGGGATCGCGATGGTGCGGCGTATTTGCGTCGCGAAGATCGGGAAGCGCGGAGTTTCTGCTGGTGATGCGCTTGCACATGTAGGTCTGTAAAACCGTCGCGAGAGCTACGAAGGTTCGAACCCTTCACCCGCCACCAGCAGCGCAAAGAGGCCCTGGCCAGTAAAAATAGGCCGGGGCCTCTTCGTGCACCCGTGACACTGGAGTCCCACCGGATCTCGTTGGATCCTGCTGTTTCTCACTGATCGCGCCGTTTTCGCGCCGTGGAGATCAACATTGTGGGCGACTCGTACCTGGGTTGGCCGATGGTCCAACGCCCACCACCTCATTGCCCGATTCGTACTGAAGTGAAGTATGAGCACGCCTCCCGAGCTGACATCCGACTTCGAGATCACCGTCGCGGGCGATGAGCGCGGCCGACAGCTGGCGGCAGCCCAAGCCGAATCCGTTCTGGAGATTCTGGAGTGTTCGGTTGCGCCGCAGAAGCGTCGACTGGACCCAGCCTGGAACTAGGCAAGACCTCCGCCGAGCCGCTGTGTCGCGGACGACGGTCCTGACATCTTTCGATGGGAAGCCGAACGCGCGCGATCGGTTCATGTAGGGATTCCGTGGATGGGAGGACATGTTTCGCCTCCCATCCACGCCAACTCAGCCTACGAAGACCGAGCCTGAGATGTCACTTTGGTAGGCGTCGGGCACGCCGCGGTAAACAGCACGCCAGTAGCCCGGACGGGTTTCGTCGATCGTGGTGCGGAAGAGGTATCCGCCGGACTCGCTTGGGCCACGCGATGCATCGACTGTGGTCTGTGTTGTCCAGTCGCCGTTGCCGGTTGGGGAAAACTGAATCTCCACGGGAGCGGGCGATGGGGTGAAGTTGCCGAACTGGAGGTGGCCGACGATCGCGACCTTCCCATCGGTGTCGCGCTGAGCGTCGAAGGAAGTGAGGTCGGCCTTCTGCAGGACCACCATGTCAAACCGCGCGTAGGTCTCGGTCGTGATGAAGGGGTCCTCGTTGTACGTTCCGATGCGGTAGTAGCCGGTTTGGTTTGGGACCAGAGTGATGTTGAACTCACCGTTGGCGTCTGTGTACACGTAGTCGTAGCTGCCGTAGACACAGTCAGGGTCAATACAGAGCTGGACCGCGACATAGTGGTTCGGCACGCTGTGCCAGACGTCATCGGCCTTGAACTGGTACCGGCCGCTGATCGTGACCGGCTCGCCGGAGTTGACTCGGTCGCGGCTTACTGACACCGGTAGCCGCGTGGGCGCCTGCTTGATGGTCAGCGCCCGAGAGTCGAATGTGGACGGTAGGTGAACGGCCGCGCGTCGTCGTAGTTCCCGAAAACCTGGACGATGTTGGGCTGTTGGCAGCACGCGCCGCTGATGGTGATCGCGGTGTTGAACCTTCCGTTGGCGTCGGTGCGGAACTCATCGGTGTAGCTCGTCCCCCATGCCTCCCACGCCTGCATCGGGAAGTTCGGAACCGGAGACAGTGTCCCGGTACCAGGGTCTCGTCCCATGAGTGTCCCGGCGAACTGTGCCAGCCGGTTTGAGTAGTTCACCGATTTGGTAATTGTGAACCCCGTAACCGAGGTCTCGACCGCGTAGTGAAGCCATCCGGCCTGAGGCTGCGAAGCCGTAAAGCCCGTTTCGTCAGTTACTTCGACGTCGAGCCGATAGTTGCCTAGTGCGGGCAACTGGACCAGTGCCGCCGACTCCCACAAGCCATCCTGCTCAGTGCCGCTGGCCAGGTTGAAGTCGCTAACCGTCGCCAGCTCCACGCCGGTGTCTGGCGCGATGACGTGGGCTTTGAGGCCAGCGACCCCTGCCTCAGCGGAAGCGGAGACCTGGATGCGGCCCAGATCGCCCTGCTTGCTGTAGGCCCAGTTAACCGTTGGCGCGGTTGCCGCGACGGCCATGCTGGGATTTAGTGCCACGCCTACGGTTAGTGCGAGAACAAGTGCGGACAATAGCTTCCGCATAGTGGTTTTCCACCCCGTATTGTCGATGCCCCAGGTACTTGGTCCGAGAATTAAACCACATATAGATCGAGCGCCAGGTCCGCCAAATCTCCGGCGAACCACTGTTTGCACCCAATACACCCAAGCCGACTCCGACCAGCGAGGACACCAGCAACAGCCGGTCACGACTTCTGACCCCAGATAGATCAACGGCGATAGCCAAACGACCAAAAGCTGAGCAGTTTTCGTTTGCATCCCGCCCTGGAGATCGGACTGCACCCCGGGCGCGTTTGAGCAGGTCAGCAGGTATGAAATTGCGCGTATAGATATGCGTTTCGGCCGTCGAGAGCGACTCGATCGAAGGCACCAACCTGCGCCCGTCGATATCGTCAACTAAGCTGCCTGCATCGCCCTTGTGCAAATTCCACATAGGATCGAGCCACGCCAAGGCTGGTTGAGCCGTGTAGCAGCCGCAGGCATGACGATGAACTGCGACCCTGTGCCGTTTGATTTGACCTCTCGGGTTGGGTAAGCGCGTGACTCAACGTACTCGGCGTGATTGGCCATTCACGGAGATCTACGCAGCTTCGCGCCCGGATCGGGGCACATGCAGGTGATCTTCGATCACCTGCGCTTTGCAGGGCCGCATAATGCATGATATGCAGCGTGATCGAGGCACTGCGTGCTCCGTTTGAGGAGCCTCACGATCACCTGCAAATCAAGCAGAAGCGGACGCCCCGCTGGGAACTCGTCGGCTGCACTGCCTAAAGCGCTACTACGGCCTCGTCACGGACTTCGGCGTAAGCATCGGTGAGGCCAGTCGCGGATCTGCAGTACAGCATCGGTGGTCCTGGCCGGTGAACCACGACTGTGGCACGGACGCAGCCCCAGGCTCCTCCGGCTGCCATGGCTGGAGGCAACCCGAACCCCCGGCCGAAAGTCGGCAGGGCGACGGGAGGATCGCGCGGCAAGATGGTATGGGCCTTGGCGGTGGTCTCCGGAGACAGTGATTCGCCGAACCGGCTGAGGCCAACGGTCGCGCTGTGGTATCGGCGGCAGTGCTAATCGTTGTGAAATGGCGACTTGGCGAGAAACTCCAGTCGCACAGGACTTGGCGGCAAACCAGGTACGCGCCCCGGTTGTCGTGCTCGCTCAGTCGGTGAACGGCGGTGCCCCGTCGAGCAGAGTGAACAATGTCGCACCCAGCGACCAGACATCGTCGGTAAAAGCCGGTGCCTTTGCCGAAATGTGTTGCGGGGACGCGTAAAGATACGTGCCTTCGTAAATCGAATCCGTCATCGCGGCGTCAACCGGCCGGGCGATCCCGAAGTCCGCCAGCAAGAAGGAGGAGGGCTGGATTTCCTCGCCGCTGACGGCACGGATCAGGATGTTGCCCGGCTTGATGTCGCGGTGGATGACGCCGCGCGCGTGGGCGAAGGCCAGCGCGTCGGCGACCGCGATGCCCGCGGCCAAGGCCCGGTCGGCCCGGGATCGGCTCGCGCGCCGCCGCCAGCGACCCGCCAGGACAGTGCTCCATGATGATGTAGGGCGCTCCGGTTTCGGTCACGCCGATGTCGTACACAGTGATGATGTTGGGATGTTTGCCGAGGCCAACGGTGAGCTCGAGTTCGCGGTGGGGCGCGTTCGTAGCGGTCGCCGCTGAGCATTTTTACCGCCACGGTGCGCGTGATTCCGCCCGCAAGCACCTGGCGTGCCCGATAGAAAGTGCTGTGGACCGCGTGCGATCAGCACGAGGGCGCGTAATCCCGGCAGCTCGAGCGGCTCCCCGCTGGTCGTCGCCACTTCGCAGTACCTCCCCAGATGGTGCTTGCAAGGCAGGTTAGCAGCGGCTTGCCGCCTTTCTGACTTGCCTGACTGATTTTGCCTATGGGCAAAAATGCTGAATCAATGTAGTGCTATTTACCACTGCATTTCATACTCGGCGCATTTCATACTCGGCGCATGACCGCTGGAGCCAAGCTGGCAGCTGCCTCCATCCTGCTCACCGTGACGATCGCAAGCGTGCCAGCCTCAGTCCCCGTTTCGGCGCCGAGCCGTTCCGGGCCCGCGAGCAACAACACGACCCTTACCACTGAGCCACAGCAGACCACGTGTGCGACCGTCCCGCAGTTGGAGTGCGTCAATGCGAACTTCAAGCTGCCCGACCGGCAGGTGGTCGTCAGCCCGACGGACGCCGAGGCGAAAGTGGTCTCGCTGGGCAAGGCGAGCGTGCGAGTGGCGCCGAGCGCGGTGAAACTGCCGGTCGGCATCGGCATCACCGCCTTGAGCAAAAAGGATCTGCCCGCGCTTGAGTCCGGAATGACCAACGTGACCGGTGCGGAGCCGGCCGGATACCGGTTCACCCCGCATCCCATGCAGTTCAGTGAACCGCTCTACATCATTCTGCCGTACGATCCGGCGGCGATCCCCGAAGGCTTTACCGCCCAAGACATCTACACGTACTACTGGGACGAAGGCAACACCTGCTGGCAGACCATCTATCGGGTAGAGGTCGACGAGGTGAACCACTGGATCGTCTCGCTCATCGACCACTTCACCACGATGATCAACGCGACCGTGATGGCGCCCGAGCATCCGGAAGGCGCGTCCTTCGACCCGAATCAGCTCAGCGGGATCCAAGCCGCCAATGCCGGTGCGGGAGTGAACCTTTTGGCCTCGCCCGCTGCCAATAACCAAGGTGTGAACCGGCTGGCTTACCCGATCGAGATTCCGCCGGGACGGACCGGGCTGCAGCCTGGTCTGGGCGTGAGCTACGACTCGGCGGCGGGCAATGGCTGGATGGGCGTGGGCTGGGACCTGCCGATGCCGGCGATCACGGTGGATACGCGGTGGGGAGTGCCGCGCTACTCGGCAACCGAGGAGACCGAGACCTATCTGCTCAACGGCGCACAGCTGACGCCGGTGGCGCATCGCGGGCCGGTGCAGCCCCGGACGTCGGAGAAGGTGTTCCACACCAGGGTCGAGGGTGCCTTCGCGCGGATCGTCCGGCACGGCAACAGCCCGGCGAACTACACCTGGGAGGTCACCGACAAGTCCGGCACCCGCTGGCTTTACGGCGGCGATGCCGGCGCCCAAGCCCCGGCTGCGGACTCCACCCTGACCGACGCACCGACCGGCCAGGGCGGGAACGTCTTCATGTGGGCGCTGCGCGAAGTCCGTGACACGAACGGAAACACGATTCGGTACCAGTGTGTCCGGGTCGAGGATCCGGGCGTGGACGGTGGCGCCGAACCCGGCCGCAACCTCTACCCGAAGCGGATCACCTACACCGGCGACAGCACCTCGGCCGGCCGATACGCGGTGACGTTCGTGCGCGACCGCGAGCTCAACGAGCCGCTGCGGGTGGACAAGTCGATCGACGCCCGGGGCGGGTTCAAGCGGGTGAACGCGGATCTGCTGCGCCGGATCGACGTGACGCTCGACAGCACCCTGATCCGGCGGTACGAGTTCACCTACCGGACCGGCGCCTTCTACAAGACCTTGCTGAGCTCCATCGCTCAGTACGACGATCGGGGCGCACTGTTCAACACCCATCAGCTCGATTACTTCGACGACATCCGCGATGGGGCGGGCAACTACCAGGCGTTCCAGCGAACGACTTGGGGCTCGCCGGCCGACGGGCTGCGCAACGGGGCGCTGAACCTCACCCCGTCTCAGGCCGGCAACGCCAGTGCGCTGCACGCCAACACCAGTGTCGGCGGCGGTGGCCACCTCTACGTCGGGGTCTCCGGTATCACCGGCGGCGGACGGAAGTCAGGTTCGGTCGGGGTCAAGACCGGATTCGGCCACAACTCGGACGAGGGTTTGCTGGCGCTGGTCGATGTGGACGGCGATACCTTGCCGGACAAGGTGTTCCGGTCCGGGTCGACGATCAAGTTCCGGAAGAACCTGTCCGGGCCGAACGGCGAACTGCGCTTCGCGGATCAGGCGACGACGCTGAATCTCCCTGGGATCATGTCGGAGAGCAGTAACAGCCTAACCATCGGTGTCGAGGGATATCTCGGTGGCGTGGCGGCGCAGCTGGACTTCGTCAACACCTTCGCCACCACGAGCCAGTACTTCAGCGACGTCAACGGCGACGGCATCACCGATCTGGTGAACGGGTCGACGGTGCTGTTCGGCCGGGTCGGCGCGAACGGCGTGCCGGTTTACGGGATCAGCGGCGACACCCCGGTGCCGGTCGGCGCCGGTCAGGTGGACGGCAACGGCCTGTTCGACGCCTTCGCGGCCGACCGGGCGCGGCTGAACGCGTCGTTCCCGTTGCTGGACACCGTGCGCCGATGGGTCGCGCCCTACGACGGAACGGTCAAGGTCGAAGGCGCGGTCCGCCTGGCCGACGCGACCGCGGCAGCGCGCGCGGCGTCCGCGAACGCGGACGGCGTGCGGGTCGCGATTCAGCGCGAGGACACCGAATTGTGGTCCGACGAGATCGGCGCCCGGGACAACGCCGAGCATGTCCCGGCCGGTGTCGGGTCCGTCTCGGTGACCAAGGGGCAGCGGCTCTACTTCCGGGTGCAGTCCCGCGAGGACGGCGCCCTGGATCAGGTCTCCTGGGATCCGATAATCAGCTACCTGAACGTACCGTCCACTTTGGACGTCAACGGGCTGACCGCCTATCGATATCAAGCCTCCCGGGACTTCACCCTCGGCGGGCGATCGGCCAAGGCGACGGTGCCCTTGACCGGGACCATGCGCCTGACCGGTGATCTGCGCAAGGCGGCCGCGACGTCCGACGACGTCACGGTGGTCGTCACCCGCGACGGCACGCCGGTGTTCGAGCAGACTCTGGCCGCTAACGCCACGGGCACGATTCCGTTGAACCTCGACGTCGCCGTCCAAAAAGGGCAGACGCTGGCCTGGCGGGTCCGGGTCGACTCGCCGATCGACCTCGGCCAGATCAGCTGGGCGCCGCACGCGGCCTACGTCGCCGCCGACGGCGTGGACCAGATCGCCGACGGCGACGGCAAGCCATTGATCGCGTTCGACCCGCCGTACCAGGTGGACATGTATCCGGACGATGGGCTTTCCAACCCCCAGACCCCTTATCTGGTACACACCAGCGGGGCGCACACGGTCACTCCGGCACTGAGTTTCGCCTTCGGCGGGGCGCAGCCGACCGCTCGGGTCGCGTTCACCGTCAAGCGGCGCAATGTCCTGCTGGGCAAGGGGTTCTTCGATATCAACAACGGGCAGGTGAGCTCGCCGCAGCCGGTCACCGTGAACGCGACCGCGGGCGAGGAGCTGTTCTTCGACTTCTCCACCACGGACCCGTCGTTGCGGCAGTTCCTTACGGCGCAGTCGGCGGAGGTGTCCGTCAACGGCCAGGCCTCGGACGCGACAACCGCGTTCCACAGCGCGGTGCAGGAGGCGGCTTTCCCGCAGCCGTACCGCGGCTGGGGAGCGATCGGCTACAACGGCAACGGCGATCGGGCCGACCGGGCCATCACTCAGGGCGACCTCGTGATCGACGACAACTTCGGCAGCCAGCTTCCCAGCAGCGTGGACCCGCAGGCGCAGAAGGACGCGTTCGCGGCCGACCCGAAAATCGATCCGCCGAAAGTCACCCCGTTCCTGCCGAATCCGGCACGCGACCGGTGGGAGGCGGGCGAGAACTCCTGGGTGGCCAAGGACGGCGCGAGCAGTTCGCGGATGGGCGCCGATTCAGTTGACCTGCCGAGCCCGTCGGACTTCGCCGGCGGAACCGCGGTGCCGCGGATGTCGCGGTCCCAGCAGATCTCGGTGACGGGCAGCGTCGGCGGGTCGGTCGGCAGCGTCGGCGGGAGCATCGCGACCGGCGAGAGCACCGGCCAGGTCGACTTCCTGGACATGAACGGCGACGGCTTCCCGGATGTGGTCGGCGCCGGCGGCATCCAGTACACCAACCCGAACGGCGCACTTGGTTCCACGCGCGGGGTGCTGCCCGACGGTGCGGTGCGAAGGAGCAGCAACGTCACCGGCAATGCCAGTGCGGGCAGTGCGGCACGCACCATCCCCACCGGGCGCGGGTACGCCGCCCCGCCCGGCCATACCGATGCCGCGACCTCTCAGTCCGGAAACGACATGCCGCCCTTCAGCGTCGGGGGCAACCTCGGCACCAGTACCTCCGACGGGCAGTTCGACCTGCTCGACGTCAACGGCGACAACCTGCCGGATCGGGTGTACGCCGACGGACGCGTGGCGCTCAACCTCGGCTACCGCTTCGGGGCCGCGGAAACCTGGCGCAACCCGGCACCGCTCAACGACGGCAGCGGCGCCAACTTCGGGCTCAACATCGGCTTCAACACCGATTTTTACGGCTTCGCCGGCGGCGCCTCCTACAACCAGGGCACCAACTCCAGCGCCGCCACGCTGATTGACATGAACGGCGACGGCCTGATGGACCGGGTCTTCGAGGGCAACCCGATCACGGTCGCGCTCAACACCGGCAACGGTTTCCAGCCACCTGTCCCGTTCAACGGCAGCCTTTCCGGCATCAACGGCGACCGCAACGCCAAGCTCGGCGGCGGCGCGTACTTCACGATTCCGATCTGCTTCGTGGTGGTCTGCGTCATCATCAACCCGGGTGGCGACTTCTCGGTCGGGGCCAACCGTTCCGAGCAGCAGCTGCGCGACATCGATGGGGACGGCTACACCGACCACCTATCGTCCACTCGCGACGATGAACTGGTGGTCGCGGAGAACAAGACCGGCCGCACGAACCTGCTGCGCAGCGTCAGCCGGCCGCTGGGTGCTCGGATGGACTTCGACTACGCCCGCGACGGCAACACCTACAACCAGCCGCAGTCCCGCTGGGTGCTGTCCCGCGTGGCGGTCAACGACGGGCATCCCGGCGACGGACAGGACGTCCAGCTGGCCACATACGAGTACCGCGACGGCGTGTTCGACCGGCTGGAGCGGGAGTTCTACGGGTACGGCACGGTGACCGAACGGCACCGGGATCCCGGTGCGAGCGAGGCGGTTTATCGCATCATGGTGCGCCAGTTCCGCACGGACGGCTACTACACGCGTGGCCTGGCGACCCGCGAGGTGACCCAGGACGCCGCCGGGCGGATGTTCCTGGAGACCGAGCACAGCTACCTGCTGCGCGACGTCACCGATCCCACCGCGACAGCCGATCCGCGCAGCACCACCGCAACGGTGTTCCCGCAACTGGTCCGCAGCGATCGGCGGTTCTACGAGGGACAGCCGACCCCGGGCAAAACCTCTTTCACCACCATGGAGTACGACGCCTTCGGGAACATGACGCGGTCGTTTGACGCAGCCGAGCCCGGGGCGGCTGATGACCTCGACACGCGGGTCCGGTACAGCGCTTCGGACCCGGCTTGCCAGGCGGCGTACATCGTCGGCACCGCCAACGTGATCGACGTGTTCGGCGGAGGCACGCTGATGCGCCACCGTGAGTCCACAGTGGACTGCGGCAGCGGGGACATCACTCAGGTTCGGGCCAAGCTGGCCAACGGTGACACCGCGGTCACCGACATGTCCTACTTCCCCAACGGCAACCTCAAGTCCGTCGTGAACCCGCCGAACGAACGTGGGCAGCGCTACCGCATGGACTACACCTACGACACGGTGGTCAACACCCACATCGAGTCCACTGTGGACAGTTTCGGGTACCGCTCGACATCGACGCACAATTTCAAGTTCGGCACGATCGAGAGCACCACCGATATCAACAACCAGACGGTGCGCAACGTCTACGACTCGGTGGGCCGGCCGGACACGGTCACCGGCCCGTACGAGGCGGGAAGCGGCCGGGTCACGATCGACTTCGAGTATCACCCGGAGGCACCGGTCCCGTACGCGATCACCCGGCATATCGACCGCCAGGCAGACGGGGCGCTCAAGCCGGACACCATGGACACCATCTCGTTCATCGACGGGCTGAGGCGTCCGGTCCAGACGAAGAAGGACGCCAGCCTGCATACCGGCCCGGACACCGCGCCCGCCGACTCGATGATCGTTTCGGGCCGGGTGAAGTACGACTTCCTCGGCCGGCCGGTGGAGCAGTACTACCCCGTGACCGAGCCGAAGGGCGCTCCCAACACTGCGTTCAATTCGGCGTTCGACACCGTGACGCCGACGAGGCTCAGCTACGACGTGCTGGACCGCTCGACCCGCGTCGCTCTGCCCGACGAAACATTCAGCACCATGGCGTATGGGTTCGGTCCCGACCGGGCCGGGGTCACCCAGTTCGAGACCGTGACGACCGACGGGGCCGGCAAGGTGAAGCGGGCCTACCGGGACATCCGCGATCTGACCACCTCGGTCAAGGAATTCAACCCGGCGGGCGGGCAGCCGGTGATCTGGACCAGCTACGCCT
>Ga0209382_10012078_pt1 | contig 10683 bp, 10 predicted proteins | sample SoiMetdeltSBSDD5_FD_187599 | JGI IMG/M metagenome (GOLD analysis project Ga0209382, IMG submission 187599) | Bulk soil microbial communities from a Populus tree surrounding site in Tennessee, USA - Soil MetaG P. deltoides SBSDD5 (SPAdes) (version 2) | ecosystem: Environmental > Terrestrial >...
CAATTTGCGGGTCCGAGAATTCTGCCTGGCCCCACGGGCGAGCGCAACGAATTGTCCTTGCATGGGCGGGGAGTCTTTGCCGCGATCGCTCCGTGGAATTTTCCGCTAGCCATCTACACGGGCCAGATGGCCGCAGCGCTCGCCGCCGGCAATGCGGTGCTCGCCAAGCCGGCCGAACAAACGCCCCTCATCGGCGTCGAAGCCGTGAAGCTTCTCCATCTTGCCGGCGTGCCGCAGGAGGTGTTGCATTTCCTGCCTGGAGAGGGCGCTCGCATCGGCGGTGCGCTCATCGGCGATCTCCGCCTCTCCGGCATCGCCTTCACGGGCTCGAACGAGACGGCTACCATCATCAACCGCTCCCTTGCCCAGCGCGATGGTGCCATCATTCCCTTCATCGCCGAGACCGGCGGCCTCAACGCGATGATCGTCGATTCTTCGGCTCTCCCCGAACAGGCGGTGCGCGACGTGGTATCCTCCGCCTTCGACAGCGCCGGCCAGAGGTGCTCGGCGGCGCGCATTCTCTTCGTGCAGGATGATGCGGCCCAACGGGTGCTGCCCATGCTGAAGGGCGCGATAGCGGAGCTCAAGCTCGGCGATCCTCTCGACTATGCAACCGACGTCGGACCCGTGATCGACGAGGAGGCACGAAGCAATCTCGAGAGCCACAAGGAGAAGATGCGCAAGGCCGCCAAAACGCTGTTCGAGCTGCCGCTTGGCCCTGAGCACGCGCCGGGAACCTTCGTCGCCCCGGCCGCTTTCGAGCTTCCGGACCTGAGCCTGCTCCGGCGCGAGGTCTTCGGCCCCATCCTGCACGTCGTCCGCTTCTCGGGAGACCGGCTGGCGGAGGTCTGCGATGAGATAAATGCCACCGGCTATGGCCTGACGCTGGGGCTGCACACGCGGATCGAATCGACCGTCGAGGAGGTGCGCGCCCGCATCAAGGTGGGCAACATGTACGTCAATCGCAATCAGATCGGTGCTGTGGTGGGATCACAGCCTTTCGGCGGCGAAGGGCTGTCGGGCACGGGACCCAAGGCCGGAGGTCCGCATTATCTCCATCGCTTCGCCACGGAACGCGTGCTCTCGGTCGACACGACGGCGTCGGGCGGCAATGCGGCGCTCATGTCCATGGAGGCAGAGGGCTGAGGCTCCAGTCGATTTATGGCAGATGCCCGTTTCGACGTTCTGATCATTGGCGCAGGCTTCGCCGGAGCCGCGGCCGCTTCGATGCTGCAGCGCCAGGGGTATCGCACGCTTCTGCTCGAGGCGCGTGACAGGGCCGGAGGCCGCGCCTTCACCCGGACCTTTGCCGAGACGGCCGACATCACGGATTTTGGCGGATCATGGATCGCGCCTGCACATCACCGCATCAGGCATCATGCCGACAGGCTGGGCTTTCTCTTGAGACCGGCGACACCCGTGACCCAGCGCCGCTGGCACGACGGCTCAAGCCTGCGCGACGACCAACCGGCAGCACCGTCCGAAATGGCGGAGTACGAGGCCGGCAGAAAGCGGATCATCGCCGATGCCCTGAGCTATGGGCAGACAGGCCCCGCTCTCTCCAGCATCAGCATGACCGCCTATCTCCACCGCATCGAAGCCAGCCGCGCGCTCAGGGCTCAGGCCTTGGCCTGGTGGTGCATCTCGGGCAATGGCGATCCGAATGTGATCGCCGCCGGCGAATTCATCTCGAGCTGCGCTCATGGCGAGGGCTCGCCCGAGGGCATGATGCATGCGCTCAAACATTCCTTCGTGCTGGGTGCGGCCGAGCTCGTGCGACGCATCATCGAGGCGAGCGGCGCATCGCTGCTGCTCGGCACCGAGGTGACGAGCATCCAGCAGTTCCGCAGCGAAGTTCTCGTGCGCTGTGCAAGTGGTGAGGATTTCCACGCGCCTGCAGCTGTCGTCGCTCTGCCCATGAATGTCTTGCGCCATATCCGATTTGCGCCCGCGCTCGGGCGGCGAAAAACCGAGGCCGCCGCCATTGGCCATGGCGGGCGCTCGTTCAAGATCTGGATCAAGGCAGAGGGTCCACGCGTGGGGACCCTCGTGACCGGCGGTCTCAATGGTCTGCAATGGGCATTCGTGGAACGCGAAGCCTCGGACGGCAATGCGATGATCGTCGGCTTCGGCCTCGTCGACGGAAAATTCGATCCCTCCTCGCGCGAGCACGTCGAACAGGGCCTCAAGCGCTTCTTCCCCGAGGCTCGGCTTCTCGCCTCAGACTGGCACGACTGGGTGTCGGATCCTTACGCCCGCGGCACCTGGCTTGCCATCCCCTCCGGCGCGTCCTGGATCGCGGACAGCGCCGAATGGCAGCCGGAAGACAAGCTGTTCTTCGCCTCCGCCGATTTTGCGCCCGAGACGCCAGGCTGGTTCGAGTCAGCCATCAGGAGTGGGGAGGCGGCGGCCAAGGGGGTCATGGCACTGGCCTCCTAGCTCCGGCAGGCCTTATAATCCGCACCTGATCGGCCTATCTGTTGGACCAGCATCGTTCGAGGCGAAGGTTCATGTCGACGGTCAAGAAATCGGAGTCCAAGGCACCGGTGCCTGCAAACGAACGCGGCGCCGATGTTTCCGCACAAGATCAGATCCAGGCCTTCCTGGCTGACGTCAGATCGCGGTCCGTGACGCAGCCCGCAGGCGAACGCGGACGGCTGCTCTTCGCCATGGACGCGACGATGAGCCGCCAGCCGACCTGGGACCGAGCGCTGCATCTGCAAAGCGAGATGTTCAAGGAGACAGCGCGCATCGGCGGCCTCGACGTCCAACTCGTCTTCTTCCGAGGTTTCGGCGAGTGCCGTTCCTCGAAATGGGTGAGCGACCCCAACGCGCTCGCCGCGCTTATGACCAAGGTCAGCTGCCGCGGCGGCTACACGCAGATCGGCAAGGTGATCGCTCATATTCGCCAGGAAGCTGCCAAAGCCAAGATCAACGCCGTGGTCTATGTCGGTGATGCCTTCGAAGAGAATATCGATCAGGTCTGCCAGGCGGCGGGCGAGGTCAGCCTTATCGGTGTGCCCATGTTCATGTTCCTCGAAGGCCAGGATGTGGTGGCCGAGCGCGGCTTCAAGGAGATCGCAAGGTTGACGCGCGGAGCCTTCTGCCGGTTCGACGAAGGTTCCGCCCAGCAGCTGCGCGAGCTTCTGTCGGCCGTCGCCGTCTATGCGGCCGGCGGGCGCAAGGCGCTCCAGGATTTCGCCAAGGAACGCGGCGGCAATGCCCATCTTCTGCTCGAGCAGCTGAAGTAGCGGCCATGCCACCGCTCCTTCTTGCCCTTGCCGCAGCCCTCTTTTTCTTTTGGATGATCGGCCGGTACGGCGGCGGCAGCCCCGCCCAGAGCGCGAAGCTCATCCGCCAGATGGGCGGCGTCGCCCTCATGGGCGCTTCCGGCTTCCTGGCGCTGCGCGGCGCCGTGGTGGCGGCCGCACCCCTGTTCATCTTGGGCCTTGGCATGGTGGTTCCCAATTTTTCCTTCGTGCCGAATTCGTTCAATTGGGGCCGGCGCAGCGAAGGCCAGAGGTCGAGCGTCAGGACGGGAATGCTGTCGATGGAGCTCGATCACGACACGGGCGCCATGGACGGAGAGATTCTCGCCGGCCGCTTCAGGGGCAAACGGCTCAAAGCCCTCTCGCTCGACGAGCTGGTCGAGCTCATGCAGGAATGCCAGTCGGCGTCGGATCAAAGCGCCAGCTTGCTCGAGGCCTATCTCGACCGCACGCATGCCGACTGGCGGACATGGGCCGGCGCGCACCGAAGCTCAGCTGGCGCGCCGCCGCCTGGCACGGCGATGAGCAGGGAAGAGGCGTATGCGGTCTTGGGCCTCAAACCAAATTGCGGCGAGAAGGACATCCGCGTGGCCCATCGGCGGCTCATGAAGCAATATCATCCGGACCGCGGGGGCTCGGATTACCTCGCCGCAAAGATCAATCAGGCGAAGGAGGTGCTGCTCGGGCGAGCTTGAGGCAATGACGATGAAGCGGGCACACAAGAAAGGCCCCGCCGAAGCGGGGCCCTCTTACGCTACGCCACTCACAGCTTTCATCCTTGGGGAGCCAGGGGCAAGCAGCTCAGGCCCTTGCGTTCCAGCACCTTGCATGCCTCGCGCGCCGAGCTTTGGTTGAAGCCCGAAAAGCGCGCTCGATAAAGGGTCGATGATCCGTTTTTGATGGGGATCGCGAATGCGGACTTACCCGCCAGTGGATTGAGGTCCATGGACAACGCCTTCTCGATGATGCGCATGGCTCCATCGCGGGTCGGGTAGGCGCCGATCTGAATTTGCCAGCCGGCCCTGGGCTTGAGGGTGGCCTCGGCTTCGGCCTTGGCTTCACCTTCCGTCCTCGTGGCCTGGGGTGGTTCCGCGGCAGCCGCCGCAGCAATCTTGAAAAGGGAATCAGTCGCCAGGACTTCCTTCTTGGCCGTCATGGCTTCCTTGCTCTCCCCGCTCGTTACCGGCCAATCATCAGCGGACTCATCCTCGCCATCCTCCGATTCCGACTCGAGTGTCGCAACTTCACCTTCGGTTGGCAGCGTTTCCTGCTGCTTGGCTTCCACCGTGACAGAGACACGCTTGGCGTTCGGTTTGGGAAGCGGTGGGGAGACACTTGCCTCCATGACGACCGGTTCAGAGATCTGCTTGCCGTTCCAGCCGGGCGGAGTGCCGGCAGCGGCGGCAATGGTGTTGACGCGGGAGGCCGATGCCTTGGCGAAATATTTGTCGAGCATCTTCATCATGTAGGCATTGCGGGCGCCGCCCGTCTTGCCGCCCATGACGACACCCACGAGGCGCTTGCCCTTGCGGGCCGCCGATGCCGTGAGATTGAAGCCGGAGGCGTGGATATAGCCCGTCTTGATGCCGTCTGCTCCCTCATATTTTCCAAGCAACCGATTGTGCGAACGGATGACCCTGCCCTTGTAGGTGAAGCTCGTGAGGCGGAAATAAGAGTAGTACTGCGGAAAGTCGCGCTGGATGCGCAGGCCCAAGGTGGCCATGTCGCGCGCGGTGGTGACCTGTTGAGGGTCGGGGAGTCCCGAAGCATTGCGAAATGTGGTGCGCGTCATTCCCAAGGCGCGCGCGGTGTTGGTCATGCGCGCAGCAAAGGCTCTCTCGCTTCCCGAGATGTTCTCGGCAATAGTCGCGGCGACATCATTCGCCGAACGCGTCACCAAGGCCTTGATGGCGTTCTCCACGGCCAAGCTCTCGCCCGGTTTCAGTCCGAGCTTGGAGGGCGGACGCGAAGCGCCATGCGCAGAACATTTCAGCGCGGAGGTGAGCTTGAGCCTTTCCGCCTTCAGCTCCTCGAAGAGAATGTAAAGCGTCATCATCTTGGTCAGTGAGGCCGGATAACGCGGGGCATCGGGGTTCTGTGAAAAAAGAACCTTCCCCGTGTGAGCGTCGACCGCCATGGCGGAAAAGCCCGAAGAAGCGGCCGCGGGCAGGACGCCGATGGTAAAAACTATCGCTAGGGAAAGGAGAAAAAGATGAACGCGGTTGATCATGCAAACCCAATAGCGGATTGAGTTCGGTCGCGCATCAGCTGTCATTTCTCTGTAATCCCTCGGTCTCAGAATTTAGTCAAGAGAAGCAAAAATGCCGCAATGGCCGTGAGCAGCGTGCCGTTTGGAGAAATGCCTGTCTGAATCAAATGGCCACCCTCCAGCCCGCCCGGCAAGGAAAATATGGCGGTCCAAATGGAGCACAGCATGGGGCAGACCTCCGTGGCAATGAGCTTTATATCGGGCACGAGGGGGTGCCCCGACCGATAGTCTTCCGACACGGTTACCAACTGGTAAAGATTGGGGCTTCTGCGGCTATGTTGCAGTGCAAAAAAATTCCTTGACGTCATTTGTGCAGTGCATATATAGAGGGCCAACGGCGACTTCCCCCGGTCGCCTTGTCACAGGATGGAGAGATTTGAATGTTTAAATCGGTTGAGGAATTCCAAACGTTCAGCAAGGAAGGTTTCGAGGCTTACGTGGCTGCCGCAACGGCCATGACCAAGGGGCTTCAGAACATTGCAGCGGAGTCGGCGGATTATTCTCGCAAGTCCTTCGAGAAGGGCACGCAGGCCATTGAAAAAGTGATGTCTGCCAAGTCGGTCGAGAAGGCACTCGAACTGCAGCAGGGTTTCCTGAAGGACTCCTATGAGAGCTTCCTGTCGCAGGTCACTCGCTTCAACGAACTCTATGCCAACGCCCTCAAGGAAGCTTACAAGCCCTTCGAGGCGCAGGTCGCTCAGGTGACGAGCAAGGTCTCGTCCAAGTAATCTGCTTTTTTAGAACTTGATGGCGCCTGGTGCAAGCTTGCACCGGGCGTTTTTTCTTTGCGCGCCCCACGCAACTAGCCCTCGTAATAGAAGTTGAATCACTTACATTATCTCGGCACGATATGCGCTCCGGGGACTGCATTTTACGGTTGGCGAGGCAGGCTCATCTGAATGGCCGATAAGAATCGAAACAAGACGGACGGGCAAACAGGGGTCATCACGCGGACGGCTCCGAAAACCAAGAAACCGTCCCTATATAAGGTTCTGCTGCTCAACGACGACTACACGCCAATGGAATTCGTGGTTCACGTGCTTGAGAGATTTTTCAACAAGGGGCGGGACGAGGCTACACGCATTATGCTGCATGTCCATCAGAAGGGCATTGGCATTTGCGGGGTCTATACCTTCGAAGTTGCGGAGACAAAGGTGACCCAGGTGATGGACTTTGCGCGCCAGCACCAGCATCCGCTACAATGCACCATGGAAAAAGAATAGGAGCTCCCGTGCCCACATTTTCCCGCAGCCTGGAACAAGCTCTTCACCGCGCACTCTCGATCGCGAGTGAGAAAAATCACGAGTATGCCACTCTCGAGCATCTGCTTCTCGCCCTGATCGACGATCGCGATGCGGCCGCGGTCATGCGCGCCTGCAGCGTCGATATGGAGCTGCTGCGCCGCAACCTCGAAAACTACATTGACAACGAGCTTTCGAGCCTGATGGTCGACGAAGGGGAAGGATCGAAGCCAACAGCCGGATTCCAGCGGGTCATTCAGCGCGCGGTCATCCACGTCCAATCCTCGGGGCGCGAGGAGGTGACGGGCGCCAATGTGCTCGTGGCCATTTTCGCGGAGCGCGAAAGCCATGCCGCCTTCTTCCTGCAAGAGCAGGACATGACGCGTTACGATGCCGTAAACTTCATCTCTCACGGGATCGCCAAACGACACGGGTCATCGGAAACGCGGCCTGTTCGGGGCGTCGATGAGGATTCATCCGACGATGCGCCGGGCGAGCAGGGCAAGAAGACGGGCGAGTCCGCTCTGGAGGCCTATTGCATCAATCTCAACAGGAAGGCCGAGTCAGGCAAGATCGACCCGCTCATCGGCCGCGAAGCCGAGGTGAACCGGACGATTCAGATCCTATGCCGGCGGCAGAAGAACAATCCGCTCTACGTAGGCGATCCGGGCGTTGGCAAGACGGCCATCGCCGAGGGCCTGGCGCGCCGCATCGTCAAGGGCGAGGTGCCGGAGGTCTTGAAGAGCTGCACTATCTTCCAGCTCGACATGGGCGCGCTTCTGGCGGGCACCCGCTACCGCGGTGATTTCGAGGAGCGCATCAAGGCGGTGATCAAGGAGATCGAGCGCTTTCCCGGCGCCATCATGTTCATCGACGAGATCCATACTGTCATCGGGGCCGGCGCCACCAGCGGCGGCGCCATGGACGCGTCCAACCTGCTCAAGCCGGCGCTGGCGGGCGGGATTTTGCGCTGCATCGGGTCCACGACCTACAAAGAGTATCGCCAGCATTTCGAGAAGGACAGGGCGCTCGTCCGCCGTTTCCAGAAGATCGACGTGAACGAGCCCTCGATCGAGGACGCGTGGAAAATTCTCAAAGGTCTCAAGCCGTATTATGAGGAATTCCACAAGGTCCGCTACACGGAGGACGCCATCAGGTCGGCGGTGGATCTCTCCGCCCGCTATATGAACGACCGGAAGCTTCCGGATAAGGCCATCGACGTGATCGATGAATCGGGTGCCTCGCAGATGCTCGTCTCGGAAAGCAAGCGCAAGACGGTGATCGGCGTGAAGGAGATCGAAGAGACCGTCGCCACGATGGCGCGCATTCCACCCAAGACGGTTTCCAAGAACGATGCCGAGGTGCTCAAGGACCTCTCCGCCAATCTCAAGCGGGTCGTGTTCGGCCAGGACCGCGCCATCGACGCGCTGACGGCTGCGATCAAGCTTGCACGCGCGGGACTGCGCGAGCCGGAGAAGCCCATCGGCTGTTACCTCTTCTCAGGTCCCACCGGCGTCGGCAAAACAGAAGTCGCCCGCCAGCTTGCCGATACGCTCGGGGTGAAGCTTCTGCGCTTCGACATGTCGGAGTATATGGAGCGCCACTCGGTGTCGCGTTTGATCGGTGCGCCCCCGGGCTATGTGGGCTTCGACCAGGGTGGTCTTTTGACCGACGGCGTCGACCAGAATCCCTATTGCGTTCTTCTGCTCGACGAGATCGAGAAGGCGCATCCCGACCTGTTCAACATTCTCCTGCAGATCATGGACCATGGGAAGCTTACCGACCACAATGGTAAGTCGGTGGAATTCCGCAACACCATTCTGATCATGACGACCAATGCCGGCGCCCAGGATCTGGCGAAGGCGGCCTTCGGTTTCACCCGAACCACTCGCGAGGGCGACGACGCCGAGGCTATCAACCGGATGTTCTCGCCCGAATTCCGAAATCGTCTCGATGCCATCATCGGCTTCGATCACCTGCCGACCGAGATCGTCCGGCGCGTGGTGGAGAAGTTCATCATGCAGCTTGAAGCGCAGCTGGCGGAACGGCAAGTGATCATCGAGCTCAGCGAGGAAGCCGCCGATTGGCTGGCGCGCAAAGGCTATGACCAGCAAATGGGTGCCAGGCCCTTGGCGCGGATCATCCAGGAGCACGTAAAGAAACCTCTCGCCGATGAGGTTCTTTTCGGCAAGCTCGTTTCGGGCGGTACGGTGAAAGTCATGTTCGAGAAGACGCCCGACGGCGAGGGCAAGCTCGCTTTCACCTATATTGACCGCGACCGGGAAAAGGCCCTGCCGCGGCCGCCCATCCGCAAGGCGCTGCCGCGGCCGAAGTCGAGCCGGCCAAAGGGAGGAAACTCCGGAGGACCCAAGAGTAATCCGCAGTCGGTCCATTAGGGCCGATGCGGCCGCCGGACGCAGCCGATCAATCTTCCTATGACTGGCGCGGCCTGCCGGCCGGCATGCGGGCTGCGGCAAGCCTTGCCGGGCTCGTCATGGCGGCCTCATTCCTCGGCTTCGGTGCCTTGCTCAGGAGTCTCGATTTCGATCTCGTGGCGGGTCTCGCCACCGTTCCCCTCATTTGGGCGCTGCCGGGCCAAGTCGTCTTCGTCGATTCCTTCGACAAGACCTTGACCATGGTCGCCACGACGCTTGCCGTGAGCATCACGGCCGTCAGGCTTATGCCGCTGACGGTGCTCGTTCTGGCGCAGACGCGGGTTCCGGGGGCGGCGCGCTGGCCCGAATTCCTGGCCGCGCATTTCGTGGCGATCACCTTGTGGCTTCTCTCCAATCAGAAGATGGACGTCGTTCCCTACCGGAGGCGTCTGCCGTGGCTCATCGGGCTTGGAGCCACGCTCTGCGCCTCGATGGTGGTCTTCTCCGCACTCGGCTATGTGCTGGCGGACGCACTCCCCGTTCCCCTTGCCGCGACGCTCGTGTTCTTCACGCCTGCATTCTTCCTGCTGTCGCTTCTGAGCGGCTTACGGTGGCGGCTCGAATATGCGGCTCTCCTTCTGGGCGCCATCCTCGGTCCGATCACCTATCGCATCGCCCCCGACTTCGACCTCTTCGTGGCGGGAATCATCGGCGGAACGGCTGCCTTTGCCGTCGGCCACATGATGAAGGAACGAAGATGACCGGCGTGTGGCTCAACCTTGCCGCGGCGGCGGCCGCCACCTATTGCTGGCGCTTGTTCGGCGTCATGGCATCGCGCCGGATGGCGGCCGACAGCCCGCTCATCCTTTGGGTAAGAGCGGTGGCAACGGCACTCATCGCCGCATTGGTCATGCGTTTCGTTTATGCTCCCTCGGGGCTGCTGGCCGAGACGCAACTCTCAAGCCGCATCTTGGCGCTCGCGGCGGCGGTGGGCGGATATTTCGTTGCCGGAAAGAGAATCGAAGCCGGCGTGGCCACGGCGGCAATCGTTTTCGTGATCCTCGAAAGCCTTTGAGTGCAGGGAACATCCTCTTGGCAGGCTCGTTGGTGTCGCGATCATCAGACGAAAGGAACCACTCTCATGAAAGCCACTTCGGCCCTGCTGTTCGCTTGCGCCATGTCCTTTGCGGCAACTGGCGCTCTCGCGCAGGACACGACGACCCAGCAGCAAACGACGGGGGCGCAAAGTTCCACCTCGACCACCACCCCTAGCACCGGCCAGTCCGGCAGCATGGGCGGAATGTCCTCCGGCATGGGCGGCGGCATGGAAATGGCCCATGACTATCCGCGCGGGGGATGGGGCCCACAAAACGGAGACTGGGGCTGGGGATATCCGGGGATGGGCTGGCGTCACTATGGTTGGGATGATGATGACTGGGGTCCCCGCATGAGGCCTTGGGAACGTCATCACATGGGCGGAGGCTGGGGTTATCCCGGCATGATGGGTAGCGGCGACTATGGAATGATGG
>Ga0209382_10012079_pt1 | contig 10679 bp, 6 predicted proteins | sample SoiMetdeltSBSDD5_FD_187599 | JGI IMG/M metagenome (GOLD analysis project Ga0209382, IMG submission 187599) | Bulk soil microbial communities from a Populus tree surrounding site in Tennessee, USA - Soil MetaG P. deltoides SBSDD5 (SPAdes) (version 2) | ecosystem: Environmental > Terrestrial >...
TTGATCGCCTGTTACATGCCTGCGCGTCGCGCGACGAAGATCGACCCGCTCACTGCACTCCGAGCGCAATGATCCCGGCCGCGCGAATCCGTTGCAGAACGTTGCCGCTACGAGGGGAACGATGAATCACTCACGCCCTGATCCGCTCGTCGTTCGCGTCTGCCTCACGATCCTGCATCTCGCGCGGCACCTCGTGCCGCGCACCGCGCGGGATCGGTGGATCCGTGAATGGGAAGCCGAGATCCGGCACCGCTGGCAGATGATTTATCGGGGCACGGACCCTCGTTGGCATCGCCAAGCCGATCTGGTGAAGCAGTCGAGCGGCGCCGTGGCCGACGCGGCGTACCTGCGCCGGCAGTTCACCGCCGATCTCGATCTCGTCCAGGATGCCCGGTACGCCATACGAATGCTCCGGAAGCGCCCAGTCCTGTCGACGCTCGCTGTCGCCGTGCTCGCGCTCGGTCTTGCCGGAACGATCACCGTCTTCTCGACGATCGACACGTTGCTGCTGCGTGAGTTGCCGTACGCCAACGCGGATCGAATCGTCACCGTCTGGCAGACGGAGGTGACGCGCACCGACGAACGGCTGGGCGTCGCACCTGGAGCGTTCGTCGACTGGCGCGAGCGGACCAGGTCCTTCGCGACGTTTGCCGCAGCCGAGCCCTTCGCGCTCGATTACCTCGAGGGACCCGAGCCGGTGTCGCTCATCGCAGGGCTCGTCACGCAGGGCTTCTTCGAGTCGCTTGGTGTGCAGCCCGTACGTGGACGTCTGTTTCTCCCAGAGGAATACCGCGAAGGGCGTTCGGACGTCGTGATGCTCAGCTACTCGGCATGGCAACGACGCTTCGGCGCCGATGAAGGGGTGGTCGGGAGAACGATCAGGTTCGAGGGGCGGCCGTTTCTCGTCACTGGCATTCTCCCAGCCACGTTTCATCCCGATGTCCTGAGACGGGCCAACGAGCAGGAAGTCTGGTCGCCGCAGATCGTGCAACCGTTCGAGCTCGAGAACCGTCGGGGCCGCTATTGGAGTGCCGTGGGCCGTCTGGCGCCAGGCGTCTCACTGGAGCAGGCGCAGGCCGAGCTCGCGACGATCTCTCGCCAGCTCGCACGAGAGTATCCGCGAACCATGAGCTCGATGACGGCGACGGTGGTGCCGCTCCGTCAGCACATCGCGCGGCCTCTCCGCGAACCGCTGGCCTTGTTGTTCACCGCCGTCGTCATGGTCCTGCTGATCGCGTGCGCCAACATCGCCAGCTTGTTGATCGCGCGCAGCGCGGAGCGTCAGCGCGAATTCGCCGTTCGCGCCGCCATTGGCGCGGGTCGTTGGCGGCTGGTGAGGCAGATGCTCGTCGAAGCCGCGGTGCTGACGGTCTTGGCATGTGGGCTCGGAGTGGCCATCGCGTATCTCGCGATGCGCACGTTCGTCGGCTTCACGGCCCGGCTCGTCCCGCAGCTCGCCGACGTGACACTCGATACACGGCTGATGCTGTTCTCGATTGCACTGACGGCGGCCACCTCGCTCCTCATCGGATTGTGGCCGGCGATCCAGATGTCACGAGGCCGCGTGCACGACGGACTCAAGGAGACCGCCGGCGGACTCACGTCGAGCACCCGCCGGCGCCGGCTGGCCTCTGCATTGGTCGTTGGGGAGGTCGCGCTCGCGCTGGTACTGCTGACCGGAGCGGGACTGCTGGTCAGAAGCTTCGTCACACTCTCGGGCGTCGACCCCGGCTTTGTCAGATCGAACATTGCCGTGCTGCAGGTGTTTGCGTACGGCGACCGGTATCCCACTGACGCGCACCGCCTCGCGTTCTTCGATCAGACGCTCGATCGTTTCCGCAATCAGCCAGGCGTCGTGCGAGCCGGGCTCGTCTCGTCGATGCCGTTCATGGCCACCGACATCGACACCCGCGGCGGCTACCGGATCGAGGGCCGGCCCGCGCCGCCCGACGCGGAGCTCCCGGCGACCTCGATCGCCGTCGCCACCGCCGACTTCTTCGAGGCATTGCGAATTCCATTGCGAACGGGCCGACTGTTTTCGGATGTCGACCGGGACACGGCGCCGCCGGTCGCCGTCATCAACGATCTGTTGGCGGCGCGCGCGTGGCCGGGAGGTGATGCCGTCGGGAAGCGCATCACTGTCAACCTGCAGGGCCGGTGGCGAACGATGGAAGTCGTCGGTGTCGTCGGCCAGGTGCGGCGCAAAGCACTGGAAAACGATGCGCGTCCGGAACTGTACGTGCCGCATGCGCAAGTCCCATCCGGATCGATGACATTCGTCGTCCAGACCTCGGTGGATCCGGCCGCAGTGCTGCCGACGCTCAAGGCGCGCGTGTGGGAGATCGATCCGACGTTGCCGCTCTATGACACCGCCACGCTCGATTCGCTCGTGTCGCAGTCGCTGGCGCCGCGTCGTTTCGTGATGCAGATCGTCGGAAGCCTGTCCGGGCTCGCGTTCGTGCTCGCAGCAATCGGCATCTACGGCATGCTGAGCTTCTCGACCGCTCAGCGCACGCGCGAGATCGGCGTCCGCATCGCGATGGGCGGCAGCAGAGGCAGCATCATGGGAATGGTGATCCGAGAAGGCATGGCGCTCGTGATCGCAGGTGTCGTGGTCGGGCTCGCCACGACGGTCGTGCTGACCCGCGCGATGACGGCACTGCTGTACGGTGTGTCGCCGACGGATCCGGCGACGCTTGTGGGAACTGCGGCTCTGCTGCTCGTCGTCGCGTTGATCGCCTGCTACGTGCCGGCACGCCGCGCGACAAAGGTCGATCCGCTCGGCGCGCTGAGAGCTCAGTAACCGCAGTCTGTCACGTCTCGTGGAAGCGTTGAACGTCCGGCGGGCGCGAGATTTATAATCCGCCCGATCGCGACGTCTACGCGTCTCTCCCTCCTGACTGACGTGACATTGCCGGTAGGCACTCAGCTCGGCGGCTATCGCATCGCGAATGTCCTTGGCGTCGGGGGCATGGGCGAAGTCTACCGTGCGCACGACACCAAGCTCGGTCGGCACGTCGCGCTGAAGATTCTGGCGGCCGTCTTCCGATCCGATCCGGATCGGCTGGCCCGGTTCGAGCGAGAGGCGAGGGCACTCGCCGCACTCAATCATCCCAACATTGCCACGATCTACGGACTGGAAGAGCACGCAGGTGTTCACGCGCTCGTTCTCGAGCTGGTTGAAGGAGAGACGCTCGCCAACCGCATCGACAACGGGCGCGGTCCGATGTCGATGACGGAGTCGATCGCGATTGCGCGGCAGCTTGTCGATGCCCTCGATGCGGCACATGAACGCGGCATCGTCCATCGCGATCTCAAGCCGGGCAACATCAAGGTGACCGACGACGGCCTCGTCAAGGTCCTCGATTTCGGCCTCGCAAAAGCGATGGATCTCTCGATCTCCAGCGCTCCCGTCGTCGCAGATCTGACCCAGACGCCGACGATGGCAAAGGGCGCGACCCACACCGGCGTCATCCTCGGGACACCGGCGTATATGAGTCCCGAGCAGGCACGTGGCAAAGCCGTGGACAAGCGCGCAGATATCTGGGCCTTTGGCTGTGTCCTCTACGAGATGCTGACGGGGCGAACGGCGTTTCCTGGAGAGACGCTGTCCGACACGATCGTCGCGATCCTCGACCGCGCGCCGGACTGGTCGGCGCTGCGGTCGGACACACCACCAATCCTGGTGCGGTTGCTGCGCCGATGTCTCGAAAAGGACGCGCGCCGACGGCTGCGCGACATCGGCGACGCGCGGCTCGACCTCGAAGATGCGCTCACTCAGCCCGAACGGGCTGTCGTCGAGCACGCGCGCCTGCCGCTCCATCGCGTCGAGTTTCAGAGGCTCTCGGATATCGAAGGACTGAAGGAAGCGCCGGCCCTGTCACCCGACGGCAGGATGGTGGCCTTCGTCGCCGTGGTCGGGGGCAAGCGCCACATCTGGATCCGTCTCCTGGCCGGCGGTGCGCCACTGCAACTGACGCGCGACGGCGTTGATCACCTGTATCCGCGCTGGGCGCCCGACTCGAGCACGTTGATCTACTTCACACCGGCAGCCGCAGGAGCCGACGCCGGCACGATCTGGGAGATCGGCGCGTTGGGGGGTTGGCCGCGTCGGATAGTGGCGGCGGTCAGCGGGGGCGACATCAGTCATGACGGCCGGCATCTCGCGTGCCTTCAGGTTGCCGACGATCACCTCGAGTTGGTGGTGAGCGGCCGCGACGGATCGCGATCGGATCGGATCGGTGTGCCGCTCGGCACCTATCGCCCGCCGCGCTGGGCGCCGGACGATCGCTCGGTTGCGCTTCAACGGCGGGGCGAAGGCGGGTTCAGCGGTCACCTCGATATCGTCGATCTCTCGAGCCGTGTGCGAACGGAGGTTGTCAGCGCGGTGTGGATGGAGGGTTTCGCCTGGCTGCGCGATGGCTCGGGATTGGTGTACAGCTCTTCGCGTGAAAGCTCTCTCTTGTATCCGCCCGTGTTCAATCTGCGCGTCGTGCTGCGCGACGGCACCAACGATCGACAACTGACGTTCGGGGATCACTCCTACGTGGAGCCGGATGTCCAGGCGTCCAGCAAGTTGGTCGCTGGTCGTATCACCAGCCGCTCGGACATCTGGAAGTTTCCTGTCGGGGGAGCGCCCGCCGAGAACGTTCGTGGCGCCGTTCGCATTACGCGGCAGACCGGTCACGTCCAGGTCCCGTCGATCAGTCCCGATGAGGGCGAGATCGTCTTTGTGTCCGATAGCGGGGGGCATGCGAACCTGTGGATCGTCAATATCGACGGTTCCGGTCCACGGCCGATTACTTTTGAAACCGATCCTGACGTGTCGGTGGGTGTGCCCGTGTGGTCGCCGCGCGGAGACCTGATCGCATTCGTGCGTGCCGACGCTACCAAGGCGGCGATCTGGGGAATCGGCTCCGATGGCGGCAACCCGCGTGAACTGGTGCACGGGTGGGCGCCGTGCTTTTCCGCCGACGGCCGGTGGCTGTACTACTGGCGCCTGGGCGTTGAACCCGGCCGGATCGAGCGTCTGCCGATCGATGGCGGAGCGGCGGAAATCATCCGAGAGGGCAGTGGCATCAACTTACCGGCCATCTCGGCAGACGGAACCAGCATTTTCTTCACGGAGGCGATACGTTCGAACGTCCTCGGGTTCCTCGGGGCGGCGGGCTTGGCGTATATGCGTGCATCTCCGCCCGATGGCCCGTGCGAGACGATTGCTCGAGTCGTTGGTGAGCGGCTGCCCGTACGGCATCAAAGCATTACGATGTCCCCGGACGGGCGACACCTGGCCACGACGCTGATCGACGGCGCGACCACGAACATCTGGCGCCTGCCGACTGGGGGCGGACCGATGACCCCCGTGACCGATTTCGGTGATCGATCCGTCACGATCGCACGGAGCGTCTCGTGGTCGCGTGACAGCCAGCACATATACGCGGCCGTGGCCGAAACGCAGACCGACGTTGTGCTGCTGGCCGGATTGCTCTAGCGGAGATCGGAACCGATAGCTACGTCTTCTCCGAGAGTGCCTTCACGCGCTGAAGTGCCTTGGGGAACTTGTCCTCGAACAGCGCCTGGTACTCGTTGGGTGTATCGAGGTCGACGCTCAAGGTCGTCCGCCCGTCGCGCGCCGCGAGCGTGTAGTTCTCGTGCGCGCCCGACCATCCTGCGGGCGGCTGCTCCTGACCGTCTTTGATCTCGGCGACGTGTCTGAACGACATGAATTCATGAGGGCGCTTCTTTTCGATGACGGCCGACATGCCGCTGCGGCTGCTGGCGTCGATGAACTGGATCGTGCTGCCCTCCTTCCAGTCGCTGACTGCGTACGAGCCCTCGGCGAACACGCTCGTCCATTCGCCGTAGGTCGCGTCGTCCCAGAGCACTTTCCAGACGGTCTCGCGTGGTGCGTTGATATCGGTTGAGAAATGCAGTCGATTCATCATGTGCCTCACGTACGAAGAGTCATCGGCCACTATGAAGTGCTCGACGCGGACATGCAAGCTGTGCGCTACATGTCTCTTCAAGAGAGAGTCAGCTCAGTCGGTCAGACTCTGCGGCAGCGTCGCTGGATCGGTGAAGACGCGCCACGACTTCCGATCGAGTCCGGCGAAGGCTTCGCGGTAGCGCGCCGGCGTCGATCGACCGACGTCACGGATGAAGATCCGGCAAATCTGCCGTGGATAGCGCCGGGCCAGATCGCCGAACACTTCGGGATCCTGCTGCCCCGAATCGCCGATCAGCACGAATCGTCGACGGGGCAGCTGCTGCAGCAGCGGCTCGATGTGGCGCAGCTTGTAGCGGTCGGGCGACCGGAGCACGCTGAAGAGCGATCGATCGCGCCAGCGGAAGTCTCTCAGATGGAACGAACCCTTCGGGAACGAATGCGCGTCGAGAAACGCGGCGATCGGCACGTACAGCTGCCACGGCGTGGCTGACAGATAGTGGAACTGAGCGCCGGAGTGGCTCCAGGCGCGATAGAGATCGGCCATGCCCTGAACCGCCCGGAATGGCTCGACGAACGTGCCGCGCAGCAGCGCCGTCCGTTCGCGCACGTGGCTGACGCGGATCGTGTCGTCGATGTCGGAGATGACCGACAGTCCGTCGGGCGAGAGGAAGTGGATGTCAAGGCGTGTGGGCGTGGGGCCTGGCCCAGGCCTGCCCCAGGCCTGCCCTAGGCCTGGCCCAGGCCTGGCCCAGGCCAGCCCCCGGCTCTTCACGGTGATGCTGGTGCGGAGCCGCCCGTTCGGTCTCGTCTTGCCGAGGGAGAAGATCTCGCCGGCCGCCGCGACGACGATCGCGTGGCCGCGCTTGTTGTCGGCGAACATCCAGCGGGCGCGCTCGGCGAATGTCTGCCGCTCGCTCGCGCTCAAGCGGACTCGTTCGAAGCCGAGCGCCTTGCGAACGAGTGGGATGACGGCGCGGCGCGAGCGCAGCCGGCAGCACCAGGCGTGCACTTCGACCTGCCAGCCGCCGTCAATCGGAATGCCCAGCGACGGGAAGAAAAACAGGCGCTCGTTAGAGCCCTGTCGATCGTAGAGCGGAGGCTTTACAACGGGTTTCAATTGTCTCTAGCCGGCCTTGGGCCTTGGTGCTTGGTTCTTGGTCCGTCCCGTGGTCCTTTGTCCATCGTGCGCGTCGGGTCCATTCACCATTGCTGAGGACCAAGGACCGTGGACCATGGACGGACCAGGGACAAAGAACGGACGAAGGACCAAGCACTAAGCACCAGGGACTGATGCGATACACCGAGATGAAAAACGCGGTAGCCCTCGAGTCGACGCGCAGGCTGAAGTCGGCGCTCTACGAGTCGAAGGCCACTTCATGTCTTCACATGGCCGCGCACGGCGTCACAGATAGCGGGCGCGGCGTCGGGCCGTCCGAGTGCCCGCGCCGACGCGGCCATCTCTGTCAGCTTGGGCGACCCGAGCAGGCGATCGATGCGGAAGGGCAGATCCTCCACGCGATTGACTTTTGCCGCCGCGCCGCGCTCGAGCAGGAAGTCGCTGTTGGCCGTTTCCTGACCCGGGATCGGATTCAGGATGAACAGTGGTTTGCCAAGGGCGAGCGCCTCCGACGTCGTCAGACCACCGGGCTTGCTCACGATCAGGTCCGCCACCGTCATCAGTTCGTGCATGTTGGAGACGAAGCCGAGTACGTGCGTCGGGTGACGACGATCGTGCGCCGCCAGCTCCCGCCGCAACTCGACATTGCGCCCCGCGACGACGACGATCTGAAACTCGCGCTCGACGGTATCGAGCGAGACGAGAATCTCCGCCATCGGACCCATGCCAAAGCCGCCGCCGAGCACGAGCACGGTTGGCAGATCGTCGCGCAGACCGTAGCGTCGCCGGACCGCGCCGGCGTTGATCGCCGCCGAGAACCGCGAGGCGATCGGGATCCCTGTCACGACGACGCGTTCGCGATCGACCTGCCGGGCGACCAGTCTCGCTTTGGTCTCGTCCGCGGCGACGCAGTAGAGGTCGACGATCGGCTCCATCCACAACGCGTGCGCTTCGAAGTCGGTGACGACGCAGACGACGAATGGTTGCGCGGCTCCATTCCGGCTCTTGAGGCCGCCGAGCACTTCGAGCGGAAGGAAGTGCGTGCACAGCACCACGTCCGGAGCGAACTGGGTGACCAGGCGGACGAATTTCCGGTTGGTGTGCTCGGCAAATCGCCGGCGCAGCGTCTTGAGCTCGCGCAGGCGCCGGGGGTTGTCGGTCTTGTTGAAGAACAGCTCGTACAGTTCAGGCGCGTGCGCGATCAGCTTGACGTAGCCTTCCGCGTAGAACTTCCGCTGCAGTTTCGGCACCAGGTCGAGCAGATCGACGCGCTTGACCTCGTCGGAGGCGTGCGCCGTCGTCCAGGCCTCTTCGAGCGCGGCGGCGGCCTGAAGGTGACCGCCACCTGCCGTGACGGTGGCAATGAGGATTCGCATCCTGATTCCTGATTCCTGACTCCTGATTCCTTCTCAATACGGTACGTCGATGAGCCTGTCGCCGGTGCGCATGTCCGTTTCGAGCAGGTCGAGCAGCGCCCGTGCGACCGGCCCGGGCGTGCCGCTGCCGATCGGCTGGTCATCCCATTCCACGATCGGCGCCACCTTGATCGAGCTACCCAACAACAGCATCTCGCGCGACGCACGCGCATCCGCGACGCGAATGTCGCCGACTTCCACGCCGGCCAGAAGTCCACTCGCCACCAGCGCCGGGGCCAGTTCGAGCAGACGTATCGAGGTGCAGCCCGCCAGCACGTGCACGAACCGCGGATGTCGCAGCACGTTGTCGGCCATCACGAACGCCACGTTCATGTTCGAGCTCTCACCGACGAATCCCTGGTGGTCGATGAAGACTCCGTTGTCCAGACCGGCCTCTTTGGCCTCCATCTGCATCAGGACGTTGGGCAGGTAGTTTGTCGCCTTGGTAATCGCGTAGAGCGCCGGCTTGATCGGATACGTCGTTGTCATGACCTTGAGGCCTTCTGAGTACCACCGCGCCGGATATGAGAGGCCGCCGAAGATCATGACGAAGAAGCCGGGAACCGCTCCCGCCGCGGGCGTGAGATCGAGATTGCCGGGACCGGACGACAGCCAGTAGCGGATCGACCCGTCACGCACGCCGCTCGCGGCGGCGGTGCGGATGATGATGTCGCGCATCTCCGCACGGGAGCCGGCGAGCTTCAGCTTCGAGCGCTCGGCGGAGGCGACGAACCGATCCAGGTGCGCTTCGAGGTCGTAAATGCGGCCGGCCACCAGGGCTGCGGTATCGAAGATGCCGTGACCGCGATGGACCATGTGGTCGTCGAATGGCAATACCATCAGCGCCGGGTCCGTCACGATTCCGCCGAGCTGACTCGAGTAGAACGCGTTGAATTTGACCGGTTGACGCTCGCGCAGGGTGCGCAGCGCGGCGAGGACCTGGTCCGAGGCGAGGATCGGTAGCGGTGTCGTGACGGCCATGGACACCACTTTATCGTGAAGGAATCAGGAATCAGGAAGGAAGCGATCCTCGGCGGCAATCTGGCGCGCATGCTTCGGATCACCTCGTAGCCATCGTCGCTGATGCCACGCTAGTATTCCTCGTCGTGCTTTCGTGTCTTCGTGGTTAAGTCGTCACTGAAACTGTGACCGATTCGCAGCCCGTCCCCGATCGACTGGCGCAATACCGCATCATTCGCGAGCTCGGCCGCGGCGGGATGGGTGTCGTTTATGAAGCCTTCGACGAGCGGCTCGAGCGCCGCGTGGCGCTCAAGCGCATCTCTCCCGAGCTGTTCGACCCGACGGCACGCAAACGATTCTGGCGGGAGGCGCGGACTGCGGCTGCCGTCAACCACCCGAACCTCTGTCAGGTCTTCGACGTCGGCGATCCCGACGGGGACCTGTTCCTGGCGATGGAGCTTCTGGAAGGCGAATCGCTGGCAAGGCGTCTAAACGGTGGCCCGCTGCCGGTTCCAGAAACCATCGACATCACGCTCGGCCTCCTCGCCGCACTTCAGGCCCTTCACGACAAAGGTCTCGTTCACCGTGATGTGAAGCCGGCCAACGTGTTCATCACGCCCCACGGGGTGAAGCTGCTCGACTTCGGCCTGACGACGCCGTCGATGTCCGACGCTCAGACGATGGTTGGATCGCAATCGGAACCGCTGACGATCCCAGGGACGCTGATAGGCACACCCTGCTACATGGCGCCAGAACAAGTGAGAGGCGAGGCCGCGACGTCGGTCACGGACCTCTTCGCGGTCGGCGCGATGATGTTCGAGATGCTGACGGGGCGGCGGGCCTTCGATCGGCCGACGCCGATCGAGGTGCTGCGGGCGGTCGAGATCGCGAACCCTCCGGCGCTCGCCGGATCGCCGCTTCTCGGCGCCGTCGATCGAATCCTGCACGTGGCGCTCGCCAAGAAGCCGCACGAACGGCATCCGAGCGCGGCGGCGATGGCTCAGGGGCTTCGCACCGCGCGGCAGACCGAGACGGCCGCTCATGCAGGCGCTGAAGTCAATGAGGTCCGCCGGTTGATCGTCCTGCCGTTTCGGCCGATGCGACGCGATCCCGACTCCGACTTTCTGGCCATCAGCCTGCCCGACGCGATCACCCATTCGCTCGCCGGCCTGCAGTCGCTCGTCGTCCGATCCAGTCTGGTTGGCGCGAAGTACGGAGACGGTGTCCCCGACGTTCCGAA
>Ga0209382_10012080_pt1 | contig 10679 bp, 11 predicted proteins | sample SoiMetdeltSBSDD5_FD_187599 | JGI IMG/M metagenome (GOLD analysis project Ga0209382, IMG submission 187599) | Bulk soil microbial communities from a Populus tree surrounding site in Tennessee, USA - Soil MetaG P. deltoides SBSDD5 (SPAdes) (version 2) | ecosystem: Environmental > Terrestrial >...
GCTCTCGTTCTTGAAGCCGCCCGCCTCGACGAACTCGGTCGCGACCGGGCCGGGGCAGAGCGCCGTCATCGTGACGCCGGTGCCCTTCAGCTCCGCCGCGGTCGCCTCGCTGAAATGCAGCACGAAGGCCTTCGTAGCGGCGTAGACCGATTGCACGGGGATGGGCTGGAATCCGGCCACGGAGGCGACCTGGATCACCGCTCCGCTGCCGCGCTCGGTCATGCCCGGCAGCCACATGGTCGTGAGGTCGACCAGCGCCTCGACGTTCACCCGGATCATCCCGAGCTGGCGGTCGGGGTTCTCGTGCACGTCGCCGACGGTGGTGAAGCCGGCGTTGTTCACGAGGATCGCCACGTCGAGGCCCTGCTCGGCCACCAGTCCCGGCAGCTTCTGCCGGTCGGCCGGGTCCGCCAGGTCGGCTGACGCGAACTCGGCGCGCACGCCGTAGTCGCGGGCGACTTCCTCTGCAAGGGTGCGGAGCCGGTCCTCACGCCGGGCGACCAGGAAGACGCCGTGGCCACGGGCCGCGAGCTGGCGGGCGAACTCCTCGCCGATTCCGCTCGACGCGCCGGTGATCACGGCCGTCGACGATGGAGTGGGAGCAGGCAGCGCCATGTGCGACGGAGCCTATCCGGGTACGGACATCCGGTCACCCCTCCCTACAATGAAACGCATGGAAGGCTCCAACCCCTTCGGCGGCCTGTTCGGAGACCCCGACGAGCTGCAGCGCCGGCTCGGCGAGATGGCGGACCAGATGCAGGGCGCCCAGCGAGTCGCGTGGGCGGACAACGCGATCAAGCTCGCGGTCGACATGACCGTCGCGGCGATTCACGCCATCGATCTGACCGGATCCTCGGACGAGCAGGCGACGCAGGTGCGCGACGCGATCCGCATGATCTTCCCCGAGGCCGTGACGCTCGTGCGCGAAGCGCGCGAGGGTCTCTCCTAGGCCCCTAGGTCTCCGACCGCAAGGGCTCGGTCGGCCCCTCGCCGGAGTCGTCTTCGGCCGTGGTCTCCCCCGTCGCCCGCCGTTCCTCCTCGCGCCCCAGCCGGATCACGCTGCGGAAGTCGGTGGTCCCCACCATGTAGAAGAGGGCGATCAGAGCAGCCGCGACGTTGAACGCCGCGATCGCGATCTGCTGTCCCACGCTGTAGGCGAGCACCGCCGTGCGCCCCGCCTTCTCGCGGAACACGTACACGAGCAGCGCCTGCTGCGCGCCGGCGCCGCCGGGCGTGAACGGCGTCAGCGTCGACAGCGCCTGCACGCTCATCACGAGCAGCGCGTTCTCGACGGAGCCGCCGATGTTGAACGCTTCGAGAAAGAAGAAGAAAGAGAAGAAGCGCAGCAGCCAGGCCCCTCCCTGCCAAGCCGCGACCTGGCGCAGGTAGCGCCGGAAGTCGGTCAGGATCACCACGCCCTGGCGCACCCTGCGCCAGAAGACGACCGCCCGGATCGAGAGCACCGCGTAGAGCACCAGCAGCCCGACCGTGATGAAGGTGATCGTGAACAGCGCGAAGCGCGGGTGGTCGGCCCAGAACGACAGGTCGAACGCGCCGATGTCGGGCAGGCTCGGGAGGCTCGGCAGCACGCCCTGCGTGAGCGCGAACAGCATCACGATCGAGCCCGCGGTCATGTCGAACAGCGACTCCACGAAGAACGAGGAGGTGACCGCGGGATACGTCGAGTTCGGGACGCTCTGCTTGGCGAGGTAGATCTTCACCACGTCGCCGCCTCGTGCCGGGAGCACGCTGTTGACGCCGACTCCCGCGATGTAGGCGCCCGCGATCCGGCGCCATTGGAACGGCTCGGCGGGATAGGCGGCCCGCAGGGTGTTGAACCAGGCCCGGCTGCGGCATCCCATGTGGGCGAGATGCAGGAGCAGCGCGAAGGCCAGCGCTCCCCAGTGCACGGCGGCGAGGTTCGAGAAGAACGTCTCGACCGCGTTCCAGAACGCGTCCACGCTCGACGCCAGCGTGGCGGGGGGAGGCGGAAAGAGCGGTGGGGGCGACATCTCCCTAAGCTAACCAGCCCCATCCCCAGGAGGTGCGAGGTTGAAGCTCTACGTCTGTTACGGCACGTTCAAGAGTCCGCGTCCCGGAGGCCATCCCTGCGGGAACGCCTACCGCGCCCTGAAGGACGCCGGGCACGATCCCGAGGTCGTGAAGACCTACGGCTGGGGGGCGCTTCCGGATGCCCTCAACCCCGGCCGGCGCAAGGAGGTCAAGCGCCTCACCGGCAACACATGGGTCCCTGTGCTGGTGACCGACGACGACACGGTGATCGACGGCTCGAAGGAGATCGTCGCCTGGGCGCAGGAGCACCCCGCGGGGGTCGCCGCCACGACGGCCTAGGCGCTCTGCACGGGAGCCTCGGCGGCGACCTTGCGCACGACGCCGAGGACCTCGTCCGCGAGCCGCGGGCCGTCCGCATCCGAGACCGGCGTCGCCTGGATGCGCACCACGACCGCGTCCGCGTAGATCTCCTCCAGGGAGATGTCGGGATCGTCCCGCGTCGGGACGCTCACCTCGCGCGTGAGCAAATCCTCGAGGTCGCTCGGCAGTACGCCGTCGCGGAGCCGGGCCAGCACGTCGACCCCCGCGGGGGTGCGCAGCGGCACGATCGTCGCGCTGAGGGCGGCGTTGTTCGGCACCATGAACGTCCCGTTGCCGCGCGCGAACACGGTGTAGATCAAGCCCTGGCTGGCGACCGTCCCCTCGACCGTCGCGCCGAGCGTCCCGCCCTGCAGGCGCACGCGCTCGCCTACGCGGAACGGGCGTGACGCCTGGAGCATGATCCCGGCGATCACGTTGCCGAGCGTGCTCTGCGCCGCGAGCCCGATCACGACGGCGGTGACCGCACCTCCGAGCGCGATCGCGCGCGGGTTGAGGTCGACGATCCGCAGCGCGAACACCACGATCACCAGCAGCGTGAAGAGCTGCAGCAGGAAGCTGACCGTCGACGCGGTGCCGGGGTCGAAGCGGCGCATCAGGCGCGGCCCCATCGCGCGGCCGATGTCGCGCGCGAAGCGCCAGCCGATCGCCGCCAGCAGCAGGGCCGCGATGATCCGCACGGGGACGTCGGTGCCGAACAGCTCGTCGCGCAGGTACCAGAGGGCGACGACAGCGGCGCCCAGCACCAGCATCAGCAGCGCCTCGCGCCGTGCCTCGCGTGCGCGGCGGGCAGCCTCGACCGTCATCAGCCGGCCCAGCGCCGACTGCTTGTAGAAGCTGATGTCGCTGGTACGGGTGGTGTCGTCGGGCGCGCCGCGCTGCGCGGCCGCCTCGTCCGGCGACGTGCTGTCGTGGTCCTCCGGCACGCCGAAACCGTAGCGATCTCGAAAGTCACGAGCGCATCGTGCGCTGCACTCCCGAACTTTGCTGAATAGGGACCGTATGGCGGTCCCGAGTCAACGAAGTTCGCCAGGTCGTTCCTGCCGGCCTCCAGCGGAGGCAGGTTATTCTGCGCCCCCGTGAAGGTCTCGGTGGCAAGCGACATGGACACGCCCGTGGCACGGGCGCTGCTGGACGAGTTGCGAAAGCGGGGGCACGAGCCGATCGCCCACGGCGCCCTGGCCGATGGCGAGCGCGCCGACTGGGCCTGGGCGTGCGAGCGCGCGGCCCGCGACGTGGCCGAGGGCGAGGCGGCGCAGGGCATCGTGTGCTGCTGGACCGGCACCGGCGCGTCGATCGCGGCCAACAAGGTGGCCGGCGTCCGCGCCGCTCTGTGCGCCGACGCGGAGACAGCTCGCGGCGCCCGCACCTGGAACGACGCCAACGTGCTCGCGCTCAGCCTGCGCTCCACCTCTCAACCCGTGCTCGAGGAGATCCTCGACGGCTGGTTCGCGACCGGCCCCAGCGACGACCCCACCGACCGCGCGAACATCGAGCACGTCGACGCGCTCGACTCCGAACGGTCGAACGCCTGATGGCCGTCGAGACGCACGACGTGGTGGCCACGCCGGCCGAGGCGGAGCAGCTCGAGCTCGCGCCGCTGATCATCAGCGACACGTTGCGCGAGTACCTCGCGCGCGAGCTGCCGGGCGACGATGCGGAGCTCGTGTTCGAGCGGATCGGCGAGGGGCACTCGAACATCACGTACCTCGTCACGCGCGGCGCGGACCGCTTCGTGCTGCGCCGCCCGCCCCGCCCGCCGCTGCCGCCGTCGGCGCACGACGTGCTGCGCGAGTGGCGCATCCTCGACGCCATCAAGGACACTCCCGCCCGCTCGCCGCGCACTCTCCTGGCCTGCGACGACGAGTCGGTGATCGGTGCGCCCTTCTATGTCATGGAGTACGTCGTGGGCTCGGTGATCACCAGCGAGATCCCGGAGCCGCTCGACACGCCGGAGGAGCGGCGGCGGATGGGACTCGACCTGGTCGACGCGCTGACCGAGGTACACGCCGTCGACTGGCGCGCGTGCGGCCTGGAGGGATTCGGCAAGCCGACCGGCTATCTGGAGCGCCAGATCAAGCGGTTCACGGGCCTGTGGGAGTACAACAAGACGCGGGAGCTGCCGCGGGTGCAGGAGCTGCGCGACTGGCTGGCGGCGAACATGCCCGAGTCCCCCGACGCGACGATCGTGCACGGCGACTACCGCCTCGGGAACACGATGGTCGCCAACGACCCTCCCGCCCGGGTGATCGCGATCTTCGACTGGGAGCTGTCCACGATCGGTGATCCGCTCGCCGACCTGGGATACATGACGGTCACGTGGATCCAGCCCGGCGACCCCGAGGACACGATGTTCGCCTCGCTCACCGCCGTATCGCGACGCGAGGGATTTCCGAGCCGCGAGGAGATGATCGCCCACTACGAGGAGCGCACCGGCCGCTCGATGTCGGCGCTCAACTGGTACCAGACGCTGGCTCTGTGGAAGGCGGCGGTCTTCATGGAGGGCAACTACAAGCGCTCGCTTGCCGGCACCACCGACGATCCCTATCTGAAGCTCTTCGACGAGGGGGTGCCGGCGCTCGCCGAGGCGGCATACGAGGCAAGCCGTGGCGGCCGCTGACAACGGCACCCTGACCGGGCTGCTGGTCGACTACGGCGGCGTGCTCACCACGAACGTGTGGGACTCGTTTCGCGCGTTCTGCGAAGCGGAGGGCATCGACCGCAACGAGGTCAAGAAGGCGTTTCGCGAGAACCCGGAGGCGCTTGCGCTCCTGCGCCGGCTCGAGGCGGGCGAACTGGACGAGGACTCGTTCGCGCCGCTCTTCGGCCCGATCATCGGCGTGCGCGAAGAGCGCTACGCAGGCTTGGTCGATCGCCTGTTCAGCGGGATGCAGCCCGAGCAAGCCATGATCGACGCACTGCCGCGCGCCCGCGCCGCGGGCGTGAAGACAGGTCTGATCTCCAACTCGTGGGGGCGCGGGCGCTATGACCGCGACGCGTTCGGCACGCTGTTCGACGGCGTCGTGATCTCGGGCGAGGTCGGGCTCTACAAGCCGCAGCCGGAGATCTTCCAGCTCGGCGCCGAGCGCGTCGGGCTCGAGCCGGGCCAGTGCGTGTTCGTCGACGACCTCGCGGAGAACTGCGAGGGCGCGGAAGCGGTCGGCATGACAGCCGTGCTGCACCGCGGCGCCGACGGCACGCTGGAGCGGCTCGAGGAGTTGCTCGGCGTCACGTTGCGCTGATGCTGCGGGCGGCCGCCGGCTAGCCGAGGCTGTCCCGGACCATCCGCGAGTACGCCTCCGCCAGCCGCGTCGTGACGGGACCCGGCTCGCCGCTCCCAACCGGCTTCCCGTCGACCGCGACCAGCGGCTGCAGCTCACGCGTGGACGACGTCAGGAACGCCTCCTCCGCGGTCACGACGTCCTCCGGCGTCAGCGTCCGCTCCACTGCCCCGAGCTCCAGCACGTGCTCGCGCGTGATGCCCCCGAGGCATCCCGAATCGAGCGGGGGCGTCGCCGCGACGCCGTCGTGCACGAGAAAGACGTTCGCGGTGGTCGCCTCGCACAGCTCGCCGCGGCCGTTCAGCAGCAGCGCCTCGTCCGCACCGGCCGCGCGGGCCTCGGCGAGTGCCACCACGCTCTCGGCCAGCGCCACGGTCTTCACCCCGGCGAGCGGGCTCTGCTCGTCACGCCGCAGCCGCGACGTGACGGCGGTCGAGGTGGGCGGCCACGGCGACAGCGCGAGCGCCGCCACCAGCACGGTTGACGGCCCGGCGCCGCGCACCAGGCCCGGCGGGCCGGTGCCGCTGGTCACGGTGATGCGGATGCGCGCGTCGCGCAGGCCGTTGGCTGCGACCACCGCGTGGACGCCGCGCGCGAGCTCGGCGCCCGGAGGCGCGGTGATCCCCATCGCGCGGCAGCCGTCCTCCAGCCGCCCGAGGTGCGCGTCCATGTCGAAGGGCCGGCCGTCGTACCAGCGCAGCGTCTCGAACACGCCGTCCCCCACCAGGAAGCCGTGGTCCGCGGGTGAGATGCACGCCTCGCCCTCTTCGGCGAGGTCGCCGTTCAGCCAGATCCTCACGAAGCGAGCGGGAGCTGCTCGCGGCCCGTCTCGACCCTGCCGCCCGCGGCGCGCAGCAGCCGCGCCGCCTTGTGCATCGTCTCGCGCCATTCCCCGGCGGGGTCCGAGTCCGCCGTGACGGCACCGCCCACGTGCAGGTGCAGCCTGTCGCGCGCGGCGATCATCGTGCGGATCGCGACCGACAGCTCGAGCTCGTCGCCGGGTCCGAACCATCCGATCGCGCCGCAATACGGGCCGCGGCGCACGGGCTCGAGCTCCTCGATGATCTCGAGCGCACGCACCTTCGGGGCGCCGGTCACGGACCCGGGCGGGAAAGTCGCGCGGATCACGTCGGCCGCGGAAACGCCGGCGCGCGTCTGCGCCGTGACGGTGGAAACGAGGTGGTGCACCCCCGGGTGCGATTCGAGGGCGCACAGCTCCCGCACCGAGACGGTGCCGTATTCGGCGACCCGTCCGAGGTCGTTGCGGGACAGGTCCACGATCATCACGTTCTCGGCCACGTCCTTCGCGCTCGACCGCAGCGCCAGCGCCTGGCGCCGGTCGGCCGCCACGTCATCGGCGCGCGGCCTGGTGCCCTTGATCGGCCGGGTCTCGATCGCAGCGCCGCGCCGGCTCAGGAAGCGCTCGGGAGAGGCGGAGATCACGTCGGCGCCGCCAAGGCGGACGAGCGCCGCGAACGGCGCCGGGCTCTCACGCCGCAGCCGCGCGTACAGCGCGAACGGGTCGCCGCCCCACTCTGCGGTCAGGCGCTGGGAGAGGTTCACCTGGAAGACGTCGCCGGCCCTGATGTAGTCGATCGCGCGCTGCACGGCGGCCTCGTAGTCGGGCCGCGGCAGCGATGTGCGCCACTCGGCGATCTGCTCATGTTCCGGCGGCGCGGCGCCCGCGGCTTGCAGCGCCCGCACGAGATGAGCGGCGTCGCCGTCGCCCCGGATCGCGGTCGTCTGCCGCTCGTGGTCGAACTCGATCCAGGCCTCGAACCGCCCCAGTGCGATCGGCGGCAGACCGAGATCGTCGCGGCCGAGGTCGGGCAGGCGCTCGACCTCGCGGCCGAGGTCGTAAGAGAGCCACCCCGCCCACCATCCATCGCCCAGCCGGTCGAGCGCGGCAACCCCGTCCGTGGCGACCTCCGCCGGGCGGACGGCGAGGTATGACCGGCGCCCGAGCTCGCCGAACCCGGGCATGCTCTCGAGCAGCACGAGGCCGGGCTCGTGCCGCAGGGCGAGCGCGGCGGCGAAGGGCTCCGCCCATGGCACCGGGGACATCACAAGGATGGTAAGCCACGCGGCTCACCCGCCCGCGATCAGGACCACACCCCCGATCGCCATCGCCACGCCGATCAGCGCCACGCGGTGCGGCCGCTCGCGCAGCACGACGGCGGCCAGGGCCGCCGTGGTCAACGGGTACAGCGAGCCCAGCACGGACACGAGGCTCACCAGGCCAATGGTGGAGGCGATCGCGAACATGAGGTTCGCGGTGATGTCGAGCGTGCCGATCAAGGCGAGCACCGGCACGTCCGCGCGCCGCACGGCGAGGGGCGGCCGGATCACGAGGAACGCGGCGAACAGCAGTGAGAAGCTCGTCACCCGGTTGGCCAGGATGGCCCAGCCGACGTCGGCGTCGCTGGCATGGTCGAGCCCGACGAAGAAGAAGCCGAAACCGAGCGCGGACACGATCGCCAGCCCCGCGCCGCGTGCGGGGCCGCCCGACACCTCCTCGCGCGACGCCAGCACGACACCCGCAAGTGCGAGCACCAGGCCTGTGTACTGGAGCTCCGACGGGCGGTCCCCCGACGCGATTCCCACCACGACCGGCACCACCGCGGCGGTGGCCGAGATGGGCGCGACGACGCCCATGTTGCCGACCGCCAGCCCGCGGTAGAACGCCAGGAGGCCGATGGCTCCCGCCAGTCCCGAGAGCGGCGCCCACAGCACGAAGTCGCCGCCCGGCATGGGCTCCCACCGGATCAGCATGTAGATCCCGACGAGCAGCAGCCCGGTGAGCTGCGAGGCCGTCACGACGTTCAGGACCGGCAGCTGCCTGGCCTTCAGCCCGCCGAGAAAGTCGGCGACGCCCCACGAGATGCTGGAGGCAAATGCGAGTAGGAGGGCTCCCACGGCGCCACATCTTGCCGGGGACGACTAGGCTACCCCGCCTGATGAGCCTGACCGTGGTCGGATCCATCGCCTTCGACGCCGTGCGGACGCCGTTCGGCGAGCGCGAGCGCATGCTCGGCGGCTCGGCCGTGCACTTCTCCCTGGCGGCGGGCTTCTTCACCGGCGTGAAGGTCGTGGGGCCCGTGGGCGACGACTTCGGCGAGGCCGAGTACGACGTGCTGCGCAAGCGCGGAATCGACACCAGCGACATCGAGCGCGTGCCGGGCGGCGACACCTTCTTCTGGCGCGGCCACTACGAGTACGACCTCAACGTTGCGCACACCGACGACACCCAGCTGAACGTGTTCGGCGACTTCCAGCCCAAGCTCTCGGATTCGTCCCGCGAGGCGGAGACGCTGTTCCTCGCGAACATCCAGCCCGACCTCCAGTTCCAGGTACGCGAGCAGAGCCAGGCCCGGCTCGTGGGGCTCGATTCGATGAACCTCTGGATCGACACCGCGCGTGACTCGCTGCGCCGCGCGATCGCCTCCGTCGACATCGTCCTGATGAACGACGCAGAGCTGCGAATGCTGACCGAGCAGCCGAACCTCGTGCGCGCCGCGCGCGAGGTGATCTCGCTCGGGCCGCGCATGGTCGTGGCCAAGCAGGGCGAGTACGGCGCGGCGCTGTTCACCGCCGACAGCTTTTTCGCCCTCCCGGGCTACCCGCTGGAGGAGGTGGTCGACCCCACGGGCGCCGGCGACAGCTTCGCGGGCGGGTTCCTCGGCTACCTGGACTCCGTCGCCGACGAGGAGCTGTCGGACCAGGAGCTGCGGCGCGCGATGACGTACGGATCCGTGCTCGCCTCCTTCAACGTCGAGCAGTTCGGCACGGAGCGCGTACAGGCGCTCACGCACGGTGAGATCAACCGCCGGTTCGAGGAGTTCCGGCTGATGACCCACCTCGATACGCAACCGGTCGAGCTGCGCTCCGCATAGCCCGGAGAAACCGGCTCTCATCGGCTAGCCTTCGCTGGCGCCGATCCCGCAAAATGCGGCGCTTGTGCCGAAGCGAGGGAGAGAGATGACCACAGAGCAGACCACCAAGCCGCAGGCCGGCGACGGCGTGGCGGCCGCCTCGGGAGACGTACTGAGCGTCACCGACAGCCGCACGGGCAAGACCTACGAGCTGCCGATCGAGGACGGGGCCATCCGGGCGGCGCACCTGCGCCAGATCAAGGTCGACGAGGAGGACTTCGGGCTGATGTCGTACGACCCGGCGTTCCTGAACACGGCCGCGTGCCGGAGCGCGATCACCTGGATCGACGGCGACAAGGGAGAGCTGTGGCATCGCGGCATCCCGATCGAGCAGCTGTGCGAGCAAAGCAGCTATCTCGAAGTCGCCTATCTCCTGATGTTCGGCGACCTTCCGAAGAAGGACGAGCTCGAAGCGTGGATCTTCGACATCACGACGCACACGTTCGTGCACGAGAACATCAAGAAGTTCGTCGAGGGGTTCCGCTACGACGCGCATCCCATGGGCATGCTGCTCGCGACCGTCGGCGCGCTGTCGACCTTCTACCCGGACGCGAAGCGGATCGACGACGGGCACGAGCGCTACATGGCGACGATCAGGACGATCGCCAAGATGCCGACCCTGGCCGCATTCGCGTACCGGCACAACCTCGGGCTGCCCTACGTGTATCCGGACAACGACCTCGGGTACCCGGGCAACTTCCTCTCGATGATGTTCAAGATGACGGAGCTGAAGTACGAGCCCGACCCGCGGCTCGAGCGTGCGCTGGACGTTCTCTGGATCCTGCACGCCGACCACGAGCAGAACTGCTCGACCAGCGCGGTGCGCGGCGTGGGCTCCTCCCGGGTCGACCCGTACTCCGCCGTGGCGGCCGGGGTGGCGGCGCTCTACGGGCCGCTGCACGGCGGCGCGAACGAGGCGGTGCTGAAGATGCTCGACCGCATCGGCACCGCCGAGAACATCCCCGACTTCCTGGAGGGCGTGAAGCAGGGCAAGGAGCGCCTGATGGGCTTCGGGCACCGCGTCTACAAGAACTACGACCCGCGGGCGCGCATCATCAAGAAGCACGTCGACGAG
>Ga0209382_10012081_pt1 | contig 10678 bp, 5 predicted proteins | sample SoiMetdeltSBSDD5_FD_187599 | JGI IMG/M metagenome (GOLD analysis project Ga0209382, IMG submission 187599) | Bulk soil microbial communities from a Populus tree surrounding site in Tennessee, USA - Soil MetaG P. deltoides SBSDD5 (SPAdes) (version 2) | ecosystem: Environmental > Terrestrial >...
TGTCATGCCCTTCGATGGCCTCACGGCCGCGCACCTCGATGTCGAAGGTGATGAAGATGTCGTCGATGACGGCTGCAACGTCGCGACGCTGCTGGGCCAGCGCGCGTTCCTGACGTGCCTGCTCCTTCGCCGGCTGCTCGGCGAGTCGCCTGGCAGCGGCCTCCGCCTCACGTTGTCGATCCCGATCCACCCGCTCGAGCTCCGCCGCGGACCGCGGCCTCCCGTTCTCGGCGATGGCCCGTTCCCATCGCTCCTCCCCGGGCAGGCCGGGATAGCTCTCGAGGACCTTGACGAATTCTTCCTGGACGCGCCCCTGCTTGTCGAGCTTCTGTTCACGCCGCGTTTCGACGTACACGTAGCCGCTCCGGAGCGACGAGTCGGTCTGAAGATGCTTTCGGGTTTCGCGAAGAAACTGCTCCCGCTCGGGAAGGGGCCGCTCCTGTGCTCCGGCTCCGAGGGTCAGCAGACACGGAACCGCCAAGAGAACCGGCAGTCGCATGGTCAATTCCGCTGTGGACCCGGCCCATTTCGGTCGGTGATCGCTCGGTCCATATCGCTCTCTTGTAGATTGCCATGGGGAAAAGACGGACGGCAGCGCGAGGAGGTTCCATCAGCTCGGTACGTCGTCGGGTGGGCCGCCGCGATGGGTGTCACTCCGATATACTCCGCGGTGGATGAGGTTCGAGGGCTCCAACCCGACGCGTCTTGATCGACGCGAGCTTCTCTTCAGCCTGGCCGGTGTGATCGGCGGTCTTTCGCCGGCCGGTATCGCCCAGTCGCAGTCGATTACGAGAGAATCTGCCAGCGAGTACCTGTTCGCGCCCGGGCTGGTGTATCTCAACACCGCCGCGCTCGGACCGACGACGCGCTCGGTACTCGAACGGACGCTCCAGGTCTGGAACGAGCTGGAGTCCGATCCGGTGACGATGGCATACGGCGACGGCGCCGTTCACGCGGCCACCGACACGGCACGGGAGCAGATCGCGGGCCTGATCAATTGCACGGCCGACGAGCTTCTCATCACACGAAGCGCGACAGCCGCGATGAACAGCCTCGCGCTCGGGATGAGTTTCTCGCGGGGCGATCGCGTCCTGACCACTGACGTCGAACACGAGGGTGGCACAAACGGCTGGTTCTACCTCAGGCGGCGCGCCGGCGTCGAGGTGGACCTGGTCACGATCGGCCCGACCGATCATGACGTCGGCGCGATCCTGGGCCGGCTGGAGCGGGCGATGACCGCCGAGACGAGAGTCGTATTCGTCAGCCACGTCATCAGCGCCACGGGTCTCCGCCTGCCGGTCCAGCAAATCGCCGCCCTGGCGCGGCGCCGCGGCATCGTCTCGATTGTTGATGGAGCGCAGGCAGCCGGCGCGATCGACTTGGACGTGCGATCGCTTGGATGTGATGCCTACGTCGGGACGGGACACAAGTGGATCATGGGCCCAAAGGGGACCGGCTTCGCCTACATCAATAAGGAATCGGCTACGTCGATTCAGCCGATCGAATGGGAACAGGGCAAGCGGTTCGTGTGCGGTTCCACCGGCGTCGGGAGCCTGCCGCTCGTGATCGGGCTTGGCGAGGCCGCCCGAGCGATGAAGGCGCGCGGCATGCGGGCGGTGGAGGAACGGACCGTCAGCCTGCGTAATCGGGCGTATGCCGGCTTGGCGACGATCCCCCGAATCACCTTGTATAGTCCTCCGCCCGGCCCGCTCGCGTCGTCGCTCGTCGCATTCAGGCTCCCGGACGCGGTCGACAGCCGCGAGTTCCGCGATCGCTTGCTCGGCAAGTACAAGCTGGTCGTCAAGGTCGCTGAGAAGCGGTGGTTCAACGGCACGCGCCTCTCGCCGCACATCTTCAACACCGAGTCGGAGATCGACGACGCGGTCGATGTCATCAGAAGAGAACTGGCGTAGGCGCGCGCGCGCGCCTTCACGCGGGCTCCCGCGCTCAAACTCCGAGGTGATGCTCTTCGTCACCGACGCCACGTCGTGCGGATGTTCGGGCGAGTACGGGTACAGCGAGGCGTCCACGTCGCCGAGTGCTGCTTGTCGGGTGTCGGGCATCCTGGCGTCGATCTTGGGCCGCGCGACTCACGCTTCATTCTGACGTTGACGGATATAACGTCTGGCGTTATAGTAGCCCTCGGTCCAGACGATGCCTCCACAGACAAACCCTGACGACTACTTGCCGCTGGCTGTCGCGACGTTTCACATCCTCGTCGCCGTCGCCGACCAGGACCGCCATGGCTACGCCATCATGCAGGACGTCGCCACGCGAACGAACGGCGCCCTCAAGCTGAGCCCCGGCACCCTGTACGGATCGATCAGGCGCATGCTCGACGAGGGCCTCATCGTCGAGCTCAGCGACCGTCAGCGCCCGGACGAGGACGACGAGAGGCGGCGGTATTACCGGATCACGGCGTTCGGACGCTCTGTCGCGCAGGCGGAGGCAGCGCGCCTGGCGACGCTGCTCCGCCAGGCGAAGGCGGCCGGACTGGTGCCCGGCCGTGCGTAGCTCGAGGTCCTGATGGCCAGATCCACGATCGGCGAGCGCGTTTACCGACGGCTGTTGCGCCTGTATCCGCGCGATTTCTCGGAGGACTATGGCGAGGAGATGACGCGGTTGTATCGCGACCGCGTCCGCGGCGAGGGCGCGACGAGCGTGTGGCTGGCTCTGCTCGCGGATCTCGCGCGTACCGCGCCGAGCGAGCAGATCTCGACGCTCGTGCAGGACGTGCGGCACGCGTGGCGGACGTGGCGGCGCACGCCGGTCCTCGCGCTGGCGGCCATGCTGACGCTGGCGCTGGGTGTCGGCGCCAACACCGCCGTCTTCAGCGTCGTGTACGGGGTGCTGCTGAAGCCTTTGCCGTATCCGGATGCCGATCGTCTCGTCGAAGTCTTCGAGGACAACAGCCGCGCCGGCGGCGGTCCCTTTTTCCGCGTCTCGCTGCTGAACTATCTGTCCTGGGTCGAGCGCGCCCGGAGCTTCGAGGCTGTGGCTGTATTCAGCGGCAGGGACTTCACCCTCACCGAGCATGGTGATCCGGAACGTATTGTCGGTAGCGCCGTCACCGCGTCACTCTTCAAGGTGCTTGGCCTCGCGCCGATCGTCGGGCGACCTCTGGCCAGAGAGGACGAGGACCCCGGCGCCGCGCCGGTCGCCGTGCTCGCCGAGTCGTTGTGGGCACGTGCGTTTGGCAGAGATCCCGCCGTGGTCGGCCGTCCGATCATGCTGAACGGCGTGCGCCACCAGATCATCGGTGTCGTGCCGGCCGCCTTCCGCGAGATCGGACGCACGCAGATCGGATCAGCCGGTGCGGGGCAGATCTTCGTCCCTTTGACGATGAACCTGGCGGAGGACCGTGGCAATCACACCCTCCGCGCCGTCGGTCGGCTGCGCGAGCGGGTCTCGTTGGATCAAGCCAGGGACGAAATGCGCCGGCTCGCTGCGGTCATGGAGGGGGAGTTCCCGGCCACGAATCGAAACTGGAGTGTGTGGATCGAGCGACCGCAGCACTCGATGTTCGATCCCCGGGTCCGCGTGTCGCTCCTGTTGCTGCTCGGCGCCGTGGGTGTCGTGCTCCTGATCGCGTGCGCAAATGTCGCCAATCTCGTGCTCGCGCGCGCGACCGGCCGTCAGCGGGAGCTCGCGGTTCGTGCGGCGCTCGGCGCGCGGCCCGCCCGCCTGGCGCGGCAGCTGCTCACGGAGAACGTGTCGCTGGCCCTGGTGAGCGGCATCTGTGGACTGGCGGTGGCGGGTGTCTCGATGCAGGCATTGCGCACGCTCATTCCGGCGACAATTCCGCGCGTCGAAGAGATTCGCCTCGATGGGACCGTGCTTGTCTTTGGCCTGTTCATCACGACGGTGTGCGGCGTCTTCTTCGGCATGGCGCCGGCGATGCGGAGTGCCCGTGCGAATCTGCTGACGGCCTTGACGCAGAACGGCAAAGGCGCGATCGGTCCGTCGCATCACCGGTGGCGGCACGGCCTCGTGGTCGCCCAGACCGGCCTCGCGACGACGCTGGTGGTGATGGCGGCGCTGCTGCTCCAAAGCCTGGTGCGGCTGCAGCACGTGCCGCTCGGGTTCGAGCCAGGCGGCGTCCTGACCGCCCGGGTCAGTACGCCTCAGGTGAAGTTTCCGGATGCGGCGGCCCGGCTCGGGTTCCAGCGAACGCTGCTCGGGTCCCTTGAAACGCTGCCGTCGGTTCGGTCCGTCGGTTCGATGACAAGTGCCCCCTTCGCGCCCGGAGTCCGCCGGACCGCGACCGTGCACGACCGTGCGACGACCGGCCGCTCCGCTGATGCCCGGGCGTCTGCCCTGCAACAAATCGTGAGCCCTGGCCTGTTTCGGGCGCTCGGTGTGAGGCTCCTGACGGGACGCGACTTCAGCGCCCAGGATCAGCCCGGCTCCCCGCTCGTCGCCATTGTCAGCGAGAGCCTCGCTCGAAGCCTCTGGCCCAACGGCGATGTCGTCGGGCGAGCTCTCGAGCTCGATGGCCGCAGTCATGAGGTCGTGGGCATTGTTGGCGACACCCGTGGAAGCGATGGCACCGCCCGGGGTGGCGGTCTGGATCGCGATCCGCAGCCTGTGCTCTACGTCTCCTCCGCGCAGGTTCCGCAGGGCACGCTCGCGCTCGTGATCCGCACCGACGCAGCCCTCCCGGCGATCCTGCCAGCCGTCCGTGCGGCAGTTCGCGACATCGAACCCACGCTTCCGGTTCCTGAGCTTCGGCCCCTCGACGAATGGATCGCCGAAAGCGTGGCGCAGCCGCGTCTGACCACGACCCTCGCAGCGGTATTTGCCGGTGCGGCGCTGTTCCTGACCATGGTCGGCATCTTTGGCGTCATCTCCTGCGCCGTCGGTCAGCGAACGCAGGAGATCGGTGTCCGGATCGCCCTTGGCGCTGGTCGGGCCTCGGTCATCGGGCTGGTGCTCCGGAGCGGCCTGACGTGGGCCGGCGGCGGCATCGCCATCGGTCTCGTCGGCGCGTGGTCGATGAACCGCGCCATCGGCAGCTTGCTGTTCAACGTCTCGGCCACGGATCCATTCACCTTTGCCGGGACCGCGTTCGCCTTGACGGGCGTCGCTGCCCTGGCGTGTGCGCTGCCGGCAATCCGCGCGACCCGCATCGATCCGGTGAACGCCTTGCGCGGCGACTGAGGCCGGCCGGGATCAAAGGTTGCCGGCGTAGCCAACAGCAAGCTATGGTAGTTTATCTACCATGTCGCCACGCCGGTCCACACGCGCCACGATTCTCCCGGGCACCCTCGATCTGTTGATTCTCCGCACCCTGGTGTTCGGCCCCCTGCACGGACATGGCATCGGCAAGCACATTCGACAGACGTCCGAGGACGTGCTGCAGGTCGAGCATGGATCGCTTTATCCGGCGCTGCAGCGGCTGGAGCGCGACGGCCTGATCACGTCGAAGTGGGCCGACGACAGGCGCGGTCGCGAGATGAAGTTCTACCGCCTCACGCCCGAAGGCAGGAAGCAGCTGACCGTCGAGGAATCGCGATGGAAGAAGATCGCGCGCGCGATGGCGCGGATGCTGCAACCGGGCGGCGTGACGCGCTGATCGCAGTTCGGAAGAGGGAAGGTATGCCTGACCGAGACGACGACCTCGCGCGCGAGATTCGCGCCCATCTCGAACTCGAAGCCGAGGAGCGTGTCGCTTCGGGAGCCTCGCCCGACGATGCACGCGCCGCCGCGCTACGCGCGTTCGGCAACGTCACCCGGGTGCGGGAGGACTCGCGAGGCGTCTGGATATCGTCCTGGAGCGATCAGCTGCGGCAGGATCTCCGATATGCCCTGCGCATGCTCGCCCGCAGCCCCGGATTCGCCGCCGTCGCGATGCTGACACTGGCGCTGGGAATCGGCGCCAATACGGCAGTCTTCAGCGTCGTCCATGCCGTGTTGCTCCGGCCGCTGCCGTTTGCCGATTCCGGCCGCATCGTGCGGATCGCCGAGCATCTCGCGCCGCCGGACGGGTCGAGCGGGCCGACGCGTCAGGTGGGAGCCCTGACGTTCGCGGATGTCGCCGCATTCCGGTCGCAGGTGACAACCCTCTCGCACGTCGGCGTGCACATTCCGACGATCAGGACGCTCACGGGCCGGGCCGAACCCGTTCGTCTGATCGGCGCGCGCGTCTCACCCGATCTCTTGACCATGACCGCAGCCACGCCGCTGGTCGGGCGCCTGTTCCACGCGAACGAAGACAGTCCCGGTGCCGACCCCGTCGTCATTCTGAGCCACGCGAGCTGGGTGACGTATTTCGGCGGGCGGCCGACCGTCGTCGGCGAACGGGCGGAGTTCGACGGGCGCCCGCACACGGTCGTCGGCGTCCTGGCGGCAGGTGCTTCATTTCCGGATCCGAGCGACGAGTTCTGGATGCCGCTGGTCACGTCAGGCCCGATGCTGCGCCAACGGCTGCCAGTCACGGCGCGGCTTGCCGACGGTGTGTCCGTGGACGCGGCGGCCGCGGAAATCAGCGCAGTGATTCCCCGGATTCGCGGAACCAGTGGTGCGTCGCGTTTTCAGCTCACGCCGCTCCTCGACCTCGTCGTCGCGCCGATCAAGCCGGCCCTGCTCGTGCTGACAGTCGCCGTCGGCCTCATTCTGCTGATCGCCTGTGCAAACATTGCCAACCTGCTGCTTGCGCGCGCCTCATCGCGGCAGCGGGAGAGCGCCGTGCGTCTGGCACTCGGCGCGAGCTCGGGCCGAGTGGTCCGTCAGGCGCTGACCGAGAGTCTGCTCTTGGCCTGCATCGGCGGAGCTCTGGGGGTAGGTGTCGCGTTCGCGGGGATTCGCCTGTTGCACGGCCTGGCAGCGACGCTGCCGCGGCGCGACCTTGGACCCGGCATCGGATTTCCCCGGCTCGATGAAATCACCATCGATGGGTCGGTGCTCGTCTTCACAGTCGGCGTGTCGCTTACGACCGGCCTGCTGTTCGGACTGATGCCTGCGGTTCGTCAGTCGCGACAACACTCCTGGGAGGCGCTGCGACAGGGTCCTCTAGCTGCGACGGGCTTCAGCCTGTTCCGGCGGCGGCAGGGCGCGCTGGGTGCTCTCGTCGTCGCCGAGATCGCGATGGCCATGGTTCTCCTGGTCGGCGGCGGGCTGATGATTCACAGCTTCATCCGGCTGACGACCGTGAGCCCGGGCTTCGAGCCGGACGGTGTCATCACGTTCCAGATCGCGCTTCCTCCCGAGCGCTCGGTCCAGGATCTCCGAGCCCTGACCCGGCAAGTCACCGAGCGATTGCAGGTGCGGCCGGACGTGCGGGCCATCGGGTACGCCGAAGCGCTGCCGATGACGCGTGCGAGCATGCGGTTCGTGCAGCTGGGCGCGACGCCGCCAGCGGGCAGGCCGCAACGGCCCCCGATTCCCGGATCGCTGCCGCCAGAGGTGCCCGACATGCGGCTGGTGAGCCGCGACTTCCTGAAGGCGATGGGCATTCCGCTGATATCCGGACGCACGTTCGGCGATGACGATCGTGCAGGCGCACCACAGGTCCTTCTCATCAACCGTACGCTGGCGCGCAGCGGTCTGCTCGGCGCCAATCCGATCGGGACTCGTGTTTACGCGCAGGGGCCCAATCCCTGGGAGATCGTTGGCATCGTGGACGATGTTCGTCAGATCGGCATCGCCGAGCACGTCGACCCGCAGATCTTCATCGACGATCGCCAGGTACCGGCAGACGAGCCGATCACCGGGGTCGGCCTCTACGTCGCCGTTCGCACGGATGCCGACGCGGACGCGTTCATGCCGACGATTCGTCCGCTCGTCCTGCAGCTCGATTCTCGCGCGATGGTCGAGAACATCGCCCCGATGAACGATCTCGTGGCGAATTCGGTTCGCCGGCCGCGTCTCTACGCGGTTCTTCTCGGAATGTTTGCAGGGATCGCCGTGGCTCTCGCAGCCATCGGCATCTACGGCGTGATGGCGTATGCGGTGAACCAGCGCACGCGTGAGATCGCCCTCCGCATGGCGCTCGGTGCCAATCAGCGTCAGATCCTCGCTCACGTCACCGGCCAGAGCGTCGTCGTGACGGTGGCGGGCCTTCTCCTGGGTCTTGGCGGGGGTGCCATGCTCGCCCGCTATCTCGATGGGCTCCTGTTCGGCCTGTCGCCACTCGATCCGACGACGTTTGCGGCGGTCGCGTTGCTGTTTCTTGGAATCGCGCTCGTCGCGGCGTTGGTCCCCGCGCGGCGCGCCACACGCATGGAACCGGCCACCGGGCTGCGGTTGGACTGACCTGCGCTATTCCGCACGGAGAGCCGCGATGGCGTCCACTCGAGTGGCACGGCGCGCGGGAATGTAGCCAGCGACGAGCGCAATCACACCGAGCAGAACGGCAACCGATACGAACGTCACCGGATCGCCGGGCTTGACGCCGTAGAGCAGGGCCGCGAGCAGGCGCGTGAGCAGCAGCGCCAATCCGGCGCCGACGACGAGGCCGGCGGCCGTGACCACGGCGGCGCGGCGCAGGACGAGGCCGAGTACGTCCTGCGCCTGTGCGCCAAGCGCCATGCGAATACCGATCTCGGGCGTCCGCTGCGCGACCGCCTGTGCCATGACCCCGAAGATCCCGATCGCCGTCAGCAGCAGCGCCAGCGCCGCGAAAGCGGACAGCAGCCACGCTCCGATCCTCGTCCGCCACATCGCGTCGGCGACGCGGTCGTCCATGGTCTTGAGCTCGCTGAGCGGCAGGTTCGCGTCGAGCGCCTGCACTTCGCGGGCGATCGCCGGCGCGAGGGTCGAAGGGCCGAGCGCGGTGCGCACGAACAGGCGCATGCGCGACTGATACGACTGCGCGAGCGGCAAGTAGACGTCCGGCCCAGGAGCGGTTTCGATGGCGCGGTAACGCACGTCGCTGACGACGCCGACGACCTCGGACGCGTCGCCGCTGCCGGCCGAGCCCTGCCCGGCCCACATTCGCTTTCCGATCGGATCGTCGTTCGGCCAGAGCCGGCGTGCCGCGGTTTCATTGATCAACAGCACCTTGGGCTGGCCGGCGCGGTCCTCGTCCGTGATGTTGCGGCCGCGCACCAGTCTCACGCCGAGCGTGTCGAGGAAACCCGGCGTAATCCAGTGAATGCCGACGGACGGATCGCGGCCGTCGCGGAACGGCTCCGTCGCCGGCGGGAACCATGCGATGGTGCCGTTGCAGCCGCCCGACACCGGCGGACAGAGCCCGAGCGCCGCTGACCGGACCCCGGGCAGCGCGCTGACCCGTTCGAGCAGCTGCGCGTAGAACTGCTGCCCGCGGTTGCTGTCGTAGGCCGCGCCCGGCAGGTCGATGCGGAGGGTGAACAGCCCCGCCGGGTCGACCCCGATGCCCGTGTCGCGCAGCCGCTCGGCGCTGCGGATCATCAGCCCCGCCCCGGCGAGCAGGATCAGCGCCAGAGCGATCTGCGCCGTCACGAGCACGGCGCGTGCGTCGACCCAGCGGGCGGCGCCTTCCGCTTTTCCCTTCTTCAGCGCATCGACCGGCCGCAGCATCGACGCCTGTGCGGCGGGCAGCAGCGACACCACCATGGCGGTCAGCAGCGCGACGCCGCCGGTGAACAGGATCGTCATCGCGTCGAGGCCAATCATCGACGCGCCGATGCGCGTCAGTCCCGACGCGCCGGCGATCCTTGGAGTCCCCGGGGCGACGGCGGAGCGGAAGAACACGTCGGGTTCAGGCATGACCGCGGCCGAGGCGGCGAGCAATGCGAACGCGACGATCAGGCCGCCGGCCGCTCCGAGCGTCGACAAGACGATGCCTTCGGCGAGGAACTGCCGCATGATGCGGCCGCGGCTGGCGCCGATTGCCACGCGGACCGCGACCTCGCGGCGCCGGGCCATCGCCCTGGCGGCAACGAGATTCGTCAGGTTCACGCACGCGATCAGCAGCACGAAGCCGACCGCGCCAAGCAGCACGAGCGCTGCCCGGCGGACGTCGGTATCGACCCGCGACGCGTACATGGAGTTGGCGCGCGCCATCCACGCCGGCATACCGATGTCCCTGCGCGTATGCGCGGCGTCGACCTGACGGCCGAGGACCTCTACCGCTGCTGCGGCCGCCTGCTCTGACACCTCGTGCTTGCGGCGGGCGACGATCGTGTACGAGTGCGACTGCGCCTGGGTCAATTGCGAGGGCTCGTACGCGGCGAGCGGCACCCAGACGTCGGCGGTGCCAATCAGTCCGCGGAAACCTGGCGGCAGTACACCAATCAGGGTGTACGGTGTCGCATTGATGCGAAGCGTCCGGCCAACCATGGCCGGATCGGCGCCGAAGCGGCGAGTCCACAAGCCGTGACTGATCATGGCGGCGCGCGGTGTGCCGGCCGTGTGCACCTCGTCCCACGTGAACGGGCGTCCCAGCAATGGCGCGACTCCGAGGACGGACGGATACCGTTCCGTAACGACTTCGCCGCGCAGCCGCTGCGGCTCGGCGTCGCCGGAGAGGTCGAGGTCGCGCCCCGAGAAAAAGGCGATCTCCTCGAACACCTGTTGCAACGCGGTGAACGTCCGGTACTTCGGGTACGACCAGACCCCTTCGGTGTAGACGCCGGGGCGCCCGCGCTCCGGCACCAGCATGTGCACGAGCATCAGCCGCTCGGCCTCGGCGAACGGCAGCGGCTTGAGCAGCACGGCGTTCACGACGGCGAAGATTGCGGTGTTGGCGCCGATG
>Ga0209382_10012084_pt1 | contig 10678 bp, 11 predicted proteins | sample SoiMetdeltSBSDD5_FD_187599 | JGI IMG/M metagenome (GOLD analysis project Ga0209382, IMG submission 187599) | Bulk soil microbial communities from a Populus tree surrounding site in Tennessee, USA - Soil MetaG P. deltoides SBSDD5 (SPAdes) (version 2) | ecosystem: Environmental > Terrestrial >...
CGGCCCAAGCACCAGGGATCGCTGACCGCGACCTTCGGCGGGGAGCGCGCCAGCGGAGGCGGGACCCTCGTCCTCGTGGGCCGCCGCGCGGACAGCGACTTCCAGAACATCGGCCTCACCGAGAACGAGGGATACGCGCGTCTCGACCTGCGGGCGCGCGCCCGCCTCGCGCCGCGACTGGAGGCGGTGGTCGTCGCCGAGAACGTCCTCGACCGGCGCTACCAGGAAGTCCTCGGGTATCCCGCGCTGGGCCGCTCCCTGCGCGCCGGGCTCCGCTTCCGCAGCGGCGAGGCGCGCCGCCCGTGAACGTCATCTCCATGCTGCCCGCCGCGACCGAGATCGCGGCGGCGCTCGGCCTCGTGGACTCGCTGGTCGGCGTCTCCCACGAGTGCGACCATCCGCCCGAGGTGCGTGCGCGCCCGCAGGTGACGCACTGCGAGATCCACGGAGGCGCGCTGCCCAGCGGGCGCATCGACACCTGGGTGACGGACACGCTGACCGAGACGGGCACGCTCTACACCATGGACGAGCCGCTCATCCGCCGCCTGCGCCCGGACGTGATCCTCACCCAGCGCCTCTGCGACGTGTGCGCGGTGGGCTACGACTCCGTCACCGCGTTCGCGAAGACGCTGCCGGGGCCGCCCACGGTGGTGAACCTGGAGCCGGCCTCGCTGGCCGACATCTTCGAGGACATCCGCCGCGTGGCCGCGGCCACGGGGGTCGCCGATCGCGCGGAGGCCGTCGTGGCCTCCCTCCGCGCGCGCGTCGAGGCGGTGCGCACACGGGCCGCCCAGGCGCGCACGCGCCCGCGCGCCGTCATCCTGGAATGGCTCGATCCGCCCTTCGCCTGCGGGCACTGGAACCCGGAGCTGGTCGAGATCGCGGGCGGCGAGGAGCCGCTCGGGCACAAGGGACGCCCTTCGCGCCGCGTCACCTGGGACGAAGTCCTCGCCACGCGGCCCGAGGTCGTCCTCATCGCCTGCTGTGGGTTCGACCTCGCGCGCACGCGCTCGGACCTGCCGCTCCTGCACGAGCGCGAGGGCTGGGCGGACCTTCCGGCCGTGCGTGAGGGGCGCGTCTACGCGATCGACGGCTCGCAGTACTTCTCACGTCCCGGGCCCCGCGTCGTGGACAGCCTCGAGATCACGGCCGAGATCCTGCACCCAGAACTCTTCGCCGGCCGCTTTCCCGCGCGCGACGTCGTGCGCGTGCCGGCGGAAACGGCCTCCCGCGGCACGCGCCGGTGAGCGGAACTCCGGCCCCGATCCTCCTGGCCTGGAGCAGCGGCAAGGACAGCGCGTGGTCGCTCCACGTCCTGCGCCAGGACCCCTCCGTCGAGGTCGTCGGCCTCCTCACCACGATCAACGAGGCCTACGACCGGGTGGCCATGCACGCGGTCCGGCGCGCGTTGCTCGAAGCCCAGGCCGAAGCGGCCGGCCTCCCGCTGTTCGGAGTGCGCATCCCTTCCCCGTGCCCGAACGAGACGTACGAAGCGGCGATGGCGGCGGCGATCGGCGAGGCCCGGGGGCGCGGCATCACCGGAATCGGATTCGGCGACCTGTTCCTCGAGGACATTCGCCGGTATCGCGAGAAGCAGATGAGCGGTACGGGCCTCCGCCTGCACTTCCCGTTGTGGGGGCGGCCCACGGCCGCCCTCGCCGAGGAGATGATCGGCGGCGGCCTGCGGGCCCGGCTGACCTGCGTCGATCCCCGCGTCCTGCCCGCGCACTTCGCGGGCGCGGCTTTCGACCGCGCGCTGCTGGCGCGCCTGCCGCCGGGGGTCGATCCCTGCGGCGAGAACGGCGAGTTCCACACCTTCGCCTGGGACGGCCCGATGTTCCGCCATCCCGTGCCCGTGCAAACGGGTGAGGTCGTGAGCCGGGAGGGCTTCGTCTTCGCGGACCTCCTCCCCGCCGAGGCCGCTTGACCACGCGAGCTCGCCACGCGCGAAGGATGCCGGGTGCGGTCCTCGTCGCCGTCGTCGCCCTCGGCGCCGCGCCCGCGCCCGCGCCGAAGGCGCCGCCCCAGCGGATTGCCTCCCTCAACCTCACCGCGGACGAGGTCCTGGTCGAGATCCTGCCCGTCGAGCGTCTCGTCGCCGTGACCGCCGCCTCCGACGACGTCGGCACCTCGAACATCGTGGGCCGCGTGCCGCCCTCCGTGGCGCGCTTCCGCAAGGCCGACCTCGAGCGGCTGGTCGCGCTGTCGGCGGACCTCGTGGTCGTTTCCGAATACACGGACCCCGATTTCCTCTACCTCCTCGAGCGCTCGGGCCTGCGCTACCACCGCATGGAAGGCATGCGCAGCCTGGCCGGAAACCGCCAGGCCATCCTCGACCTCGGCACCGCGGTGGGCGCGAGGGCGGGGGCGGAGAAGCTGGTGGCCCGTTACGACGCGGTGCTGGCCGACCTCGCGCGCCGGCTGGACGGAGTCACGCGCCCGCGCGTGATGTACTGGGCCAGCGGGATGACAGCGGGGGGCGACACCGCCATCGGCGCGCTGATCGAGTCGGCGGGCGCGCGCAACGTGGGGGCGGAGATCGGGGTCGCGGGGATCGGAAACGTGGGGGCGGAGCGCGCGTTCGTGGCCGACCCCGACGTGGTGCTCATCGGTGTGTGGCCAGGGGCGCGCAAGAGCCTGGTCGAGCATCCGCTGCTCTCGCGCCTGCGCGCCGTGCGCGAGGGCCGCGTCGTGGAGATGCCGACCGAGCTGCTGGTGACGCTCAGCCAGCACGCCGCGGACGCGAGCTGGTACCTGGCCTCCGTGCTCCACCCGGATCGCGTGCCCCGCAGCCGCCCATGAGCGCGGCGCGCCGCCGGCGGGTGGTGCTGGGGCTGGCCCTCGCCCTCCCGGTGGTAATGCTGGTGGCGGTGGCCGCGGGAAGCGTGCCCCTTCCCCTGCGCGGCGTGCTCGGCTCTCTCCTCCATGGCCTGGGTCTCGGGATCGGAGGGGCCCTGCCCCCATCGTCGGAGACGATCCTCTGGGTCGTGCGTCTCCCCCGCGTGCTGCTGGCCGCCGTGGTCGGCGGCGGACTCGCGGTGGTGGGCGCGACGCTGCAGTCCGTCTTCCGCAACCCGCTGGCGGATTCGGGTCTCCTCGGCGTGGGCGCGGGCGCGGCCCTGGGCGCGGTGGCGGCCGTGCGCCTGGGCTGGGCGGGAACGACGTTCCTGGCCCTGCCCCTGGCCGCCTTCGCGGGCGCCATGGCCGCGGTGCTCGTCCTCTACGCGCTGAGCCAGGCCCTCGGCGGCGGCACTCTTCACGGCCTCCTCCTCACCGGGATCTCCGTCTCCGCCCTGGCCGCCGCGGGCACCTCGATGCTGCTCGTCGCCACCGAAGAGTTCCGGGTGAAGACGGTCCTGTTCTGGCTGGCCGGCGGACTCGATGGACGAGGCTGGGTGCACCTGCGCATCGGCGGCCTCGTGATGCTCGGGGGCTGCCTGGTCCTCCTCGCCAGCGCGCGCGTGCTCGACGTGCTCTCCCTGGGCGACGAGGAAGCGGCCGCGCTCGGCCTGCCCGTGCATTCCGCGCGCCTCGGCCTGCTCGCGCTGGCCGCGCTGGTGGCGGGCGCGGCCACCGCCGCTGCCGGCTCCGTACCGTTCGTCGGCCTCGTGGCGCCGCACGCGCTGCGGCCGGTGGCCGGCTCCCTGGGGCGGCACCTGCTGCCCGCGGCCTTCCTGGGCGGGGCCCTGCTCGTGGTCCTGGCCGACCTGGGGACGCGCGTGATCAGCCCGAACGTCGACCTCCCTCTGGGCTCGGTCACCGCCTTCGTGGGCGCGCCCTACTTCCTCCTGGCCCTGCGGCACGCGGACGCGCGCCGATGAGCGCGGCGGCGGCGGTCCCCATCCTGGAAGCGGAGAGCCTTTCCGTCCGCCGCGGCCCGCGGCTGGTGGTGGAAGGCGTGTCCCTCGTCCTCGGACCGGGCGAGGCCGTGGCCCTGATCGGCCCCAACGCCGCGGGCAAGTCCACGCTCGTGCGCGCCCTGGCCGGCCTCCTCGCCCCCGCCGCCGGAGAGGTGCGATTGCGTGGCCGCGGCCTGCGCGACTGCGGTCGCGACGCGGTGGCGCGTGCGATCGCGCTGGTGGCGCCGGACGAGGCCGCGCCCGCCACCCTCACCGTCGCCGAGCGCGCGCGCCTCGGCCGCTATCCCTACCGTGGGGCCCTGCGCCCGTTCACCACGGAGGACGAGGCGGCGGTCGCGCGGGCCCTCGCACGCGCCGGAGTGGAACCTCTCGCCGATCGTCCGCTGGCCACGCTCTCCGCCGGCGAGCGACAGCTGGCCGCCCTCGCGCGCGGTCTCGCCCAGGAGCCCTCCATCCTGCTCCTGGACGAGCCCGCGGCCCACCTGGACATCGGGCACCAGCTCCGGCTCTTCCGCGTGCTGGACGAAGTGCGCCGCGAAGGCGTCGGGGTCCTGGCCGTCGTCCACGACCTCCCGCGCGCGGCGGCCTGGGCGGAGCGGCTTGTGCTGTTGGCTCGCGGACGCGTGGCCGCCGAGGGCCCACCGGCCACCGTGCTCGCGGGGCCGGCGGCGGCCGAGGCCTTCGAGGTCGCCATCCGAGCGGAACACCTGGGCGGCAGACCCGTATACCTCTTCGACGAAAAGCCCACTCCCCGCGCCTGACGGGGCGGCCCGAAACCTGCAAGTAGTAGGGGTTGCGGACCCAGAGTGAGCGTGTAAATCATTCAACTCACTCATTAATATAGGTTTATAAGACTCACGATTCCGTGTAATGCACAGCGGGGAGCGGCGTCCAACCAAGTGCCCCCCGAAAAGTGCTGCGGAAGGAGGACGGCGGAATGGACCACGCAAAGGACCATCGGATCGTCGGCGAGCCGGACGAGCCGCGGATGGATCGCGAGATGGGCCAGCCCTACCGGCCGTTTGCTCCCAGGGCGGAGTCGGGGTCGGTGCCGTCCGCCGCGGATCGCCGCCACGCCGACCGGCGGCACGCCGAGCGCCGCAGCTTCCTGACCATGGGCGGCCGCCGGAATCACGAGGACCGACGCCGCCGCGACCGGCGCATCCGGCTCGCGGGTGCGGGCCTGCTTGCCGCCGTCGCCTTCGGCGTGGGCGGCCACGAGATCGCGGCGCGCATGGACCTCCCCGGAGCGAGCATCTTCGCCCCGTCGGAGCCCGCCACTTCCGTGGACGTGGCGACCGATTTCCATCTGCCCGCGTGGGACCGCGAGGCGCTGGAGCCGTTCATCCAGGAGGCGGCCACGACGCACGGCATGTCGCCGTCGTTGATCCGCGCCGTCATCCAGACGGAGTCGCGCTTCAATCCGCTGGCCGTGTCGCGGGTGGGCGCCCAGGGCCTGATGCAGCTGATGCCGGGCACCGCGCGCCACGTGGGCATCGAGAACCCGTTCGACCCGCGCGAGAACATCCTGGGCGGGACGAAGTACCTGAGCACGCTCCTCGACCGGTTCAAGGGCAACACCGCGAAGGCGCTGGCCGCCTACAACGCGGGACCGACGGTCGTGGCGCGGCATCGCGGACTGCCGCCCTACCGCGAGACCCAGGGCTACGTGCGCAAGATCCAGAAGCTCGTCCAGAACACGGACGCTGAGTTCTCGCTGCCCGTCACCAAGGTGGTGCGCAAGGCTTCGCTGCGCAGCCGGGCCGCGCGGAAGGCCGCGATCTCCCGTAACGCGGCCCGAAGCAGCAAGTCGTCCATCCACAAGGCGAGCAAGCGCACGGTGAAGAAGGCGAGCGTGCGGGCGGCCAAGAAGCCGGTTCGCCGCGCTTCTCGCCGAGGCTGACCGCAGGCCCCTCTCAGACGGCCTGGGCGATGGCGTCGGCGAGGGTGCGCACGACCTTCACCCGCGCGTGAAGCTTGTCGTCCGCCTCCACCACCGTCCAGGGCGCGATGGTGGTGGAGGTGCGGGCCAGCATCTCCTCGACCGCCTGCTCGTACTCCGCCCAGCGCGCACGGTTGCGCCAGTCCTCCGCGGTCAGCTTGTGCGAGCGGAAGGGATCGCGCTCCCGGGTCTGGAAGCGGCGGAGCTGCTCTTCCTTGGAGAGGTGCAGCCAGAACTTCTGGATCACCATGCCGAACGAGGCCTGATGGGCCTCGAACTCGTTGATCTCGTGATAGGCGCGCCGCCACTCCTCTTCCGCGCAGAACCCTTCGACGCGCTCGACGAGCACGCGCCCGTAGTACGAGCGGTCGAAGATGCCGAGGTGCCCGGCGCGGGGCAGCGTGCGCCAGAACCGCCAGAGATAGTGGTGCGTCTTCTCCTCGCCGCGGGGCGCCGAGAACGAGGACACGGTGTAACCACGAGGCTCCAGGGTCTCGGTGACGCGCTTGATGGCCCCGCCCTTGCCCGCGGCGTCCCACCCCTCGAAGACCGCGAGTACCGGGACCTGCTCCTCGTACATCTTGAAGTGCAGGGCGCGCAGCCGGAGCTGCTCGTCCGCGATGCGCTTCTCGTAGTCCTTGGGGGGCAGCGCGCGCCGGAGGTCGACGCCGGTGAGCGCGGTCATCACTCGTCTCCGGAAGAGACGAAGAACGCCGGATCCTCGAGGGGCATCCCCGCGTCCTTCGCCACCATGCGCGCACGCGCGAGGTCCTCCTCCGCGCGCCGATGCCGCGCGTCGCGGGTGGCCACCTCGGCCATCTGCGTGCGGCTCACCGAGGCCGGGGCCTGCTGCCGGCGATCGAGCGCCGCCTGCATCCGCTCCCCCAGCGTGCGGAAGACCTTGACCCGCGTCCAGCGCGCGTCCGTCGCCTCGACCACGGTCCAGGGGGCGGCGGGAGTGTCCGTGAGGGCCAGCATGTCCTCCGCCGCCTCCACCCATCGGTCGTAGCGGCGGTTCCGTCGCCAGTCCTCCTTCTCGACCTTCCAGCGCTCGGCGGGATCCTCCTCCATCTTGCGCAGGCGGCGCCGCTGCTCCTTCTGCGAGATGTGGAACCAGAACTTCACGACGACCTGGCCGTCGTCGGTGAGCCACCGCTCGAGCTCGTTGATCTGGGCGTAGGCGCTCTCCCAGTCCCGGCGCTTGACCCATTTCTCGACCCGATCCACGAGCACGCGGCCGTACCAGGAGTGATCGAAGAGGGCCATGTGGCCGTCCTCGGGAAGGCGGGTCTGATAGCGCCAGAGGAAGTGGTACCGCCGCTCGAGCTCGGACGGGGGTGATCCCGGCCAGGCCTGGAAGGCCCGCGGATCCAGCTTGCGGGTGAGGCGCTGGATGATCGTTCCCTTGCCCGCGGCGTCCCAGCCTTCGAAGGCGACCACGGTCGGGATCTCGGCCTCCAGCAGCGCGTACTGAAGTCGGCGGAGCTTCTCCTCGAGGGGCGGGAAGACGCGCCGGTAGTCCTCCTTGGAGAGCGCCGCCTCGAGGTCAACCGCTTCCAGCACAAGGGCCTCCGAGGCCGGGAAGGATAAACCAGAAGTGGTATGATCGCCGCCCCGGAGGCGCTTGATGCCCTATTTCGATCTCGACCCGCTGCTCGAGACGATGCTGGACTACTCGCCTGGCATCTCGGACCTCAACCTCTCGGTCGGCCGCCCCCCGCAGGTCGAGCTGGACGGCCAGCTGCGGCCCGTCGCCTACGCCGGGATCGAACGGCTGCTGCCCTACCAGACCGAGCTGATCGCCATGCGGCTCCTGGCCGGCAAGCGGGACCTCGCGGACAAGCTCGTGCGCACGGGATCGGTGGACCTCTCCTACAGCCTGGCCAAGCGCACGCGCTTCCGCGTGAACGTGTTCGCCCAGCGGGGCAGCTATTCGATCGTCCTGCGCGTCATTCCCAACAAGATCCCCACGGTGGAGGAGCTGGGGATCCCGCCCCAGCTCAACGAGATCGGGAACGAGCGGAACGGGATCGTCCTCGTGACCGGGCCCACCGGCTCCGGCAAGTCCACGACCCTGGCCGCCATCATCAACAAGATCAACCAGGACAAGGCCATCCACATCATCACGATCGAGGACCCGATCGAATACCTCCACCCGCACGTCAAGTCCACGATCAACCAGCGCGAGGTGGGGGCGGACACCCAGACCTTCGCCCTGGCCCTGCGCGCCGCCCTGCGGCAGGCCCCCAAGGTGATCCTGGTCGGCGAGATGCGCGACGTGGAGACGATCTCGATCGCGCTGGAGGCCTCGGAGACGGGCCACCTCGTGCTGTCCACCCTGCACACCATCGACGCCAGCAAGACCATCGACCGCATCGTCGGCGTCTTCCCCAAGAACGAGGAGCGCCAGGTGCGCACGCGCTTCTCCCAGGCCTTCAAATGGGTCGTGAGCCAGCGCCTGGTGCCCAAGCAGGGCGGCGGGCGCACGGCGATCTGCGAGATCCTGCGCTCCACCTCGCGCACCAAGGAATACGTGCAGGAGGGCGAGCGCGAAGGGAAGAGCCTCATCGACGCCATGTCCGACGGCGCCCTCGACGGCATGCAGACCTTCGACGGGGAGATCGAGAAGCTCATCAACGCGGGGCTGATCGACAAGGAGACGGGGCTCAGCTACGCGACCAACCGCACCAACCTCCAGCTCCGGCTGGAGACGCAGGGGGGCGCGGAAGAGAACACCACACCCACCGGCAAGTTCGCGTCGCGCCAAACCCCATCGAAGAGCGCGCCCAAGTCGGCGCCGTCCGAGATGGACGACCTGATCGAGAGGTAGCCGTGCAGGCCAATTGCACCAACTGCCAGCAGCGGATCGTCATCGACGACGCGAAGGTGCCGGACCGGCCCTTCAGCGTGAAGTGCCCGAAATGCCAGACGGTGGTGCGGTTCCCCGGCAAGGGCGCGGCGCCCGTCGTGAGCTCGCCCGGGACCAGCTCCTTCGCTTCGAACCTGCCCGCGGGCGCCTATCCGGCCGCGCCGCCCACCTCGGCCTATCCCGCCTATCCGCCGGCGCCCGGGGCCGCCTCCCCCGGGGCCGCCGCCGGTCCCGGGCCGGCTTCTCCGGCCGCGGCTCCCATCGCCCAGCCTTCGGAAGAGACGCGCGCCACGATGATGGCCCAGATCCGGCGCGAGCTCTCGATCGGCGAGGGCAAGGTGGCCGGCCGGGCCATGGTCGCCCTGGGCGACCGCACCCAGGCCGGCGCCATGGCCCTCCCCCTGACCCGCCTCGGCTACCAGGTGGACACGGTGGACAACCCCGAGGAGGGCGCACGCCTGCTCGAGCAGGGCGTGTACGACCTCGTGGTGGCGACGCGCGCCGCCGCCGGCGCGGGACGCGAGAGCCTCTACCAGCGCCTCAACCGGCTCAGCCCCGACGGCCGGCGCCGCATCTTCGTCGTCCTCGTGGGCGACGAGTTCAAGTCCGGCGACGGCACCCAGGCCTGGGCGGTCATGGCCGATCTCGTCATCGCCGCCCGCGACATCCCCAACGCGGACGGCGCGCTCCTCCCGGCCCTGGCCGAGCGCACGCGCCTGTACCAGGTGTTCAGCGACGCCCGCAAGCGGTTCGAGGCGGCCTCGGTCGCCTAGCCCGGCTCGCGCTATCGGCGGATCTCACCGAGCCGGACCACCTCGAACGCGGAGCCGGGGACCGTCTTCAAGGGCTCGAGCTCGTCGTCGTTCCAGGCCGTGTTGGTCTCGCCGCTGATGAACCAGTCCGAGCCGTTGTCGGCGACGAACATCCCGTAGCGCTTGAGCGCCACCAGGATCACGCGCGCCGCCCCCGAGAAGCGGCCGATGTCGTAGGAGGCCTTGAGCCGGACGCGCAGGCCCATGGGAGGCAGGTCGGGGTCGGTGCGGCTGCTCGCGAAATGCGTGGCCGGGTGCACGTAGGCGCGCTGGGTGCGGCGGACGGTGAAGCGGAGGGCGTGACGGATCTCGCCGGCCAGGACCTCGTCGCGGCGGACGAGGCCGGGCAGGATGGGCAGGCCCGCCGCGTCCGCGCTCGTCCAGCCGTCGGGGCGCAGCGCGTTCGAGCGGAGGTCGAACTTCGCGCCCGATCCACAGTGCCAGCCCGCCGCTCCCAGGAAGGTCGAGTCGAAGGTCTCGTAGAGCTGGCAGGCGTCGCGGTCCAGCACGAGCACGTGACGATCGCCTCCCGCTTCCACGGGCGCGTTGGGCGGGAACGGGTAGGGGCCGGGATCGCTCTCGTCGTCGTAGTCGAAGGACATGGGCACGCGCGGCTGGGCTCCGGAAACGCTCGTCCACGGGATGCCGTAGCTGGGATCGCGGCCGAAGTCGGGATGGAGGAAGGTGCTCGCGCCCATGCTCGCGATGTAGGCGTCCGAGCGCGGATCCACCGCGTCCGCGGAGACGTCCCGGTTCCAGGCGTTGTCCGCCGGAAACACGGGGCAGCCCATCAAGACGGGTCCGGTCGTGCCCGTGCTCCCGCCGGCGGAAGGCGCGGGGTCCGGCCCGGTCGTGCCCGTGCTTCCCCCGCCGCCACACGCGGGCAGGGCCGCGCACAGGACGAGGGTCGCGTATCGACACCATCTCCGGATCATCGCCTTGACCTACGGTCCGACCCGCGATCCAATCGTGATCGGCGCCACATATAATCCCCTTACCGCAAAGGAACCAGCTCATGTCCCTCGACCGTCGCGCGTTCCTGGCGTCGCTCGCGGCCGCCGTCGCTGCCCCAAGGATCCTGCGCGCGGCTCCCGCCCGCAAGAAGCGGTATCCGATCGCCTTCTCGACCCTGGGCTGTCCGGCCTGGAGCTGGGCGACGATCCTCGAGCAGGCGGACGCCCTCGGCTATTCCGCC
>Ga0209382_10012086_pt1 | contig 10678 bp, 11 predicted proteins | sample SoiMetdeltSBSDD5_FD_187599 | JGI IMG/M metagenome (GOLD analysis project Ga0209382, IMG submission 187599) | Bulk soil microbial communities from a Populus tree surrounding site in Tennessee, USA - Soil MetaG P. deltoides SBSDD5 (SPAdes) (version 2) | ecosystem: Environmental > Terrestrial >...
TGAAGGAATCATCAGCAAAGACATGTCTCTTTTTTCGGGCTAAAAACTCGTTAGACTGTTAAAAACCGGGTGTGTCGCGGCTTCGTGGAGCAGTCGCGTAAGGATACTCCTTACCGCTTCGAAGCTATCACATCGCCCAGAAACTGTCACATATGATTTCTTTATCTTCTGACGAAGTGGAAGTGCGTTTGGCGTCCTTAGGAATCGCAACTCGATTCGCCGAGGACGAGAAGGCGGAACTCGCTCAAACTACACCCATCGTTGCAGCAGATAGCGAACTTTTCGTCTTTCCGACTCCGCAGGCTAATGATGGCCTCAACATATTGACGCTACGACAGTTATTAGGGACGGACCCATCGAAGCAACCCTCGTTCTTCGACCACCCCTGGTACCTTGAGGAAGCATTCGCGCGCGCAAACTGTAGAGCCGGCTGGCATTGCCTTCACAGAAATGTTTTGCCGGACTCGATCTCGCAACCTATCAACTACTTCCATAGTCTCGAAAGCAGACGCATGGGACTGCCTTCGGCCGTGGAAGTCACCCTCATGTTGTTTCTGCACTACGCCGCAACGAGGGAACAACTACTACAAAAGAAGCATACCTGGTGCAGCGACGTGGCGAGTATGAATCGGCGGGTAACGATTGGGGCGTTCGGCAGGAACGGTTTATTTGTGAGCGGTCACCCCCCGGACTTCTCCAGCCGGGGCCTGGGAATCTGCGCAACTATTGCAAATTGCGGCGCTGGTGAGCTTTAGAGGCCACCTGGATCCGAATCAGGGCGCGTTCCAAGGCAACGAGGGCGCGCTTGTAGTCAATATCTTCGCCGCCTTTGGAAATGCGTTGCTCCGCACGTTCCTTTGCCCGCGTCGCGCGCTCGAGGTCGATCTCATGCGCACGTTCCGCCGTCTCCGCAAGGATACGGACCTGATTGGACTGGATTTCAACAAAGCCCCACGCAACAGCAAGCGAGAACCAGCGATCACCTTGCCGGTAACTAACCTCGCCGACTTTCAGTTCGGAAAAGAGCGGGGCATGCTCGGGCAAAACGCCGAAGTAGCCCGCCGCTCCGGGTATTTGCAACTCGTCCACACGTTCGTGAAAAACGGAGCGTTCCGGAGTAACAATCGTTAGATCGATGGGTCCCTCTGCCATTACATTACCGATGCGGATCTATTTTACCGCCGCCATTGTGCGGGCTTTTTCCAGGGCTTCTTCAATGGTGCCGACCATGTAGAAGGCCTGTTCCGGAATCTCGTCGTGCTTGCCGTCGACGATTTCCTTGAAGCCTTTTATCGTATCCGCAATTTTCACATACTTACCTTCGAGACCAGTAAATTGTTGTGCAACAAAAAACGGTTGCGAAAGGAACTTCTGAATCTTGCGGGCACGGGCTACCGTCAGCCGGTCATCTTCCGAGAGTTCGTCGATACCGAGAATTGCAATAATATCCTGCAGGTCCTTGTACTTCTGCAAGACCGCTTTGACCGATCGAGCCACATTATAGTGCTCCGCTCCCACGATTCTGGGATCCAGAATTCGGGAAGATGATGCTAGCGGATCGACCGCGGGATAAATGCCAAGCTCTACAATCTGCCGCGAGAGATTCGTTGTCGCGTCGAGGTGTGCGAATGTGGTTGCGGGAGCCGGATCCGTATAGTCATCCGCCGGCACGTAGATTGCCTGGACGGAAGTGATCGAACCTTTCTTCGTCGACGTGATGCGTTCCTGCAGTTCGCCCATTTCCGTTGCCAGTGTGGGCTGGTAGCCGACAGCCGAAGGCATGCGGCCGAGCAAGGCGGACACTTCCGAACCCGCTTGGGTAAACCGAAAGATATTGTCGATGAAGAGTAGTACGTCCTGTCCCTCTTCGTCGCGGAAGTATTCGGCCGTGGTGAGTCCAGTTAAGGCAACGCGCAGTCGCGCGCCGGGCGGTTCAGTCATCTGGCCATAGATCAGCGCCGTTTTGCCGATAACGCCGGATTCTTTCATTTCGAGCCAAAGGTCGTTGCCCTCGCGCGTTCGCTCACCGACACCCGCGAATACCGAAATGCCACCGTGCTTCGTTGCAATGTTATTGATGAGTTCCTGGATGATGACGGTCTTTCCGACTCCCGCACCACCGAAAAGTCCGATCTTTCCACCTTTGAGGTACGGTTCGATCAGATCGACGACCTTGATCCCAGTCTCGAACATTTCGAGGTTGGTATTCTGGTCCACGAGGGGCGGTGCGGGTTTGTGAATAGGATCCCTGCGCTTGGCGTCAATCGGACCGAGCTTATCCACCGGCTGACCGATAACATTGATAACGCGTCCGAGAGCTGATTTACCCACCGGAATTGAAACGGGTCCACCGGTATCCTCCGCAGGCATACCTCGCACCATACCTTCCGTAGGCTGCAATGCCACCGTTCGCACGCGGCCCTCACCGAGATGTTGCTGCACCTCGACGATTACGTCGATCGGCATCGGCACGTCGAAACCTTCGCTAGTGATGTGCAAGGCCTGGTGAATCGGTGGTTGTTTGCCTTCGTCAAACTCAATGTCGACAGCCGGACCGATAACTTGCGAAACTCGTCCAATATTTACCATTTCTACAAAGCCCCTGCTCCGCTGACGACTTCAATAATCTCGCGCGTGATCGCCGCCTGGCGAATGCGGTTCATGTTAAGCGTCAGCAAATCGATCATTTCTCCGGCGTTCCTTGACGCCGTATCCATTGAAGCCATTCGCGCTCCGTGTTCGGACGCGGCCGATTCCAGTAGTGCGCGGTACACCTGTACTTCCACATACCTCGGAAGCAGCCGATTGAATATCTCCTGTGGCGGCTGTTCGAAAATGTAGTCCAGTGTAGGCCGTGTTTCCTGAAGATCACCGCGACTCAACGGTAGCAGTTTCTCCACAACAACCCGCTGCTGAATCACCGATTTGAATTCGTTATACACGATGTACACGGCATCCACTTCAGCTTCAGAGTACGCCTGAACGACAGCTTCCGAAATATCTCGCGCATGACCGTAGTCCAACTTTGCAAAGATATTCACGAATTCAGATCGAATGGGTATGCCACGACGGCGGAAGAAGTCCCGGCCCTTCCGTCCGACTGTGGCGAGAGTAACGGTTTGCTCGGAATGATCTCGCAGAAACGCTGTCGCCGCACGCAGAATGTTGGCGTTGAAAGCCCCGCATAAGCCGCGGTCGGCAGTAACGACTACCAACAGGATTCGTTGCTCAGCCCTCACTTCCAACAACGAGTGTGACACGTTCTCGAGTCGGGCCGTGAGGTTTCCCAACACTCTTTTCAGCTGATCTGCATATGGACGTGCACTCAACACGCGGTCTTGGGAACGCCGCAGCTTTGCAGCCGAAACGGTTTTCATCGCCTTCGTCAACTGCTGCGTGTTCTTGACGGAGCGGATGCGGCGGCGAATATCTAACAGGCTAGGCATAGCTTAAGTGCTGCGGCCCTTTTCCGCCTTGAATCTTTCCTTCGCCTCTTTGATGCCCTTCTGCAACTCTGATCGAATCTCGTCGTCAAGGGCTTTGCGCTGCCGGATTTTTTCCAATACGCCCGGCATGCTCGTGTCGAGGAAGCGATAGAGATACTGCTCAAATGGCCGGACATCGGGAACATCCAGATCGTCCAGCAGGCCATTTGTTCCAGCAAAAATGAACGCGACTTGTTTTTCTACCGGCAGCGGTACGTACTGATCTTGTTTCAAGACCTCCGTCAACCGCTGGCCACGATTTAATTGTGCCAGCGTTGCTTTGTCCAGATCAGAACCGAACTGCGCGAAGGCCGCCAGCTCACGGAACTGCGCCATATCCAGTCGCAACGAGCCGGCCACCTGGCGCATCGCCTTGATCTGCGCATTACCTCCTACACGAGAGACCGAAAGTCCGGTGTTCACAGCGGGACGCACACCGGAGTTGAAAAGGTCCGATTCCAGATAAATCTGGCCATCCGTAATCGAAATGACGTTCGTGGGAATATACGCCGAAACGTCGCCTGCCTGCGTTTCAATGATCGGTAACGCCGTCAGAGACCCAGCGCCCTTCTCATCGTTCAGTTTCGACCCACGTTCGAGCAAACGGGAGTGGAGGTAAAAAACGTCGCCGGGGTAGGCTTCACGTCCTGGCGGCCGGCGCAGCAGCAGAGAAATCTCGCGGTAGGCGGCAGCATGCTTGGAAAGGTCATCATAAATACATAATGCATGCCTTTTCGAATCGCGAAAATACTCTCCGATAGAGCAGCCCGCATAGGGCGCAAGATATTGCATGGGAGCCGGATCGCTGGCCGACGCGGACACTACGATGGTGTACTCCATCGCCCCGTACTCTTCGAGGGTCTTGACGACTTGTGCAACCGTGGAACGTTTCTGCCCGATGGCGACATACACGCAGATAACGTTCTGTCCCTTTTGATTGATGATCGTGTCGAGCGCAACTGCAGTCTTGCCGGTTTGCCGATCGCCGATGATCAACTCGCGCTGGCCGCGACCGATAGGGATCATGGAATCGATCGCCTTGATTCCAGTCTGTAGCGGTTCTTTCACCGGTTGCCGATCGACCACACCCGGGGCCAGGCGTTCGATCGCCGCACCCTTCTCGGTAGCGATCGGGCCCTTACCGTCGATAGGTTGAGCGAGAGCATTCACGACTCGGCCAACCATCGCTTCGCCCACTGGAACTTCCATGATGCGTCGTGTACGCCGGACCTGGTCGCCTTCACGGATTTCTGTGTAGTCGCCGAGCAACACGACTCCGACTTGAGTCTCCTCGAGATTAAGCGCCAGCCCCATCACGCCATGCGGAAACTCGAGCAACTCGCCCGCCATGGCTTTCTCTAAGCCGTAGACGCGAGCGATGCCATCACCCACCGAGATCACACTTCCGATCTCGCTGATTTCGACACCGCCTCGGTACTCTTCTATTTCTTCGCGAATAATCTTTGTGATTTCGTCTGCTTTAATTTCCATTCAAATCACTCCCCCGTGAGCCGGGTTTTGAATGCTTTCAATTGTTGCCGGACTGAACCGTCATAAATGGTGCTTCCCACTTGCGCCATAACGCCGCCAATCAACGATGGATCTACCGATACATTCATCCGCACCTGTTTGCCGGTGATTTGTTCGAACTTGCGCAGCAAATCCTGCTGTTGGTTCGCATTCAAAGCCTGCGCGCTCGTCACATGTGCGCGCACTATACCGAGCCGTTTATCCATCAACCGCTGATATTCCTCGATGATCTCTTCCAGAATGGGAAGACGATTCCGCGCAGTGAGAATATTAATGAAATTTGCGACACGCCGGTCGAAACCCAAAGCTGCCGAAATCTCATTGAGCAGGCGCGTGCGGCGCTCACCAGCCAGTGCAGGGTTCTGCAGAAAGCGTCGACTGTCCGGTTGTTCCTCTAGGAGGGCGGCAAACTGCTGCAACTGCTGCAGTCCGTCTTCGGCTTTGTCCGGATACAGGACATCAATTAGGGCAGTCGAGTACCGATTTGCAGCTACTGACATGATTTAATTTTAGGCATTCAAGTTCTATTTTGGAGGCAACGTGTCAGGCTGTCCCGTACGAGTGGGACAAAAGGATGAAAAATAGCACCCGCTCACGTGACTGTCAACAGGTGGTCCATTCGAGCGGACGTACGGCCGATCTCGCAAGCCTGTATCTGTTCACGATGCAGCATAGTCAACAAGGAAGCCGCGTCGGCGGGATGACAGAAGATGAGCAGGCCGCCTGAAGTCTGAGGGTCGAACAGCACGTTTCGAAGTTCACGCGTTATGGAAGGCCCGGTGATCACGCCGGTTCCGAAAAACTGTTCGTTGCTGACCAGGCCCGCGGCACAAAATCCTTCACGGCTATAGTCGAGCGTTCCCGGTAGTAGGGGAAGTTTGGAATGATCGATCTGGGTCGATATCTGACTCGCCTTCGCCACTTCGCTGGCGTGACCTGCGAGGCCGAAGCCTGTTACGTCGGTCATCGCATGAACTCGAAACATCAGACAGATTTCCGACGCACGCCGATTGAGTTGCGACATCGTGTCAATTGCAGTTTGAATGTGCTCCGGCGCTGCACGGCTGCGTTTAAGGGCGCTCGTAATCAAACCCGTGCCGAGTGACTTGGTAAGAAGCACGCTGTCGCCTGTCTGAGCTCCACTGTTGCGTTTGATTTTTGCGGTGTTAATAACTCCAGTGACGGCATAGCCGAACTTGATTTCGTCGTCGCGCACGGAGTGGCCACCGATTAACGCCACATTCGCTTCCTGCAGTTTCTCCAGGCCGCCGCGCATAATCTCGCCAAGGATGCTCAAGTCCACGTCCTTCTGGGGGAAAGCGACGATCGATAAGGCGGTTTTCGGTTCGCCTCCCATCGCATAGATGTCGCTCAAAGCATTTGCCGCAGCGATCTGGCCGTAGCTGTAGGGATCGTCGACAATCGGCGCAAAAAAATCGACCGTTTGCACAACTGCAATATCAGTTGTGAGCTGAAAGACCCCTGCATCGTCAGAATTTTCAAATCCGACAAGGACCCCCGGCATATTTTGCCGGGGCAACATCTTTAATGCGAGGTCCAGGTCCCCTGGTCCGAGCTTACCGGCTCAACCAGCAGACCTGGCGTATTCTGTCAGCCTCATTAATGCCTTTCTGATCGTGTGTTTGGTTCGTCCATTGCGGAAGTTGCGGATGTCGTATGTGTTGGAAGGGTGGCGTCATCTCCTCGATCGCTGCTCATGTGCAATCCGCCGTCAAGAATAGCCCCGGCATTGACACATAGCAGTGGCGCATGAATGTCGCCGCGAACACGTCCGTTACGAAAGATCTCGACACGGGTTTTCGCCTCAATTCTGCCAAAGAATTGCCCGTGGATTTCGATTTCTCCCACTTTGATGTCGGCATGAACAACGGCGTGTTCGCCAATCACAAGATTATCGTCGGTTGAAATAGATCCTTGGAAATTGCCGTCGATTCGCAGCGTGCCGGCGAATTCCAATTCGCCGGTCATGTTTGTTCCTTTGTCCAGAAACCCGGACACCTGATCGGATTGCTTAAGGCGAAATTTCATAACTCGTGCTCCCTTCCGGCGCGGGAGCCCGGCGAGATTAAAACTTAGCCCGCAACAAGCCCTCGTAGAGCCGGTTCATTTCCTCTAACGAATAGAAATGAAGTTCTATCCTTCCTTTGCCCCCACTCTCATGAACCGTGACTTTCGTACCCAAAGCTTGTTCGAGAGCGTGAATGGCGGCCTTAACATTAGGGTCAACAGGCTCACGGATACTCGACGGACTATCCTCTCCGTGGGAACTTTTCGCGTATCTCGACACCAGGATTTCTGCCTGGCGTACCGAGTAATTCCCTTGAATGATCTTTTTGGCGGAGTCGAGTATCGCATCGAGGTCAGATAGTGACAAGAGGGCCTTCGCGTGTCCAGTTGTTAGTCGATTTTCGCGCACCCATTCTTGCACTTCAGCCGGCAATCGCAGCAGCCGCAGCATATTGGCAATCGTTGCTCTGTTTTTTCCGACACGGCGTGCGACATCTTCCTGAGTCATTCCGAAATCCACGATCAACCGGTCGTATGCATGAGCTTCCTCAATCGGGTTGAGGTCCTCCCGTTGAAGGTTCTCGATTAATGCCAACTCCAAGGCTGCGTGATCACCGGCCTCACGAACGACGGCGGGGACGCGGACAAGTCCTACCCGTTGTGATGCACGCCAGCGACGCTCCCCGGCGATCAACTGAAAGAATCCATCTTCGAGCGCACGCACAACAATGGGTTGCACGACACCGTGTTCGCGAATGGAATTAGCCAATTCGTCCAAGGCTTCATCGTCAAAGTTTTTGCGGGGTTGATGCGAATTTGGAAGGATGCGATCGATATCAATTTCTCTTAATTGGTCGGTTTCAAGATCCGGCGTGCCCAACAGCGCGCTCAATCCCCTTCCCAGGGCCTTTCTCTGTGCCATGGATGATCTCCTTTGCGAGTTTGATGTAGCTTTCGGCTCCCTTGGATTTGATGTCGTAGAGGAGAATCGGCTGACCATGGCTGGGCGCCTCACCCAACCGGATGTTGCGCGGAATGATCGTTGTGAATAATTGCGGGCCGAAGAATCCTTTCAGATCCTCCATCACCTGATGCGACAAATTGGTGCGATCATCGAACATGGTCATGAGAACACCTTCGATCTGGAGTTGCGGGTTCCGCAAACGCTTGATCTGACGAATGGTTTCCATCAACTCGGATACCCCTTCAAGAGCGAAATACTCGCACTGTATTGGAACCAAGACACTGTTCGCAGCGATAAGTGCATTTACGGTAAGGATATCCAGAGAGGGCGGGCAATCCACGAAGATGTAATTGTAGCTCTCCGCCACCGAATCAATGGCGTTCTTCAACCGCTGGTCGCGATCCGGTTCCTGTGCCAGTTCGACTGTTGCTCCAACCAGTTCCCGGCTTGCTGGGGCTATAAAGAGAGCCTCCAGCTCCGTGGGTTGGATCACTGCAGGGAGCAACTCGCTCCGGACGAGAACGTGATATGTCGATCTTGTGTATGTCCCTTTACGCAGTCCCAGCCCCGAACTCGCATTGGATTGGGGATCCAGATCGATGAGGAGGGTGCGCATATCCGCAGCGGCTAGTGACGCCGCTAGGTTGATGGCTGTCGTGGTCTTTCCGACGCCACCTTTTTGATTGGCAATGGCGATAACCTTTCCCATGGCCTGCCGACTCTACATTGTTCCACGTGGAACAGGAACCGAAATTGTTCCACGTGGAACAGCATCGATCGGCAACAGGTCAGGACAGGTCCAGATGAAAAAGCAGAACCTGAGTACCCGTGATCGGTACCGTCAGCCTGCGTACAGGTTCCAGCAACGGTGCAGCCGTTGCGGAAGTTATCCAAACTACCGTTGTCGTAGTCATCACGATTGATCGAATCGCCTTCAGAAGCGACTCGCTCAAAGCAACCGCCTGCAGACTGACCCAATCCGCCTTACCCAAACTCGCGACGACCTCCTCGAACCGCCCTCTATGGACGACAACCTGCTGCAATTTGAGCATCGCGCACACAGACCGCAGGAACGCCGCCCGCTTACCCCGACTCTCAACCAGTCGACACGATTCGAATCGAGACACAACCTGGAAGGGAATCGCCGGTGAGCCGTTACCCGACCCAATATCCACTAACGATCCGCCAAATGGCAATTGGCGCGCGATCCAAACGGGTTCCATTACCAGTCGCCGCACTAAGCCAACTCCGGACAATCCGGTCAAATTCACCTTCTCATTCCAACGGTGCAATTCCTCACAATACTGTCCCAGGGCGATTCTCTGCTCTAGTGGTAGTTCGATTTCAAATTCCTGCAACTCCGCCTCAACCAGCTCGAGATAAGACACTACGCTGACTCTGAGTCTTGTTGACGCGCACCGTTGCGGCGCACTCGGATATGAAAGAGCAGTATTGAAATGGATGCTGGCGTGATCCCGGGAATGCGACTCGCTTGACCAATCGACTGCGGGCGAATCCGCGTTAGCTTCTCGACAATCTCCCGTGACAAACCCGGCATGTTCGAATAATCCAGGTCGGCTGGAATACGCTTGGCTTCAGCTTGCCGCAGTTTCTCAACCTCTCGGTCCTGTTGTTTCAAGTAGCCTTCGTACTTAAAACTCGTTTCCAACGAGACAATGTCTTCGCGCCGCAGAACCGGTCGGTCCAATACGCCCTCTGCAATAAGTTCCTCAAGATGAATCTCAGGACGCTTCAGCAAAGCAGGAAATGTTGGTCGTTCTCGAAACTCCATTCCGCGTGAAACAAAAAAACGATGCGTCGTATCAACCCGGGAGTTCTGCAAGACATTACGCAACCCATCCATCAACTTCCGCCGTTCGAGGTAACGGTCCCACTGCTCATCTGTCACAAGATTCACCCGTCGGCCGAGCGGTGTTAGGCGTGCATCAGCATTGTCGATCCGTAAGTTCAATCGGAACTCCGCGCGGGATGTAAACATTCGATACGGCTCGCTCGTTCCCTTCGTCACGAGATCATCGATCATGATTCCGATGTACGCCTCGGCACGATCCAGCACGAGTGGCGCGAGTTTCTTTAGCTTCAACGCTGCATTGATTCCCGCGATCAGACCCTGAGCGGCCGCCTCCTCATAACCGGTCGTACCATTGATCTGGCCCGCCAGGAAGAATCCCGCAATCTTTTTCGTTTCAAGCCACGGTTGCAACTCGGTCGGCTGGACGAAGTCGTATTCAATGGCATATCCCGGCCGGATCATTTGAGCGGATTCGAGACCTTTCATTCCGACAAGGATCTCGCGCTGGACGTCGATCGGCAAACTTGTGGACATACCGTTGACGTAAATCTCGTGGGTCTCGGTCCCTTCTGGTTCAAGGACTATCTGGTGCCGGTCTTTATCCTGAAACTTGACGACCTTATCTTCGATCGAAGGGCAATACCGTGGCCCTACTCCCTGAATCTGCCCGCTGTACAGCGGCGACCGATGCATATTGTTTCGAATGATGGAATGTATGCGCTCATCCGTATGCGTTATGTAACAGCAGATCTTGTTTTCGAGACTGCGATCGGTTCGAAAAGAAAACGGGGTGGGCTGGGTATCACCGTGCTGCTGTTCGAATACTGAAAAGTCTATCGTCCGCCGATCGAGACGCGG
>Ga0209382_10012087_pt1 | contig 10677 bp, 12 predicted proteins | sample SoiMetdeltSBSDD5_FD_187599 | JGI IMG/M metagenome (GOLD analysis project Ga0209382, IMG submission 187599) | Bulk soil microbial communities from a Populus tree surrounding site in Tennessee, USA - Soil MetaG P. deltoides SBSDD5 (SPAdes) (version 2) | ecosystem: Environmental > Terrestrial >...
GGGCACGCGGAGTGCATCGGCTCGCTCGGTGAGCTGGAGGAGCGCAGCGGCGTGCGCCTCGAGGACCCGCACCGCCCGTTCGTCGACGACGTGACCTTCGCGTGCGCCGAATGCGGCGGGGAGATGCGCCGCGTGCCCGAGGTGATCGACGTCTGGTTCGACTCCGGCTGCATGCCCTTCGCCCAGCGGCACGCGCCGTTCGAGAACGAGGACCTGTTCCGGGCCACGTTCCCCGCCGACTACATCTGCGAGGCGCTCGACCAGACACGCGGCTGGTTCTACTCGCAGCTCGCGATCTCGACGCTGCTCTTCGACCAGTCGGACTTCCGCAACGTCCTCTGCCTCGGCCTGATCCTGGACGCCGAGGGGCGGAAGATGTCCAAGTCGATCGGCAACGTCGTCGACCCGTGGGATGTCCTGGACCGCTACGGCGCCGATGCGTTCCGCTGGTACTTCTTCACCTCCAAGCAGCCCTGGGACGGGTATCGCTTCAGCGTCGAGACGATCGGCGCGGCCGTGCGCCAGCTGCTGCTGCCGCTGTGGAACACGTACGGGTTCTACGTCCTGTACGCCAACGTCAACGACGTCGACCGTCCCGATGCGCCCCCCGCGACCGACCTGGACCGCTGGGTGCTGTCGCGCCTGCACCAGACCACCGAGACCGTGCGCGAACGGCTCGACGACTACGACGCGACGCTGTCGGGGCGCGCCATCGCCGCCTTCATCGACGACCTATCGAACTGGTACGTGCGCCGGTCGCGGCGCCGCTTCTGGGACGGCGACCCCGCGGCGTTCACGACCCTGCGCACGTGCCTGGTGACCGTCGCCAAGCTGCTGGCCCCCTTCACCCCGTTCGTCGCCGACGAGATCTACGACAACCTCGACGGCGCGGAGCCCAGCGTCCACCTCACCGAGTTCCCCGAGCCCGGCGTGCGCGACGAGGCGCTCGAGGCGGCGATGGACGTGGTGCGCGAGACGGTGCGGCTCGGGCTCGCGGCGCGGGCGCAGGCGAAGATCAAGGTCCGGCAACCGCTGCGCGAGGCGGTCATCGTCGCGGCGGGCGCCGAGCGCGAGGCCATCGAGCGACTGGGCGACCTCGTCATCGACGAGCTCAACGTCAAGCGGCTGCGGTTCGTGTCCGCGGCGGACGAGCTCGGCCGCTACGAGGTCAAGCTGAACTACCGCGTGCTCGGCCCGCGCTTCGGCCCGCTCATGCCGAAGGTGGCCGACGCGATCGAGGCGCTCGACCCGGTACACGTCGCGAGCGCGCTGCGAGAGGGCCGCGAGATCGGCATCTCCGTCGACGGGCACGACCACACACTGGGCCCGTCCGACCTCCAGCTGGTCATGCGCCCGCTCGAGGGCTACCAGCTCGAGCGCGAGGGCCTGCACGCGGTGGCGCTGGACCTCACGCTCGACGAGGGCCTGCGTCGCGAGGGGCTCGCGCGCGAGATCGTCCACGCGGTGCAGGCGGCGCGCCGCAGCGCGGGGTTGGCGGTCGAGGACCGGATCGAGCTCGCGCTCGGCGGCGACGCCGAGCTGCTCGAGGCCGCGCGCGCCTACGAGGACTACGTGCGTGGCGAGACGCTCGCACGCTCGCTGTCGTTCGAGGTCGACGGGAGTGCGTCGAGCGCGAACATCGACGGTCGCGAGCTCCGGATTGCGGTAGCCCGCGCGTAGGCGAGGTTCCTGGGCGCCTTCGTCAGTGCGGGACGGATCCATGCTTTGGCGATCCGTGGTGCATTTGGGTCGCACTACGACCTCAATCGACCACGGATTTGCTCCTTCGTTGCGCCGTTCACGCGGCCGGTCGGAGCATGCGCCTGGGCTGGGCGCCAACAGCGAACAGGTCGCCCGTCCCTAGCATGGCGTGACCCGCGACCCCAGGAGCGACCATGACCGGCTCTTCCACCCAGGGAATCAAGACCGTGCTGCATCCCGTGTCCGACTTGGCGGCGGCCAAGCCGGTGTACACCGCGCTGCTCGGGATACCGCCCCAGACCGACTCGGACTACTACGTCGGCTATGAGGCCGAGGGCCAGCAGATCGGGCTGGTGCCGGGCGGTGGACCGCAGGGCATGACCTCGCCGGTCGCCTACTGGCACGTGCCGGACATCGAGGCGAAGCTGGCCGAGGTGACCGCCGCAGGCGCCACCGTGAACGAGCCCGCGCACGACGTCGGCGGCGGCCGCCTGGTGGCCACCGTCACGGACCCCGACGGCAACGTGCTCGGGCTGCTTCAGGACCGGTGAGCGCCGGCCCCCGCGAGCCTACGCCAGCGCGGGTTCCAGCTCGGCCTTGAGCTTGGCCTTCGGGTAAGCGCCGATGACCTTGTGCGCGACCTGGCCGTTGCGGAAGAGGATCAGCGTCGGGATCGAGAGCACCTCGAACGCGGCGGCGGTCTGCTGGTTCTCGTCCGTGTTGAGCTTGACGATCCGCAGGTCCTCGCGCTCGCTCGCGATCTCCTCCAGCACCGGGGCAACGACGCGGCAAGGCCCGCACCAGGGCGCCCAGAAATCAACCAGGGTGGGCACTTCGGACTCGAGCACCTCGGCCTGGAAGTTCGCGTCGGTGACTTCGGTGATGTTCGCTGCCATCGCTTCTCCTGTCGTGGGACTCCTGCTTTTACTATACAAAGTGAAGCAAGACCGGCGGCGCCTCAACGCGCGTGGAATCGCATCTGCGGGACGCGCCACACGGCCTCCAGCGCGATGCGCGGTGACATCTTGCTCGTACCCACTTCGCGGTCGCGGAAGACGATCGGGATCTCGCGGACCCGGAAGCCGTGGCGCACCGCGCGGTAGGTCAGCTCGACCTGAAACGCGTAGCCCTGCGAGCGCACGGTGTCGAGCGCGATGGCCTCGAGCACCTCGCGGCGGTAGCACTTGAACCCGCCCGTGAGGTCACGCACGTGCAGGCCGAGGACGTGCTGCGCGTACCAGCACCCCCCGCGCGAGACCACACGCCGCAACAGGTCCCAGCCCTCCACCCTGCCGCCGGGGACGTAGCGCGAGCCGAGCACGAGGTCGGCGTCGTCGGCCGCGCGGAGCAGGCGCTCCAGGTCGGCGGGGTCGTGGGAGAAGTCGGCGTCCATCTCGCACACGAGCGCGGCGCCGGCGTCGAGCGCGCGGCGAAACCCGTCCAGGTAGGCACGGCCCAGGCCCGATTTGGCGCGGCGGTGGAGGACCTCGATCTCGTCGGGCAGCTCGGCGGTGAGGCGGTCGGCGATGGCGCCCGTGCCGTCGGGCGAGCCGTCGTCGACGATCAGGATCCGGTGACCGTTGCCCGCGCTGCGCCGGATCACGTCCAGGCTGGCGCGCACGATCGGCTCGAGGTTCTCGGCCTCGTTGTACGTGGGCAGGACGAGCCAGGCGGGGGCGGGCACGCGGCCGCGTACCCTAGTCGGGGTCTGGCTGCGCCAGACCACCCTTGACAGTCGGGGGCTGGCTGCGCCAGACCACCCTGACAAGCGCCGAAGGTGCCCGACCTCACCAACAGCCAGATCGCCGCGGCGCTCGACGAGCTCGGGGACCTCTACGAGCTCGACGGCGCCATCATCCATCGCGTCGTCGCCTACCGCACCGCGGCGAAGGCCGTGCGGGAGAGCTCGACGTCGGTCGCTGCCCTCGCGCTCGCGGGCAGGGCCACCTCGCTCCCAGGCGTCGGCAAGACGCTCCAAGACAAGATCGTCACCCTGCTCGAGACCGGCGACACGCCCTCGGCGCAGAGGCTCCGGGCCAAGTTCCCAGCCGGGCTGATCGAGATGACGCGCGCGGTCCCGGGTCTTGGCCCCAAGCGGGCGCGCATCCTCTACGACGAGCTCGGCATCGATTCGATCGACGCGCTGCGCGAGGCCGCGGCGACGCAGTCGATCCGCGGCGTGCGCGGCTTCGGGGCCAAAGCCGAGGAGAACATCCTCGCCTCGCTGGCGGCGTTCGACTCAGGCGACGTGCCGGGGCTGCGGCTGCTGCTTCCGAAGGCGCTGGACGCCGCCGACAAGATCGTGGACGCGCTGCGCGCACACCCCGCGTCCGAGCAGGTGGAGCTGGCCGGCTCGGCGCGCCGCCTGGCCGACTCGGTCAAGGACCTCGACGTGATCGCCACCGCCCACGAGCCCGTCCAGCTCGCGCAGGCGCTCGGCGAGCTCGACATCATCGAGTCGACCGGGCGCGCCACCGAGGCGGGTATCCGCGGGCGTACGCACACCGCGCTGCCGGTCGATCTGAAGATCGTCGCCCCCGACCAGTTCGGCAACCTGCTCCAGCACTTCACCGGCTCCAAGCAGCACAACATGGCCATGCGCGAGGCGGCGGTCCGCCGCGGCCTGCACGTGTCCGAGTACGGCATCCTCGACGACGCGAGCGGAGAGACGTGGCGCTGCGCCACCGAGGAAGACGTCTACGAGCACCTCGGCTATCAGTGGATCCCGCCCGAGCTCCGCGAGGGCCGCGGCGAGCTCGAGGCCGCGGCGCGCAGCGACCTGCCCGAGCTCGTCAAGCAGCAGGACCTGCGCGGCGAGCTGCACGCGCATACCACGGCGTCGGACGGCACGGCGACGCTCGAGGAGATGGCATTCGCCGCGCGCGAGCGCGGCTTCGAGTACCTGGCGATCACCGACCACTCCGCCACCCATGGGTTCGGCAACGAGGTCTCGCCCGATCAACTGCGGGCGCAGATCGAGAAGGTCAACGCCCTGAACGAGAGGCTCGACGGCATAGAGCTCCTGGCCGGCAGCGAGGTCAACATCCTGCCCGACGGCGCACCCGACTACGACGACGAGCTGCTGGCCCAGCTCGACTGGGTGATCGGGTCGGTGCACACCTCGTTCCGCATGGGCGAGAAGGCCATGACCGAGCGGATGGTCGCCGCCATCGAGCATCCGCTGATCGACGCCATCGGCCACCCGACTGGGCGCAAGATCGAGAGCCGCGCGCCCTACGCCGTCGACATGGAGCGGGTGATCGACGCGGCCGCGCGCACCGGCACCATGATCGAGATCAACGCGTCGCCCAACCGCCGGGACCTCGACGACGTCCACGCCCGGGCGGCGGCACAGGCGGGCGTGCTCATCCTCGTCAACACCGACGCCCACTCGATCGACGAGTTCGGCGTCCGCCGGTGGGGGATCGCGACGGCGCGCCGGGCTTGGCTGACGCGCGAGCAGGTGGCGAACACGCGGTCGTGGCCGGAGTTCGCGGCGCTGCGCAAGCGCGCGCTGGTGTGAGGCCCGGGTGACCCCGCCCTACTGCCGATGATCCTTCATGCCCCGCCAGTCACCCAGGCGGGCGCAGAACCGGCACCCCACGACGGCGGCGATCGTCACGCTCGCCAGCCCCTCGGCCGGCGCCAGGACCGCGCCGAGGATGCACAGCCCGACAATCAGGGCCATGGTCGTGATCCCTCGCCACGGCACCTCGTCGCGCCATGGTGAGCGATCGCGAGGCTCGGACGGCACCCGATCGTCGATGAGGAACAGCACGACCTGATCAGCCTAGCTGGCCGAGCAACGCCGGCGCCACCCGTTCGGCCACCTGCGCATCGACCACGTCGGGGCGCCAGGGCCGGAGCGCCTCGACGGCGCGGTCGGCGTAATCGGGGCTGGGATCGTCCAGCGCCACCCGCAGCGCCCGGACGAGGTCGTCGCCCACCAGCCGAGGATCGAGCGATCGCGCCACCGGCAGCGCCGCGTACGGCCCCGGCGCCGCGTTCGTGACCAGCTGACACCCCTCGGCGAGCGCCTCGAGCTGTGCGAGCCCGTAGTCCTCGCGGCGCGGCGCAGTCACGTAGACCCGTGCGCGGCGCAGCAGCGCACGCCACTCCAGCGGCGCTGCGAGCGGCTGCCAGCGCACGCCGGGCGCGTCCACGCGCGGCCCGCCGAGGACGACCAGCGTCTCGTCTGACCGACGCGCCAGCGCCCACGCCCCCAGCACCCGGTCGAGTCCCTTCTTCGCCGGATTCGTGCCGTAAGTGAGCGCGGCCAGATCGCGCGCGGAGGACGGCTCGCCGGGCGCGACGGGGACGGGAACCACCAGCGACGGGGTCGCCGGGGGCCCATTCTCCCGCAGCGCCCCGTCGCTCCACGGGAGCAGCATGGGCGCGGAGCGCAGGCGCCGCCGCTCCACCGGCCGCTGCCACACGCCGTGCCGGCCGGGCCGGTTTGCCGCCGACAGCGCGTCGAAGCGGATCGCCCCCGGCCGCGGCCAGAGCAGGGCGGCGGTCGTCGTGCTGTAGATCACTGCGCGCGCGGCACCGACCGCCGCGCGTGCGCGGCGCGCGAGGACGAGGTCCTGGAGGGCTAGCGTGGGCGGGAGCCGGGACGGCACCGCCACGCGTGCCACCGCCACCGACGCGCCCGCCCGGCGCAGCGAGGCCTCGAGGGCCCCATCCGCCGTCCGCAGCCCGGCCGTGGTGCCGAGCGACACGATGAGCACGTCGGGGGCCACGGCTTGCCATTCTCCCCCGGCCGATGTTCACCGGCACGTTCATCAACGTCGGCACGGTCCTGCTCGGCACCCTCATCGGGATCGGCGTCGGGCGTCGCCTACCCCAACGCATGCAGCAGCGGGTGATGGCCGGACTCGGCCTGCTCACCGCGGTCATCGGCATGAGCCTCGCGCTCCCGCCGCACGACCTGAACTTCCTCTACGTGCTGGGCGGCGTGCTCCTCGGCGGCCTGATCGGCGAGGCGATCGGCATCGAGCGGTGGCTCGAGCGCCTGGGCGACCGCATCCAGCACACGGTCTCGCGCACCGAGCACTCCACCGTGTCGGAGGCGTTCGTGACCGCCAGCCTGCTCTTCTGCGTCGGCCCGTTGACGATCGTCGGCTCGATCCAGAACGGCCTCACCGGCGACTACCAAGCGCTCGCGACCAAGGCCCTGCTCGACGGCTTCGCCGCCATCGCCCTCTCGGCCGGCCTGGGCTGGGGCGTGGGCCTGTCGGCCATCACCATCCTGGTCCTCCAGGGCGGCCTCTCCCTCGGCGCCGGCGCCTTCGACACCATCCTGCGCGGCCAGGCGCTCGCCGCGCTGATCAGCGCCGGCGGGGTCCTGATCCTCGGGATCTCCCTGAAGCTCCTCGACCTCGTCGACGTCAAGGTCGGGAACTTCCTGCCGGCGCTCGTCCTCGCCCCCGCCCTCGTGGGACTCGTGAGCCTGTTCCACTAGCCCATCACTCGCCGTTCCTCGCTCGGAACGCAGCGGTGAAGGCGTGCTCGGCACGCCGAACCCCGAGGACCCAGCGAGGGGCGGTGAGAATGGGCTAGGACGCAGCAGCCTCGCGCTCGATGCGGGGCGGCGCCTCGGCCTTGAAGCCGGGCGTGCGGACGAGCTGGATCGCCTTGAACGGCGAGGTGCGATCGACGTAGAAGCGCGCGCCGTCGCGGTCCTCGATCGCGGTGACCGCCTCGTCCTGTCGCCGCCACGCCAGTGCCCAGATGATCGCGAAGCCGCACGCGATCCCCGGCACCTGGGGCGCGATCACGGCGAGCGCGCCCGCCGCAATCGTGCACAGCAGCAGCGGCCACAGCCGGTTGATCAGCGTCCGCCCCGGCTGCAGCTCGGGCAGCACCGTCTGAAACCGCGCGGCCGCGAGCAGCTTGGCGATGGGCGGGTTGGTCTCACCCCGCCGCCCGAGCGTCGAGCCGATGGCGGTCGCGACCACCCACCACACCGCCGAGACGAAGACCACGAGCAGGTCGGATCCCTGGGTGCTCGCGGCCAGCACGGTGATCACGGCCAGGACGGTCGCGGCACCGGCGCTCGTCATGACCGTGGCGCGGAGGAAGTCGGTGAAGCGCACGGCCTAGGTGTCGAGCAGAGCGTCGAGCAGCGCTCGAACGCCCTCTCCGGCGTCGACCACCAGGTCGGCCTCGTGGGCGATCTCCGGCGGCCCCTCATCCGAACGCACCCCGACGCGCACGGCGGCCTTGAGCCGGCCCGACTCCGCCAGCTGCTCGAGCGCCCGGAAGGCATCGAGGTCGGTCGCGTCGTCGCCGGCGTACAGCGCGGCGTCGACGTCGACCTCGCGCAGCAGCCGCTGCACCGCGCCGCCCTTGTCGACGCGCACGGGCGGGCGCACCTCGAGCACCTTGCGCCCCCAGTGCGGCGTCAGCCCCGCCCGCTCGGCGGCCTCGGCGATGCGCTCCACGGCCGCGCGCGCGGCCGCCTCGTCGGGCGCGCCGCGCCAGTGCCAGGCGACGATCGCGCCCTTGTCCTCCGTGCGCACGCGCAGCCGCTGTAGCTCCGCGTTGGCCGCCCGCGAGGCGAACTCCTGCACCCGCCGGCTCCAATGGGCGAACTCGGGCTCGATCTCGGGCTTGGCGGCCCCCGGCCGGAGCAGCTCGCCGCCGTGGTTGCCGACGTACGCGATCGAGCCGATCGAGACCATCCGACGCGCGTCCGAGGCGGTGCGCCCGCTGATGCACGCGACCACCCCGTACGCGCGTGCGACTGCGATCAGCGCGCTGCGCGTCTTCTCGGGAACGTGGGCGTCCTCGGCGTGACGGACGATCGGCGCCAGGGTGCCGTCGATGTCGAGGAGGATGGCCGAGCGGGACGGGTCGGCGCGCAGCGGAGCGAGTGCTTCGGCGAGCTCGGACGAGACGCTGTTCGGCGCGGCACTCACGACTTCTAGTATGCCTCGCCGTGGCCAGCGGACGAACCCTGAAGCTCGCGGCCATCGGGACGATCGCAGGGGTGTTCTCCGGACTGCTCGGCGTCGGCGGTGGCGCGATCATCGTCCCGCTCCTGATCCTCTGGTTCGGGTTCGACGAGCGCCGCGCCACCGGCACCTCGCTGGGGGCGATCGTGATCATCGCGAGCGTCGCGGTGATCATCCAGGCGGTGTACGGCAACGTGCACGTGCTCGAGGGCGTCCTGGTCGGGATCCCCGCCATCGGCGGCGTGCTCTTCGGCACCTGGCTGCAGCAGCGCATCCCGCTGGAGGCGATCTCGCTGCTGTTCGCGATCCTGGCCGTCGTCGTGGCCGTGCAGCTGGTCGTCTCGTGATCGAGGCCGCGCTCATCGGGCTCCTCGCCGGGATCGTCGCGGGCATGCTCGGCGTGGGCGGCGGCGTCCTGTTCGTCCCCGCGCTGACCATCGGCTTGGGGCTGGGCCAGGTCGAGGCCGAGGCGACGTCGCTGCTCGCGGTCGTTCCGGTCGCCCTGGTCGGCGCCTGGCGTCAGGAGCGCTACGGGAACGTCGCGCTCAAGGAGGCGGCGGTGATCGGCGCCCTGTCCGGCTTAGGGGTGCTTTCCGGCGTCGTCCTGGCCAACGCGCTGCCCACCCGCGTGCTCAAGATCGCGTTCGCCGCCCTTCTGCTGCTCAATGCGTACCAGCTCGGCCGGCGAGCGATCAAGTCGCTCAAGGAGCGGAAGCAGCTTGAGCGACGCGCTTGAGGTCACGCGCGACGTCACCATCCCCCTCGCCGAGATCACGGTTCGCACGAGTCGGTCCTCGGGCCCGGGCGGGCAGCACGCCAACGTGACCGCATCGCGGGTCGAGGCGGTCTTCGACGTCGCCGCCTCCCGCGCCCTGACCGAGGACCAGCGCGCCCGCCTGATGGCCCGCTCCGGGCCGCGGATCACCGCCGTCGCCCAGGAGGCCCGCAGCCAGGCCCGCAATCGCGAGCTCGCTCTCGAGCGGCTGCGAACACGCATCGCGCGCGGCCTCCATGTGCGCCGCCCGCGCCGCCCCACGAAGCCGGGACGCGCCGCGCGCGAGCGGCGCATGGCGGCAAAGCGCCGGCGGAGCGACGTCAAGCGCGCCCGTCGTCGTCCCGATCCATCGGATTAGGCTTTCCGCTGGCCATGGAGCGTGTGACCCTCACCGCCGGCGACCTCGAGGCCACCTTCGCCCCCGGCGCAGGCATGATCGGCACCTCGCTGCGCCACCGCGGGGAGGAGCTCCTTGCCCAGCGCGACGGCCTTGACGCCTACGTGCAGGACGCCAAGACGTTCGGGATCCCGCTGCTGCACCCCTGGGCGAATCGGCTCGACGGGCCGCGCTACTCCGTGGCGGGCAAGGACATCGAGCTCGACATGGACAGCCCGCTCATCCACGTCGAGGACAATGGCCTGCCCATCCACGGCCTGGCCTCGGCGAGCCCGTACTGGGAGGTCATCGATCGCGACGAGGCGGGGCTGCACGCCCGCCTGGACTACTTCGCGCACGCCGACCTGCTCGCAGGGTTCCCGTTCCCGCACACGCTGGACATCGAGATCTCGCTCGATCCCGACGCCCTCCACCACACCACGACGCTCACAGCGTCGGGGACCGAGCCGGTCCCGGTCTCGTTCGGCTATCACCCGTACCTGACCCTGCCGGGCGTCGACCGGGCCGACTTCGAGGTGACCTTCCCCGTCTGCCGCCACGCGATCCTCGACCAGCGCGGCATCCCCACAGGCGCCGACGAGCCGGCCGACATCCCGCCCGGACCGCTCGGCGACCGCACCTACGACGACGGCTTCTCGGAGCTGCGCGAGCCGGTCGAGTTCTCCCTGCAGGGTGGCGGGCGCCGGATCGCCGTGCGCTTCGACGAGGGCTACCCGATCGCCCAGGTCTGGGCTCCCGAGGGCGAGTCCTTCATCTGCTTCGAGCCGATGACCGCGCCCACCAACGCGCTGGTCACCCACGATGGCCTGACGCTTGCCCGCCCCGACGACCCGTACGAGGCGCGC
>Ga0209382_10012088_pt1 | contig 10677 bp, 6 predicted proteins | sample SoiMetdeltSBSDD5_FD_187599 | JGI IMG/M metagenome (GOLD analysis project Ga0209382, IMG submission 187599) | Bulk soil microbial communities from a Populus tree surrounding site in Tennessee, USA - Soil MetaG P. deltoides SBSDD5 (SPAdes) (version 2) | ecosystem: Environmental > Terrestrial >...
GTTTTCACCCTGCAGCAACCAGTTCCAGCTCACAGCAAACAGCGTATTTCTCGGTCTTCCCTGCCAGCTCACAGCAACAGCGCTGGTTGTGTTACCCGGTCGTCGCGCAAGGTTGGCTTCCGAGGCCTTCCGGATGGCTTACCTTAAACGTCCATGTCCCACCGAAGACGATTCCCGTATCTCCCGCCGCGCATCGAAGGACTCGCCGCGCTGGCGATGAACATTTCGTGGAGCTGGAGCCGAAGCGCGAGGTCCCTGTTCGCTTCGATCGACGAACCGCTCTGGCACTTCACACGGCACAACCCGATCATGACCCTGCGGCGCGTCCACCCGGAGCGCCTCAGTGCCGTCGCCCGCGACCCGCATTTCCTCGAGCTGTACGACCGCCTGATGCGGAAGCTCGATCGCGAGGGGACGAACAAGAACACGTGGTTTGCCAACCACTTCCCGGAAGCGAGCGACCGCCCCATCGCCTACTTCTGCGCCGAGTTCGGGCTCCACAACTCGGTGCCGATCTATTCGGGCGGTCTGGGTGTCCTCGCCGGCGACCATTGCAAGGCCGCCTCGGACCTGGGGGTCCCGCTCGTCGGGATCGGTCTGTTCTACACGAAGGGGTACTTCGACCAGCACCTTCGGCTCGATGGGTGGCAGGAGGCGACGGACGAGCAGTTCGATCCCACGAGCGGGCCACTGGATCAGGTGTTCGGCCAGGGGCAGAAGCCGTGGCTGGCCGTGGTCAACACACACGGTCGCGACGTACACGTCGGCGCGTGGCGCATGATGGTCGGCCGGGTGCCCGTGTATTTCCTGGACACGAATCTCGAGGAGAACCACCCGGAGGACCGCGAGCTCGCGAGCAAGCTGTATGCGGGCGGGCCCGACCTCCGGTTGCGGCAGGAGTGGATCCTCGGCGTCGGTGGTGTGCGCGTGCTGCGCGCCGTCGGCATCGACCCACACGCGTGGCATGCCAACGAGGGACACGCGGCGTTCATGCTCGTCGAGCGGGTCCGCGAGCTTGTGAAGAAGGGAGTCGCCTTCGATGAGGCGGTGCGTCAGGTCCGCGCGACGAGCGTGTTCACGACGCACACGCCGGTGCCCGCTGGCCACGACTCGTTCATGATCGACCAGGTGGCCGAGTGCACCGGGCCGATCTGGGAGGAGATGGGGGTCCCGCGAGAGCGGATGGCCGAATTTGGCCGTCACCCGATCGAGAATCACGGCCAGTTCCACATGACCGTGACGGCGATCCGTCTGTCATCGCACGTGAACGGTGTCGCGAAGCGGCACGGCGAGGTGTCGCGTGAGATCTGGCGCCCGCTCTGGCCCGAGCGGCCGGTGGATGAGGTGCCGATCGGCCACATCACGAACGGCGTCCATCTCGCGACGTGGATGGCTCGCGACATCATGGATCTGCTCGACCGTCACGCCGGCCGCGATTGGGGCACGCGGCTCGACGAGCCCGGCATCTGGGACTGCGTGCTCTCGCTCGATGATGCGGAGCTGTGGAGGGCGCACCTTCGGATGAAGCGGCGCCTCATGGGGTTCATCCGGGAGCAGGCCCGACGCCGGTGGGCGCGTCACTGGAAAGAGGCCGCCCACGTCGTCGGCGCGGGGACGCTCCTCGACCCGAATGCGCTCACCATTGGGTTCGCGCGCCGGTTCGCGACGTACAAGCGCGCGAGTCTCATCTTCGACCAGCTGGAACGGCTCCGCGAGCTGCTGATAAACCAGCGGCGGCCGGTGCAGCTCATCTTCGCGGGGAAAGCCCATCCGTCGGACAACCCGGGGAAGGAAATCCTGCAGAAGGTCTACAACTTCAGCCGGGATCCGAGCCTGGAGGGTCGAGTCGCGTTCATCGAGGATTACGATCTGCACCTTGCCCACGTGCTCGTTCAGGGCGTGGACCTGTGGATGAATCTGCCGCGAGTGCCAATGGAGGCGAGCGGCACGAGCGGGATGAAAGCGGCGCTCAATGGCGTACCTCACCTCTCGACGCTCGACGGCTGGTGGCCTGAGGCGTTCGACGGATTGAACGGCTGGGCAATCCCGACGGCGGCCCGCGGCACGGACGCGGATCGCGAGGACGTCGAGCGGCTCTACATTCTTCTCGAGCGGCACGTGGTTCCGCTTTTCTACGACCGCAACGAAGATCAGGTGCCGCTTGGTTGGGTGCAGAAGATGAAGCACGCGCTGCGTGTGTCGGGGTCGTTCTTCACGGCCCGACGAATGCTGCAGGAGTACGTGACGAAGTACTACGTCCCCGCAGTGTGTGGAAGCGGGACGGGTGACGACCCTCCAACGGCATAAGGAACGGAAACAGGAACTGACGCTGATGGCTGACGGCCGACGTTGAGGGCTGATGGCCGCGATGGCTCCTACAGGATTCTCGCATGAAACGACGGAACAGCGGCGGCCCGATGGATGAGGGAACGGGCGCGGGAACACCCATACGCGACGGGCCCGACGAAAGCGTGGCGTACTCCGCCGGCGCGGCCGCGCCGGCGGCGCCGCCAGCACCCGGCAGAACGGCGGATGACCGTGAGGTCGACTTTGCGCCGCCGTTCTCGACGCCTGACGACGCGGCACTGGGGATGGGGGACGCGCTCGATCCGATGGAGAGCATGGCCGCCGCACCGACCGCGACGGAGAACGCCGAGCGCGGCCGAACCGCGCCGCCGCAGGGTGCATCCCCAACTCCACTGAACCCGCTGCGGACTGACGACGGTCGCGTCGTCTCGGTCGTGCATCTGGTCGCCGAGCTCGCGCCGTTCGCACGCACCGGCGGGCTCGGCGAGGCGGTGAAGAGTCTCGCCGAGTTCCAGTGTGCGTCGGGAATCCCGACGGCCATCATCATGCCGCTCTATCGGCAGGTGCACGCTGTCGCGCCGAACCTCGAGCCGGTGGGAGACCCGTTCACCGTGCAGCTCGGGCCGGCGCAGGAGCCCGCGCGGCTCCTGCAGATCGCCCCGGATCGCCGGGCGCGTGGACGGAACGTGCCGCGCGTGTACTTCCTCGATCATCCGCACTTCTTCGACCGGCCGGGCCTCTACGGCGAGAACGGGTATGACTATCCGGACAATCCACGCCGGTATGCATTCTTCTCGCTGGCGGCCATCGCCGCGCTACCGCGCATCGCGCCGAATGCGCCGCTGATCCTGCACGCGCACGACTGGCACACGGCGCTCGCCTCCGTCTACCTGCGGACGTATTTCATGACCCACGAGTACTACCGCCAGGTCCGCACGGTGCTGTCGGTGCATAACGCGGGGTTCCAAGGGCAGTACCCGGCGCGCACCATGGCCGACGTGGGGTTGCCATGGGCACTCTACAACCACCGGCACCTCGAGTGGTACGACCGGATGAACTACCTGAAGGGTGGGCTGACGTTCTCCGACATGGTCACGACGGTGAGCCCGACGCACGCGCACGAGCTTCGGACCCCATTCGGAGGCTTCGGACTGCACGATACGTTCATCGGCCTTCGCGACCGGTTCGTCGGCATCGTGAACGGCATCGACCAGCGTGTGTGGGATCCGGCCACTGACAAGCAGATCACGTCGCACTACACGGCCGACACGCTCGAGGTCAAGAAGAAGTGCAAGGCATCGCTGCAGCGGGCGTTCGGGCTCAAGCAGCGCGCGAACATCCCGATCTTCGCGATGAGCGCGCGACTCACATACCAGAAGGGCCTCGAGCTCATCCTCGGCTACAACGACTACTTTGCGCTCGACGGGCAGTTCCTCTTCCTCGGCGCCGGCGACCCGAAGTACATGGAGGAGCTGACCGAGCTGGCGGGGCGCGCGCCGGGCCGCATCGCGTGCGAGTTCAACTTCACCGACCGGCTGGAGCACCGCCTGATGGCGGGGGCCGACATGTGCCTCATGCCGTCGCAGTACGAGCCGTGTGGGCTGACGCAGATGCGCGCACAGCGCTACGGGACGATCCCCGTCGCGCGACGCGTCGGGGGGCTCGCCGACACGATCGAGGATGGCGTGACCGGGTTCCTGTTCGATGGCTACACGTCGGAGGAGTTCATGCACGCGGCCGTGCGGGCGCTCGACCATTATCACGATCCGGTTGCATGGCGGGGCATGATGCGGGAGGCCATGTCGCGAAACTTCGGCTGGGAACGGTCCGAAGCCCGCTATCGGGACGTCTATCGTCGCGCGTTAGGCGTCGTGGCGGCATGAAGACACGCCCGTTGGGTCACCGGACTTAACAGCACCGCAATGGACTTCGTTCTTACGTTACATAGCCACCTTCCGTACGTCCTGAACCACGGAAGGTGGCCACACGGAAGCGACTGGATCACCGAGGCGGCGATCGACACCTACCTGCCGCTCATCGAGTCGCTGCGCGTGCTCGACGCCGAGGGAGTGAACGCGCCGATCACGATCGGGTTCACACCGGTCCTCGCGAATCAGCTCGCGAGCGACGCGTTCCGCGGGGAGCTCGAGCTGTACTTCGAGCAGCGACTCGCGCACTGCGACGAGGCGCCGGCCTCGCTGCGCGAAACGGGCGACGATCATCTCATTCCGCTCGTGGATTACTGGCGCGCCCGGCTGACGCGCCTTCGCGCGCTGTTCCGCGCGAGCGATCGCGACATCGTGGCGGTCTTCCGCGACCTGGAAGCACGCGGGCGACTCGAGACCATCTCGTCGGCGGCGACACACGGATTCCTGCCGCTGCTCGCACGAGATGAGAGCATCCAGCTCCAATTGGACGTCGGCACCCGCGAGCACCGGCGGCTCTTTGGCCGCACGCCCCGCGGGTCCTGGATTCCCGAATGTGCCTACCGTCCGCGTGGGCCGTGGAAGCCCTTGCCGGACGCGCCGACCACGGGGGAACGCCCCGGAATCGAAGAGTATCTCGCCGACGCCGGGTACGAGTTCTTCTTCGCCGACGCGCACATGGCGCGTGCCGGCAGCCCGCTCGGGCTCTACGGTCAGCTCGTGGCCAACGAGCTGGAACACCTGGCATCCACCCCCGACCCGAAGTGGGAGGCGACACGCACACCGTACCGCGCGTATCGCGTCAACTCGGCGTACACGACCGAAACGGTGGCCGCGTTCATCCGCGATCCGGAGTCGTCGGCGCAGGTGTGGAGCCGATTCCAGGGCTACCCCGGCGACGGCCGCTACCTGGAGTTCCACAAGATTCGCTGGCCGGGTGGGCTCAAGCTCTGGCGCGTAACGGGCAACAACGTCGATCTGGGATTGAAGGAGCCGTACGACCCTCCCACCGCCACGGCGATCGCGTCGGCGCACGGTGCCCATTTCGCGAGCTTGCTCGCGACCATTGCGACCGCGAACCCGGCGCATCGACGCGGCGTCGTGGTCGCCCCGTTCGACACCGAGCTGTTCGGCCACTGGTGGTACGAGGGCCCCGAGTTCCTCGCCAACGTCTACCGGTCGCTGCGCGCACAGCCGGTCGTTAGGCCCGTGACCGCCGCGGAACACCTCGCGGCCAATCGGCCGCGCTCGGGGCTCCGCCTCGCGGCCGGCTCCTGGGGCGCGAACGGCGACTACAGCATGTGGCTGAACGACCAGACGGCGTGGACCTGGCCGACAATCTGGCGGCTCGAGGAGGAGTTCTGGACGCTGGCGCGGGAGGCGATCGAGCTGCCGTCGGCGCACGAAGCGCTGGCGCAGGCGGCACGCGAGCTGTTGCTCCTGCAGTCATCGGACTGGCAGTTCATCATCTCGACGGGCGCCGTCACCGATTATGCGATTCGCCGCTTCCTCGGCCATGCCGACGACCTGACGCAGCTACTCACGGCCATCCGCGACGGGCTCGTGGCTGGCGACATGACGAGTGCGACGAACCTCGCATTCGAGCTACGCGCGCGCGACGATCTGTTTCCGACTGTGTTGGAGTCAGTGAAAGCCGTGCTATCGGGAATCGGGAATCGGCGGGGGCCCGGCGCCGGCGGGCAGGCGGGAATCGGGAACGGCGCTAGAAGTTCGGCGCAGAGCATCACGACGCGAACGAGCGCGGTTGTCCTCTCCGACTAGGCGAGCCCGCGACGTTCGATTCCGATTCCCGATTCCCGATTCCCGATTCCCGATTCCCGACAGATGCGGTCAGTTGTAATTCACGGCCACTTCTATCAGCCACCGCGCGAAAACCCGTGGCTCGAGGAGGTCGAGCGCGAAGCCTCGGCCGCGCCGAGCCACGACTGGAACGAGCGCATCGAGCAGGAGTGCTACCGCGCCGTCGTGGCGGCGCGCGTGCTGGCACCCGACGGGCGTATCACCCGCATCATCAACACCCTCGAGTACATCAGCTTCAACTTCGGGCCGACCCTGCTCGAGTGGCTCGAGACGGCCGCACCCGACACCTACGCGCGGATCCTCGACGCGGACCGGAAGAGCCTCGCCCGCCTCGGGCACGGGAACGCCATAGCGCAGCCGTACCACCACGCCATCCTGCCGCTGAGCAGCCGGCGCGACAAGGTCACCGAAGTGCGCTGGGGAATCGCCGACTTCCGTCGACGGTTCGGGCGTGATCCCGAAGGGATGTGGCTGCCGGAGACCGCATTGGACGATGAGACGCTCGACGTTCTCGCGCAGGAAGGAATGCGGTTCACGATCGTCGCCCCCGGTCAAGTGAAGGCGGTGCCTAACGACGGGCAACCAGGTCGATACACGACCGCGAGCGGGCGCACCATCGCCCTGTGCATCTACGACGGCGATATCTCGCACGACATCGCGTTCGGCGGCCTCCTCGGCGACGGCGCCACCTTCGCGAGACGACTGCTCGCTCGCGCCGAGCGCCGCCGCACGCCGTGCGACGGCGCCGCGGTGGTGGACGCGCCCGATCACTGGGAACCCGATCCAACCACCGATGGAGGCACGCGCCCGCTCGCGGCGGGTTCCGCCGCCGCCATCGCTACGGCCGACCGGCACGCGCGCCGCCACCGCCTCGTGTCGGCGGCCACTGATGGCGAGACCTACGGGCATCATCATCGGTTCGGCGAGATGGCGCTCGCCCGCGTGATGGTCGAGTTCGAGGCCGCGCGGAACGTTCGCGTCGAGAACTTTGCCTCGTTTCTCGCCCGACATCCCGCCGTGGACGACGTCCAGATCCACGGGCCGAGTGCATGGAGCTGCGCACACGGGGTCGAGCGGTGGCGCTCGAATTGTGGCTGTCGCATGCGCGGCGGCACGCATCAACGGTGGCGGACGCCGCTTCGCCAGGCGATCAGCGAGCTGGCCGATGGCATCCACGCTGTTTACGAGCGCGAGGCCGGTCGCTACTTCGACGACCCGTGGGCGGTGCGTGATGCGTACGGCGAAGTCGTCGCGACGCCCCAGAAGATCGAGCCGTGGGTCGCCTCGAAGGTGAACTCGGTGGCGGCGGGCGCGAACGGCGCCGTGGCCGAGTCCTCTGCCCGCCGTGCTTCTTCGCTGCTCGAGATGGAGCGAGGCGCGCTCCGTATCTTCACGTCGTGTGCCTGGTTCTTCGATGACATTGCCGGGCTCGAGCCGCTCGAGGTGCTGCGATACGCCGCGCGGGCCATCGAGCTTGCCGGGCCCCATGGCGCGCGTCTCGAGGAAGCGTTCCTGGCGCGTCTCGCACACGCGGAGAGCAACGAAGTCGGGGTCGGGACCGGACGAGAAGTGTACCTGACGACGGCGAAGCCGAAACTTGGGCAGTTCGCTCGCCTGGCCGGCTCGGTCGCAGCCGCGCGGACGATTGCGCCGGCCGACCCACGTGCGCTCATGACGAGCGCCGCGCTTCGCGTCGAGGCGTCGGACGGTGCCGTCACGATCCAACAACGGCGCACGGGCGAACGCGAGCGCTTCGACGTTGCGGTGCAGACAGTTGCGGACCCACCGGCGGGCCGAAACGGGCCGCCGCACTCACCGGCCGATGTGATCGCGCGCGTGTCGACGACTCCGCCGCTCGAGCTCATGCTGTCGGAAATGACCGAGCAGCAGCGGGAGGCAGTGGAGAGCGGCGTTCGGCAGCGGCTGATCGAACGGGCGTTCGGGCACGATCGGGCAAGCAGCCCGCCGCTCTCCGCCAATGCGCTCTCGCGCGCGGTCGTATCGGCCGTGACGGAGCTCGGACGCGAACGCGTCCCGAGCCTAACGCGGCGCCTCTTTGCGCTGTTGGACCTGGTCGAGCTCGAGCGGTTGCACGTGCCGTTCGACGCTCAGACGCGGTTCTACGAGTCGTTCCTCGCGGGCCACTCGACGGGCGACCTCGACTCCGAGCTGGCCGCTATCGCGGTACGTCTCGGGTTCGCCGTTGCTCGAATAGCCTGAACGCAAGCGGGGCTCCGACGGCGCGGGCTTGACATTAGCCTCGTCGAAGACGCAGTTTAGACATGACTAAATATTGGTCATTGTCCACCTAACTCATGTTCATGTCTCGCTCGACTCTCGTCCGGGTGGGCCTCACCGCCATCCTTGCCGGCGCGCTGCCCGTGAGTATTTCGGCGTGCGATTACCTCACCACCGAGGTGCCCGCCGACGGCGACGTGTTCGACGCCCCGCTGCCAGGGCTGACCGCGTCCGAGCTCGCTGCGTTCGTCAGGGGGGACGCCGAGTTCGGGCGGCGCTTCTCAGCCGCTTCCGGCCTCGGCCCCATCTTCAACAACGTCTCCTGCGCCTCGTGCCACAGCGGCGACGGTCGCGGGCGACTGAGTAACGCCCTCCAGCGCATCGGGACCATCGACGACGACATGATGCGCGCCGTCGGCGGACCGCAAATCCAGGACAAGGCGGTCCCAGGCGCACATGCGGAACGGCTGCCGTCCGGGGCTATCGTCTCGCTCAGACTCCCGCCGCCGGTGTTCGGCGTTGGACTCATCGAAGCCATCCCGGACGCCGCGATCATCGCGCGCGCGGACCCCGATGATCGCGACGGCGACGGCATCTCCGGCCGCCCGAACTGGGTGACGCCGCACGAGTACCTGGAAGGGTACAGCTCGTCGGCTGGGCTCCGCCTCGGGCGCTTCGGCCGGAAGGCGCAGACGTCCAGCCTGCTCGAGCAAACGGCGGAGGCCTACCACCAGGACATGGGCATCACATCCGACTATCAGCCGCGCGAGAACTACAACCCCCTATCCAGCATTCCCGCCGAGGTCACGGACCGAGTCGTGGATCCCGAAGCCTCGCTGGCGACCGTGCAGGCCGTCGTCCATTACATCCGTACGCTCGCCCCGCCCAGTCCCGGAACGGAGACCGCCCAGCGAACCGAAGGACGGGCGCTGTTCGCGTCCGTCGGATGCGCGGGCTGTCACGTCCCGACGATGCAGACGGGTCCGAGCTCCATCGCCGCGCTGGCGAACCGACCCGTCGAGCTGTACTCGGACATGCTGCTGCACGACATGGGCGATGCCCTCGCGGACAACCGGCCGGACGGAGGCGCGAGTGGTCGTGAGTGGCGTACGACGCCACTGTGGGGCCTTCGACTCATGCGCGAGTTCCTCAACGGCCAGGCGCTGCTGCTTCACGATGGTCGAGCGCGCACGGTCGAAGAGGCGATTCTCCTCCACGCCGGTGAAGCCAAGCGCGCGCGCGACGCGTTCGCGGCGTTGAGTCCCGCACAGCAGCGTGCGCTGCTGGACTTCGTCGAGTCGCGCTGATGGAGCCGGGCGACAGCGCTGGGGACCGTCCGTCAACGCGGCGATTGCCCTGCATCGATCGCCGCGAATTTGTCGAGCGCTCCGTCGTCGCCATGCTCGGCGCGTCGATGCTCGGTGCGTGCGCGTCACTCGTCACGCGAACGGTCACGCCAATCGACGGTGCACTTCGACTCTCGCTCGCGCACTACCCGGAACTGACCGCCGATGGCGGGTCGCTCAAAGTGCTGCCGAAGGGGGCGCAGGATCCGATCTACGTGCTCGCGCTCGGGAATCGTCGTTATGCGGCGCTCCTGCCCATTTGCACCCACCTGGGCTGCACGGTGGAGATCGAGGAAGGGCGCCTCGTGTGTCCATGCCATGGTTCGAACTACGACCGCGAGGGGCGCGTCCTGCGCGGCCCCGCCGAGCGTCCGCTCAGCCGCTATCGTGCGGAGCTCACCCCGGATGACGTGCTCGTCATCGACCTCCGCTCCTCCGGTGATGCCTGACGCGATTCGACGGGGTCAGCCCCCATTGCCAATTTCGATGGGGGCTGACCCCACCGCCTGCCGTCGCCTTGTCGTTGTCGTCGCTGTGCTGTGTGCTGCCGCGACGGTGTGGGCGCCGGCCGCGCTCGCGCAACGCGATACCACGGCCGCGCGCGACACCATCGAGCGTCCTTTCGTCCGCGGCGGCGTATATGACAAGCCGTACCTCACGCGTCTCGGCGGACGCACGACGCTCGGCGGCTACGCCGACGTGCAGGCGCGGTACGAGCGTGTCGATGGGCTGCGCGATGAGTCGGGGTTCGAGGTCACGCGCTTCAACCTGTTCACGAACGCCCGTGTCAGTGACTTCGTCCGTATTGGCGCCGAGCTGGAGATCGAGGACGGCGGGGAGGAGATCAAGCTCGAGTACGCTGCCATCGACGTTCGGATTCATCCCTCGCTGACCCTGCGCGGCGGCATGCTGCTCTCGCCGTTAGGCAAGTTCAACCTCGCGCACGACAGTCCGCTCAACGAGTTCACGGACCGGCCGCTCGTGTCCACGGAGCTGTTGGGAGTGGCGCTGTCCGAGCCGGGGCTGGGGGCGTTTGGCCA
>Ga0209382_10012090_pt1 | contig 10677 bp, 9 predicted proteins | sample SoiMetdeltSBSDD5_FD_187599 | JGI IMG/M metagenome (GOLD analysis project Ga0209382, IMG submission 187599) | Bulk soil microbial communities from a Populus tree surrounding site in Tennessee, USA - Soil MetaG P. deltoides SBSDD5 (SPAdes) (version 2) | ecosystem: Environmental > Terrestrial >...
CGTGGCGATCGTCAGCCAGACGTTTGCCAGCCGTCATTGGCCCGGTGTGCCAGCGGTCGGACGAGCGGTGCAGATTGTCGAATCGCGGCCTTCGCCGCCGATGGAAGTCGTGGGCGTCGTCGCGGACGTGAAGCAGTTCGGGCTCGACGGTTCCCCGACGGCGGATCTGTATGTGCCGCTGCCGCAAATGCCCGCCTCGCAAGCCGCACTGCTCGCGGCGAGAACGTTCTGGATTGTTCGGGGCGACGAGGCGCGGTCGCTCGTCAACCGCCTGCCAAATGTGGTGCACGGTGTCGACCCGGACGTCGCGGCATCCAGCATTCAAACGCTGGAGGACGTCGTGGAATCGTCCATCGCCGCGTGGCGGGTCGACGTCCGTCTGCTTCAGACGTTCGGTCCGCTCGCGATCGCGTTGTGCACCATCGGCGTCTACGCCGTGGCCTCGTTCTCTGCGGGCACACGGCGACGAGAGCTGGCGATCAAGGCGGCGCTTGGCGCGACGCGCCGCGAGCTGGTCAGCCGCACGTTGCGCGAGGAGCTACGTCCGGTCGTATGGGGTGTGCTGATCGGCGCAACGGCTGCGGCGGCAACGGCGCCTCGACTCGGCACGCTGCTTTTCCGGGCCAGCCCGTTCGAACCGTGGTCGTACGGTGTGGCGTGCGCGTCGCTGGTGGCGGCCGCGCTGGCCGCGGCCTACGCGCCGGCCAGACGCGCGGGCGCATCCAACCCGGCCGACCTGCTGCGTCTGTGAGTGTGAGTTACACTAGATCCCGGTAGGGAGTAGCAGCCCGCAGAGTGCGGGCGGACTGGCCGTCAACACGAAGCGTTCGCTTCCGGCCTCATCCAGTCAACTTACGAGGCACGTCCAAACGGACGTGACCTATGGGCGACCCCGCGAGACTACCACCAGCCTTGGAGGGCCGTGGTGGTCGTCTGGATTGCCTTTCTTCTCTTCATCTCCTTTCTGCTCGCGCTCGATCTCGGAGTTTTTCATCGCAAAGCCCACGTCGTCTCGGTTCGTGAAGCGCTGACCTGGACGTGCGTCTGGGTGGCGCTCGCGCTGGCGTTCTCGGCCTTCGTCTATTTCGGCTACGAACATCGCTGGCTTGGGCTCGGCATGACGCCGGATCCCGTCGATCGCAGCGCGGCGTTTCCCGACGGGCGCATCAACGATGGATGGTCGGCGTTCCTGAAGTTCGTCACCGGCTATGTCGTAGAGGAATCGCTCAGCGTCGACAATGTCTTCGTCATCGCGATGCTGTTTCAGTACTTCGCAGTGCCGCGCGAGTATCAGCACCGCGTGCTGTTCTGGGGCATCATCGGCGCCGTCGCGATGCGCGGTCTGATGATTGGTATCGGCGCGCAACTGGTGGCGCAGTTCTCGTGGATCCTCTACGTGTTCGGCGGCGTGCTCATCTACACCGCGATCAGGATGGCGTTCTTCACGGCCGAGGACATGGATCCGTCGCAGAACTTCATCGTGCGCCAGGTACGGCGGCGGTTCCCGGTGACTGATGGCTACCATGGCCAGCACTTCTTCGTGAGGGGCGCGCAGGGCGTGATGGTCACGCCGCTGGCGCTGGCGCTGGTCATGGTCGAGACCACCGACCTGATCTTCGCGGTGGATTCCATCCCGGCGATCTTCGCCATCACCGCCGATCCGTTCCTGGTGTTCACCAGCAACGTCTTCGCGATCCTCGGACTGCGGTCGCTCTACTTCGCGCTCGCTGGCGCGCTGCACGCGCTGCACTACATGAAGCACGCGCTGTCGGCGGTGCTGCTGGTGGTCGGCGTCAAGATGCTCGCGCACGAGCCGATCAAGGATGCGCTCGGCGAGAATTTCAATCTGTATCTGCTCGGCGTCGTGCTGACCATTCTGGGAATCGGCGTGGTGGCGTCGCTGCTCCACCGCACGAAGGAGGCGGCGGCACAGGCTCAGGCTTCGGGTGATTAGCACGTTTACGTTCGTTAACTGCCAACTCCGAAAATCCAACTACCAACCACTCCCAGTTTCCAACTCCCAACTCGCAACAACTTCCAATTGGGAGTTGGGAATTGGGAGTGGTTGGTAGTTGGGAATTGGTAGTTGGGAGTTCAAGAGCGCCCGCGGCGCACCCTAGGGCTGGCGCCGATCTGCTCGTAGCGGAAGCCGTCGGCCGGCCGATCGAGACGCATCAGATACATCCCGTGCGGATTCGTGCGCGAGAGGCTGCCGCTTGCCACGACACGGTCGCCGGGCTTGAGCGTGTCGGCGTTCATGCCCTCGTTGATCAGCTCATAACGATTGTCCATCTCGAGCCGCCACTCGAGCGTCTTGCCGCCGTCGCTGACCTCGATGACGAGGAACGGATGCGGGTTGACGAACTGGAATTCGCGGACCGCGCCTTCGATGGTGGTCTGTTTGGTGCTGTCGTAGATCGCGGAAATGGCATGGTGGGCGGCGGCCGGCGCGCCGGCGGCGAACAGCGCGAGTGCGAGCAGCGAGACCCACCGGCTCATGCCGTCGATTCTATACTTTGTCGATGACCGCGTTCGATCTCGACGCCTACCTTGCTCGCATCGGCTGGCAGGGTTCGATCGAGCCCACTCTCGAGACGCTGACCAGCGTCACGCGAGCGCACATCACGAGCATTCCGTTCGAGAACGTGGACGTACTGCTCGGCCGTGGCATCCGCATCGACCTCGACAGCATCGTGCAGAAAATTGTGGCGGGCGGCCGCGGCGGCTACTGTTTCGAACATGGCACGCTCTTTCAGGCCGCGCTCGAACGGGTCGGCTTCACGCCGACGGCGCATGCGGCGCGCGTCGTCGTCATCGTGCCGCGCGATCGATCGCCGCGTACGCATATGTTCCTGACCGTGGAGATCGAGGGCGAGCGCTTTGTTCTCGATCCAGGGTTTGGCGGTCATACCGCACTGGTGCCGGTGCCGTTGCGTGAAGGCGCCGAGGCGCGCGACGGCAGCGATCGCCATCGTCTGGTGCGGCGCGGCGACGAATGGATGCTCGAGGCGGAGATCGACGGGAAGATGACGCCGCTGTGGATCGCCACGCTCGAGCCGCACTTGCCTGTGGATTTTCAGCTGGCCAATTACTGGGTGTCGACGGCCCCGGCGTCGCCATTCGTGAACCGGTTGATGCTGCGCGCGCTGACACCGGGCGGACGCACCTCGGTGATGAACCGTGACGTCACCGTGGTGAGCGGCGGCAAGACGGAGAAATATCAGTTGGCTGATCGCAAGGCGCTGCGTGCGCTGCTCGACGAGCATTTCGGGTTCGATCTGCCAGACGTCGAGACGGTGAAGATACCCATGATCCCCGAATGGTCATAGAATCCACGCCCATGAACAGAATTTGTGTAGTTCTCATATCGGCGTTGGTTGTTGCGACGCTCGTTCCGCGACCGTCGGCGCAACTGTTGAACAAGGAAGCCCCGGTCATCGTCGGTCACTATCACCTCAACGTAACCAGCGTCGCCGAGCACAAGAAGTTCTGGGTGGACACGCTCGGTGGAACGCCGATGAAATTCGGCAAGGACGAGGTCATCAAGTTCCCAGACGTCTTCCTGTTCCTCCATGAGACAAAACCGACGGGCCCGACGTATGGCACGGCGCTCGATCACATCGGCTTCGCCGTGCCCGATGTTCCGGCGCTGACCACCAAGATCGTGGCGAACGGGTATCAGCTGACGCAGGGGCGCGAGCCAAAGCCGGGTGAGAAGGTTGCACTCCCCACCGCAGGCAACTACGGACGGTTCTCGTATCTCCTCGGTCCCGATGGCGCGAAGGTGGAGCTCGTCACGAACATGGCGCCGAACGCGCCACCGATCACCCATCACCACGTGCACTTCATCAACAAGCAGTACGTCGAGATGCGGCAGTGGTACGAGAAGGCACTCAATGCCACGATGCGGACTGGACCCAACACGTTTACCGACTTCTTCACCGGCGCTGACCTGCCCGGTGTCGGCTACATGCTGAACTTCTTCCGTTGGGAAGGGGACCAGTCGATCACGCACAAGCCGACTGCCGGCCGCGTCTACGACCACGTCGGGTTCGAGGTGACGAACCTCGAGGCATTCACCAAGGAGATGGAAGGCAAGGGTCTCAAGCTGACGAAGAAATACGGCAAGAACGGCGACATGAACAACATCATGAGCGCGTCGCTTGTCGATCCCTGGGGCGTTTCTATTGAGCTCACTGAAGGGCTGAGGAAGGTCCAATGACACGTCAACGATTCGCGCTCGTTGCGCTGGTTCTCGTCACGCTCGCGGCCAGCGTCTCGGCACAGTCGCCCAAGCGGATGATGGGCGGTCAGCTCGTGCTCGAAGATCAGGGGAGCTTCTTCATTGGCGGCGTACCGAAGATCAGCGAGTTCGCCACTGTGCCGGTCGCACCCCCCGGTCAGCAGGCGCCGCCGCCCACGCCGCAGCAGATCACCATCGGCCAGATGTACGTGCAGTTCCAGATTCCGGCGAAACGGTCCGCGCCGGGCTGGCCGGTGATCATGGTGCACGGCTCGACGCACACGGGCGCCGCGCTCGAGTCGACGCCTGACGGCCGTGAAGGCTGGTATCCCTACTTCGTCCGCAAGGGCGTGTCGACCTACGTCGTCGATCAGTCTGGCCGCGGCCGTTCTGGGTTCGATCAATCAGTGCTGCACGAAGCCGAAGCGCGCCTCGCGAGCGGCGACGTGAAAGGCGCCGCGGAGCTGATTCCGAGCTTCGGCAGGATTACCGACAACGGCGCCTGGACCGCATGGTTCGGTCATCTGGTTCCAAACGGATCGACCGTGCTGACGGGGACACTCATCCCGCACGGCGCCGCGAACGACCCGCAGCCCAACCCGGACTCCTATAAGCACGTGGCGCCGCTGTTTCCGATCGACGCCGTCGATGAGGCGCTGGCCGCGCGGACCGGAGCGATTGGTCCGGCGCCTAACGGGCCACGCGCGACGTACGCCCTCGAGTACTACAAACAACTGGTGCCGAACGCCGAAGTCACGCTGCCAGGATCGACATGCGCGACCTGCGATCCGTCGAACCTCTCGCCCGCGAACACCTGGACGCCACAGAACCTGGCGCTGCTCGTCGAGCGGCTCGGCGGCGCGATCGTCGCGACGCACTCGCAGTCCGGCATCATGGGCCACCACATGATCCGCATCCTCAAGGAGCGCGGCCATCTCGATCTGGTGAAGGGTCTGATCACCGTCGAGGGCGGGTGCTCGCTGCCAAACAGCGGGCTGACCGCTGCCGACTTCGACTCGATTCCGTATCTCGCGATCAAAGGCGACTACACGGCCACCAGTCAGCAGTGCCAGGACACGGTGGACGCAATCAACAAGCGCCGTGCCGAGAAGCAGGGCACCGCGAAGGCCGAGTACATGAAGCTTGACGAGATGGGCATGCTCGGCGTCACGCACATGATGATGCTAGACCGTCGCAATCTCGAGATCGCCGACCTCATGCTGAACTGGGCCAACAAGAACGTTCGAGGCAAGAAGTAGTCAGTTCGTGGTTCGTGGTTCGTGGTTGGTGGTTAGTGGTTAGTGGTTGTGGTTCGGACGCTGTGACCACTTGCTACCAACCACCGACCGCGAACCACTAACCACCAACCACCAACCAGCTACGGATTGCTCGCAGGAGGTCCGCTTTCGGGAATCGGCTGGCCGCCGACAGTGAGTCCACCTTGAATCGGACGACGCGGACGGATGATGCCTTTCTTCGCGTCTTCCTCGACCGCCTTGTCTTCGGCGCGCTCACCGCCGAGGCCCTGCAGGATCGCCAGGTTCCCTTCGTGACACTCGTACGGCAGCATCTGATATCCCGGCGGCTGCGTGTACGGAATCGAGATCGTGAACGGCCGCGTGTAGGTCTGCGGATCGCTGATCGTCGCCTCCCAGCGCAGCACGTCGGCCTCGACGCGCGTGATGCGCTCGACGACCTTCAGCCCGGTGCTCGAGTACACCGGGTTGCCGGTCGATCCCAGCTTGCCGTTGAAGTGCGTCGTTTCGACGACGAGCGTGTTGCCGTCCCAGTGACCACGTGAGTCACCCATGTAGGAACGGATGCCGTCGCCGATGTGCGGCCGGCCGTCGGTCGGAATCACGCGCGCTTCGTGAATCATCTCCGCCATCAGCACGACATATCCCGGCGCCTGGACGATGCGATAGCCGTTGCCGTAGATCTTCGGCGTCATCGAGCCGACGACGCCGAGCGTCAGACAGCGGTCGTAAGCGGTGAAGTCTTCAGGAGAGTTGAACGGCCCATTGCCGTAGGTGCCCTGTGGCGTGCGACGCTTCTCAGCCCCGGGCACGAGTGGCGGTACGCGGCCGTTCGGAGGGTCGATGATGAGCGACGTCTGCCGGAATGATTTCGTCACCCAGCCGTTGTCGTTGCGGAATGAGCCGACCGCGGTCAGCGCGTTGCTCCGCGCTCGCTCGTCGCGCGCGAGCTTGTCGGCATATTCCTTGTCGTTGAGCTCGGCGCGCGTGCCGAACGACTCGGGGCGCTGCATCGGGATCCCGAAGGCGGAGTCGCCCGACCAGATGCCCTGCAGATCCGGATCGCCCCAGGGTGTCTTGGGCGCGGAGTAATTCTGTGCCTGCGCGGCTGTGGATATGAGCGTGAGGACGACCGCGACGAACGCGGCGGAGAATCGAGCCATGTTCATCCTCCAGACGTGGCTCGAAGAATCGCCCAAGCTGGTCTACAACGCAAGGCCGCCACGGCGAATTGACCTGCTGTCATATGCGAGTACCCTAGGATGCTCCCAAGCCTGACCGATGACTGAATTCCTAGACGGAGGGCCGGTTGACCGCGGCCCCATTGCCTCGTCCATGATCGACGCGGCGCAGAAAGCCGTCGGCGATGGCAGCTATGCCGAAGCCGAGCGGTTGCTGCGCCAGGCCGCCGCGATTCAGGAAGCGACGCTAGGATCCCATCCCGATCTCGCAATAACGCTGAACAACCTGGCGTTCGTCTGCGAGCGCCTGAACAAATTCGACGAAGCGGAACGCGGCTATCGGCGGGCGCACGCGATCGCGGTCGCCTCGCTCACCCCCGGGCACCCGCTCATCAAGACGAGTCTGTCGAACCTCGTGGAATTCTGCGAGGCGCACGGGATTCCGATTTGGACGCCTCCTGCGGCTCCAGCCGAAGAGAAGCCACCGGCTGACGATGTCGAGGTCAAGCCGCCGGTGAGCGACGTGACGCCGGACGTTGTGCGCAAGCCGATGACCGCCGGCCGGCTGCCACTTCGCATGGTCGCCGCGGCTGCGCTCCTCGTCGTCGCGGTGGTTGTGATTCTGTGGGCGGCCGGTCCGAAGGGTCCGGCTGCGCCCGAAGAGCAACAGCAAGGGACGACCGATGTGTCGCCATCAGTGGCGAACGCTCGCACCGGGACCGTGCCTCCTGCTCCTGTCGCGCCGGCGCCACCGAAGGCGTCAGCAGCAGCCGTCCCTCCACCCGCGTCGGAACCGACCGTCGTGCCGAAGCCTCGCGAGGAACCGGCAAGTGCGAACGCGAATACGCCGGTGAGCGTGCTCAAGGCGCAGTTGTGCAGCGCGCTCGATAGGAGAGGCATGCCAGACTGGCAATGCGCGGCCGCGAGCGGCGAACTGCAACCGGGCCGCTACCTGTTCTACACGCGGCTCCTGACGAAGGCGGATACGACTGTCGTACATCGGTGGCTCCACAATGGCCGCGTGCACCAGGCGGTGCAATTGCGCGTCACCCCGAATGCAGGGAATGGATACCGCACGTTCAGCGGGACGACGATCAGCCCCGAGCGTGCCGGCGAGTGGAAGGTCGAGCTGCGTGCAGCTGATGGAACGGTCCTTTATGAGGATCGATTCCTCGTGCGCTGAGACTAGCCCGGACTCGAGCCGAATGCTGGGCGTCCTCCCAGCGAGATCAGAAATGCTCCCGTGGGTTGCCGGTTGGCTGTCGTACGCGATGTCAAACTGCACAACGTTCGTATCGAGCGTCGCGGCTCTGACACGAGGTGAGCCGATTCCGGCGAAGATTCTGGTCCAGGCGTGTCGCTGGTCATGCGGCACACGCGGGAAATGGTCCGGCGTGACCGCCACGAACTCGCGCTCATCAAGACCGGCCTCACGAAACACGGCCGCCCAGGCAACGGTGGGCGCGTCCGCCGAACCGCGCGCACCTTCGTGAGGAATTCTCGTGAAGTGAATCAGCCGTCCCAGGGGATCGAGCGTCACCGTGGCCATGCCAGGCAAGTCCGAGGGCGGGTCCGCGTCGGTCACGAAGTGATACAGATTCTGCGGAACTAGATACCGTGGACCCTGGCGGTACACAAATTTCACTCTCGTTTGTTTGTCGTCTACGGAGAGCTCGCCCGAAGTCGATGCTCCCGCGAGCGGCGCATCGTCGAAGTCGAACCAGGATGCGGTGTCCATCCCGACAACGTCAGCACCGATTGAAGCGAGGATGGTTCTTGCACGTTCGGCCAGGACAGCGGGCGGCTTGGGGACGTCGGAGGGCGATACATTTACAACGTGGGCGTGCTGTGCAATGGCCAGGCAGACCGACGAGAATCGTGCCGAGCATCGCCCACGCGTGCGCGGGATGCACCGCACCTCGTGGGCCTGCGGCTGCGATCATCTCCGGCGATGGCACAGCGCCCCGGGCGATTGCCGCGGCGACTGGATCGCCACCGGGCAAACTGGCGGCGATCTGCGGATGCTGGGCTTCGTGCGGCGCGTGTCGCTCGCGTCGGTGATGGATTTGAGGCCCTGGGCGGCCCTGGGCCTGGCCATCAACCTGGTGACGGGCCTGATGTTCTTCGTCGGCGCTCCGGATCAATACATTCACAACCCGGCGTGGTGGACGAAGGTCGCGTTCATCCTGATCGCGGGGCTGAACATCCTGGCCTTCGAGCTCAGTCCGCGCGCCAAGGCGCTCGTGCAGGAAGTCGGTGCCGGCGACAACACGCCGCTGCGTCTCAAGTTCGCCGGCGGCATCTCGCTGTTCTCGTGGTTCGCGGTTCTGTACTTCGGCCGCATGCTCACGTTCATCGGCAACGCGTTCTAGAAGCGTTCACTCTCGCGGAATGCCAACAGCGGCGTATGCCTTGGTGACCGCGTCGAGTTTCTGAGTTTGTTCCGCCTGTACGCGATATACCGTCCTCACGACGTCGAGCATCGTTTCCAGTACGTCCTCGAAGGTGGCCACACGATCCAGCCGCTGAAGCGTGAAGTAGTACAGTTGCGCGACTTGGTCGGGTGTGAAGACGAACGGTCCGCGCGCGCGAGTCCGCGTGGTCAGCACGTTGTACGCGGCCTTGTTGTGAATGTTGCTGAACGTGTGGACACCTCCGAAGTCCTCTTCCAGATCTGCGGGATCGAACCTGCTCATCTCTCTGACATGCACCGGATCGCCGCTCAGCTTCGGGTTCTTCATGTTACGGAGCGGCTTGCCTCGCTCGCCCAGGCCGGAGCCGATCTCCCAGTCCCACCTGTCGGGATTCGAGTAGATCTTCTCGCCTCTGCTGCGATTCTTGATGAGCACGCCGAAGATGTCGCTGAACGACTCATCGAGGGCGCCGGCTTCGTCCCGGTAAACGAGGCCTGACGTATGTTCTGTGACACCGTGTGTGAGCTCATGGCCGATGATGTCGAGGCTTGCCGCCAGGCTGCGCATTCGGCCGCGGCGGATCGCGATCTGGCCGTACCACATCTTGTTCTTCCACCAGATGGCGTTGCCCCACTGTGGGGGATCTTCGTCCTCCGGCGAGATGCAGTTGACCATGTTGTCCAGATAGGACCCGCGGTCGTCGACGCCGCGCCGGATGAGGACGTCGTTGTAGAACTGGAAGACACGCGTCACGTTCAGGTGCGCGGAGACACCCGGCCTCGACACCGACGCGAAGTTCGCCGATGTGTCGGCGATGCGGATGGGCACCCGGGGCGGGCGCTGCGTCTCGATATTGCCGTTCTTGAAGTCGAACGTCCGGATTCTTTCTCAGTGGATCGTGGAGCTCGAAGCCGCCAGCGATCTCACGCACAGAGATCAGCTGCACGTCGCCATCCTCGTCGACCCCTTGGCCGTTGACGGGGATCAGTGATAGCTGCGGTTTCGCCGCTGTGGGCGAGACGCTGTAGTAGTAGACGATGCTGCCGGTGTGGGCATCGACGAGGTAATCCACACGCGGAAACCGTTCCCGCGGGCTGGAGGCGGCCCCGTGCCGCGAGTGCCGCTTCGCCGCGCCGGAGGCACGCTTCGAGAGACGACGCCGTGCCCTCGGCCACGTGCCAGGCACCGCCGGAATGTCGCGGAACACGTAGGCGAGGTGCCAGGTGTTCTTCGCTCGATCGTGGAAGAAGTTCAGCTGCGGTGGATCGGAGGCGACTCGTTTCGACAGCGCTGCTGTCGCATCACCATCGAGCGGGGCCACGTGGCCCAGCAGTTCGGTCAGTGCCACCTCCGGAGAGAGCGTTGCAATTGGCGACACTCGCTCGACGCGCGCCAGTTTGGCCCGAGCGGAGACGAGATGTCGATTTTCGCCGAGCTCGACAATCGCGCGGGAGCCGAAGATGGGAATCGAGCGGTGTAGCTGCTGGTAGCTGACGACATCAAGGCGGCGGGACGAATCGACTTGCGAAACCTGGACAGTCTGTTCCTTGAGCCGCGGCGCGTATGCGCGGGCCCGCGGTATG
>Ga0209382_10012091_pt1 | contig 10676 bp, 11 predicted proteins | sample SoiMetdeltSBSDD5_FD_187599 | JGI IMG/M metagenome (GOLD analysis project Ga0209382, IMG submission 187599) | Bulk soil microbial communities from a Populus tree surrounding site in Tennessee, USA - Soil MetaG P. deltoides SBSDD5 (SPAdes) (version 2) | ecosystem: Environmental > Terrestrial >...
AACGACGGCTTTACGCTTATCGAGCTGCTGATCGTCGTGGCGATCATCGGCATCATCGCGGCGATCGCGGTGCCCGGGTTGCTTCGCGCCCGCATGTCGGGCAACGAGACATCGGCAATCGGTGGCATGCGCGCCGTCAACACCGCCGAGGTGAGCTACTCGTCGGCGTGCGGCAACGGCGCCTACGCCACGGCGTTCCTGACGCTGGGCACGCCCCCCATGGGCGGCACGCAGGCGTTCCTCTCTGAGGACCTCGCCTCGATGGCGGCTGGTGTCACGCCGCAGAAGAGCGGCTACACGTACACGCTGGCGGCCGGCAACAATGGCGCCCAGGGCCCGAACGACTGCAACGGCACCCCGACCGACGTGACGTTCTACTCGACGGCGGTTCCGTCGAGCCCGGCGTCAACTGGTAACCGCGCGTTCGCGACCAGCCAGGCCGGGGCGATTTGGCAGGACGTTGCCAACGCGGGTGCGGCGGCTCCGACCGAACCTTTCATGGCGGGCGGCACCATCTCGGTCATTCAGTAACAGCAGTTCAGGCCGGTCCGATGGTCCGGCCTGCGGTCACACACAAAGGCCGGCTGCCCCCCAGCAGCCGGCCTTTTTTCATGGCCGCATCGCTCTCGACACTAAATTGCGCCGCGCCTGACGATTCCTGTCAGTCAACAGCAGTGAGTTCGTCCCACACCGGAGGCGCAGCCCCGTGCCTCCCTCTAAGTTATAGACACTACACGGGCTTTCCGGTTTTGCCGAACTGTGTGCGAGATGACCAAGCTCTGGCATTGCCGTTGCTCTCATGTATGTCGTATGTCGCCGTATCGCTATCGATCTCTATGGCGCAGGACACGTCGTCATTGCAGCAACGCCAATGGATTTACCCTGCTGGAGATAATCTTCGTCACGGCGCTGATTGGGCTGCTATCGGCGATGGCTATGCCGACCGTCTTCCGATCGCGGATGGCGGCCAACGAGACGTCGGCGTACGGAGCCATACGCACGATACACACGGCTCAGTTGGCATATGCCATCACTTGCGGCTATGGCAACTACGCTTCCGCCTTTCCCGACCTTGGAAACCCGAACGGTGACGGTTACCTCGCTCCAGACTTAACATCCGGTCCGGCGCCTCGGAAGAGCGGCTACTCGTACGTCCTCCAGCCCGGGCCGAACGGCATCAGCGCGTTTACTGACTGCAATGGCAACCCGACCACGACGGACTACTACGTCAGCGCGACTCCTGTGGACTTCGGTAAGAGCGGCAGACGCGCTTTCGCCAGTAACGAGGGCCAGGTGATCTGGCAAGACAGGACGGGCGTTGCGCCGGTCGAGCCGTTTGTGGCCGCGGGAACCGTCACGCCTATGGAGTCCTTCTAAGCCGCCGTTCAAGAGCCCTCTGGACGGTCCCGCCGTCTATAATGCAGAAACCCACGGGCCAGCCCCACTACCCCATTCGGGGCCAGGGCGGCCCAGGACTTCTGACAGGTAGGCGCAATGAGCAGTCGCGTTCGTACGGCTCTGCTGGTCTTCACGGTCCTCGGACTCCTCGCGTCCACGTACGGGTTGTACGTCCACTACCGTTTGCAGTCCGATCCGACCTACATCAGCGCGTGCGAGGTCAACGAATCGGTCAGCTGCCAACAGGTGTTGACGAGCCAGTACGGCAGCGTTCTCGGTGTTCCCGTGGCCGCTGGTGGCGCCATCTGGGCGCTGCTCGCGTTCATGCTCGCGGCGTTCGGGTTGAAGGATCCGAAATCCGAGACGGCATCGCGCGTTTCCGGATATCTCTTCGTGCTCGCGACACTCGGTCTCGCAAGCGTCTTCTACTTCGCCTACATCTCGTTCTTCGTCTTGAAGACCGCGTGCCCGATCTGCTTGACGATGTACGTGAGCGTGATTGGTACGTTCCTGGTGTCGGCGAGTTCTGCAGGGCCGATCGGTGCGCTGCCTTCGCGACTCGGTCGCGATATCGCCGCGGTCTTCCGGAATCCAGTAGCGGCGACCCTCGCGGTTGTGTGGCTCGCTGTGTCCGCTGGTCTCGCCTTCGGATTCCCCAAGCCGCCGCAGGCCACTCAGGCCGCATCGTCCGGATCCTCGAGTGAACCGGCTGTACCGGTGGAGAGTCTGACGCCTGAGCAGAAAAGCGAGTGGGAAGCCTGGCTCGATGCGCAGCCGCGCGCCCCCGAGGCGCAGCCGACCGGGTCGGCCAAAGTACTGGTGCTCAAGTTCAACGACTATCAGTGCCCGTCATGTCGTCTCGCCTGGGTGCTGTACAAAGACATCATCGCGAAGTACGAGAAGGCGCATCCCGGCGTCTTCCAGTTCGAGAATCGCGATTACCCGCTCGAGACCGAGTGCGGGGCCGGGAATGCCGGTCACGTCGCGGCATGCGAGGCGGCAGCTGCCGTTCGTATGGCGCGCGAGAAGAACCGCGACAAGGAACTCGAGGCCGCGCTGTTCGAACGGCAATCGCCGTCGATGACCAAAGACGACGTCGTGTCAGCACTACAACAGGTCGCGCAGATCAGCAGCGCGGACTTCGATGCGAAGTACGGCAAGACGTTGGAGTCCATTCGCGCCGATGTTCAGCTCGGTCAGAAGCTCGGAATCACCGGCACGCCGACGTTTTTCCTGAACGGCATCAGACTGCCCAGCCTTCGTCCGGCCTACTTCGACGCCGCCCTCGACTGGGCGATTCGCAAATTTGCCACGACCTCGTGAGGGGTCTGCGGACTCGGAAGTGACGATCCGAGAAGAAATGATGGAATGGATGCTATCAAGACGGAAGGTCTCACGAAGCACTATCAAGTGGGCTTCTGGCGGCCGAGACCGTATGTCGCGCTTGACAGCCTGAACCTGACCGTCTCGAAAGGGGCGGTATTCGGCTTCCTCGGCCCGAACGGAGCGGGCAAGACAACCACTCTCAAGCTGCTGATGCAGCTGATTTACCCGACCTCCGGACACGCCGAAATCCTCGGCAGTCCGGTTGGCGACGTGGCCGTCAAGCGTCGCATCGGCTACCTGCCGGAGAACCCGTATTTTTACGACAACCTCACTGCGGAAGAGTTGCTCGTCTACTTCGCGCGGATGTTCGGCTGCTCCGCGAAGCAGGGCCGTGAGCGGGCCTCGCGTCTGCTCGACGAGGTGGGGATCGGCGCCGAGCGCCGCTTCCAGCTGCGCAAGTTTTCAAAGGGCATGGTGCAGCGCGTTGGCATTGCGCAGGCCCTCATCAACGAACCCGAGATGGTGTTCCTCGACGAACCCATGTCGGGACTCGATCCGCTGGGGCGCCGTGAGGTGCGCGAGCTGATTCTGCGTCTGCGCGACCGCGGATGCACCGTGTTCTTCAGCTCGCACGTCCTCAGCGACGCCGAAGCGCTCTGCAGCCGGGTCGCGATTCTGGCGAAAGGCCGTCTCGCGGCTGTCGGTTCGCTCGACGAGCTGACGGCGGTCGGGTCGCGCGGTTGGGAGCTCGTCATCGCTGGCGTCAAAGGCGACGCGCTCACGCGTCTCAAACCGCGCATCACCAAGACGACGCCGCTTGGCGATGGCCGATTCTCGCTGGAGCTGTCACCGTCCACGATTCCTGAGCAGCTCATTCCCGAACTGGTCTCGAGCGGCGCGCGCATCGTTTCGCTCAACCCGCTGCGCGGCACGCTCGAAGATGTCTTCGTCGAGCAGGTCCGCGCCAGTGGCGCCGATCGTTTCAGTACGAAGGTGGCGTCATGAGGTCGGTCGCCATCATCGCCGGGGGCGTGTTCAGAGATTCCATTCGCGATCGCATCGGCTACGGCCTGGTGTTCTTCTCGATCATCTTGATGGCGTCGTCGTTCCTGCTGGCGCAGCTGACCGCGGGGCAGGATGTAAAGATCATCAAGGATCTCGGCCTCGCGGCGGCCTCCGCCATCGGCCTGTTCATCGCTATCTTCTTCGGCATCGGCCTGGTGACGAAGGAAGTCGAACGGCGCAGCATCTACAGCCTGCTGTCGAAGCCGGTGACTCGCACACAGTTCGTTCTCGGCAAGTACTTTGGCCTTGTGCTCACGCTCTTGATCAATCTGTCGGTGATGGCGGCGGCGTTCTACGCCGTCCTGCTCTACCTCGACGTGACGACGCTCCCTGGGGCCAAGGAGGCATGGGAAACGCCGGCACTCGACCCGCGGTTGCTGAAGGCGTTTGCGCTGATCGGCGTCGAGCTGATGCTCATTACCGCGACGGCGATCTTCTTCTCGACGTTCTCGAGCCCGTTTCTCTCCGTTGCGCTGACGGTCGCGGTCTACGTCATCGGACACTTCGGTGAAGACCTGAAGAACGTCAACGCGATCGTCACGTCCACGGTGTTGCCGTTCATCACCAACACCGTCTATTACGTGATGCCGAATCTGAGCGCGCTCGACGTCAAGTCTGCCGTCGTGCACGGGGTGCCGGTGAGCGGCACCAGCATGATGCTGGCCACTGCGTCGAGCATGCTGTACGTCGCCACGTTGCTGGTCGGGTCGATTCTGATCTTCTCCCGACGCGACCTGAAATAAATGAGTATTCAGCCGGTCAAACACTCGAGGCATCTGTGGGTGGCGCTCGTCGTCTTGTTGGCGAGTGCCACGGCCACGCAAGTTGCGCTCGAGGGCAAGCTGCAGCACCCGGTGGCGGTGCAGAGTGTGCGGTGGATTCAGTCGCCTGGTCTGATGCGGCGGCTGGCGGTCGGCTTCAATGACATCTGGGCCGACGTCTACTGGATTCGCGCAGTGCAGTACTACGGCAGCACGAAGCTGTCGGTGGATGAGAACAAGAACTACGACCAGCTCTACCCGCTGCTGGACATCACGACGTCGCTCGACCCGCACTTCAACATCGCATACAGGTTTGGGTCGATTCTGCTCTCGGAAGGCTACCCGAATGGGCCCGGCAATACCGAGCAGGCCATCATGCTGCTGCAGAAGGGCATCCGCGAGATGCCGAACAAGTGGCAGTACTACCACGATGCGGGATTCGTCGAGTACTGGTGGCGGCGAGATCCGCAGGCAGCTGCCGGCTGGTTCCTCAAAGGTGCGAAGCTGTCCGGAGCGCCGAATTGGCTGGAGCCGCTTGCGGCGAGTGTGCTGGCTGAACACGGCGAGCGCGACGCGTCTCGTGCGCTGTGGACCCAATTGGCGGCAAACGCTGAACACGAGTGGATCCGCCAGGCAGCAAACCGCGGCCTGATGCAACTCGACGCTGAGGCGCACATCGAGTTGCTGCAGGAGAAAGTGGTGAACCCGTTTTACGACGAGTACGGCCGCTTTCCAGCGTCGTGGATGGAGCTCGTGAAGCTGGGTAAGCTCCGCAAGATTCCTGCCGATCCGACTGGAAGGTCCTACACGCTCGACCCGGTTTCGGGCGCGATCACCGTCGCGCGCAAATCGCCCCTGTATCCGTTGCGCAGCCGAGTCCGCGGGTGATGCCCGCCTGGCCCGAGCTGCTCATGGTCGTCATCATCGGCCTGTGCGTCGGCAGCTTCCTCAACGTCTGCGCGTATCGCCTGCCGCTCGATGAGTCGATCGTCAGTCCGCGGTCGCGCTGCACGTCGTGCGGGCGTACGCTGACCTGGTTCGACAATCTTCCTGTCCTCAGCTGGGTCGCGCTCCGGGGCCGGTGCCGCACCTGCAAGCAGCCAGTGTCGTGGATGTATCCGGCGGTCGAAATCGTGACCGCGCTGGTCTTCGTCATCCTCTATCTGACGTACGGCCCGACGCTGTTGAGCCTGGCGCGCGCGGTGTTTGCGTGCGCCCTGATCGTGCTCTTCATCACCGACCTGCAGCATAAGATTCTTCCCAACGTGATCACGCTGCCGGGTATCGTTGTTGGCTTCGTATGCAGTCTCTTCCTGCCGCCAGGGTGGGTGAGCTCGTTGATCGGTCTGGTCGTCGGCGGCGGCTTTCTGCTGGCGATCGCCGAGGCCTACTACCGCGTCCGAGGTCAGGAAGGGCTCGGCATGGGCGACGTCAAGCTCCTGGCGATGATTGGCGCATTCCTCGGCTGGAAGCTCGTGCTGCTGACGCTGGTGTTCGCGTCCTTTACCGGTTCCCTGGCCGGCGGCCTCCTCATTGCCTCAGGCCGCGGCAACATGAAGTACGCCCTCCCATTCGGCACGTTCCTCGCTGTTGGTGCGCTGCTCGCAGCCACCTGGGGTGAGCCGATCGCTGACTGGTACTTCGGCTTCTACCAGTGAACGCCCAGGGCTACGCGCTGCTCGGCTTTACAGCGCTGGTCGCGGTCCTCGTCGCCGTCGTTGCCTGGGCCCTGTTGCGGTTCGTTTCCGCCGCGAGAGACACACGACATCGCCTTCGCGAGCCTGGCGAGTCGGCGATGCTCTCCGTCGCGCTTCAGGACGCCGTCCAGAAACTGCGCGCACAGGAACGGGCGATGACGGAGCGGGCCGAAGCGTCCGAGTCGCTCAGCACGCAGATCGTCAACAGTCTCACCGCCGGCCTGCTCGTGGTCGATCGCGAGGGCCTCGTGCAGATCATGAATCCCGCCGGCCGACGGATGCTCGGCGTCAGTGGCTCAATCGAGGGTTCGGCTCTGAGCACGCTGCCGCCCGCGGCGGCGCCGCTGGCCGCTGTCGTCAACGAATGCCTGACCACCGGCGACTCGATCGTCCGCCGCGCGCTTGAAATGCCTCATGCGAATGACGTGACGCATCTCGGTGTGACGACGACCAGACTTGAACAGAGCGAGGGGACCACCGGCGGGGTTATCTGCTTGTTTTCCGATCTCACCGCCGTCATCGAGTTGGAAGAGCAGTTGCGTCTGAAGGAGACCCTTGCCCGACTCGGTGAGCTGACCGCCGGAATCGCGCATGAGTTCCGGAATGGACTGGCGACCATCCACGGCTACGGCAAGCTGATCGATCCTGCAGCCCTCCCGCCGCAGTACAAGCCCTACATCGAAGGCATTCGTCAGGAGACCGATGCCCTCGGACAAGTGGTGACGAATTTCCTGAACTTCGCGCGCCCGACGCAGTTGTCACTCGCCACTTACGATCTCGCCACACTTGTCCGACGGGCCGCCGACGACCTGAGGAACGAAGCCCAGCAGCTTGGCGGAGAGATCGCCGTCACCGGTCAATTCGGTCAGGTGGATGCCGATGATGTGTTGCTGCGGCAGGCATTCAGCAACCTGTTGAGAAACGCGATCGAGGCCTGTCAGCCATCGGGCGTGACGCCTCGCGTGCGTATCGACGGGGCGCTCGACGCGGCACAGAACCAGGTGCGGGTGAGCGTGCACGACAACGGGCCCGGGCTCGATGCGAACGCCCGCGATCGGATCTTCAAACCGTTCTTCACGACGAAGAAGACAGGCACCGGCCTCGGACTGGCCCTCGTTCAGAAGATCATCGTTACGCACAACGGGCGCATTACTGCCGGCAGTTCGCCATCGGGCGGCGCGTGTTTTCAGGTCACGTTGCCGCTCGCGTAATCTTCAGCGCTTCCGCACATTTCAGAAACTGCCACTTGCCGCGACGTCTGGCGAGCGGGCGATCCGCGTTGCGTCACTCCAACTCACCGCATCGTCTGAGGTTGTCTTGCCGCGAAGGTTGCGTGTGGACATCTGGCAGGCGGCTTGCGATTGACAGGGCATGACGATTCGAGCGCATGAGGGTTCGAGCCTCATCGAGGTGCTCGTGGCGACGCTGGTGCTCGTCAGCGGTGTCCTCGGCATCGCGCAGCTGTTTCTGACCGCAGCCGCGACCAACGCGGCCTCGCGCGACGCCACCATTACAGCGACTCTCGCCGCTCAGAAAGTGGAACAGCTGCTGTCGTCGGATCTTTCCGAAGCTACCGCGCTCGTCGATCACATCGACAGGTGGGGACGCGTGCTGGGGACCGGTGAGTCACCGCCGCGCGACGCCGTCTACACGCGCCGGTGGTCGCTCGAGCCGCTATCAGGCGATGCCGTGACGATCCGGGTGCGTGTTGGACGGACGGATCGCTCCATGACGTCGGGCACGATGCCAGCAGAAACACGTGTGATGACGATCACGCTGCGGAGACCGTCGTGAAAGGCTTCACCCTCGTCGAGCTGCTCGTGGCAATGGCAATCACGTTGGTGGTGACTGCCGCCGCGCTTGCGCTTGCCAGGCCGGCGCATGATGCGTTCCAGGTGCAACCAGAGACTGCGGACTTGCAGCAGCGGGCTCGCGTCGGGATAGACGCGCTGCAGCGCGATCTGTTGATGGCGGGCGCAGGGATGTACGCCGCCGGAGCCGTGGGCCCCCTGCATCACATGCTCGCTCCGGTCATGCCGTATCGCGCGTTTGGGGGCGGATCCGACGCGGCGCGGGGCACCTTCTTCCGAGCCGACGCCATCAGTCTGTTGTTCGTGCCTTCCACTGCCTCGCAGACGACGCTGGGCGCGCCGATGTTGCCGGGCTCCCTCGGCATCACCGTAGAGCACCCCGCCACATGCCCGGTGGCGACCGTGACGCAGATCTGCGGATTCGCAGCGGGCGATCAGCTGCTCGTGTTCGATGACGCGAGTGCGTGGGACGTGTTCACCGTCGATCGCGTTGATGCCGGCGCCTCGCTGACATTGAGGGGGTTGCCACCTGAGCGCGGGTTTTTGATGGCGGCGAATGTCGCCGAGGCGAGGGCCGTCACGTACTCACTGCGAGCCGATCCGACGTCCGGGGTCTTTCAACTCGTACGCTCCGACGGCGGCGATCCCGCACAGCCGCTGCTCGATCATGTTGTCGCACTGGAGTTCCGGTATTTCGGCGATCCGCAGCCCCCGCGTGTCCTGGACGATACCGAGATGTCACCTCGCGTCAACTATGGTCCGGCGCCTCCGCCGATTGACCAGCCGTTGACAGGATGGGCAGCGGGCGAGAACTGCACGTTCGCGCTTGTCGATGGAACCTATCAGTCGCGCCTGGCGGCGCTCGCGGTATCGGGGCCGCTTGTCCAACTCGCGCCTGCGCTCCTGACCGACGGGCCGTGGTGTCCCGATGCCGCCGCGCGCAACCGATTCGATGCCGACCTGCTAAGGATACGCCGCGTCCGCTTCTCACTGCGCGTGCAGACCGCGTTGGAATCGCTGCGCGGCCCGGCCGGTGCGCTCTTCACGCGCGGCGGCCGGGCGCGCGCTGCCGGCCGCTACGTGCCCGACCTGGAGATTCAACTCGACGTGTCGCCTCGCAATCTGAATCTGGAAGGTGGATCACCGGGGCTCGGAAGATGAGTGACCGCGGCGTTGCACTCGTTCTCGTGATGCTGGTGATGATGACCCTGAGTGCACTGGCGATGTCGCTTGCCCTCCTGGTGTCGACCGAGAGTCGCGTCACTGCAAACTACCGCGACGGCCTGGAGGTCTTCTACGGTGCAGAGGCAGCCCTCGAGCGCGTCCTGCCGGACCTCGCAGCCGAGCCCGATCCCAATCGGGTGCTGACCGGGTTGTCGATCTCCTCGCTCACCGATGGTCCGCCCGGCCTGCGGCGGCTGCCCGATGGCACGTTCATGGATTTGCACGCGCTGACGTCAACGCTGAATTGCGGCCGTCCCGTCTGCGGTGACGTCGATCTGGACGAGGCCCGAGAGGACCGGCCGTGGGGACGGAACAATCCACGGTGGCAGCTTTACGGTTATGGCCCCTCTACAGCGCTTGGGGCCGGCACCGGCCAGGCGCGTGTCTACACGGTCGTCTGGGTGGCCGATGACCCATCGGAGACCGACATGGATCCCTTTACTGACGGCGGCGGTGAAGAGAATCCCGGTCGCGGCCGACTGGTTATTACGGCACATGGATACGGGCCGTCCAGCACCCGCCGCGTCATCGAGGCCACTGTCGGCAGGGATGAGCGCGGCTTCAGAGTCCTGTCCTGGCGTGAGATTCGCTAACTTGCACGGTCCGCTGAAGATCTGCCGGCTTCGGACCGAAAACTGGGAAGGAGGAATACCTTGACCACCCGCTTCCGGGGCCAGAAAATCCAAGTCGTGAAGTGGTCCGCAGTTGCGGCCGGAATTCTGTCGGGTGTGCTGGTCGGCAGCACAGTGCTGTCGGCACAACTCGGCGACATCGCGCGCAAAGAAGCGGAGCGCCGCAAGACGGTCCAATCCACCGGGAAGACCTACACGAACGACAACATCAAGCCGGATCCATCGCCTTCCGCGGCGCCGGCACCATCTGGCTCGTCGTCCTCTGATGCGACGGCGGGTTCGTCGCCATCGACTGCTGGAGATAAGTCGGCGGCGGAGAAGTCGGCCGGGGACAAGCCAGCTGCGGACAAATCAGGGACTGACAAATCGGCTGACGACAAGGCTGCCGCCGACAAGGCCGACAAGCCCGCGCCGGTCAGCACGGACCCGGCGGAGCGTAAAAAGGAAGAGGCGCAATGGCGCGAGCGCATCGCGAATGAACGCGACCGGCTCGATCGGGCGAGGAGCTTCGCCGAAGCGCTGCAGAGCCGCATCAACGCACTCAACACCGACTTCGTCAACCGCGACGATCCTCAGCAGCGTGCGAAGATTGCCGCCGATCGCGACAAGGCGCTGTCGGACCTCGATAGAACCAAGAAGGAAATCGACGAGCACACAAAAGCCATCACCAAGATCCAGGAGGACGCTCGTCGCGCTGGTGCGCCTGCCGGCTGGGTCAGATAAAGAGCATTGTTGACTGGGCGACCTTTGATTGGTGATTGG
>Ga0209382_10012094_pt1 | contig 10675 bp, 11 predicted proteins | sample SoiMetdeltSBSDD5_FD_187599 | JGI IMG/M metagenome (GOLD analysis project Ga0209382, IMG submission 187599) | Bulk soil microbial communities from a Populus tree surrounding site in Tennessee, USA - Soil MetaG P. deltoides SBSDD5 (SPAdes) (version 2) | ecosystem: Environmental > Terrestrial >...
CGCCGAGCAGAAGAAAAGCGGTGATCAAGGGCGCAGTGAAGAGCGCGGAAGGCTCGAGGCTGAGCGCGCACTCCTGCCCGCCCGCCGCCAGGCAGCGGCGATGATCCTCAAGCTTGGACCGAATGATCGAATCAAGTCCTGCACCGAGAATCGAATAGGCGACGGTGGCGGGCGCTATGCCGATGAGGGTGGCGAAAAAGAAGGTGCGGGTCCTGACGTTGAACAGCGCAGGGGCGATATTGACGACGAAAAAGGGAAACAGGGGCACGAGGCGCAAGAAGAGAAGATAGCTGAAGGCATCGGCGGCGAAACCGCGGGCCAGCCTGTTGATGCGCTGCCCCGCCCGCTTGACGAGAATATCGCCAATGGAGGAGCGGGCAACGAGAAAAATCAAGGTTGCCCCGAGCGTGGCCGCGACAATGGTGAGGGCGGCGGCGAGATGCCAGCCGAAGAGAAATCCGCCCAGGATGGTGAGCAACGCGGCGCCCGGCAGAAGAACCACCGTCGCCACAAAATAGACCAGGCCATAGGCGGCAAGGGAAATGAGAAAATGGGCGGCGACAAAGCTGCGCAGGACCTCTCGGTTCTCTGCAATGGCCGAGAAAGACAGGTAACGGTTAAGGCCCAACACCCAAGCGCCAAGAACCGCCGCCAATACGACGAGCAAGGGAAGGAAGCGGTTGAAGGTGCTGCCTCGTCCGGGAGCTGTCAGAATCTCGTCGGTTTTCACCTGGCGAAAATGCACCAAAGCTCAAGCCAGTCAAACAGGGTGTCACCGGCTTGTGATGAGATTTCAGGGCCTGTGACATGAACGCCATGGCGGCAGACGCCGGGTTGCGTTGACTTACCAATGCCCTTTCCCTATAAGCGCGCCAATTCCTTGAGCAGAACAGGATTCTTCCGGGGGTGTCACCCGGCATCGGTGTCGACGAGCGGCGCCGGCCTTCAGGGGAAGGTCCGATCGGAGAAAGAACGTGAAACGCACCTATCAGCCGAGCAAGCTCATCCGCAAGCGCCGTCACGGATTTCGCGCTCGCATGGCAACGAAGGGGGGCCAAAAGGTGATCAGGCGACGGCGGGCGGTGAGCCGCAAGCGTCTCTCGGCCTGAGGCTTTGGGCTCCGGGCTCGCTCGACGAGGGCTCGTTTGCGCCAGACTGGACAAACTCCATGCAGCGCCTCCTCCGACGGCAGGATTTCTTGGCCGTTGCCCGCGGCTTATCGCGGGCTGCGCCGGGCGCCGTCGTTCAGATGCAGCGGCGCAGCGACGAGGGGCCGCCGCGCATCGGCTTCACGGTCACGCGCAAACTCGGCGGAGCGGTTCAACGCAATCGCATCCGCCGACGGCTGAAGGAGGCCGTGCGCCTTGCCGCCGCAGAGCACCTCAAGGCCGGGTATGACTATGTTCTTATCGGCCGCGCCGCAACTGCAGATCGGCCATTTGCAAAACTCGTCAGCGACATTATCTCGACCATTGATTACCTTCATCGAAACCCGGCACGGGAGAGCGCCCCGGCCAAGCGGCGGGCCAAGCAGGACAGCTTATGACGGACAATAAAAACTTCATCCTCGCCATCATCCTGTCGTCCCTGATCATCTTCGCATGGCAATATTTCTATGCCGCTCCGCAGATCGACAAGCAGAAAAGGGTTCAGGAGCAAACTCAGCAGACCGAGCAGGGCCAGCCAGCACCGGCGCAGACACAGGGTGCGTCTCCCGGCGTGGTCCCGCAAGCGCCGGGATCCACGCAGGGCGCGCAGGCGCAGCCGCGCGAGCTGGTGGTGCAGTCTTCGCCACGGGTGACCATCGACACGCCATCGCTGTCAGGCTCCATCAATCTCAAGGGGGCGCAGTTCGACGATCTGAATTTGAAGCGCTATCATCAGACGGTCGATCCCCACAGCCCTACGATCACGCTCCTGTCGCCGCCCGGGACGGAGAAGCCCTATTACGCCGAGAACGGCTGGGTGGCGGCTCCCGGCAGCCCGGTGAAGGTTCCAGGTCCTCAGACCGTGTGGACGGTTGAGGGAAACGCGACGCTCGCCCCTTCCAGTCCCGTTCACCTCACCTATGACAATGGCGAGGGCGCGATCTTCCACAAGCGGATCGCGGTCGACGACAATTACATGTTCACGATCACGCAGGAGGTGGAGAACAAAGGCGGGCAGGCGCTGAGCCTCTTTCCCTATTCGCGTGTGGTTCGCGTGGGCGAGCCGCAGCACGCCAATTTCTACATCCTCCACGAAGGGCTGCTCGGGGTTCTCAACGGCAAGCTCAGCGAGGTGAAGTACAAGCATCTGAAGGAGGAAACAAAAAAGATTACCGAACCCTCGGTCGGCGGCTGGCTCGGCATCACGGACAAATATTGGGCAGTCGCCCTCATTCCAGCCCAATCCATAGCCATCGAGGGCTCGTTTCGCAATCAACAGGAAGGCACGCGGGACAATTTCCAGGCCGACTATATTGCCAAGGATGGTGTGCTCATTCCCGCCGGCGGCCGGGCGTCCTTCGAAGACAAGATTTTTGCCGGCGCCAAGGTGGTGAAGGTCATCGACAGCTATTGGCACAACCTCGGCATCAGCCGCTTCGACCTGATGATCGACTGGGGCTGGTTCCGCTTTCTGACGAAGCCGCTGTTCTCGATCCTCGAGTTCTTCTACCACCTCGTCGGCAATTTCGGCGTGGCCATTCTCATCGTCACGGTGCTGATCAAGACCCTGTTCTTCCCACTTGCCAACAAATCCTACGAGTCGATGAGCAAAATGAAGAAGCTGCAGCCGGAAATGGAACGGCTGAAGCAACTCTATCCGGAAGACCGGATGAAGCAGCAGCAGGAGCTCATGGCCCTGTACAAGAAGGAAAAAGTGTCGCCGTTATCGGGTTGCCTTCCGATCCTTCTGCAGGTTCCGGTGTTCTTTGCGCTCTACAAGGTGCTGTTCGTCACGATCGAGATGCGCCATGCGCCATTCTTCGGCTGGATCAGGGACTTGTCGTCGCCCGATCCCACGAGCCTATTCAATCTTTTTGGACTCATTCCATGGGCCCCCCCGGCGATGCTCCACATCGGACTTTGGCCGATCATCATGGGCATCACCATGTGGATGCAGATGCGTCTCAATCCGACGCCACCCGACCCCATCCAGGCCAAGATGTTCAACTGGATGCCGCTGATCTTCACCTTCATGCTGGCAAGTTTCCCGGCGGGGCTCGTGATCTACTGGGCATGGAACAACAGCCTGTCGATCCTGCAGCAAGCGGTGATCATGAAGCGCAACGGCGTGGCAGTGGATTTCCTCGGCAATGTGAGATCGAGCCTGCCATTTCTCAATCGCCCCTCCTCCACTCATGGCGAACAACCGGGCGAGTGAGGAGTCCCGCGCAGAGGCGGGGCGCAAGCTTTTCGCAGGCCCCGTCGAATTTCTCATGGGGGTGGCAGAGCTTAAGCAGCTGCCGGAAGGTTTCCCGGCGGAGGTGGCTTTCGCAGGGCGCTCCAATGTCGGCAAGTCGTCGCTGATCAATGCGCTCACCGGCCGCCATGACCTGGCGCGAGCCTCCAATACGCCGGGGCGAACGCGGGAGCTCAATTATTTCATTGCCGGCGAGGGACGCCTCGCGATCGTCGATCTGCCGGGCTATGGCTATGCGAAGGCCGAAAAAACGGCGGTGAAGATCTGGCAGCGGCTGATCCGCAGCTATCTCAAGGGGCGGCCCGGTCTCAAACGCGTGTTCCTTCTCATCGACGCGCGGCACGGGCCCAAGGGCAAGGACGAGGAAACCATGTCTCTCCTCGATGAGGCGGCGGTGAGTTATCAGCTGGTGTTAACCAAGTCCGACAAATGTTCGGCAGAGGAGCTCGAAGGGGCGAGGGCTGCGGCAAGCCAGACTGTCAGGAAGCGACCGGCCGCCTATCCCCAGATCATCGTGTCCTCCAGCAAGAGCGGGCACGGCATCGCCGAGCTCCGGGCGGAAATCGCCGGCCTGCTCTAGACCGGAAGAGGATCGCATCTTTTTTTCCGCCGCACTTGCGCTATAAGCGAGCGCAGCGTTTCTCCACGGGAGACATCACAGCAAGATGGACCAGGTTTCAGATCACATCTCCATCGCCGACACGGCCAGGATTTTGTCGGAGGCGCTGCCCTTCATGCAGCGCTATGACGAGGAGGTGGTGGTGGTGAAGTACGGCGGCCACGCCATGGTCGAGCCGAGCCTGGCTCGGCGGTTCGCCAGCGACGTCGTGCTGCTCAAGCAATGCGGGATCAATCCCATCGTCGTGCATGGCGGAGGCCCCCAAATCAACCGCATGCTCGACAAGCTGCAGGTGAAATCCGATTTCGTCGACGGCTTGCGTGTCACCGACAAAGCGACCATGGAAGTCGTGGAGATGGTGCTCGCCGGCTCGATCAACAAGAGCATCGTCAACGGCATTCAGCAGGCGGGAGGCAAGGCCGTCGGCATCTCCGGCAAGGACGGCAAGCTTCTGATTGCCGAGCGCATGAGCCGGACGAAGACCGATCCGCAGACGGGCGAGACGAAAACGCTCGATTTCGGCTTCGTCGGCGAGCCGCACTCGGTCAATCCCGGGCTCCTCAACACGATCATCCAGAGCGACGCCATTCCGGTGGTGGCTCCGATCGGGCTCGGGCAAGACGGGGAGACCTATAACGTCAACGCCGACACGGCGGCAGGCGCCATCGCAGTCGCCATGAAGGCCAGGCGGCTTTTGCTCCTCACCGACGTCGCCGGCGTGCTCGACAAGAACAAGCAGCTGATCGAGGAGTTGACGCTCACCGAGGTGCCGAGGCTCATCGCCGACGGGACGATCACCGGGGGCATGATACCCAAGGTCGAAAGCTGCGTCAGCGTGGTCGAGGGCGGGGTCGAAGGCGTGGTCATCGTCGACGGACGAGTGCCACATTGCGTGCTGCTCGAGCTGTTCACGCCGCATGGGCTCGGCACACGCATCTCGAGGACGGGCGAATGAAGCGGGGGTTCGACAGGATCGACACTTGGGTGTTCGATCTCGACAACACGCTCTACCCTGCTTCATGCCGGCTGTTCGACCAGATCGACAAGCGCATGGCCGAGTTCATCGCGCAGATGCTCAAGGTGGACAAGGTCGAAGCCAAACGGCTGCAGAAGACCTTCTTCTACGAGCACGGCACGACACTGCGCGGGCTGATGACCGTTTATGGCATCGAGCCCAATGCCTTCCTCGATTATGTGCATGACATCGATCATTCGCCAGTAGCCGCCTGTCCCGGCCTTGCCGCAGCATTCGAGCGACTGCCCGGACGGAAGCTCGTCTTCACCAATGGCACGACCTATCATGCCGAGAAGGTGCTCGACCGGCTCGGCATCAAGGCGCTGGTCGAGGATGTGTTCGACATCGTGCATTGCGGCTTCATCCCGAAGCCGCAGCGGGAGCCATATCTCAAATTCGTGCAGAGGACCGGGATCGCGCCCCAACGAGCAGCCATGTTCGAGGACATCGCCCGCAATCTGGAGCCGCCCTACGAGCTCGGCATGACGACGGTGCTCGTGCAGTCGAGCGACAATGTCGATGGGGCAATCATGAACGCCGGCATCGGTGATCCTCTCAAGAGCTCGTTCATCGACCATGTGACGCAGGACCTGCCCGGATTTCTCGACGAGATCGGCCGACGTTTGGCGCAGCCAGGCAGCGGAGCTTCCGCCGCATGAAGATTTCGCAGTTACAGACAATCATCGAGGAAGCCTTCGAGGCGCGCCAGTCGATCTCGCCCAAGACCCGGGGTCGCGCGCGGCAGGCGGTCGAGCAAGCACTCGATCTTCTCGACGAGGGCAAGCTCCGGGTCGCAGAGAAGGTCGATGGGGAATGGAAGGTGCATCAATGGCTGAAAAAGGCCGTGCTCCTGTCCTTCCGGCTCAACGATATGAGCGTGATCGGCGGCGGACCCGGCAAGGCCAAATGGTGGGACAAGGTCCCTTCCAAATTCGAGGGCTGGACGGCGGCCCGATTCCGCAAGGCCGGCTTCAGGGCGGTTCCCAACTGCATCGTGCGGCACTCGGCCCATATCGCGCCGGGCGTCATACTCATGCCCTCCTTCGTCAATCTCGGCGCCTTTGTCGACTCCGGCACCATGGTCGACACATGGGCGACGGTCGGTTCCTGCGCACAGATCGGCAAGAACGTGCATCTGTCGGGCGGAGCGGGAATCGGCGGCGTGCTCGAGCCTTTGCAGGCGGGGCCGACGATCATCGAGGACAATTGCTTCATCGGCGCCCGCTCGGAGGTGGTCGAAGGCGTGGTGGTGGGCGAAGGCTCGGTCATCTCCATGGGCGTTTTCATCGGTGCCTCGACCAAGATCGTGGACCGGACAAGCGGGGAAGTGTTCATGGGCCGGGTGCCACCTTATTCCGTCGTGGTGTCGGGAAGCCTGCCCGGCAAAGCTCTCGGAAACGAGATCGTGCCCAGCCTCTACTGCGCCGTCATCGTCAAGCGGGTGGACGAGAAGACGCGGGCCAAGACCTCGATCAACGAATTGCTGCGCGACTGACGGCGCGGATTGTGGAGCAGAAGGAGGGGAAATGAACTGGCAGTGGCTGTTTACGAGCTTCGAGGGACGCATCAACCGGGCGAAGTTCTGGATCGGATCGCTCGTGCTCTGGGTGCTGTGGATCGTCGTCAATTTGGTGCTCTCGACGATTTTTGGCATTCAGTATGGCGAAGGCCGGATCTTCCCGGCCATGGGGCCTGTGGCGTGGCTCGTCTGGGTGCTCATCGCCCTCGCGCTGACCTATGCAACCCTGGCTGTGTGGGCGAAGCGCTGGCATGACCGCGACAAGTCGGGCTGGTGGTCGCTCATCGCCTTCGTTCCGATCGTCGGCGCCATCTGGATTCTCGTCGAGCTCGGCTGCCTGCCAGGCACCGAAGGCCCCAATCGCTTCGGGCCCGATCCTCTCGCGATCTGATGGCGAGCGACCCCGTTCCGCTGCTCAAGTCGCTCATTCGTTGCCGGTCGGTCACGCCTGAGGAGGGTGGCGCGCTCGGCTACGTCGAGGACGCGCTAAGGGCGCGAGGTTTCAAGACGCATCGGCTGCGCTTCGAGGAGCCAGGCACCGCCGAGGTCGACAATCTCTTCGCGCGTTACGGACACGATGGCCGGCATTTCTGCTTCGCCGGCCATACCGACGTCGTGCCCGCCGGAGATGAGGCAAGCTGGCGCCATTCGCCCTTTGAAGGCGAGCTCGCTCAGGGCAAAATTTTCGGGCGCGGGGCGAGTGACATGAAAGGGTCGGTTGCTGCCTTCATGGCGGCGGCCATCGATTTCATCAGCGGACGCGGTCCGGGCTTTAAGGGATCGATCTCGCTCCTCATCACGGGGGACGAGGAGGGTCCGGCGATCAATGGCACGGTGAAGGTGCTGGCGTGGCTTAAGGAGAGGAAAGCGCTCCCCGATCACTGTCTCGTCGGGGAGCCCAGTTGTGTGAACAAGCTCGGCGACACGATGAAGATCGGGCGTCGCGGCAGCGTCAATGTGGCACTCACCGTCACGGGAAGGCAGGGCCATTCGGCCTATCCCAGGCTCGCCGACAATCCGATCCCCAAGCTCGTGCGGCTGCTCGACCGGCTTTACGAACATCGGCTGGACGATGGCACCAATCATTTCGAGCCCTCGCATCTTACCATCACTTCGGTCGACGTCGGCAATCCGGCAAGCAATGTCATTCCGGCGAAGGCGGAGGCGAGGCTCAACATCAGATTCAATCCGCTGCACCAAGCTGCAAGTCTCAAGGCCTGGATCGAAGGCGAGATCCGGCGCGTCGAGCAGGAGATGGGCGGGCGCATCGATGCGCGCTTCAGCGAGACGGCGGACGCATTTCTGACGGAGCCCGGTGATTTCGTCACGCTCGTGCGCAAGGCCGTGGAGCGCGTGACAGGAACCCTGCCCAAGCTCTCGGCGTCGGGGGGAACGTCGGATGCACGCTTCATCAAGGACCACTGCCCCGTCGTCGAGTTCGGCCCGACGGGCGCGACCATCCACCAGGTGGATGAATCGATCGCAATCGACGAGCTCGTGCAGCTGAAGCAGTGCTATCAGGCCGTGCTCGAGGACTATTTCGCACCGGCATAGTCGACACGCAGGAGATAAAGCCCGTGCGGGGGCGCCACCGGGCCGCAGGCGGAGCGGTCGCGCGCCTCGAGGGCCTGTTTCATTTCCACGGGCTGCCATTTGCCCTCGCCCACGAGCTTGAGTGAACCCACCATCGAGCGCACCTGATTGTGAAGGAAGGAGCGGGCGGAGGCGCTGACCTCGACGAGCTCGCCGCGGCGGGAGACGTTCAAGACATCGAGAGTCTTGACGGGTGAAGCCGCCTGACATTCGACGGAACGGAAGGTGGTGAAATCATGCCGGCCGAGGAGATGGCCGGCGGCCGTCTGCATCAGGCTTTCGTCGAGCGGCTGGGCCACATGCCAGGCGCGGTTCAGCTCGAGCGCCAGGGGCGCGCGGCGATTGACGATCCGATAGAGATAGTGCCGCGCCGTGGCGCTGTAGCGGGCATGGAAGTCGTTAAGGGCGCGATCGACGACAAGAATGGCGACGGGATGAGGCCGCACCAGAGCATTGAGCCCTTCGCGCAGCTTCAGCGGATCCCATTCGGTGTCGAGATCGAAATGGGCAACCTGCGCCAGAGCGTGAACGCCGGCATCGGTGCGGCCGGCGCCGTGAACTAGAACGGTCCTGCCGGTGAGCTTTTGAAGTGCCGAAGCGATGGCGCCGGCTACGGTTTGGCCATTGGCCTGCACCTGCCAGCCGACGAAGGGCGTTCCGTCATACTCGACGAGAATGCGATAGCGCGGCATCACTCGAGCCTTAAGCCCGGCGCCACGGGGAGCCCGCGCAGGAATTCGCTACGGAGCAGCGGCGATCTGCCTTCGCGATGAAGCATGAGCGGCCTGACCGCGCCCTCCCCGCAGGCGATGGTCAGTTGCTCATCAAGGATTTCTCCGGGGTTGCCGCTGCCTGAGGCGGGCTCGACCTTGAGGAGCTTCAGACGGTGAAGGTTGGCTCCCGCCCGCAGCACACACCAGGCGCCGGGAAAGGGCGAGAGGCCGTGGATGTGGGAGAGGACGCGGCGGGCTGTTTGAGTGAAATCGATATGCGCCTCCGATTTGTCGATCTTCGAGGCATAGGTCACGCCCTCTTCGGGCTGGGGCGTCTCGGGAAGGGTGCCGCGTTCGAGATCGTCGAGGGCCTCACTCATGTGGCGCGCGCCCAGGGTGGCGAGACGATCGTGAAGCTCCCCCGCGGTCTCGATTTCACCGATGGCGAGGGCGCTTGCGCGGCAGATCGGGCCCGCGTCCAGGCCTTCCGTCATGCGCATGATGGTGATGCCGGTCTCGCGGTCGCCCGCCATGATGGCGCGGTTGATGGGGGCTGCACCGCGCCAGCGGGGCAGGAGCGAGGCGTGGACATTGTAGCAGCCGAGACGGGGCGCATCGAGGATCGGCTTCGGCAGGATGAGGCCGAAGGCGACGATCACGGCTGCATCGAGGTTGAGCCTGCGGAAGGCTTGGAGTGCATCGGTGCTGCGGAGGCTCGCCGGCGTTTCGACGGGCAAGCCCTGCCTTTGGGCGAATTCGTGCACGGGCGAAGGGCGCTCGGCCAGGCCGCGGCCGGCCCGGCGCGGGGCCTTCGTGTAGACGGCAGCAATCTCATGGCCCTTTTCGAGAATCGCCTTGAGCGTCGGGAGAGCGAAAGCGGGCGTGCCCATGAAGGCGAGCCGCAAGCTCACGCCTCAGCCTTTTCGCGCTTGGCGGCCTTGGCGAATTTCTTGACGACACGGTCGCGCTTGAGGCGCCCGATCCGATCTATGAAGAGCACGCCGTTCAGATGATCGATCTCGTGCTGGATGCAGGTGGCAAGAAGGCCGTCGCAATGCATCTCCTGCTCCAAGCCGTCGCGGTCGAGATAGCGGATGCGCACCTCGGCCGGGCGCTTTACCTTGTCGAAAACCTCAGGGATCGACAGGCAGCCCTCCTCATGCTCGTTCAACTCCTCCGAGGTCCAGACGATCTCGGGATTGATGAAATAGAGGGGCTTCTTGGGCGCTTCGTCACGGGCGGTGTCGACGACGACCAGGCGCTTCAGCACGCCGATCTGGACGGCAGCGAGACCGATGCCCGGGGCGGCGTACATGGTCTCGAGCATGTCGTCCATAAGCTTCAGGATCTCGGGCGTGACCTTGTCGAGGGACTTCGACACTTTCTTGAGCAGCGGATCGGGAAGCTTGAGGATTTCGCGAATGGCCATAGGTTTGAGATAGGTGAGCGCTTTCCTAGGGTCAATGGGAGACATTCGGGCAGCATCGGCTTCCGGGAGAGAAGGAGTGCGGAGCGCGATCAGCGCTGCAAACTCTAAATTATAACGGCAACGCTTCCGCGCTCCGCCCGGCGTTTCTGTTCGACCTGGTCCACGACATTCCCTACGCTCCCCGATAGATTGGGGACTTTCGGCAATCACCCGATGGTCGGCAAGCTCAAAGGCTACGTCGGGTGGCCCAGATCGACCTCCTGAACCCGCAGCGGTCAACTTCCGCAAGTTCAGGCGCCGGCCTCATTCCCACGCTTATCGGCGACCCTCCGGAGAAACGCCTCCTTCACGGGACGAGGCAGCGGCGTTTATGCTGAAGAGT
>Ga0209382_10012096_pt1 | contig 10675 bp, 10 predicted proteins | sample SoiMetdeltSBSDD5_FD_187599 | JGI IMG/M metagenome (GOLD analysis project Ga0209382, IMG submission 187599) | Bulk soil microbial communities from a Populus tree surrounding site in Tennessee, USA - Soil MetaG P. deltoides SBSDD5 (SPAdes) (version 2) | ecosystem: Environmental > Terrestrial >...
GAGGATGATGAGGACAATGAGGATGAGGACGACTATGACAACCTGGACGGCGACGACGGCGACAACGGGACTGTCAGCACCGTCAGTCCTGGCCTGACGACCACGCCCCAGAGTACCAACAACCCTGGCCCGACCTTCGACACGTCAGTCGCCCAGGTCAGCGGCATCACCACCGGCGCCGAGAGCGCCGTCGCCCTCCCCGGTGACCGGATCGTCGTGCGAACGTTCCCAGGGACGCCCGCCGGCATCTCCCTGACGATTCGGGTGCTGAACAAGGCCAGTTTCCCGACCGCGCCAGGGGCTCCGGTGATCGCCCTCATCTTCCAGATCGAGGCGCGCGATGCCTCCGGGGCGCTGCTCAATGCGCTGCCCGCCGAGATGAACCTCACCGCGCGCTACATGAACTCAGAAGTGACCGGCCTGGACAAGAACCGGGCTACCCTATGGTGGTACAACCCCGCGGCCGCTCAGTGGGTGGCGGCCCCGAAGCTGGTCGTCGATCCGTTCTTCAACTTCGTCAGCTCATCCACGCAGGGCCTCGGCACCTACTGCGTCTGCCTGCCCTGATCGCCTCTCGTGTCGGCTGAGCTTGAGCATTTCCACCGACGCATCGCCTGATTCGGGGCCGGAACGCAAGAGCGCCCCGACCATCTGGTCGGAGCGCTTTCGTGTAGGCGGGAGCACGCTGGCGTCAGACCAGCAGCTCAGCTCCGGTCAGGGGAGCGTTCCGTTCGTGCGGGCGTCCTTGATCGCCGTGTAGGCCGGCCGTGGATCGCCGTTCGTCTCAGTGATGCTCCACCACCACTGCTCGTTGGTCTCCTTTTGCCAGGTCGGGTCCGGCATGTTCCAGACGAACATCGGACCGACCCAGGGCGTCCAGTTCGTCTTGGCGTACTGGAACGCCCTGACGATGAACTCGGCCTGCTGCTCCTGCTTGACCGCGTAAAACGTTCGGTCGGTGTTCACCTCGTCGGTGGTCCAGCCGAACTCCACCACCCAGACCTGCTTGTTGACGTCGCCGTTGCGAACCATCACCTCGTGGACCTGCTCGAGCCGCCGGAAGTAGAACGAGTCGTGCGCGAAGGCCGCGTTCGAGAGGCGCTCAGCATCAGGCGACGAGCCGTATCCCGGCCCGTGGGCGCCGATCGCATCGGAGTACTGGTCCAGGTCGTTCTCGTACAGCCACCCCAGGTACGTGATGTCGTCGATGGCCGTGCCGTCGTTGGTGCCCGTCGGCGAGAGGCCGGCGCTGACGACGATCTTGGTCGGGTCCCGCTGCTTGATCTCCTGGTACGACTGCCGCAGCAGCGACATGTAGTCCACGGCCGAGCGGCGCGAGATGATCGGCTCGACGCCGGTGCCGCCCCACTCACGGGAGAGGTTCGGCTCGTTCCAGACCTGGATCGCGTGGATGGTGCCCTTCGGCGAGCCGTTCGCGTAGCGCCGCGACATCTCGCCGACGATGTCGGCGTAGTCGAACGGGTCGTCAGGCGGGCCGTTCTCGGCCGGGATCGCGCGGGCCCAGGCGGGCGGATGATCGACGCGCGCCAGCACCTTCAGGCCGGCGGCGCTCAGGATCAGCATCACGCGGTCCAGCTCGTCCCAGTCGATGCAGCCCTTGCAGCTCGCCTCGATGCTCCGCCACGGCACCGTCAGCTTGACCCACTGGAAACTGGCGCCCTTGATGAGATCGACGTCACGCTGGGTCGACTCCGGGTACCCCATCAGGTGCGGCACCACGCCGTACTCTGGACTGGCCGCGGGGGGGACCGAGGAAGGGGCTCCGGGATCCTGGCCGGGAGGTTCCGTCGGTGCGCCCGGGGAGGTGCCGCCCTGAGCCAGCCCGCTCGACGGCGGCAGCAGCGTGACGATGAGGACCATCATCACCAGAATGGCGGAAAGCCGTTTCAGCATCGTGATCTCCGTCCCTTGGTGGAGTGCTCCGGAAGCCAGGCGATCGTTGCAGGGACCGTGCCTGACTCACGGTCAAAATCCGGCATTCCGGGCACAAACTCCGAAAGATATGTCGCCCGAGTCCTGACGGCGCGGTCAGATGTTAGCGCAGGCCGAGGGTCGCTTCAACCTCGAGGGTATACTCGCGGCGCTCGCCGGGCTCCAGGATTGGCAGCGTGCCGCGCTCGCGGTTGTACGCTCGCCCGCGCATGTCCGCGTTTCCGGGCTCAATTCCCATAACGTACGCACGTTCCTTGAAGTTTCGCCATTGCCAGAGGTACGGAAGCTCATTCTTACGGTAACGGACGCTTAACGAAACTCCGTGACCGTTCTGAAATGCCGGGTTGACCATCCGGGCCGTGACCCAGCCGTCCGCGTCCGGTACCACGTCATGGACCACCACCTCTTCCTGGTAGCCGTAGACCGGTCCCTGGACCTGGCGTGCCCGCTCCGCGATGGCCTGACCCCGCTCGTCCAGGCCGTCTGTGCGGTTGACCTCGACGTCGAGGAAGCTGCCCTCGTCGAGCAGCGGGAATCCGACGTTGAAGTGGTAGAGGATCATGTGCGCCTCTGGCCGGCCGGCCAGGTTCTCCACCACGTCGTGGATCGTGAAGCGGTTCTCCCCGAGCTTCGCCACAATCTCGCGGGTCAGCTGGAGCTGCTCGCCGTGAAACGCGACTTGCTTCATCCGCCCCCTGGCAGAGAGGACATACTCGTCGCCCTGCCAATCGGCGTCCCAGGAGAGGCCGCGCGCTGAGAGGGCCGTCGCCCGGCCGTGCAGCCCGTACTCGATCCCCTCGTCGCTGGCCGGCTGGCCGTAGGTGTCCAATCCACCGGTCACGAACAGGCCGCCGGGGAACGTCTGGAGCCAGTCCGATCCGTGGCCAGAGAAGTAGGCCGGGTGGGCGTAGCCGACCCCGGTCATGAACGAGAGCGGCACGCCGTCGATCTCGGCCAGCCCGACGTCCATCGCGCGTTCGGCCAGGACGGTGAAGCTGAGGCCGGCGCCCGTCCGGAACTCGAGCGCCCGGACCCCGGCTTCGGGGCCGTCCTGGTAGGTGACCGGGCGGACGCCGCCGAGCTGACCGATGTCCGCGACGTAGCGCGTCAGCTCGGCGCGCGTCCAGGCTCTGCCGTAGAGCTGCACCATCATCCCCCTCCGTGACCCAGTATCACGATCTGGGGGAGATGCTAGCTCAGGTCCGGCGGTCGTGGAAGAAGGCGCGCAGGTCGGCGGCGACGGCCTCCGGCTCCTCCCAGGCGGCGAAGTGGCCGCCACGATCGACCTCGGTCCAGCGCTGGATGTTGGCGAAGATCGGCTCCGCCAGCGAGCGGGGCGGCCGCATGATCTCATGGGGGAGCCCCAGGTACGCCGTCGGGACAGAGACCGGCGGACCGACGGCCGCTGTCCAGTCGCCGTGGCGGGCGGTGTAGTACGGCCAGAACGAGGAGTTGATCGCGCCGGTCACCCAGTACAGCATCACGTTCGTCAGGATCTCGTCCTTGCTGAAGCGGCGCTCGATGTCGCCGTCACAGTCGCTCCAGGCCCGGAGCTTCTCGACGATCCAGGCCGCCATCCCGACCGGCGAGTCGGTCAGGCCGTAGGCGAGGGTCTGCGGCCGGGTGCCCTGGATCCACTGGTAGCCGGTGCTCTCACGAAGCCACTCGTCCAGCTCGGCGAAGTAGCGCGTCTCCTCGGGCGTTGGCCCACCCGGCCGCTCGACGGCCGACAGGCGGGAGAGGAAGTTCAGGTGCAGGCCGGTCAGCCGCTCCGGGTAGGCGGCCGCGATCCGTATCACGACCTGGGCGCCAATGTCGCCGCCCTGGACCGCGAACCGGTCGTAGCCAAGGACGCCCGTCATCAACTCGACGAAGGCGTTGGCCATCTGGACCCGATCGGGCCGGGGCTGGTTCGGCGCGAAGGAGAAGGCGTAGCCCGGCAGCGACGGCGCCACCACGGTGAACGCGTCCGCCGGGTCGCCCCCGAACCGGGCCGGGTCGGTCAGCAGCGGGATCAGCCTGTGGAACTCCCAGATCGAGCCGGGCCAGCCGTGGCAGAGCAGGAGCGGCAGCGGGTTCGGACCGACGCCGGGCTGGTGGACGAAATGGAGGTCGATCCCCGCCAGCGGCACCCTGAACTGCCGAAACTCGTTGAGCTGCGCCTCCTGTGCCCGCCAGTCAAAGTGCTCCCGCCAGTACCCAACCAGCTCCTTCAGGTACGCCAGGTCTGTGCCGTACTGCCAGCCGGAGCCCGGGATCTCGTCCGGCCAGCGGACCCGCGCCAATCGCTCGTGCAGGTCGGTCAGCGTCTCGTCCGGGACGCGCACAGTGAACGGTCTGGGCTCCATCAGGCCGCCTCCTTTCGGGAGCCTGGCTGCTCCAGGTGCCAGACTATGATGAGCAACCTCGCCCGGCTGCCGCTTCTTCCCGGGCGCTTACGCCAGTATCTCGCCAAACGCTATCAGTCCCTGACGCCGTATACTTAGGTATTGACCTGAGTAATGTGTGCATCCTATAGTTCTTCTACTACGCGCAGGAGCCAGCACAGGAGCCAGGGTGGGCAAGATGACGGAGCGGACAGACGAGCCTGTCGATCTCGTGTTCCGTGCCCTGTCCGATCAGACGCGCCGTCAGGTGCTCGCGCGGCTGAGCCGGGGCCCGGCCTCGGTGACTGAGCTCGCGGCGCCGTTCGACATGGCCCTCCCGTCGTTCGTGCAGCACCTTCGCGTCCTGGAAACCTGCGGGCTCGTGCGCTCCCGAAAGACCGGACGGGTCAGGACCTACAGGCTCGTCCCCGAGCGCATGCAGCTCGCGGAAGCGTGGCTGGCCCAGCAGCGCACGCTCTGGGAGCGCCGCCTGGATCAGCTCGACGATTACCTCATGGAGCTCAAGGAGAGATCCGTATGACGCAGCCCTCGTACCCTCAAGCAGATTCTCGGCTCGACCTCGTCCTCCAGCGGGAGATCGACGTGCCGCGCGAGCTGGTCTGGGCGGCCTGGACCCAGCCGGAGCACCTCGTCAAATGGTTCGCGCCCGCCCCGTGGACCATCACGGAGTGCGAGGTCGACCTGCGCCCGGGCGGCATGCTTCGCTTCGTAATGCGGTCGCCAGAGGGGCAGGACTATCCAAACGTTGGCTGCTATCTGGAGATCGTGCCGAACGAGCGTCTGGTCTGGACGGACGCGCTGTTGCCCGGCTATCGCCCGTCAGAGGAGCCGTTCTTCACGGCGTTTCTGACGCTCGAATCGCGCGGGAGTGGGACGCTGTACACCGCCGTCGCCATCCACCGAGACGAGGCCAGCCGCAAGAAGCACGAAGAGATGGGCTTCCACGAAGGCTGGGGCATGGTGCTCGACCAGCTCGTCGCCTACGTCAAGACCTGGTGACCCGCTCGCAGCATCTGGCATGTCTCTTGCCCTGATGTTCCTTCTCTGGTTGCACTGACCGGGGCAATCAGGAGGGGGGCGGATGCAGCCAGCGATGGGCGAGCAGCCGGACCTGTTCCGGCTGCTCGTCGAGAGTGTCAGAGAGTACGCCATCTTCCTGCTGGACGTTGAGGGGCACGTCCGGAGCTGGAACGCTGGCGCCCAGCGGATTAAGGGGTACAACGCCTCCGAGATCATCGGCAAGCACTTCTCGATCTTCTATCCGGCCAGCGAGCTCCGACGGGGTAAGCCAGAGTATGAGCTGCGCGTCGCGATCGAGGAGGGCCGCTACGAAGAGGAAGGCTGGCGAGTCCGGAGCGACGGGACACGCTTCTGGGCGAACGTCGTCATCACGGCCTTGCGCAACCGCGATGGTCAGCTCGTCGGCTTCGCCAAAGTCACGCGTGATCTGACCGAACGCAAGCAGGCAGAAGAGGAGCGCGCGAACCTCCTGATCATGGAGCGCGCGGCCCGCGCCGACGCCGAAGGCACCCTCGCGCGGCTGCGGTCGATCCAGCAGGTGACCGAGGCGGCGTTGGCCCATCTCAACCTGGACGACCTGCTCCGCGAGCTGCTGGAGCGGATCGGCGACATCCTGGCGGTGGACGTCGTCTCGGTCCTCCTGACCGACCCGGACGGCCGGAGCCTCGTGCCGGAGGCCGTGCGCGGACTCGCGGACGACGTGCCGTTAGCCGTCCGAATCCCGATCGGCCACGGCATCGTCGGACAGATCCCAGCGAGCCGTCAGGGCATCATCTTCAACGACCTGTCGATGGTCCGCGACTCGGACCCGCTCCTCAGTCGAGCCGGACTCAACTCATTGCTCGGCGCGCCGCTCGGAGTCGAGCGGCGCGTGTTCGGCGTGCTGCTGATCGGGACGCGGCGCCATCGCCGCTTCGTCGAGACAGACCTCGGATTTCTCCAGATCATGGCCGATCGCGTCGCCCTCGCCATCGACCGATCCCGGCTCTACGAGGCCGAGCAGGCCGCGCGGCGCGAGGCCGCCCAGGCTGGCTACGCCATCCGTCAGCGCGACGCGTTCCTGTCCGTGGCGGCGCACGAGCTGAAGACGCCAGTCACCAGCCTGTGCGGCCTGTCAGAGTGGCTGCTGCGGATGTCGGAGCGAGGGATACCGATCGACGCGGGGCGCCACGACCGCGCGCTGACCATGATGCACCGCCAGGCCCAGAACCTCTCCAGGCTGGTGACGCAGCTTCTGGAGATGACCCGTCTGGACGCCGATCGCCTGAGTCTCGATCGGCAGGACGAGAACCTGACCGAGCTCGTGCGTCGGAGCGTCGACCAGGCCCAGACCCAGACGACGGAGCACCAGCTCATCCTGTCCGCCGCGCCGAACGTCCACGCCGCGGTCGACGCGTTCCGCTTCGAACAGGTCATCACCAACCTGCTGGACAACGCCATCAAATACAGCCCCGAGGGCGGTCCGATCGAGATCGAGTTACGCCAGCCGAGGCCGGAGCGGGTCCGGATCACGGTCCGTGACTACGGGATCGGCATTCCAGCGGGCCAGGAGGCGCGCATCTTCGAGCGCTTCTTTCAGGCGCACCGTGATAGCCACCGGTCGGGGTTGGGGCTCGGGCTCTATCTGAGCCGCCGGATCGTCGGCGAGCACGGCGGACGGCTGACTGCCGAGTCCGCGCGCGGTGGGGGGAGCCGCTTCATCGTCGACGTTCCGGTCGCAAGCGCGGTGACCGCTGAGGGGATGGTACACGCATGACTGGTACCCCGCGACTCCTGGTGATCGACGACGATCCGACCATTCGCGAGATGCTCGAGATGGTGCTTGACAGCGAGGGGTATGAGGTCGTCACGGCCCCACACGGGATGGCCGCGTTCGCCGTGCTCGACCAGGTCCGGCCGCACGTCATCATCCTGGACATGAAGATGCCGATCATGGACGGCTGGGGGTTCCTGGAGCGGTATCGCCGCCGTCCAGGCGCCAGGGTGCCCGTCGTCGTCCTGACGGCGGCCCAGGACGACGCCCGCCGAGCCAGCGAGGTCGGCGCGGACGCCTACGTCGCCAAGCCGTTCGCCATCGACGACCTGATCCGCGTCCTCGACCGGTGCATGACGGTCTCTTCCTCACTGGCGTGAGATGGCGACGCGGCCTCCCCGGAGGACGTACTTCTGGATCTTGCCCGTCGCGGTCTTCGGCAGCTCCTCGACGAAGTGGAACGCTCTCGGGGCCTTGAAGTGGGCCATGTTGTCGCGGGCGAACTGGCGCAGCTCGTCCTCGGAGGCCGCGGCGTTCGGCTTGAGCACCACGAACGCGTGCGGCGCCTCGCCCCAGCGCTTGTCCGGCAGCCCGACCACGGCGACCTCCTGGACGGCCGGGTGGCGGATCAGGACGCCCTCAACCTCCACCGAGGAGACGTTCTCGCCGCCGCTGATGATGACGTCCTTGAGCCGGTCTCTGATCTCGGCGTAGCCGTTCGGGTGGACCACCGCCGCGTCGCCGGTGAAGAACCAGCCGTCGCGGATGGCGGCAGCCGTGGCGTCCGGGTCGTTGTAGTACCCCTGCATCACCACGTTGCCACGCACCGTGATCTCGCCGAGCGTCTGGCCGTCGTGCGGGACTTCGTTGCCCTCCTCGTCCACGACTCTCAACTCACCGGAGGTGATCAGCTCGACGCCCTGGCAGGCCTTGGTCGTCGCCAGGTCGGCCGGCGAGAGGGCGGCGTGCTCCGGGCGCGGCTCGCAGACGGTGATGAACGGCGCCGTCTCGGTCAGACCGTAGACCTGCGTGACCTCCCAGCCCAGGTCGCCCTCCACGGTGGCGATCGTCGCGGCGGCCGGCGGCGCTCCGGCCGTCAGCACCCGCAGGCCACGCCGGGCGCCCTGGCGTAGCTCGGCCGGCGCGTTGGCGATGCCGATCAGCACCGTTGGCGCCGCGCAGAACATCGTGATCCCCTCCGCGGCGATGGTCGGGAAGATCTGGTCGGGGGCGACCCGCCGCAGGCAGACGTGGGTGCCGCCGACCGCCGTGACGATCCAGACGAAGGTCCAGCCGTTGGCGTGGAACATCGGCAGGGTCCAGAGGTAGCGGTCGCCGGGCGTCATGTGGATGTGGATCAGGGTGCCCACGACGTTCATGTAGGCGTTGCGGTGGGTGATCATCACGCCCTTGGGCCGTGAGGTCGTGCCGCTGGTGTAGTTGATACTGAGCAGGTCCGATTCGGCGATCTCAGGGCGCTCGAACCCGCTGGCGGCGGACTCCAGCTCAGCCTCGTAGTCGAGCCAGCCGTCCCGCTGCCCTTCGAGCGCGACGAACCGCTCGACGCTTGGGATCTTGTCGCGGATCGAGTCGACCATCTCGAGGTAGTCGGCGTGGGCGCAGACGACCTTCGCGCCGCTGTGGCCGATGATGTAGGCGAAGTCGTCGGCGGTCAGGCGGAAGTTGATCGGCACGATGACGGCGCCGATCTGAGGCACGGCGTAATACCCTTCGAGGTGGGAGTGGGTGTTCGGCGCGATGTACGCCACCCGATCGCCCTGCCGCACCCCCATCCCCTGCAAGGCTGAGGACCAGCGGTCGCAGCGCTCGAAGAACTGCGCGTAGGTCAGCCGGAGATCCCCATCCACGACGGCCTCGCGGTCCGGATAGAGCGCGCGGGTCCGGCGGACGAATTCGAGCGGCGTCAGCGGCGTCTCCATCTCAATCCCCTTCCACGACGAAGTGGCCCTCCATCGACGCAGGGTAGCACACGCCATTGACGATGCCGGTGGTGTAAGGGCAGGTTTCCAACATCTAAGGGGTCGTCAAAGAACAAGTTCCCGACTTGAGCTATCGATGGCTGAGTCTGGAACGGCGGAAAGTCGTGGTCGGAGGGTGTAATTCCAGGTTGGGCAGACATCGTGACGGGTGAGGTTGAGGGCGGCCATGTCGGCATCGGAGACGCGTTCGCCCGTCTGGTAAGCGCCGTCGTGGAGAGCGGCGCGGACGGTCAGGCCGGTCTCCGTCGCGGTGCCTTGGAGGTAGCCGAGCATAGTCTCCCAGGTGGCGAGGGGGTGGCCGGCCCAGTTCTGGCTGATTGGGCCGAACAGGCGATGCTCGATCGGGTTCCACTTGGAGCAGCCGGTCGGATAGTGGCAGACGGTGACGGCCAGGCCGTAGCGGTCGCAGAGTTGCTCCTGAAGCTGCTGCTTCCAGACCCGCGAGCGGGCGCTGTTGCTGCCACCGCTGTCGGCCAGGATCAGCAGCTCGCTCGCCTCGGGATACGCGGCCTGACCCTCATCCGTCCACCAGCGGGCGAGCAGATCGACCGCGAACCGGGGCGTGTCAGCCGCCTGGCCGACGTAGACCGTCCCGCGGTTGCGGGTCAGGTCATAGATGCCGTAGGGGACCGCCCGACCGAGCGCGTCCGGCCGGAAGTCGTGCACGTTGACGGCCTCGGCCGCCTGGCTCCAGACCCGCCCGGCGTTCTTGAACTGCCCGATCAGCTCCTTCTTCTTGGTGTCGACGCTGATCTGGGGCAGCCCGGCCGCGCTGAACGTCTGTCGCTGCTGCGGGATGTACCCGAATTGCTGGTCGCGGTCGGGGTGCGCCGCGCTCGACTCGAGTTGCTTGGTGTTGGCATGCAGCCGATAGCCCTGGTCATCCAGCAACCGCCGGACCGTCGGCGGGCTCGCCGGGTGCCCGGCCTCGCCCAGCTCGCGGCTCAGTTGCCGCAGGCTGACCCGCACCCACTTCTGCTCGCTCATCGGGTCCCCGGCCGTGACCGGCTCGACCAACTCGGTCAACGCCGTCACAATGGCCGGATCTTTTTTTCGACCGGCGGTCGCCCGCCTCCGGGCCGCCGCTGCCGCCGCTTGATCGGCGCGTCTGCCAGCGACCCGGCCACTTCCTCCTGGCCACGACGGATCGTCTTCTCATCCAGCCCCGTGATCTGCGCCACCAGACGCGCACCACCATGCCCCAGGCGATTCGCCTCGACAGCGGCGTACCAGCGCCGCTCAGCCTCACCGAGTCGGCTCAGCAGCAGGTTCATCTGCTCGTGCAGGCGCCGGTCCGAGTGCTCCTCCCCAGCCTGGCACGGCAGGCATTGGCAGACCTGGACTTCAATCGAGTTCATCGGCAGCACCCATTCGACTGACCGTCGATTACGTCATGCTAGCCGGCGCTCCGCTGACCGTCCAGGTCTCCCAGACCAAAACGGGAAGTTGATTCTTGACAGACCCTAACCCCGTCAAGATCCTATCCTAACCTGCCCCATCTCGCAGCCCATCCGGCGCACGTGCAGGGGCACTGAGGACGGAGCAGGTTGGGCCTGGGACTT
>Ga0209382_10012100_pt1 | contig 10673 bp, 11 predicted proteins | sample SoiMetdeltSBSDD5_FD_187599 | JGI IMG/M metagenome (GOLD analysis project Ga0209382, IMG submission 187599) | Bulk soil microbial communities from a Populus tree surrounding site in Tennessee, USA - Soil MetaG P. deltoides SBSDD5 (SPAdes) (version 2) | ecosystem: Environmental > Terrestrial >...
GGCAGCGGCCTCGCCCTGCTGCACGGCTGGTACCCGTACGGCCGGCGACTCGAGGCCGACATGGACCACGAGCCGCCGGAGCGGTTCCGCCGCATCACCCGCGACCTCTACGTCGCAGCCGGAGACGTCGGGTTCTGGCAGGGCGCCATCCGCAACGGGAACGACCCGCAGCGCCACGAGCTGCTCACCGCCATCGAGGCGCACGACCCCCTCACCATCGACATCCTCTACGGCGACCACGAGGGCGGCCAGCGGGCCATCGCCCGCTTCGCCCTCACCCCCATCGAGCCGGGCTACCTGTTCGCGCCGGTGCGCTACTGGAACATCGACCTGCCCGACCCGCGCTGAGCGCAAGCCGGTCGCAGCACGCGGGCTCACTCTGAGCGCACCGCGTCGGCGGGAGCCAGGCGGCTGGCTCGGGCGGCCGGGTAGAGGCCCGCGAGGGCGCCCACCACCAGGGAGGCGGCCACGCCACCGGCCAAGCCGGCCAGCGGGATGGCGAGGCGCCAGCCGCGGGCGTCGGCGTAGAGGGCGGTGGTGGCGGCGCCGAGGGCGATGCCTAGGGCGCCACCCAGACCGGCGAGCATGACCGACTCCACCAGGAACTGGGCCGCGATGTGGCGACGAGTGGCGCCGAGGGCACGGCGGACGCCGATCTCGGCCCGCCGCTCCAGCACCGAGATCACCATCACATTGGCGATGCCGACCCCGCCCACCACCAGGGCGACCGCACCGAGGCCCAGCAGCAGGGCGGTCAGCGTCTCGTCGGCCCGGGCCTTGGCGGCCAGGGCATCGCTGGGCCGGGTGACCTCGACCTCGTCCGGTGCCTCCGGGTTGGCCGTGGCGCCCAGCACGGCGCGGACCTCCTCCACCTGGTCCGGGTCGGTGCGCACCCGCACCGTCGAGGCCGACTCGTCGATCCCGAACAGCTCCTGCGCTATCGGGTAGCCGATCAGCGCCGAGCGGTCGATGTCCGGACCCAGCGGGACCGGGTCGAGGATGCCGACCACCCGGAACCACTGCCCGCCGAGGTACACCAGCGGGTCGCCGGCCAGGTCGTCGAAGCCGAGCCGGGAGGCGGCCTCCGATCCCAGCACGACCGCGGGCACCGTGGCGGTGGCGTCGTTGAGGAACGTCCCCTCGGCCACGCTGCCGCCCACTGTCTCCAGCAGGTTGGGCTCGGTGGCGACCACCGCGATCCCGGCGGTCCGGTCCGGCGGGATCAGATCGGTGCGCCGCACGGTGGCGCCGTCGACCGTCCTCGTGGCCGCGGCGGAGGTCACCGGCCCGATGCGCCGGATCATGTCCGGCGCAGCCACCGGCAGCGCGGAGTCCTCGCCGAACAGGGTCTGGCCCGCCTGGACCTGCAGGAGGTTGGTGCCGAGGTCGTCGAGCTGGGCCAGGAGATCGGCCCGGCTGGACGCCGAGATGCCCACCACCGACACCATGGCGCCGATGCCGATGGCGATGCCCAACGCGGTGAGGAGGGTCCGGACCCGCTTGGCCCGCAGGCCGATCGTGCCCACGGCCACCACGTCGCGCGGCCGCAGCCGGCTGCGGAGCCGCCTCGGCGCCGCGGGCCCGGCGGCGCCGGCGGGGGTCTCCGGCGCCGCCGCGGCGAGCACGTCCGCACTCATGCGGCCACCCCCGTATCGGACTCGACCCGGCCGTCCCGCAGGGCCAGACACCGCGGCATCGACGCCGCCACCTGGGGATCGTGGGTGATCACCGCGATGGTGGCCCCGGCCGCGTGCAGGCCATGGAGCAGATCGATGACTTCCCGCCCGGTGGCCGAGTCGAGGTTGCCGGTGGGCTCGTCGGCCAGCACGATGGCGGGCTCCCCGACCACGGCCCGCGCCATCGCCACCCGCTGGCGTTCGCCGCCGGACAGCTGGGCCGGCCGGTGCCGGGACCGGTGAGCCAGGCCCACCCGGGCCAGCGCGGCGGCCGCCCGGTCCCGCCGCTCGGCGGCCGCGACCCCGCGGTAGACCAGCCCGGCGGCCACGTTGTCGAGGGCGGTGAGCCCGTCCAGCAGGTGGAACTGCTGGAACACGAAGCCGACCCGCCAGGCCCGCAGGGCGGACAGGTCGCGGTCGCCCAGGGCGCTGATGTCGGCCCCGGCCACCCTGACCGTGCCCTGCGAGGGCCGGTCGAGGGCGCCGATGAGGTGGAGCAGGGTCGACTTGCCCGAGCCGGACGGGCCGATCACCGCCAGCATCTCGCCGCGGGCGACGCTGAAGCTCACGCTGTCCAGGGCCCGCACCGGGGGTGCGCCCGGGTACTCCTTGATCACCCCGGCGAGGGCGAGGACCTCGCTCGGGTCGTCGGTCGTGGCACTCATTCCGGCACCACCACCTGGTCACCCTCGGCGACGTCGCCCGTGACCTGAGCCCAGCCGTCGGCGAAGGCGCCGAGCTCGACCGCCACCAGCTCGGTGCCGCCGGCCGTCACCCGCTCGACCGCGTAGCCGCCCTCGGCCAGCGCCAGCAGGGCGTCGACCGGGACCGCGAGCACGTCCTGGGCGGCCGAGGTGACCACCCACACGGTGACCGGTGCCTGATCGAGCGTGCCGCTCGCGGCCGGATCGTCGAGCGTCACCGTGACCTCGATGGTGGGCGTCGGGTCCGGGCCCATCGAATCGCTCTCGGGTGTCACGGCCACCGTCCCCACCGTGGCGATGGTGCCGGGGGTGGTGGACCCGTCGGGCAGCTCGACATCGACCTTCTGGCCGACCTGGACCATCTGCTGGCGGGTCGCCTCCAGGTCGACGGTCACCTGACGGCCGGTGCCCCCGACCGTGAGGGCGGGGCCGGACGCCGGACCGCCGGGCTCGGCGACCCGGGCCGTGACCCGCACCGCGGCGGGCTCGACCACGACGTCGGCCGGGCTGATGCGGCCGGTCTCCTCCCAGCCGAGCGAGGACTGCCAATCCTCGACCGCCTCGGTCGTGGCCGAGGTCCACTCCTGGTCGACGGTGAGGTCATCGGCGCTGACCACGCCGAGGGCCACGAGGTTCGCCTCGATCAACTCGACGTCCCGGCCGTCGTCCACCCCCGGCCCGAGGTCGCGCCAGAGCGGGCGGTCGCCCAGCAGCAGCGGGACGGCCCGGTCGTCGACCTCGGCCACCGACTGGCCGCGGTCGATGACGGTCCCTTCAGCGGGGAGCCAGGTCAACGTGCCCGGCTGGTTGAGCGCGAGCTCGTGGGTGTCGCCGTAGCCGAGCGTGCCGTCGAGGTCGGTGCGCTCCTCGAGGTCGCGCACCGCCACTTCGGCGGTGGCGGTGGCGGCCGCGGGGGCCTCCCCGCCGTCGGCTGCGTCGCCGTCGCCGCCGCTGCGCCAGCTCAGCACGCCCGCGCCGACCAGCGCGGCGGCCGCCACCCCGCCCGCGATCGCGAGCCGGTGGCGCCGCCCGCCGCGCCGCCCACCAAGGGGAATAGGCGGCGCGACGGCGGGAGGTGCGGGGGGAGTGTCGGGGGCCGGCTCGGGCGCAGGAGCGGGCGAGGCGGCGGATCCGGACGTGCCGGCACCGTCGCCGCGGACGTCGGCGGCGCTCATCCACCCGACCCCCGGGTCATGCCGCCGCCGCCACCGAGCGGTGCGTCCGGCAGCCCGGCCTGCTCGGAGCAGGCTTCCATGTCCTCCCGGAACTGCTCCTCGTCCTCGGGCGGCCCGTCGCCGGAGGACGGGCCGGCACGCCGCTCGACCCGGAACCGGCCATTGCTGTCGACCTGCGGGTCCGGCATGTCGTAGCCCTTGTCGCGCATGCACTGGGCCATGGCCAGCATCTGGTCCTGCCGCTCGGACACCTCCTCGGGGGACAGTTGCTCGGCCTCGGGCATGGCGTCCTCGATGATCGGCTGGCACGCCTCGTCGGCCGCCTGGAACTCCTCGGACAGCCCGTCGGGCCCACCGGCCTCGCCCTCGGGCACGATCTGGGTGAAGCCGCCGCCCTCCCCGAACTCGGGGTCGGGCATGTCGATGCCGTGGTCCCGCATGCACTCGGCGTACTCGAGCATGGCGTCCCGGAACTCCTGGGAGTCGGGGCCGCCGCTGCCGCCTCCGTCCGTCTCCTCTTCGGGAGCTGCGGCGTCGTTCCCGTCGATGCTGGCCACGTCGGAGCTGTCGTCGTCGCCGTTGCGGCCGCATCCGGCCCCCGCGGCGGCGAGGGCGAGGACGGCGACGGCCACGGTCAGGCGTCTCTTCAAGGAGATCATGACCGGACCGTGCCGGACCGTCCCTGAGAGACGGCTGAGACCGGCTGAGAGCACTCTCAGCCAGGACTCGTGCCTCGGGCCGTGCTGCCCGTCAGACTGCTGGACGTGCGAGTGCTCGTGGTGGAGGACGAGGTGCACCTGGGCGAGACCCTGGTCCGCGGCCTGCAGGCCGAGGGGTTCGACGTCGAGCTGGTGCGCGACGGGGCCGAGGGCCTGTGGCGGGCGCGGGAGCGGCCCTACGCGGTCGTCGTGCTCGACATCCTGTTGCCCGGGATGAACGGCTACCAGGTGTGCCGGTCGCTGCGGGCCGCGGGCGTGTGGACGCCGGTGCTCATGCTCACGGCCAAGTCGGGCGAGTACGACGAGGCCGAGGCGCTCGACATCGGGGCCGACGACTTCCTGTCCAAGCCGTTCTCGTTCGTGGTGCTGGTGGCCCGGCTGCGGGCGCTGGCCCGCCGGGGCGCGGTGCCCCGCCCGCCGATCCTGAGCGCGGGCGACCTGGTGCTCGACCCCGCGGCCCGGACCTGCCACCGCGGCGACGTCGCGGTGCCGCTCACGCCCCGGGAGCTGGCGCTGCTCGCGGCGCTGCTGCGCCGGCCCGGCGAGGTCGTCCCCAAGCGGGAGCTGCTGCGGGAGGTGTGGGGCGACGACTTCGACGGCGACGCCAACGTGGTCGAGGTGTACATGGGCTACCTGCGCCGCAAGGTCGACGGACCGTTCCAGCGCCGCAGCCTGCAGACCGTGCGCGGCGCCGGCTACCGGGTGGCCCTCGATGGCTGAGGTAGGACCGCAGGCCCGGGTGGGCCCGGCATGGTGGTCGCTGCGGGTCCGCACGACGGTGGCCGCCGCCGCGGTGACCGCGGTGGCGGTGGCGCTGGCGGGCTGGCTGCTGCTGCGCTCGATCGAGGACACCCAGCTCGCGCATGTGCGGGACGTCACCGAGGCGCAGATCGCACGGGTCCAGGACCGGCTGGAGGCAGGGGCCGAACCCACCGAGGCGGTGGACGCCGAGGTCTCGGCGGCCACCGGCGGGCTCTCCTTGGTCGAGGTCCTCGACGAGGACGGCCGGACGGTGGCCGCCGGTCCTACCTTCGAGATCGAGGGCCAGCGGGGCGCCATCGCCCTGGCTGGCGACGCCGGCGACGTCTTCACGACTCGCCTGCCGCCGCCCGAGGGTGGCGTGGTCGTGCAGGGCCAGGGGGGCCGGCCTCCGGAGCGGTCGACGCAGCTGCTCGCGCCGACGGTGGTCTCTGCCCAGCCGCTGGAGCGGATCACCCGCGAGGTCGATGCCCCCGGCGGCCACTACACGATCGTGGCCGCCGCGCCCGTTGACGAGGTACAGCGCAGCGTCGACGCCGTGCGCCGGGCGTTGTGGGTGGCCCTGCCGGCCCTGGTGGCGCTGGTGGCGGTGGCAGCGTGGTGGCTGGTGGGCCGGGCACTGCGCCCGGTCGAGGCCATCCGGGCCCAGGTCGACGAGATAAGCGGCACGACCATCCACCGCCGGGTGCCCGAGCCCGCCAGCGGCGACGAGATCGGCCGGCTGGCCCGCACCATGAACGCCATGCTGGACCGGCTGGAGGGCGCCTCGACCCGCCAGCACCAGTTCGTGTCCGACGCCTCGCACGAGTTGCGGAGCCCAGTGACCGCCATCCGCGCCGACCTGGAGGTGGCCCTGGCCGAAGGCGACCGCGCCGACTGGCCCAGGGTGGCCACGGCCGTGCTGGCCGAGGAGTCCCGCCTCGAAGCCCTACTGGCCGACCTGCTGATCCTCGCCGCCGGCGACGAGTCTCCCCCACCACCGGACGGCGCCACGGTCGACCTCGCAGCCGTCGCCCACGCCGAGGCCGAACGCCCCCACACGGTCCCCGTCTCGGTCTCCGTCGCCGCCGCGGACGCCGCCACAGTCCCGGGCAGCCGCGAACAACTGGCCCGGGTGGTGACGAACCTGGTCGACAACGCTGCCCGCCACGCCCACACCGAGGTGGCCATCACTGTCGCCCACACTGCGACCCTGGCGGGCGACCGCGTCCGCCTGACAGTCGAGGACGACGGCCCCGGCATCCCCCTGGACGACCGCGAGCGAGTCTTCGAACGCTTCACCCGCCTGGACGACGCCCGCGCCCGAGACGGCGGCGGCGGCGCCGGCCTCGGCCTAGCCGTCGTCCGCTCGATAGCCGAACGCCACCGCGGCACCGCCTACATCGAAACCAGCCCCCTCGGCGGCGCCCGCGTGGTCGTCGACCTCCCCTCCGCCGGCTGAGCCCCAGGAGCCGAGCCGCGACTCCGTGCTGCCCTTGCTCATGGTATGATGACACATATAGGCCCTATAGAACCTGTTTCAGGGCCACCAGGTGGCGGACTGGGGGTTTGTTGTCATTATGTCCATCGTCCCACGGCGGAGACGACGCACCGTCCCTGGCCTGCTCGTTCTCGTAGTCATTTCGCTAACGCCCGCCTGCGGCGGTGACGACGACGACGGCACCGCCCCAGACCCCACGCCACGCTCGACAACAACGACCACCGAGCCGACCACCACAACACTCAGCGAGCTCGACCAGAAGATCGAAGCCGCCAAGGCCGCCTATCTCGCTTTCATGCACGCAGTCAGAGCGGCCGAGGCTGCTCCGGTGACGCCTCACCTGCCCGATGTGCAGGCGGTCATGACTGGCCTCCAACAAACGCAGATCACGGCCAACCTCGAAGGCATGCAGGCAAGGGGTGAGGCGGTTCGGTTACCCGAGAACAGCCAGGACAGCCAGGAGGTGCTCACTGCAAGCCTCCAGCCCGACGGGTCTGTGCTCCTGAAGGCCTGCGAGATCAACGATGCCGTCGTCTACGACGTCGCCACTGGCGCGGTCGTCGACGATGACGTCATCACCATCGAGGTCGACGTCACCGTGGTCCAAGAGAACGGTGTCTGGAAAGTCGCGGACACCGTCATCACAGAAGAGTCGAACGGAGTGGTGCCGTGCGGGGCTTGACGTTCGGTGCCGCTCTTCTTGTTGCGATAGCCATTCTGGCAACCCCACAGATCGTCGCTGCGGACGACAAGGGTGGTTCGCACCGCGCCGATGCGACGCAGGATGCCTTTGGCAACGCGGTTGTCACCGCCATGTCCGAAGCAGGCGCGCCTTTGCCGGTGGGGCGTCGGCCGACGGGGTCGGTGTCGTGTCGGTGGTTCATGCCTGCGGTGCCGCCGGCTGGGAATGTCGACTTCGGGCAGCCCGTCCCTGGGGAGCCGGCCGCAGGCTTGTTGGAGGGGCAGTGGTACTACCTGCGTTGCGAAAACGCTGACGGGGCGTTGGTGCGCGAGGCCTGGCGTGTCTGGACCCCCGCCGACAGCGCGGTCATGGCTCGCGAGCTTGCCCTACAGGCCGCCGACGAGCTGGTCGTGCCCTATCCCGTGCCGGGGCTGTCGCCCAGGATCGGGGTCGACCAGATCGTGGGGCTGCCCACCTGGTTGTGGGTGGAGCCGGGGTCCTGGCACGAACTGAGCGCCACCGCGGCCATACCTGGGTTGTCGGCCACCGTGGTCGCCCGGCCCGTGCGGACGCGCTGGGACATGGGCGATGGCAGCGACCAGATCGTCTGTGATGGGCCTGGGGTCGTTTTCGACTTCAGTCGGGACGAGCGGCTGCAACACACCGACTGCTCCCATGTCTACCAATGGGGCAGTGCCGACGAACCGGGAGGCAACTACACCATCACCGGCTACATCGACTGGGAGCTCACCTGGACGGCCACCAACGGGGATGGCGGGACGCTGGCTGATGCCAGCAGGGGTACGAGCCTCGACGTGCACGCGGCCGAGATCGAGGCCGTCATCTGCTATCGCAATGTCGACTGCGACTGAGTGACTCGAATCGCGTGGCTCAGGGCGGGGGTTGGTGGGAGCGGGCCTCCAGCACCAGCGAGCCCTCGCCGTCGAAGGCCAGGGCCGCGTTGCCCTCCAGCAGCCGGGTGACGGGGGTGCCGGCCACGTCGGCCCGCCAGCCGGTGAGCAGGCGGGAGGTGCCGTCCCCCCGCACCAGCGCCTCGATGTCGGCCCGGGTGGCCACGAGCGATGCGTCCAGGTCGGCGTTGCGGGCCAGCTGGCTCACCCACGCCGACGCGAGCGTGACGGCCGGGCGGAAGGTGGAGTCGACGCCGTCCCGGGGCGGCAGCTGCAGCTCGTCCTCCCGCAGTTCGGCCCCCGCCTTCACCGCCACCAGCAGCTCGTCGCCGGCCCCGCCCCGGAGGTGGCGGCCGTCGAGCCCGCGCACCCGGCTGAGGTCGCCCCGGGTGCGGGGCGGCCGCTCGGCGATGGCCACCACCGCCAGGTCGGGCAGCACGTGGCGCACCGGGCGGTCGAGCTGGCGGGCGCGGCGCTCGCGCCAGCCCGCCACCGCCTGGGCGACGCCCCGGGCGCGGCCCTTGAGCCGGCGTGCCTCCTTGATGCGCCACCAGGCCATGTCGGGATCCGACGGCTCGCCGTGGCGGCGGCACAGCTCGTCGCACTCGGCCTGGGCCCACTCGAGCCGGCCGCGCCGGTCGAGCTCGCTTCGCAGCGAGTCCCACAGATCGGCCAGATGGGCGACGTCGGACGCCGCGTAGGCCAGCGCCTCCTCGCTGAGCGGGCGCCGCAGCCAGTCGGTCAGCCGGTCGGCCTTGCCCAGGTTGATGCCGAGCCGCCGCTGCAGCAGCACGCCCAGGCCCGGCGAGCCGAGCCCGACGAAGCCGGCCGCCACCTGCGTGTCGACGAGGTGGCACGGCCCGATGCCGCACGCCCGCTCCAGGATCTCGAGGTCCTGGCTTGCGGCGTGCATGATGCACGGCACCGGGGCATCCAGCAGCGCCCGAAGCGGGGCCACATCCACCGCCAACGGGTCCACCACCACGATGTCGTCACCGGCGGCCAGCTGCAGCAGTGCCAGCTGCGCGAAGTAGGTGCGCTCGCGGTGGAACTCGGTGTCGAGCGCGACGACATCCGCCGTCGCCGCCTCCTCTACGAAGGCGTCGAACGCCCGCTGGTCGTCGACCCAGCGGTACCGGAGTGCGTCGGGCGAAGCCGTTAGGGCTCCAACCCCGACGAGGTCGGCTGCCCGGCCTCCATCCACGCCTTGGTGCCGCCCGCCACGTTCACCGCGTCGATGCCCTGGGTGCGGTAGTACTCGGCCGCCCGGCGGCTGCGCCCACCCACGGCGCAGATGACGTACACAGTGCCGTCGCGGGGCACCTGGTCGAGGTGCTCCGGCACGGTGGCCAGGGGGATCAGCGTCGCCCCCGGGACATGGGCCTCGGTGTACTCGTCCGGCTCGCGGACGTCGATCAGCATCGGCCCGGACGCGTGCAGGTCGGCCAGGGCGGGGATGTCGATCTCCGGGACGTCCATGGTGAGCAGGCTAGTTCCCGCTCGGGGCTTCTACGCGAGGTCGGCCGGAGTGTCCGCGTCGGCCACCGCCGAGGCGGGCAGCGACACGTCCGCCACCCGCAGCCCCGCGGCCGCCACCGCCGCGTGCACCGCCCGCTCCCCCGCGGCGAACGCCGCGGCCAGCGGCGCCGCCGCACCGGCGCGCCAGGCGGCGTGCATCCACTGGCGCCGGCCGTCGACGAGGGGCACCGCGACATCCGCCTCCCCCAGCGCGGTGATCGTGGCGGTGACGGCCTCCGCCGACGGCGCCACCAGGTCGCAAGCGGCCACGAACGTCACGGGCGTCGCACCCTCGCCGGCCGTCGACGAGGGGCACCGCGACATCCGCCTCCCCCAGCGCGCCGATCGTGGCGGTGACGGCCTCCGCCGACGGGGCCACCAGGTCGCAGGCGGCCACGAACGTCACGGGCGCCGCACCCTGCGCCAGCGCGGTGAGGATGCCGGTGAGGGGGCCGGCGCCCGGCTCCTGGTCGGGCACGCCCGCCAGACCCAGGGCCGCGAGGGCCCCGAGGTCGCCGCCGACCGCCAGGACCGGCTCGGCCCCCGCGGCCCGCAGGGCGTCCGCCACGCGCACCGCCAGCGCCCGCCCGTCCACGCCGACCAGCGCCTTGTCGCGCCCCATGCGGCGGCTCGCACCGCCGCACAGCACCGCACCGGCGAACGCGATCACCCCGCTACCCCACCCCGCCGTAGCGGGCTTCGACGCCCCGGGCGGAGCCACGGGTCGCTACCGCGTCGGCCAGGTCGGCCAGGAACCGGTCGGCCACCGGGCCGTGCGAGGGCGAGACGATGGCGTGGAGGCCGCCCTGCTGGCGATCGAGGTGCCAGCCGCGGTCGTCCATGACGTCGCCCACCGCCGCCATGTCCACGTCGGGCCGGTCGGCCGCGATCTCCATCACCGCGGGGATGGGGTCGCCGGTGACCGTCAGGCCGTCGATGGCCTCGACGCCGGCCCGCAGCCGCCGGGCCGCGTCCCGCACCTGGCCGGCCAGCCGCAGGTAGCCGTCGAGGCCCAGGTGGTTGAGGGTCGCCCAGGCGATGGCGATGGG
>Ga0209382_10012107_pt1 | contig 10668 bp, 10 predicted proteins | sample SoiMetdeltSBSDD5_FD_187599 | JGI IMG/M metagenome (GOLD analysis project Ga0209382, IMG submission 187599) | Bulk soil microbial communities from a Populus tree surrounding site in Tennessee, USA - Soil MetaG P. deltoides SBSDD5 (SPAdes) (version 2) | ecosystem: Environmental > Terrestrial >...
CCATCAGCGGCTTGGAGCGCCCGGTGGTGGACCTCGCTCAGACGGTGTAGTTCAGGAAGTACTCGTCGCTGTATCGGCCGACGTGCTGTACTCCAGAGGGAGTTGCAAGCGGACAGTAGCTGCTCGCCTCGGCTCCGCCCCAGAACATGGAGCCACAGGCTGCACACCACCGCCAGTTGCCTTGGCGGTCGATGGTGGTGGAGTCTGCTAGCGGCATCATGTAGTTGTAGCTGACTGAGCCATCGTGCCAGTATTCGGTTTCCTGGACCAGGCAAAAGCCCCCGTGCGTATCGTCGTTAGGAGGGCCGCCGGGGTAGAACATGCCTTTGCACTTCCGGCAATAGCGCCACAGGTTCTGGAATGGGCCCTCCTGAGCGTTGGCCACCGGGTAGTACATGATGTAGTTGTAGCTGCCGCTAGTTTGGTGGTAGGTGTAGTCCGGAGATGGACAGACACCAGCGGATCCGCTCCAGACGAGTCCCTTGCACGCCCAGCAGTACCGCCAGCCGCTCTGGAATTGGGCGTGGGCGGGTGTCGCCGTGATTGCCTGGCTCGCCACGATGAGTCCGCCGGTCGCCAGGCCGACCGCAGCGGCCCTTTTGAGGAGGTCTCGTCTGGTGTGGCCGATTCCCTGACTCGGCTCGGGACCGGTCGGTTCACGCATGGTCATGAAGGACCCCCGATCGTGTACGTTGCTGACGCCATGAAACCTCCTTATGACCGACGGGCGAGGGGTTCCGTGTGACCTCGGGGATGTGCAAGGTCATCAAGGATTGTGCGAGATTAACCTAGGTCGCGGTCTTATGAAAGTCTTATCGTCCGCGGCCGCCCCAGGGTTCGTGGCACGTCGGGCGCCGTCGGCGGTTCAGCCGGAATCAGGGCCGGTGTCGTTGGGGCCACGGGGCAACCGGCAGGGACCACAGGGACGGAAATGGGGGCCGTGGCGTTGGTTGGCACATGCCGAAGCCAACCGGAGTTGATGTCCAGCATCGCCCGCCGGCCCGCGCGCGGCCCCCAGGCCGCGGCGCGGGCCGGGCGCCACGCTTGCGCGGCGCGTCTTGATGGTTCATCACAGCTCTATTCGGCAGTGCACGATGCTCGACACGATGCTCGGCACAGGTAACACCGTGCCGGATCCAGGCTTCGTGCCTTAACAACTAGATCTTGATCACCTTGGGGCATGTCGACGCGGGCGGTTAGTATGGATTCGTGGCTCCACCGCCGATGACAAACGCGACGTTGGACGTACTTGAGGTTCTCCTGCAGGCGCGAGAACAAAAGATTAACGTTCACGGCTGGCTCATCATGAGGTCAACTCGGCGCTCGGGCAAAGTCGTCTATGATGTGCTCGATCGCCTTGAGGATGCCGGCTGGGTCATTGGATCGTGGGAGACCCTGCCGCCCGGCCTGGCCCGCCCTCGGCTTCGGTTTTACCAGTTAACAGCACCAGGCGTGGAGGCCGCCCATGCGAATCGCTTCGTGCCGCATACGCAGCCGCTTCCTCGGTTGCGCCCACAGCCAGGGTTTGGCCGGACCGCTTCCCTAAGGCCGACCGGATGAGCGGCATCGAAATTGTCTTAGCGGTCATTTTGGGTATAATCGTCAACGAGTTTACCGATGTGTCGCCGTGGCTGGCACGCAAGCTTGTTGCATGGTCGGCGAAGCTGCGCTATAGCTCCACGATGCGCCGCGATGTCCGGACAGAGGAACTGATTGCGCTGATCAATGCCCGTCCAGGTAATTTGCTTAAGCTGGGGACTGGGCTTCGTTTCGCGGTCGGTGCGCTGGCACTCCGGCTTCGTCGATTCCTGAGCCGCGAGCCGCAGTTCGAGGATCAGCTGTCCCGCGCAAAACCGATTGCATCGCGCCTTACTGACGACGGCGTCCCTGCGGAGCGATTCTTCCTGCGTGACATGTCGGACTTCTCCGTGCGTCTGGCTACCGCCCAGGACATCGGCCTGCTTGGGGTGACGCTGAGCCGGATGTTGTCGCTTCATGGCAACGAGATGGCCCGACGGCTGAGGGCTGGTTCCCGAATCCGCGTGATCATTCTCGATCCGGTCGGCCCTGGTGCGAGCCAGGCTGGTCTGCGGCTGCCGGTCGGTGTTGAGGACTACTTCGCGCAGCAGCTTGAGCAGACGATTGAGAAGGTCCGCGTCCTGAAGATGCGGTACCGGCAGGGCCAGCTTGACGTGCGCTTGGTGCCGGGCATGCCGCCGATTGGGCTGTCTATCCTGGACCCCGCGACGGTGGACGGCCGGGTGTACGTGGAGATTTACACGACCGAGTGGCTCCGCGACCACCCAGTGTTCTGTCTCCAGGCTCGCAGGGACGGCCATTATTACTTCGACTACGTCGAACAGTTCGAGTCCCTCTGGGAGGACGCCCGTCCACTGTGGCCCGTTCAGAACGCCTAAACACGAGTTTGTGTGCATCGAGCGGCACCTGTATTAGGAGTTGAACCCGTGACCGATCAGCCACGCCTTCACGACGAGTGTGCCTTGGGGTCCTACTGGCGCGACCATCCCAATTGTCGTACAATTGTATGATAGCAATGCCCGGAGTCGCACACTGAGCGATGAAGGGGCCGCTGGTCAGAGTCCTCAGCGGCGTGTACGAGGTCGAGGAGTGCCTTCGGACCGGCCTTGAGAACCATTTCGAGGGCGGCCGGCCAGTCTGCTGGCTGGCTGTACGAACGCCGCGTGTCCAACACCGGCGGCATCAGCGTCTGCGGCCAACGCAGCTGGCTCGGCCGCGAACACGCCCGCAAGACCGTGGCTCGGCAACTCACCCGGCAATCGCCGCAGCGGATGTCCCGTTCGGCGAAGGCTAGGCCCACGGAGACAGCCATTGCCGGGATCACACCCGTAGTACCCATGACCGCCTGGGGCGGGGTGCCGCTGCGCGGCTTGGCGGGTACGGCTGCTGTACCCCGCAGCTGTACTCGTGTCGATTGACCCCGGGCTCTACCATGCCGACAGGGATCAGTCTGGTGCGGATCGAGGGATGTACCCCGTTGGATGAGCCGAGTTTGTTCATAGCGGTCATCTCTACGTTGATCTCGTCGATAGCATTGATCGGAGTAATGATCGGCTTGCTTCTACAGGTCCGCCAACTACAGATAGGTAGGCTCCAAGCCCGCCTGGCTAGCCACCACGAGCTCGTCCGGATGGGGCTTGAGCATCCGGCGGCATGGGTGAGCCCATCGGACCAAATCTCGAAAGACCCTGAGTCCTTCAAAAGGAACATCCTTATGAACTGGCAAATCCAACACCTCCAGTTCGGATTCGTAATCAAGGAGATTCCGGAGGTCGCCGTCCGCTGGGAATGCACACGTCTCTTCGCCGCACGCTATCGACGTGAATGGTGGTCCATGGCTCGCGAATCTTACACGATTTCGCCGCGCTCTCGACGTCATCGCCGTTTCGTCAAGATCGTTGACGAGGAGTGCCGCCGTGCGGTCGCCCAATACCCCCGTCCTCCAGACGCGGCCAAACGGTCGTGACGGTTTCTACACAACTCGTTCGCGAGCCTTCCCGTCGCGCAGGCTCCGTCCGACCAGGCCACGCCCGGGTGGGCAAGCTGGAGCCCCCACTGGAGGAACGAGCTTGCCCACCCGGGCGTGGGCTGGTTGCCTGTGGTGCGCGCCGGGTCGCCACGTGCCGCCGGCCTTCCCGGATCTGCCTGGGTCCAGGGCGGGTAGTCCTGGCCGCCGGAGGTCGGTCCCGGGTCCAGGGCGGAGGTCCTGGCCGCCGGAGGCGAATCCCGGGTTCCAGGGCGGGACGCCCTAGCCGGAGGCTAACGGTCAAGCGTTGGGTTGCCGGCCGGCAGTACGCTGAAATATCGCGGGTCTGGGTACCTGGCCTGGTCGAATCCTAGAGCGGAGAAAGCGCGCTGTGTGGAGACGTGACCTGAATCCGTGAGTGGGCGGCGTGGGCCGTTCTCGCCGTGCTCGGTGGAGTAGTCGCCAACGTCGCTTACGACACGCTCAAGCTGGCCGCGAGGCGCTGCGCAACGCGTGGCCGCCGCGCCGATCGCGATGACTGACGTCCGGTGCCGGCTACCCGGTTGGCACTGGACTTGATTGTGCCTGCGGTCTGCGCCGCTGGGCCGGCGCCGGAGCCGAAGGCGGCAGGCGCCGTGCCCGTGCGGCGTGCGGCCGCTTGCGGCCGCCTTGACCCTCGTATAGGCATTCGTAACCACCAAGCGGACCCGAGCTGAGCCTCCGATCGCTCATGGCGCGCCGTCGGAGATCGCGGCCGTCCGTTGAGCCCGCTGAGCGCGTCGTATGGCGTCGACCAAGGCGCGCTTACCATAGGACAGGCCGGAGCGGAGGAACTTCCATTCGGTGTCAAGGATGACTTGACGGCCTTCCAACGAAGGGAGGCCGAGGCGCACGCGGCGCTGCTCCTCGCGGTGCGCCCTTCTCTGGCTGCGCAGAGCGCCAAACGTCGTGGAGTACCGCCGGCTCTTGGTGGTGCAGTGGCCGCGGTAGCCGAGCATGTGCGCTGTGCGGTAGAGACCCATCTCCTCGCAGATCGGCAGCTCCGCCAGAGCTAAGCATGTCCGGATCATCCGCACTGCGTGTTTCGGCAGGCGGAGATAGTCCACATCGGACACCCGCTTGATGCGCCGTGGGGTACTACCCGCTTTCTCAGCGGCCTTGGTGGCGTACTTCGCGATGTATCCGGCCACAGCCCGTACCGAGAGACCCTCGGCGGCAGTGGCCGTGTCGGCGAAGATGACTTGAGTATCCAAACGGTTCCCGAACCTCAGGATCCGGGTGCGGTCCTGATCATAAGGATCTGGAACCTCGATCGCGACCGCTGCGACAGCTCGGCGAAGCGCGGTATCAACCAGGTCCACAGTGGCCCAGTCCGGCGGCGGTGTCGTCGGCCCGTCTGGACCGTCGATGCGAACGACCGCGTGGAAGTGCACGACACCTCGCGCCTGATACTCGGCGACCTTCACGAACGACACCCGTGCCACGCGCTTCAACGCTGCCCGGCTCAACCCGACTGCCTTGGCCAACTCCCGTCCAAAGTAGATAGACAGACGACGCCACAGGTCCCCGGCGTAGGCGTTAAAGAGCACCGCACCGATGTAGTCGTAACAGTCGAAGCAAAGCGCCTGACCTACACGTGCATCGTTCTGGCCGTGGCGCTCGTTGCACGCCATGGTGACCCCGTGCGGGCAGACCGGCGCATCACGTCGGACGCGGCATCGGACCGGCTCACCGTACTTGCCTGTCTCCTTGTGCTGGGCATGTACCGCACCGAACGACGGCGCGGTCAGCGTGACGAACAACGACGGGTGCAGAGCAACCGACTCCGGTACGCCCTTACCACCGGCCAGGCCGGCGCGGATAAGCTGGTACGCGTCGTACCGGTAGACCTCGGCACACGACGGACAGACCTCAGCCCGGCGGTTCCCGCACGGGATGAGCAGATAGCCGAGCGGCTCGGTATCGGTGTGATACGCGTCGAGCAGCTCGCCGGTCGAGGCGTCGACGGTGATCCGACCGCCGCGCACCCGGATCGGGTTCGCGCACGCGCCCGTGGCTCGGATCTGTCGCTCCCACGCGGTGTAGTCGGGCATCGCGACCCGGCGCAGCATGGCGCGCTGCTGCTCGGACAGCGCCGACCAGTCGATCACGCGGCCCCCCCAAATCTGGCTGCGACGCGTCGCGCTTGTCCCCGTCCTGCTCCGTCGATTGGTCGGGTTCGACGTATTCGACTCCGAGCGTCGCGCAGACACGACGCCACTTCGCCTCCGACCAGATGGGCGAGGATGACGCCGCTCGAAGGCCCCACTCCCGCGCGCTGATCGCGTTCGGCTGCGTTGCCACTCCTTCCTCCGATTCCTTGGAAGGAGCACGCGGGCATGCCAAACCGTCATCGCGCCGGCCGACAAGGCAGGCGGATGATAGGGGAAGCCAGGAATCAGAGTGTGTAGTGGCTTATTGGCCTGCCGCCATGTGCCAGGGTCCGGTCGCTCCCTGACGGCGGCTACAAAATCGATTGTGTCGCCGGTGATGATGCTTCCGTCTTCAGTTGTGGCACCCAGCGGGCTCCACATCCGAGGATAGCGCCGCTTCCGAGTAGGACGCCGAGCATTTCCAGTTGACGGGCCTTATCGCCACTGACGGTATTCGACCTACCATTAACCGCTGACAACCACTGGCGCCCGCTGGCAACCGCTGGCATCCATTGACACCGAATAGGTCCGGTGTCGGACATCACAGTAGTTACCGAACGGAGTCGGGACTTCAGTCCTCGCGCCAGACGGGACGCAGGCGGTCCGGGTTCCACCGCCGCGTTCGGCCGAGCGGCAGCACCAGCACCGCCACGAGCGCGTCCTGGATGTAGGCACGCTTCTCCGCGAGGACGTACTTCTCCCAGTCGTCGCGGATCGTCAGCGAGCGACCGATGGAGGAGGCAACAGTCGATAGCCAGCGGCTGCGCTCCTCACTGAGGCCTCGCTCGTCGGCTTCGAGCCCTGCGAGGAGGGCAAAGTACCGCTCACCGCTGATCTGCCGTGCGCGCCAAGCATTCGTGAGTTCCTCGATCTGTTCACGCACGGCCCGCAGGTCGGCTTCACCACGCCAAGACTCCGGCTGTGCCTGAGCCGCACGCCGCTGCGCTTCCAACTCGAACTTGGCGATCACGGCTTCCGTGATGTACGCGTCCGCGTTCGGCCCGTGCACACTGCACCCGCCGCAACCTCCGCTCCCCGTCGATGGACATGCGTACGCGTAGTGGCCGTCGCGGAGCGCCATTCCGCGAAACTTGGCTCCGCACCCGTCCTTCCCGCACCGGAGAATGCCCGACAACAGATAGCGTCGGGCATTACTACCACGATGAGACAGCGTCTTTGCACCAATCACGGCGGTCACAGCTTCCCATTCCGCTACAGAAATGAGCGGCTCCCACTGACCCATCACCGGATTAGCCAGGTCATCACGAACGATTTCGTAATAGCTGTTCAACGCTCCAGTGTCAGGAACGACATCGCGAACTGTCCTCGACCGGTAGCCACACAGTCGAGGATTACGCAGCACGACGTTCAGGCTCGCAATTGTCCAACGCTTTCCACGAGCGGTCGGTAAACTCTGCCTATTCCATTCAGCAACAACCGCGCGGGCGGGAGCCCCTGCAAGAATTCGCCTAACGGCGTAGCGGATCGCCTCGGCTTCCGGCTCGTTCACCGTGCGCTTGTCCTTGCGCCATCCGAACGGTCGCTGCCCACCCGTGGGGATACCTGCCTGCTGCATCGCTCTGTGCTTGCGAGCGACCCGGCGGCTCGTGTCTGCGGACTGCTTGTTGGCTGTCGCGACCACGATGCGAGCCACCGTACGCCCGTTGTCAGTCAACAGATCCAGCGTTCCGGTAATGTCCACAATGGGACGACGGAAGTGCTGAACGACCTCGATCGCGTCCTCCAGGTGCCGGTTGTCGCGAGTCAGCCGGTCGATGTCGTACACGATGAGTCCGTCGATCCGCCGACCGTTCGGCGCGGTTCCGCGCTTCAAGTCCTCCAGCGCGGCCTCGAAGATGGGCCGAATGACGCGGTACCCGAGGCGCCCGTCAGGCAGACGGACCCGCTTACGCTTGTACGCGCTGGTGTCCGGCTCCTCGTAGGTGTAGACGTAGGTCCCGCCGCGCTTCTCGACGTACGTTCGACAGTCCTTGGCTTGCTCGTCCCGGCCTCGGATGTCGCGACCCGTCATCGGGAAGCCGGCGACCTCGTGCCCAGCCTCGAACGACAGCCGGACGAGGCCGGCAAAGCTCATGCCAGTAAGGTCTCCCCGGTGAGCTTGATCGATGAAGTCGAGCGCCATACTCCGAAAGTACATCCATGTAAGTACTGCTCCCAGGTGTACAGCAGGTCGGCGCCCAGCTCCTCGGCCTCGACCGCGGCCCGCCGCAACTCCGCTACGGTGCCATGCTGCGGGTGTAGTTGTATGCCGATGCGTACTCTCGTCATGAGGCCGTACCCTGCGGCCTCCCACTGTGGGAGAGTCAATGTTCCGGATCGGCGAGTTCGCGCGCTTCACCCGGGTGAGCGTGAAGATGCTGCGCCACTACGACGACATCGGCCTGCTCCCGCCCGCCCATGTGGACCGGGCCACCGGCTATCGCTACTACAACGTCGCGCAGCTCCCCCGGCTCAACCGCATCATCCTGTTGCGGGACCTGGGGTTCGGGCTCGACGAGATTGCCGGGCTGCTCGACGAGGACATCGACGACGTGTTCGCCCAACGCGAGCGCCTGCTGATGGACGCGGTGAACCGGGCCCAGGCACAACTGCGCGCGGTACGCGCGCGCCGAGAGCTGATGCGCGACAGCCCGGACCGGTTGCCCGACATCGTCATCCGACCGGTCGATGCGCTGCTCGTCGCGATGGTCACCGGCAACCGCGATGACGACGTGGGCCAGCTGTTCTACCGGCTGGAGTCGTACACCCGCGATCTGCGGGCCCGGGCCAGCCGGCCGCCGCTGACCCTGCTGGCCGACCCGGACGAGGAGGAGTTGACGGTCGCCGTCCCGCTGTCGTGGGTCGTACCGGAGGCGGACGGCATCGAGGTGACGTGGCTGGAGGCGGTACCGGCGATGGCCTGCGCTGTCCACCGTGGAGGGTACGCCGGCCTGCCCCGCCTGATGCAGCAGATGCTGCGCTGGCTCGAGCAGACCGGCGCGCGCCCGGCCGGCCGGATCCGCGAGGTGTACCTGCGCTTCGGTGCCGAACCCGAGCTGGGCCTACCGACCGAGTACCTGACCGGCGAGCGCGAGGACCTCGTCACCGAACTGCAGGTGCCGCTCGCGGTCCGTCGCATGCCCGGCCAGCCGAGGGTCAGGGCGTGAGCCGATTCAGGTCCCGTGGGAACAGCGTGACCTCGCGGACGTTGGCCGCCCCGACGAGCCGTGCCACGAACCGTTCCAGCCCGATGGCGAAGCCGCCGTGCGGTGGCATCCCGTACCGGAACGCGTCTAGGTAACCGGCGAACTGACCCAGGTCGGCGTCACCCAGAGCGGCGACGTAGTCGGAGTACCGGTGCAGCCGTTGCCCGCCCGTCACCAGCTCCTGGCCGCGGAAGAGCAGGTCGAAGCTGTTCGAGAACCCCGGCCTGTCCGGCGACGGATGCGTGTAGAAGGGGCGCTTGACCATCGGGTACCCGGTGACGAAAAGGAAGTCGCTACCGTGCTCGCGTCTGGCCCACTCGCCCAACCGCCGCTCGTAGTCCGGCGACAGGTCGGGCTCATCGGCCGGAGCGTCCAGCATGGACAGTGCGTCGGTGAAGTGCAGCGCCGGGATCTCGTCGGGCACCTCGGGGACCGCCACGGACGAGCGAGCGGCAACCGAGGAGACCATCCCCGCTACAGCGTCCCGCAGTACCGCCATCACGTCCCGGTGGTCGTCGATGAAGCCCAATTCTGCGTCGAGCGACGTGTACTGCGCCAGATGCCGTGCGGTGTCGTGCGGCTCGGCCCGGAACACCGGACCCACCTCGTACACCCGCTCGAACACCCCGACCATCATCTGCTTGTAGAACTGCGGGCTCTGCGCCAGGTACGCCGACCGTCCAAAGTAGTCGATCGCGAACACGTTGGCACCGGACTCGGTGGCGGACGCGACGATCTTCGGCGTGTGCACCTCGACGAACCCCTGCGCGTCCAGCGCCGCGCGGAACCCGGCCACCGCGGCCGCGGCGACCTCGTGCGCGACCCGCAAGCGGGGATGCCGCAGGGCCACCGCGGCGTGGTCGAGCAGCATGGGCAGGCTGGCGGTCAACGACGGGCGGTACAGGTCGAACGGCGGCGGTTCGGCGGGCTCGCTCAACAGCGAGATCTCGGGGTCGACGACCTCGACACCGCCGGGAGCAGTGGGGTTGGCCAGAGCGCGGCCGGTCACGGAGACCACCGACTCCTCGCCAAACTCCTCGAGGGCCGAGCGCGTGTTCGGGTCGGTGACGACTACCTGGGCCAGCCCGGTGGCGTCGCGCAGGATCAGGAAGGCGACGGACTTGAGCAGCCGCCGGCGATGGACCCACCCGGCAAGGTGGACGGTCTCACCGTCGTGAGTGGACAGTCGGGCGGCGAGGACCCGACGCATTCGGTACCGTCACGTCAGACACTGACTTCTCCGTCCTCGCAGGTACGGTCGACGATAACAGGGGCGCGGTGTGCGCTCTCCCGATATTCCGGCCCGACGTAGTCCTTGGGCGTCGCGTAGTACACCCGCCGGTCCTCGCTGACGAACGCGACGGCGTACGAGTCCCGCACGAACGTGCCGCCCTCCACTGCCGCTCCACGCGGGGCGAAGTTGGTGTGCCACCGATGCGGCCGGCTGATGATGTCGACGACGTACGCATCGCCGCACAACTGCGGATCGCTCGAGGCGTACACCCAGATGTTCTTGTGATCCGCGACGACGAGCCGCGACCGGTCGTCGGACAGACCGGCGACGGAGATGTTGTCGACGCCGTGGCCCAGCTCGCCGAGGCGAACGAGCCGTGCCTCGCCGGCCATGGCCGGTGGCAGGTCCACCCGGTAGACCGGCGAACCGTGAGTCTTGGCGACGAGGTAGAGATGCCCGTCCAGCCAGAACATCGCCTCCGAGTTGTACGTCGTGCAGCCCGCGCGAGGGTTGTCCGGAAAGCGGATCGTG
>Ga0209382_10012108_pt1 | contig 10667 bp, 10 predicted proteins | sample SoiMetdeltSBSDD5_FD_187599 | JGI IMG/M metagenome (GOLD analysis project Ga0209382, IMG submission 187599) | Bulk soil microbial communities from a Populus tree surrounding site in Tennessee, USA - Soil MetaG P. deltoides SBSDD5 (SPAdes) (version 2) | ecosystem: Environmental > Terrestrial >...
GCATCGATCTCCTCGTTGCGCTCCCGTGCGAATGCCGCGGCAGTACGCTGGGCTTGCACGGCGGCAATCGAAGCGTCGATCTCGGCATTGCGCTGCCGAGCAAACTCAGCGGCGGCGCGCTGGGCCTCGACTGCAGCAATCGAGGCGTCGATCTCGGCGTTGCGCTCTCGCGCAAACTCAGCGGCGGCGCGCTGGGCCTGGACGGCGGCAATGGAGGCATCGATCTCGGCGTTGCGCTCCCGCGCAAACTCAGCGGCGGCGCGCTGCGCCTGGACGGCGGCGATCGAGGCGTCGATCTCGGCGTTGCGCTGCCGAGCGAACTCGGCGGCGGCGCGCTGCGCCTGGACGGCGGCAATCGAGGCGTCGATCTCGGCGTTGCCCTGCCGGGCAAACTCAGCGGCGGCGCGCTGGGCCTGGACGGCGGCGATGGAGGCATCGATCTCGGCGTTGCGCTCCCGCACGAATGCTGCCGCGCGCTGGGCCTCGACCGCCGCAATCACAGTTGGATCGCTCGAGGGAAAGTCCGACTGTTGGTCTGCCGGAAGAGAGACCAGCCACGCGGCGGCCACACCAGCAGCTATCGAAATGGAGATCATGGGGTGATGTCCTTCTAGACGAGAGCAGAAAATCACTTGACACTATCTTGCTTAAGCTTCCGTGGATTTCAGACGGCCCGGATGTCTATATTCTGTACCCATCGCGAAGTGTAACGAAGTTCTTACGGAGACTAATTTTCGGTTTCGCCGCGGGTTGCATAGTCGCGAGTGCGGCCGCACGCCGGCAAAGGCAAGCGCTCTCGGGCATCAAGCTCAGAGCGGATCGAGCCCGCAGCTTGCGCTTCCCACCCGATCCAGTAGAGCCCATGCCGGCACATGTGTCGCTTCGATCACTGAGTCGCAAATCCTGGCACCTGAGGCGTCGCCGTGTGGGGGCGCGCGCAGCATGTTGCATTATGTTTGCCTTTAAGTGCTCCGCTCACGGCGGCATCCCTGGTGCGGGCCAGAAGAGGCCGACATGCTGATCGCAATCCTGCGCGCTGCGGTTCCCTCCATATGCCTTGGCATGCTGACGGCCCTCGCCCCCGCTCACGCCCAGCTCAATCAGCTCGAAATCAGAGAGCCCAAGGTCGAGGCAGGCGAGGTCGAGGTTGAATACCTCGTGGATTATCATTTCCAGCGGCCGCGCCGCCGTTTCATCGAGGCCCCCCCGGGATCGGGCACCCTGGTATTCGATGACAACGACTTCAACCGCCAGCGGCACACTCTCGGAATGGCCTACGGCTTCACGAAGTGGCTCAGTCTGCAGGTCGCTGTCGAGGCGGAGCAGGCGCGCTTCGAAGATGTGGAGACCTTTGCAAGGGCCAATGCTCTCGGTGACCTCAAGCTCACGGAGATCGAGCTCGAGGGAACGATCGTCCTGATACCGACGGGCAAGCGCGGCTTCGGTGTCGCGGCTCTGATCGAGCACAACATCGCCCTCGAGCGGGGCGAGGCGCACCAGCTCTTCCTCGGCACCGCGCTGCAATACGTCCAGGGCCCATGGTCCGCGACCGCCAATCTGTATCTGGTCAAGAACATCGGCGGCCGAGAGGAGCGTGACGGCATGCTCATCAAGGATGAGCGGCTGGACTTTCAGTATGCCGCCCAGATCAAGTATTCGGTGAACGACAATTTTGCCGTGGCGCTCGAGGGCTATGGCGTCGTCGAACGGCTCGGAGGCAGCGGCACCAAGAGCGAGGAGAGAGAGCTGCTCGGCGATTTCGACCGGCACCTGTGGGGACCGATCCTCTACTACGGCTGGAGCGCCGACGACCGGGCGACAAAGAAACCGAGCAAGGGCCTGCGGGTTCGCGACGCCAACGGCGACGACGACAAGAGCGGCCCCAAGTACAAGCTTGGCGCCGGCGTCTTGTTCGGGCTCAACGACAACACGTCGCCCGTTGTCCTGAAATCGAGCTTGGCCGTCGAATTCTGACAACGCCGATGTCTGCGGTCGCGCAGGAGCGCGGTCGGCCGCGTTACCCAGCAGCGGCCGCTGCCGAGGGACAGCCTGCTCCGCAGCTGGAGCAGCTCTTACTCAGGCCTTGAGCGCCCCCGATGCCTTGGCGACGTGGGTGGCGATGGCATCCATCAGGGGCGGCGACAAGCAGTCATAGGGCTGGAGCCCGAGCTCTTTCAGGCGAGCCCGCACGGCTCCCATCTGATCCGGGTTGGTCCCGGATTCGATTATCGAGGAGACGAACGCGGCGAACTCCGGAGCCGACCAGCCCTGCTCCTTCGAAAGCTCCGTATGGATGAAATCGAGCCCATAGAAGGGATGCTTGCTGTTCTCGATGCGGCCGTACATGTGCACGCCGCACCCCGTGCACGCATGCCGCTGGATGGTCGCGCCGGCATCCACAACCTTCAGCCTGTCGCCATTCTTGGTCACGCTGAGCTTGTCGCGCGGCACGACGGCAACCTGTGAGAACAGCGCGCCTGCGGGCTTCCAGCATTTGGTGCAACCGCACACGTGATTGTGGGCGCTCTGGCTCGAGACGCTCACCTCGACGGGATTGCTCGTGCACCTGCACACCAGCGTGCCGCCCGCGAAGCTCGGCGAGCCTTGCCTCACACCTGCGTCGACCGCCGGATGAATTGACATCTGTGCCATGGCATGTCCTCCCAAGGTTGGTCACGGCGCGTGGCGCCGTCGGACTGGTCACATGCGCGTGACGCGGTGCGCTGCGAAGGCACGAAACGGCGCCTTCCAGGCGGCCGCGCTCCTGCAAGAAGGCTCTCTTCAAGCAAGTTTTTTTGTGTGCAATGCTTTTGCGTGGATATCAGACATTTTATCCTGAAACGGCAGCTCGTCCAAGAACGTTACATTGTAACGCTTGCCGGGCACGTCTATCGGGCGACCAACGCTTGCCTCGCCACTACCCAAGCAATGATAACCACATCGATGAGGAGGAGAAGCGCCATGAAAACCCGCGCTGCCGTTGCAGTCGAAAAAGCCAAGCCGCTCGAGATCATGGACGTCGACCTCGAGGGTCCCAAGGCCGGCGAGGTGCTGGTCGAGATCAAGGCCACCGGCATCTGCCACACCGACGAGTTCACGCTCTCGGGCGCCGACCCGGAGGGGCTGTTCCCTGCCGTACTGGGCCATGAGGGTGCCGGCATCGTCGTCGACATCGGCCCGGGCGTGACGAGCGTGAAAAAGGGCGACCACGTCATCCCGCTCTACACGCCCGAATGCCGCCAGTGCCCCTCCTGCCTGTCGCGCAAGACCAACCTGTGCACCGCCATCCGCGCCACCCAGGGCCAGGGCGTGATGCCCGACGGCACCAGCCGCTTCTCCCTCTCCGGCAAGAAACTCTTCCACTACATGGGCACCTCCACCTTCGCCAACCACACGGTGCTGCCGGAGATCGCCGTCGCCAAGATCCGCGAGGACGCGCCCTTCGACAAGGTCTGCTACATCGGCTGCGGCGTGACGACCGGCATCGGCGCCGTCCTCAACACGGCCAAGGTGGAGCCCGGCGCCAAGGCCGTCGTGTTCGGGCTCGGCGGCATCGGCCTCAACGTCATCCAGGGCCTCAAGCTCGCCGGTGCCGACATGATCGTCGGCGTCGACATCAACAGCGACAAGAAGGCCTGGGGTGAGCGGTTCGGAATGACCCACTTCGTCAATCCGAAGGAGGCAGGCGGCGATCTCGTCGCCCATCTCGTCAACATGACCAAGAAAGGCGCCGACCAGATCGGCGGCGCCGACTACACCTTCGATTGCACGGGAAACGTCACGGTCATGCGGCAGGCGCTGGAGTCCTGCCACCGCGGCTGGGGCGTGAGCGTGATCATCGGCGTTGCCGGCGCCGGTCAGGAGATCGCCACGCGTCCCTTCCAGCTGGTGACGGGGCGCGTCTGGAAGGGCACGGCCTTCGGTGGCGCGCGCGGCCGCAGCGATGTGCCCAAGATCGTCGATTGGTACATGGAGAAGAAGATCCAGATCGATCCGATGATCACGCACACCATGCCGCTCGCCGACATCAACAAGGGATTCGACCTGATGCACCAGGGCAAGAGCATCAGGAGCGTTGTCCTATTTTGATGTCATAGCCCCGCCATGGCCTCTGCAGGCATAGGCGCGGGGCCTCCACACGCCGAGGGCCCGTCTTGGGCCCTCGCACTTTCTTCGCGGCTGGGGCGGGAAGGGCGCTTACCTCATTTCGTCTTGCCGTCCGGAGCGAACTGCTTGAGGAAGGCGAGGAGGTCCTCGATGTCCCTCTCGTCGCTCAGGCCCACGAACACCATCTTGGTGTTGGGGATCTTCGCCTTGGGGTTCTTGATGTATTCGCGAAAGGTCGCCTCGTCCCAGGTAATTCCCGAGCTCTTATTGGCATCCGAGTAGTTGAAGCCCTCGATGGTACCGGCCTTGCGGCCGAACAGCCCGTTGAGCACGGGCCCGACCAGATTCTTGGCGCCTTCCCCGATCTGATGACAGGCGCGGCATTTGTTCCATACCGCCTTGCCGTTTTCCAAGTCCTGGGCAACGGCCAGGGCCGGCAACGCCACAATCAGAGCCGCGCTGCAAACAATTCTGCGCATACCTCACCCGAGCCGCCCCTGTGTGCGGCCGTGTTGCCCACGCCAGTCAATGCTGGACGGAGCGGTGGACGGGACCGGCAGCATGCTCATGGGCTATTGACCTTGCCGCGTCCGACAGCTCCGTCGGTCGCTGGCAGAGGTCCGCGCCGCAGCGGCCGTCGATACACGAACTCGGGAGGCAGCGAGGCGGTTTCACGCTCGGCCAGCGCGACGAGCTCGCCGTGGCGCGAGGATTTGGCGCAAGCAGGGTCGGCCGCGGCGGCATTTCCAGTCACGGCGAACGCCTGGCAGCGGCACCCGCCCCAGTCGATTTCGCGCCGCTCGCACGAGCGGCATGGCTCGAGCATCCATTCCGTCCCACGGAATTTCTCGAACGCCTGACCCCTGAGCCAGATCTCTGCCAGGGGCTTGTCGCGTACATTGTCGAAGCACAAGCCGGGGATGGTCTCGGCCGCGTGACAGGGCAAGACCTTGCCCGACGGCGTCACATTGATGATCCCGCGCCCCCACCCGCCCATGCAGGGTTTCGGCCATGTGGCGTAGTAGTCCGGCACGACGAAGTCGATGATAAGGATGCCTTTGAGCCGCTCGCGCGCCGCATCGACAATCTCGATGCTACGGGCAACCTGCGCTCGCGTCGGCATCAGCGCCGCAAGGTTTCCGAGCGCCCAGCCGTAGTACTGCACGTGTGCCACTTCGAGGCGGCGGGCGCCCGCCTCGACGGCAAAATCGATGATGCCTTCGATCCGGTCGAGGTTCTGGCGGTGCACCGGCGCATTGATCGTGAGCGGCAGCCCGAGCTCGCCAACCCAGCGCGCAACCTCGCGTTTCCTCGCGTGACCGCCCGCGTAATGGGCGATACGGTCGGCGTTCGCAGGCTCGACGTCTTGAATCGAGAGCTGCACGTGGTCGAGGCCACGGCCGGCCAAAGCCTCGAGGCGCTTGCGGGTCAGAAGCACGCCCGCCGTGATAAGGTTGGTATAGAGGCCGGTCTCGACCGCGGTGGCGACGAGGTCCTCGAGGTCGCGCCGCACGGTCGGCTCGCCACCCGATAGGTGCAGCTGCAGAACACCGAGACGAGCCGCCTGGCGCAGCACGTCCTGCCATGTTGCCGTGTCGAGCTCGGCACCGACGCTTTCGAGCTCGAGCGGATTGGAGCAATAGGGGCATTGCAGCGGGCAGCGATGCGTCAGCTCGGCGAGCAACCCCAGCGGTGCGCGCGCGCAGGCCGTGGAGGCCTGCGTTCCCTTGTCGATACGTGCGGCTTCGCTCACAACCTCACACTTTCTGTGCCGGTGCAGCGCTCTTCCAACGCTCGATATTTCGGAAGTACGCGCAGGCCACCGCGCGGGGTGGGGTGCGGCAAGCCTATCGACTGGAGGCCACCGCCTCAGTCCAAGCTTCGCCGATGACGCGCGTGGATGCCATGCGCTCCCGCCATTGCCAGCAACTCAAAAACGGCGCCACCGCATCAGGATGCAGGCCCGGCACGCGTCAGGTCGCATCCACCTCAGCGGGCAGGTAGCTCGTGACCTCGAGGCCGACTTGCTCTTCTGTCACCTGCGGCTTGTTCCAGACCTTTTTCATTGCTCTTCTCCTGTCGGCACAAACTTCTGCGCTCGATAGGACGCCTGCCCCAGGGGGCGTCACGTTCCCTAAGCATCCCGGCAAGGCGATCACCAATTATGCTGCATATCCGCTCCGCGAGCAAACGGATTTGGCGAGACGCCGCGGTGCGCAAATCCGCTGCAACCTCCAGAGCCGGCAACCGATGAACCCACCGGGTTCATATCTGCATCGCTGGACCGAGTCTTGACAGAACTCGGTGGCCGGAGAGAACTGCTCGAACAGCTGCCGTGGAGAAGCGCGGTTATCCGCAAGCAACCGGTGACCTCCGGAGTCCACGCATGGGCGAAAACGCCAATCGGCGACGGTGCCGTGGCCCAGCCTGCGGGAAGGCCCGGCGCGCGTCGCTCGTTTCGGCGGCCGTAGCAGCGCAGCTGACGCTTGCGCCGATAGCCTTGGGCCAACAACAAGGCTCCACCGGTCGCATCCCTGCAGCGCCGAGCGACCCGGTCAAGCAAACGGCGATTGTTCTGGCCCGTGAGCTGCGCGACCCGTCACCGCCGCTCTCGCTCCTCGATTTCCCGCCGCAGGACGACGGCGTTGCCGGGGCGCGCCTTGCCGTCAATGACAACAACACGACCGGCCGCTTTCTGAAGCAGGAGTTCACGCTCGAGGTCGTTCAGAGCGGTGCCGCATCGGAGTTGGTCTCTGAGGTCGCCAAGCGTGTGGATGGGGGCGCCGGCTTCGTTGTCGCCGACACCAGCGCCGAGACCGTGCTGGCCCTCGCCGACGCGCTCCAGGGGCGCGAGGCCTTGGTCATCAATGCCGGCTCGGGCGACGACCGGCTGCGGGGAAGGGATTGCCGGGCAAATGTCCTGCACACCGCACCGTCCCGTGCCATGTTGGCCGATGGGCTGGCGCAGTATCTGGTGTGGAAGCAGTGGCGTCGCTGGGTCCTGGTGCGTGGAACCGGTCCCGCCGACGAGGCCTTTGCCGAAGCGCTGCGGCGCGCCGCCAAACGGTTCGGGGCCAAGATCGTCGAGGAGCGCGCATTCAAGGTCGAAGCCGGCAGCCGGCGCGCGGACGGCGGTCATGAGCAGATCCAGCAGCAGATTCCCTCGTTCACGCAAAACGCCCCCGCTCACGACGTCCTGCTGGTTGCCGATGAAGGCGGCCAGTTCGGCGAGTATTTTCCCTACCGCACTTGGGACCCGCGACCGGTGGCGGGGACGCAGGGACTGGTGCCCACAAGCTGGCACCCCGCGCTCGAGCAGTGGGGGGCAACCCAGTTTCAGAACCGCTTTCGCCGCTTGGCCAGCCGCACCATGCGTCCCCTCGACTACGACATTTGGGTCGCCGTCCGCTCGATCGGCGAAGCCGCCTCACGTGCCAAGTCGGCAGCTCCCAAGGATCTGATAGCGTACCTGAAATCGACCGATTTCGACCTGGCTGCCTTCAAGGGGCGCAAGCTCACGTATCGGCCTTGGGACGGGCAGCTGCGTCAGCCGATCCTTGTCGCGACCGCCAAGCTGCCGGTAACCGTCTCGCCCCAACCGGGCTTCCTGCACCAGTTCTCCGAGCTCGATACGCTTGGGATCGATAAACCGGAGACGGAATGCAGGGCATTCTCGCCTTGAGCTGGTGCGATCGCGCCGAGACCCGTGGACAGGAGGTGGCTGTGGGCAAATGGAAGAGCGGCGCTGCGACAGGGCTGACGTTAGCGGCCTGGCTGGTGGCCGCTGCGCCAGGCGGCGCCTACACCGTCTACGTCACCAACGAGAAGGACAACACCGTAACCATCATCGACAGCTCCAAGCTCGAGGCTGTCAGGACGGTCAAGGTCGGCCAGCGGCCGCGCGGCGTCATCCTGTCGAAGGACCACAAGTGGCTGCTGATCTGCGCCAGCGACGACAACAACGTGCAGGTGTTCGATGCCCGCACCATGGAATACGTCAAGACCTTGCCGTCAGGACCGGACCCGGAGCTGTTCGTCCTGCATCCCTCCGGAAATCCCCTCTACATCGCCAACGAGGACGACAACCTCGTCACCGTCGTCGACATCGAGACCGACAAGGTGCTGGCGGAGATCGCGGTCGGCGTCGAGCCCGAGGGCATGGGCATGAGTCCGGATGGCAAGGTGCTGGTCAATACGTCGGAAACGACGAACATGGCGCACTTCATCGACACGGCGACCAACGCCACCATCGACAACGTATTGGTGGACAGCCGGCCGCGCGTGGCCGAGTTCACGGCCGACGGCGCCCAGGTCTGGGTCAGCGCCGAGATCGGCGGCACCGTGACGGTGATCGATGCGAAAACGCGCAAGATCCTGGGCAAGGTCGAGTTTCACATTCCAGGCGTCAACCACGATGCGATCCAGCCCGTTGGCGTGCGAATTGCCAAAGACGGAAAGCGCGCCTTCGTCGCTCTCGGCCCCGCCAATCGGGTTGCCGTCATCGATACGGCGACGTTGAAGGTCGAGAAGTATCTGCTGGTCGGCCAACGCGTGTGGCAGCTCGCCTTCACGCCGGACGAGCGTCTGCTGTTCACCACCAACGGTACCTCCAACGACGTGTCCGTGATAGACGTGGAGAAACTCCGCGTCGTGCGCTCGATCAAGGTCGGGCGCTACCCCTGGGGAGTCGTTGTGGCCCCGTTCTAGTCGACGCGGCCACCGGCCGTGGCATCTCGCGACATCCTCGAGGAGCTTCACATGTGCCGCATGCTCTGCCTCATCATCAGCTCCGTGGCCATCGCTTTGCCTGACCCGGCCCGTGCGGAGGGCTATCTCGCGCAAAAGCCCGAGAAGCTTCCCGACCTGGTGCTGGGCCTTGGGGAGACCGGCTACGGCATCTCGCAGAAGGACTTCGCCCTCACCACCGGCAAGGCCTACCGCCTGAAGATCAAGTCCACGGGACAGAAGGAGTGCGCCTGGCAGGCGCCGGAGCTCACAAAATTCATCTGGCTGCGCAAGGTCGAGGTCAACAACGTGGAGATCAAGGCCACCCACGTCTACGAGATCGAGATGGAGCGGGAGGGGGAGGCCGAAATCTTCTTCGTGCCGATCAGACCCGGCGACTACGCCTGGGGCTGCAGGGGCCTGGAAAGCAAGGGCATGGCCGGCAGGTTCATCGTCAAATGACCAGGCCGGCTGCATCAGCATTGGCCGAGGGACCTCCAGAGGCCCTGCTGGTGCGTGGCGTCAGCCATCGCTTCGGGCCAATCCTGGCACTCGACGACGTCACGCTCGCCGTGCCACGCGGCACCTTCGTCGTGCTCTTGGGGCCGAACGGCGCCGGCAAGTCGACGCTGTTCGCCTTGGCGACCCGCCTCTACGACAGCATCAGCGGCGAGATCCGCATTCTCGGCCACGACGTGCGCCGGCACCCGACGGCGGCGCTGCAGCAACTCGGCGTCGTGTTCCAGAGCCGCAGTCTCGACGGCTATCTGAGCCTGCTGCAGAACCTCACCTACCATGCCGCGCTGCAGGGGATCGGTCGGCGCGCGAGCCGGGCCCCGGCGATGCAGGCGCTGGCCAAGGTCGGCTTGGCCGAGCGAGCCGACGACAAGGTGCGGGAGCTGTCCGGCGGCCAGGCACGGCGCGTCGAGATCGCGCGGGCGCTGCTGCACGATCCTGCCTGCCTGCTGCTGGACGAGGCGACCGTCGGCCTCGATGTCGCCTCGCGCGAGAGCACCCTTGCCATTGTGCGGGGGCTCGTCAAGGAGCGGGGCGTGGGCGTGCTCTGGGCTACCCACCTCGTCGACGAGGTCGCGAGCGAGGATCACGTTGTCCTGCTGCACAAGGGGCGCGTGCGCTTCTCGGGGCGCGTACCGGACCTGCTCGGGGTTGCCCAGGCCGGCAATCTGCGCGGCGCGTTCAGGCGCCTCACGGACGATACGCGCGCGGAGGCCGCATGAGCGCCTACATCGCAGCGCCGCGACGCCTCGACGCCTCGGGCTATCTCGCCTGCTTCAGCGGCATCGTGTGGCGCGAGGTGTTGCGCTTCCTGCATCAGCGCGAGCGCTTCCTGGCTGCGCTGGTCAGACCTTTGGTTTGGCTCTTCATCTTCGCCGCCGGCTTTCGCCAGGTGCTCGGCGTATCCATCATACCGCCCTACCAGACCTATGTTCTCTACGAGGTGTTCGTGACGCCCGGCCTCGTCGCCATGATCTTGCTCTTCAATGCCATGCAGTCGTCGCTGTCCATGGTCTATGACCGCGAGACAGGCGCCATGCGCACGCTGCTGGTCAGCCCTTTCCCGCGCTCCTTCCTGCTCGTCTCCAAGCTCTTGGGCGGCGTGGCCGTCGCCTTGCTGCAGGTCTATGCCTTCCTGGGTATTGCCTATTTCTGGGAGATCGAGCCGCCGCTCATCGGCTATGTCACGGTCCTGCCGGCGCTCGTGCTCGCCGGCTTGATGCTGGGTGCGCTGGCGCTCTTCATGTCGTCGGTCATCAAGCAGCTCGAGAACTTTGCCGGCGTCATGAACTTCGTGATCTTCCCGATGTTCTTCGCCT
>Ga0209382_10012109_pt1 | contig 10667 bp, 11 predicted proteins | sample SoiMetdeltSBSDD5_FD_187599 | JGI IMG/M metagenome (GOLD analysis project Ga0209382, IMG submission 187599) | Bulk soil microbial communities from a Populus tree surrounding site in Tennessee, USA - Soil MetaG P. deltoides SBSDD5 (SPAdes) (version 2) | ecosystem: Environmental > Terrestrial >...
TGCTATAGCATTAACTAATCTATGAATTTCATCGTTACTCTTCACAAGACTACAAACTCCTTTCGACTATAAACTTTGCAGAAGATACAAGAGCATTTTTCGCGTTTGTTTCATCATAACTACTTATTGATTCAAACGCTTTGAGCATATTATCATGAGCTGTTCTCCGCACCTCTTCTTCTATATTCAAGGAAGATATTGCAGACACCGCATCTTCGACATAGTCACGGTTTGCTCCCTTGAATCCAAATACTTTCATAATTTTCTCTCTCTTATTTGTGTCTGCACGTTCTAATGCGAATAGTATTGGATATGTCTTTTTACCCTCTCTTATATCATTTCCAACTGCTTTTCCAGTGAGTTTAGGATCACCCGTTACTCCTATTAAATCATCTATTAACTGAAATGCAATTCCAGCAAATCGTCCAAATTTAGAAAGGTTGTCCACGTTATCCACAAGAGGCTCTGCAGAAGATAGAACGCCTAGTGCACAAGAAACCTCAAAAAGAGACGCAGTTTTCTTTCGTATCATGTCCAAATATTCGTCTATGGTTGGAATCTTATTACTGGATGCCATCTGGATATCAAGACCTTGACCCTCGCAGACATGTACACATGAAGTAGAGAGTATCCGATTCATTTCAGCAATGATATTATCGTCGTGACCCACGCTTTTACCCTGTAAAGAGAGTACTTGAAATGCCTTGGAGAACAAGATATCTCCAGCTATTAGTGCAATTGGTAACCCATATTTCTTATGAACCGTAGAGATTCCATGACGAATATCATCATTATCCATGATATCATCATGAATTAGAGAAAAATTATGGATTAGCTCTACTGCAGCTGCAGCTGGTAACGCTTTTTCTTCCCTGCCCGCAAACATTTCACAACTCTTTATTACCATGAAAGGCCTGAGCTTCTTTCCTCCACTGGCCAAATACGTACGTGACGCATCATACAACCTGTTTGGTTCACCTTTAAGTATCGATAACGTAAAGTTTCTTACGTGTGATACCACATCATTAAGATCGTCTTTCAAATTATCCATTGGTTCACCTTTGCTAATTCTCCAGTGATTATGAATCTCGATTTTGCTAATTTAGCTATATTTTTAGTGCCAACAAGAAACATCGTACTCTTCAATTCAATCAAAGTCTTATTGGTAAAATCACACAAGCTTTCAAAAGACTTTGATGCTTGTCTGAGAAAGGGGAAGGCCATTCCACACATATTTGCTCCTAAAGCTATACATTTAGCAATTTCTAAACCATTTCGAATTCCACCTGATGCGATGACTGGTATCTTTACTGAATTTCTCACTTCTATCAAACTTACTGCTGTGGGGATGCCCCAATCCCAAAACAATTCTCCCAAATTTATCTTATTTGAGTCATGTGCTGTTTCAGCCCTTAACTTTTCCACACCTGCCCAGCTGGTTCCACCAGAACCAGCAACATTGATTGCGGAAACCCCCGCAGACTCTAACTTTTTAGCAACTTCCATTGAAATCCCAGCTCCCACCTCCTTTACAATTATCGGAATATCAAAATTTGCACAAATTTCTTTGATTTTTGATAAAACTCCCTTGTACTTTGGTTCTCCCTCTGGTTGAATTAGTTCCTGCAAGGGATTCAAGTGCACGACAAGAGCATTTGCTTCAATCATTTCAATCATACTCCTGATTTCCTGAACTTTCAGTCCCTTCGAAAGCTGCGCACCGCCAATATTGGCAACAAGAAATGCACTAGGCGCATTTGATCTAGCTATCGAATAAGTTTCAGCAAGCTCACTGCTTAAAAGTCCAGCTCTTTGACTACCCAGTCCCATCCCAAGACCAAATTTTTCAGCAACTAGTGACAACCTAGAATTTATTTTTGTAGCCTCAGGAGTTCCTCCAGTCATAGAGTCAATAATAATTGGCGCTTTGAAGTCGTGATTTAGAAAATTTTGGGTAGTTTCAACAGCTTCGTAATCAATTTCTGGCAGAGCATTATGAATTAGCTTGACATATTCTAAATATGTAGATGATTCTTTTGCTTGAACGTTCCTAGTTAAAGGAATAACTATTCCTTCCTTTTTTCGTTTTTTTATTACTTCGATATCGGAAGGGGAGTCAGATTCATCAGGCATTTCAGGTACTGGACCTTTTTCCCTTTATTACTGTACCTTCTGTTTTCTTATTTTCTATCAATTTCAAGAGTCTTTCAGGTTTGAAGCCATTTACAAAATGTACATCCATTCCCCCAAGTGAAATCTTTAATGCTTCACGCACTTTTCTTTTCATACCCCCTGTTATATCAAAATTCACATTTGAAAATTTAATTAATGATTTTTCTTCAATTGTTTGTATTACTTGTTTGCCCTGGGGATCTGTATATATCCCATCTACATTGACGGCAAAGATTACTTTTTTTGGCTTTAATACATGGGAGATCATTGTCATCAATTCATCACCCGACAGTATTGAGTATTTATGATTTGCTCTATACACAACGTCTCCATATGTTACTGGTATTATCTTGTCTCTAGTCATCGATGCTAATTCAAAAATCTTTTTCACAAGAGGTTTATTACCTGAAATAAATGAAAAAGGCGAAACAGCGTATGGATTCAACTTAAATTTTATCATTGATTTGGCTATTATATGGTTTAATGAAATCATTGATTCATGAACCACCGCTATACCATCGGGCGGATACCTATCGGGTTTGGAATGCATATCATACTTTATTGACCAATAATGTCCAAACGAGCCCCCGCCATGAACTAGTATGATTGGAACTTTTATCGATAAAAGTGATTTAAAGATTCGATCAATGGCCATCTTGTTGATAGTCATCGGTCTTTCTTTATGAGTAACAACCGAGCCGCCCAGTTTAATTAGAACAACATCTTGCTGCATTATGGTTAGATTTTTTTAAGAAAATTTAAGTCTTGATACCACATCCAAAATCAGCCAAAAACTACACCATCATAATCAAATTCTACTAGCATCCATTTGCCTGATCCTCTGCTTATCTTGGTTAATACCTCCTTGCTGATGTCATTTGGTATGAGTGCAATTATTGCACCCCCTTTACCCGCACCAGTCAATTTTGCACCCAAAGCACCGTTATCAAGACAACTTTCAATCAATTTTTCTATCTCTGGATGGGATACACCTAACCTTGATAATAATTTGTGATTTTCAGTGAGCATATTTCCAAGCTCCATTTCGTTGCCTTCATATATTGAATTCATTGCTCTCTTACAAACAGCATGAGCCTTTAAGGAAAGATCTTTAAAAACACTAGAATTTCTTTGCCTGAATTGCTTGACCTCTGAGACTACTTCGCCTGTCAAATGTTTTACACCAGTGGTACCAACGAGGAGCGTGAATTTCTTTTTTGGTCTTATATTACTGAATCCTTTATTGGGTTCAAAATTAACTATCCCGCCAAAAGTTGAAACATAACAATCTATGCCTGATGAATTCGTATGTATGTTTTGCTCCATAATTCTTGCAGTCTCATAGATCTGATTCCTGTCACGGTTTGAAAACAAGGAATAAACCGCTGCAACGGTTGACACGCATGATGCTGCCGAAGATCCCAGCCCTTCTCCATATGGAATTTGTGAATCAATATCCAAATTTATCCCCACATTAAGTAAATCCTTTTCAGATAAGATATGTTTTACGCACTTAAAGATTGGATGTAGAAATAATAAACTGTTATCATTAGACGTAATAATATCTTCTTTACTTATCACTGGTACACTTAATGAATTTTCTCCGGATTTGATATTAATCCGTGTGTTGTCATTAACCTGTGCTTGCACACTTATTCTTTTATTTATTGCTGCTACAATCGCAGGGTTACTATATACTACAAAGTGTTCTCCAAAAAGGATTATCTTTGCAGGAGCTGATGATATGGCCTTATTAGTACGGTAATTCATACAAATAAAATTGATGAATAACCGACAACTGATTTATTATCTCCTGCTACGTCCCCGCTTGTGGCATACCTCAACAACTTGCCTTTCGTTGCCCCCATTTTTTTTGATATTTCCATAACTGTAGCGATGGCACCATAGCCGCATGCTGTAACATTAAACGAAATCAATATTGAATAAAATTTTTCAATATCGAGTGAGAGGATTGCAGAAATTAAGAGATTGTCTTTTTCATAAGCTTGACTATTTGATTCGTAATGTGTCAGATCCGAAGAAGCTATTGGAATCAAGCTTCGTTCCTTGATTGATTCATATATATCATTACCAAGTTTTTTACAGGTATTCTTGCCCTGATTAATAAGAATAATTGGGACTATTTTGAATTCTTTTCTTATGTATTGAAGGAACGGAAGTTGAACTTCAATACAGTGATCTCTGGAATGTGCTTGCTCATCGATATTAACAATATCACAATTTCGGTGAATTTCTTCTGCCACTTCAGAATCAATCTCTATTTCTCCTAGAGGAGTTTTCCAAGAACCTGTATTCATTATTGCCACCTCGCTACCCAATCCGTAATGATTTGGACCAAGAATAATTGCCGATTCAAATTTAGATGAAGATAATTTGTAATAACCCTGTGCAGCTACAGCACCAGAATACATATATCCTGCATGAGGACTGACAATTCCATATATTCTTTCGTTATTACTAGACGGTGGTAAATTTCCTGGGCCGAAATTTGAATCTCTAAATAATGACTCTAGGTTTTCATTGAGTTCAGTAGGATTTTTTGGATAAAATATTCCAGAAACAGCAGGTTCTCTTTTAGAGGAATTCAAGATATCTCTTCGACCAATTTGGTCTCAAAGTCATCAATTGATATCTTCATTTCATTATCAGATTTTATTTTACCCTGTTTCTTCAATACTTCCCTTGTAAGTAACCAATACACAGTCGCAAGTGCCTTTCTTCCTCTGTTATTTGCAGGAATGACCAGGTCTACATTCGAGGTAACGTTATCACTGTTTGCTATTGCAACAACTGGAACGCCGGCCCTAGTTGCCTCTAGCACAGCTTGCTGGTCGGCTTGAGGATCTGTGACAATCACTACTTGTGGTTCCATATAACTTGCCAAAGAGGGATTCGTAAATGTTCCAGGCATGAAGCGCCCTATAATTCCGGATGCTCCGGTTGCCTCACAAAATTTCTGGACAGGGGTTTTTCCATATTCTCTAGCAGACGTAACTATGATTTTAGAAATATCTGCCCTCCCAATAAACTTGGCAGCAACATCTATCCTCGTCAACGTCTTACTAATATCTAAAATATAAAGGCCTTCAGGATTAGCGCGAACTATGAAAGGTGACATAAATTTAGTTTTTACAGGAGTTCCTACACGTATTCCTGTTGAAAGTATCATTTTTTCGAGATTATCATTTTCAATATCCTCGCTATCTTCTGCATTTTCGATGAATGTCTGGCTAGCAGTATCTTCAGATTTTTGACTATCAGTTTCCCTAAGAGAGTCGTCAGCGTTTTCTTCTTGGTTTGCACTTGCCATTTTAGGTGAAAGACAAATCAATCATGCCTTTTATTAAATCATACTCTGAAAGTCTTAAAAGTTCGTTTAATTTGGATACTCGTTCGCCTCCAACAACGCCAGTTTTTATCATTTTAGAGGATGTTGCTATCGCTATGTGTGATATATGCGCATCAATCGATTCTCCAGATCTATGGGAAGTTATTATCTTGATATTATTTTTCGTACAATTATCTGCAAAATCCAAAGCATTATGTAATGTACCAGCTTGATTAACTTTCAAAATTGCTCCATTACAAGCTCCATACTTGCACGCTTCATGCACTCTCTCGGTGCTAGTTACAAGCATGTCGTCACCTGTAATAAGGCAATTCTTATTTCTTTTAGTAAGGAGTGCCATACTCTCAAAATCATCTTCGTTAACAGGATCCTCGGCATAAATTAAATGATAGTTCTTTATCAAGTCCTCAACAAAACTTATCTGCTCTTCGGTATTTCTAACCAGTCCCTGTCTCGAATAATCATAAATTTTTCTGGTAGAATCCCACATTGAAGAACTTGCAAAATCGATACCCAAAGCCACATCTCTGCCCAGTCTCAGCCCCGCATTTTCCACTGCTTGTGCCACTATTGATACAGCTTTATCGTTATTCACATTGGGTGCCCAGGCGCCTTCATCCCCCCTACCATATGTAAATTTTTTATCTATTTTTTCTAAAACAATCCTAACTTCTTTATGAATATTGAAATTAGTCTCTAAGGCATCCATGATAGTCCTGGCTCCCATTGGACAGACAAGAACTTCCTGAATATCAGGCGTACCAGGGCCTGCATGGGATCCTCCTCCAACTATGTTTCCAAGAGGGTAAGGATACCGATATGGCCCTTGGTCATTTAGCATTGCAAAAAGAGGTAAGTCTAATGACAGTGAAGCAGAAGCTGCAGCCGCAATACTCAACGCATAAGCTACAGCTCCGCCAATTCTACTAAAGTTATTGGAAGTATCTAATGATTTGAGAATTTCAAAAATGGCCTTTGAATCTGAAGCATCAACCCCAATAAATTTAGCCATATTTGATTCGAATGTCCTTAGTGTCAATTCTGGATTATTATCCACAAAACTTGGTACTTCATGACTTCCTACACTAGCACCTGAAGGAGCAGATGCTCTACCAAGAAATTTGTTATCTGTAATTACGTCTATTTCTATCGACTTTGAGCCTCTACTATTAAAAACAATCCTTCCCTTCAATGATGAAATTAAAGGCATATTTACTTCAAACTTAATCTATTTCTGATTCAATTTCTGACATGCGCCTGCGTAATGCTTCGTAGTAAGGAATCACCTGATAAATTGTTTCGACAGAAGAGACAAACATTCTCCTACAACAATACCTCTTGATATTAAGAGAGTCCATAACCTCTGCAGGGTCCTCTCCAGCTTTGATCCGGTTAGAATATTCAGCGTACTTGTTAGCTATTAAATTCCCACAGGTAAAGCATCTTACGGGTATAAGCATTGGTTTTTTATCTTCAGTTGGCTTATAAAAACCATATATTTGCTGCCCTCGTGTTTATATAGCAAATATTCAAATTAGTGATTTTTGAACCGCTAAATCTATGCGGGAGTCGCCCAGCTTGGTCAACGGCGTAAGACTGAGGCTCTTATCCCTTAGGGGTTCGTGGGTTCAAATCCCATCTCCCGCATATTAAATAATTAATTCAGGAAAATTTTTTTAGTATTTTATAATAAGGTGATGTTTTGTGTTTTTCAATACATTTTTCACAAAGTGATTTGTGTCCATATTTAACATGACACTTACAATCACATAGTTCAGTATTTGTCAACAGCTAATTGACTTCCAAATTTATGTTATTTAAATAATTTCAATCAAGATGATAACTATGCGAAAATTTTTTATCAATTAATCTACAGATTATGATATTGGATATCGATTCGCCATTAAAAAGAAAGCAAGATCTTTATGCTCTATTGAAATCGCAACACGAAGCAGAAATGAAGGAAATGAATCACTACATGGCAGTTTTGAGCAGGATGAATAATGGTATCATAAAGAATTATTTACACAAATTACTTGATGATGGATTGCGACACATTGAATATATTTCTACAATGATGTCATCTATTGAAGGTGCAAGTAGTAGCTTGAGTCTCACGAAACAGGGAATTATCAACTCGATAGATGAAGAAAAAGAATCAAGAGATCTGTTGCTAAAATGCGTTGCACTGGCGGATGATGTAGAGACAAAATCATTGTTGAAAAGCATCATTGTTGATGAAGAACATCATATCAAGATATTGGAACACATTGAAGAGTTAGTATCTTCATCTGGTAAATGACATTTTGGAATTACATTATTAACTCGCAAATAGTTTTAACAATTTATGACTCAGTCAAATCTAATTCGCGTAATAATACAAAACTACGTCGAAACCTCAAACTGTTTCGATATTATTGCTAAGGACGGAGTTACTACTGATCAATTTGCCATATCCAGATCTGATTCATTGTTTGTACAAGTTTCCCTGAGCATACGACAAGTACATTTACAAATTCCCGCAATCCTTAGATCTGTGAGTATTGCCAAGAATCTTGATTACTATCAAAACAAAATATGTCATGAAATACCATCAATTCCTGATACAGAGCAGATCAAACTGATTTTGCAAAAACTGCGTGTGATAATAATTACATTGCTTCTAAAACTGAATAAACTAGTGACAGAAAAAAGAACAAATTACTCTTTGCTACATGATGATTATTTTCTAGAGTGGAACAAATATTCCGAGCAAGTTCTGATATCCACATCCACCATTTTTGTAGGTTATCAACAAGGAAGAACAGAGACTAAAATTCTTGATACTATAAAAGGGACTTTGGATTATATTGGTATATCAATGTCCATGATTGACAAAGAAATGTCATACCTGTACTAGGTAAACTAATTTGTGATTCCAAGTGCTTCAAGTACTTGCTTACTATGACCCTGTGGCTTGACTTTATTGAATATTCTTACTATCGTACCATTTTCATCTACTATAAAGGTAGTCCTGTTAACTCCCATGTACTCCTTACCCATGAATTTCTTCAGTCCATATGTACAATACTTTTTTGATATTGTATTGTTTACGTCAGAGGCCAAATGATATGGTATATTCATCCTTTGTTTGAATTTTTCGTGCGAATCATCGGTATCAGGACTTACTCCAATAATTTCGATTCCCGCCCGTTCGAATTTATCATAATCTATCGTAAATTCCGAAGCTTCTGTTGTACATCCTGTTGTAAAGTCTCGCGGATAAAAATACAATACTACTTTTCTTTTCCTAAAATCAGATAATTTCATATTCTGATTCATACTATTAAATGAAAAATCTGGTGCCCGATTTCCTTCTTTCAAACCATCTGAATCCAATATTTCACCGTTAGTCAAATTTCTGTATCATAATTTTTCAAAATGGCATAATAAAAGCGTTAATAGTTTACTGCTTCTCAATTACTTTGAATAAAAATTAATATAACTTTCAATTGAATTTTAATAGTCGATCAGTTGAGCGTTAAGTGATTTTATGACTAAATACGATATCGTCATTGTAGGTGGTGGACCGGCAGGCCTTTCGGCTGCATATTCTGCTGCTAGAAAGAATGCTAAAACCCTTGTCCTAGAAAAAGATGATTCTATTGCACAGAACATCAGAACCAGTGGCGTGTCATGGATTGACGATATGAAAAGACTTGGAATCCCTGAAAAGTGTTACAATGCCATAAAGAATTTCAGAATAATCTCCCCGTCAAAGGATATTGTTCTTAGAGGAAAAACGCCAAAATCATGTGTCCTGGATGTCCGATCTACTTACCAGTATTTAGCTACGCTTGCAGCGAGAGAAGGAGCTGAAATATCAGTTAGGAGCGAAGTTCAATCTGTAAAATCTAATTCTAATAGGATAAGTGGAGTAGTGGCCAATACCACCAGGGGCAAGATGGAAATTGATTCAAATCTCATTATTGATGCGAGTGGATTTAATAGCGTAGTAGCAAGAAGATCAGGTCTTGCTCGAAATTGGACAAGATACGGAATAGGCGCTGAATACGAATGTTACTGCGATGATATAGATCCAGAAACATGGATTTTGATGGTTGGACATAAATATTCAGATGCAGGTTATGCATGGATTTTTCCCATATCTAAACAACGTGTGAGAATAGGAACGGGAGTAGGTCGTCCAGAATCTATAACAGATCCAATCAAAAAATTGAATTCCATTATGGAAAGCAAGATCAAACCATTAGATGAGCTTCGAAATATTCAACCAATTGAATTTCACTATGGATTCATCCCAAATGAAGGATCGCGTAAATCAACCATATTTGATGGGTTAATCTTGGTAGGAGATTCAGCAGGTCAGGCAAATCCACTGGTACTTGAAGGAATAAGATTTGCAATCGAATTCGGGCGTGTAGCTGGTGAGGTGGGCGCTAACTCATTATCGAAAGCCTGTACAAGAGAATCCCTAGAGCAATATGAAAAATTCTGGAAAGAACGTGTTAGCTCTAAAATAAAATCATCGCTTAAAGTTCAATCAAGATGGTTGCAGATGAATGATGATTCCTGGGACAGAGAAGTTGAAATTATACAACAAATGACTGTTGAAGATTTTCTTGATTTCATCAAGGCACAGTTTACTACTAGCAGATTGATGAAATTGATACTTGCACATCCACATAGCACTGCAAAACAGCTATTTAGGATAATACTGGACAAATAAGACTGAAGCAAGATTTTTATATGATTTAAAAACAGCAAGTTTAATCTTGGCTGGAGAAACCGTTACCCAGTTTGCACCTATCATGTATATGCTTGGCTTTGGATTACTTGCCTCTGTTCCAGTCTTGTTTTTGTCAAAATTGCTTTCACCAAGACGTAGGTATAACCCTGTAAAATTTTTACCAATGGAATGTGGTCAGATGCCTTCTGGTGAAGGAAGAGCTCACTTTATGATGCAATATTACTCTTACATTCTCATGTTCGTCGTGTTTGATGTGATGTCCTTATTCTTGTATGCATGGGGTGCATCACTTTTTTCTATTTCACGCTCAGCAACACTTCCAATAATAGGATTTCTTGCAATAATGTTTTCTGCCATGGCTTATGCGCTTTATCT
>Ga0209382_10012111_pt1 | contig 10666 bp, 7 predicted proteins | sample SoiMetdeltSBSDD5_FD_187599 | JGI IMG/M metagenome (GOLD analysis project Ga0209382, IMG submission 187599) | Bulk soil microbial communities from a Populus tree surrounding site in Tennessee, USA - Soil MetaG P. deltoides SBSDD5 (SPAdes) (version 2) | ecosystem: Environmental > Terrestrial >...
TCAAGAGGCGGTTCCGCCGCCACCTGCTATTTTGAGTCAGAGTAAAAACCCCGAGCGTTTTCAGACCGACGAGGGTTGCTTGTTTTAACTTCTTAAGCATATAGCGCTATCTAAATCAGACCAGACAACATTGGTACAAGCATATCAACCGCCGCAGGACGCAGAGGTTCGCAAAGGTTGTTCAGAATTGCCTTCCCTCTGCGTACCTTTGCGTCCTCTGCGGTTGAGTGTACTGATTTGCAATCCGCTCTAACCAAACCACCGTCTGCTCTTAATTCCTTTCAGCCGGCACACCCGAAACTCCGGCGAAGGCCAGAGCGCCCCCCTGGCCCGCCCGGGCAGGGCCTCCGATTCCGGCGACTCCACGCCAGTTACGGCGCCATCCGTGGCGCTGATCTCCGCGGCGTGGATGCGCCGAAACGTCACGGCGAGCGCAACAAGCGAGTAGAGGTAACTGTCGTATTGAACAGACCCGAAAAATCCGTAGATGATGAAAGCAACAAACGAGGCCTGGAGACACGCGCTGACGATATTTTTTCCAGGATCTGGACGTGGGCCATCCGCCGCCGTCTCGCGTTCAATGCGGCGGAGCGAACGCAGCGGAGCAATGATGATGACCAGGAAAGCGATCAAACCGATGACGCCCAATTCAGCGGCGGTTTCTAGGTACGCATTGTGCGCCCTCATCTCTTTTATCGCGTAGATGTGGAAGTTGCCCATCCCCACCCCGACGATTGGCCGGCGGATCGCAACTTCATATGCGCGGATCATATGCTCCTGGCGCTCCTGCGCCGAATTGGTCGTATCCGTCTCGGGATCTAAAATTGTGGAGAGCCGGGTCCTATACTTACCAGGCGCCGCCAAGAGCAGAACCGCAGCCAGGACTGCTACAGGCAGTAACACTTTGACGCGGCGGCCACGGGTCGCTTTCCAGATGAGCAGGCCGCACGAGGCGATCAACGCGAGGAATCCGCTGCGTGAGTATGTGAACAGAATTGCGACAGCAGTGACGCCTGCAGAGGCGAAAAAAAGCCATCGCTTCCATCCCTGATGTAACAGCGCGCAAATCACTGAAAGTGGCGCCATCATGGCTAGCACACAGGCGACATCGTTCGGGTTGCCGAGAGATGCGCCCCAGCCGCTGATGCGGGCGCCAAATGACGACATTTGCGAGTACCCGCCGGTCAAAAAAGTATTGATCGCGCTGAAAGAGTAGAGCGCCTGGCAAAACACCATGATGCCCATCATTGCGCGATACCGTGAGACGGTGTCGACAAGGGCGATTTGCATTGCGAAGACGATCAATATCTTTATCAGTGGATCGAAAAGCACATTGAAGCTGTCTGCGGGGGAGGCCGCGACCGGGGCAAAAAGCAACCCCAGCGCCCACAAGAGCGTCATCATCTTCAACTCAAGTGTCCAGACGATCAAAGCTTCGCCTGCGCGGAGCTTGGAGGCGACATAAATAAGGATAGAGCTAATGGCGACGATTTTGGGCAATGGCAGCCACCCGAACACCTCGGGCATGATCTCGTGCGGACGAGAATACATCAGCAGCGTGAACAGGTATATGCCTGCGAAGGCAAGCCAGTTTTTGCCGCGTGAGTTCGTCCGCGAGACTTCTATGGGCCTGGCGGCGGCCCTGTCGATGGCGAGGCTTTCATTCGCGGCTCTTCGCCTGAACAACACGCCGGGCATCTGGGCGGTTCTCGATGATGCGGCGTACAAAATATCCATTCGATGTCGTTCCTTAACCTTCAGTCACCGACGATAACCTTCAGTCGCCGACGATATTCGGAGGCCCCCCACCGTCGCGAAAGAACTTCCCACAGCTTACTCAAACTGGCCTTCTCCTCCTCACTCACTGCGCCCACCGCGGCTGCTGCGATCAGATAGACCAGGCCGAAAACGGCGGCGCATATCAGGAATGTGACCAGGGTGTGCGCATTCCAGAGCATGAATCTGGTCGCCAGGGCGCCCATCGCCGCCGCCGCCGCCGCCGCCGCGATCCTCAGCAGCGGCGCGAGACGCCTCAAATCGCGCCGCGACATTCCCAGCTCACGTTTGATCATGGCCAGCGTGACGCCGGCGTCGAGCGTCTGAATCGAGACCACGGCCACGGCCACCCCAATCATTCCGCCCGCGCGTAAGCCGGCGTAGAGCGCGCCAAAGGTCACCGGGATGAGCGCCAAATACAGCTTCAACCGGAAAAATTTGAGTTGATCAAAAAGGCGCAGGAGGTGCAGGTGAACGGCAATCCCGAGCAGCATGCTGAATAGGTTGATAGTGAAGATCGGGACTGAAGCCACGTAATTCTTCGTGAATAGCAGGGTGATGAATTCGCGCCGCAACACGAGCAGCAGCGCGAACGCCGGCGCGAAGAAGAAGGCTAGCTTACGGATCACATCCATCCAAAGATTGATGATCGCCCGGTAATCGCTCCTCTCTTTATGTTTCGCCAGTTCCGGATTCAACGCGCCGGAGAAGGAGGTGCTCAGCATACTCAGCAACGGCAGTTGAAAACAGCCGACCGCGTAGATCGCGAAAGTCGCCGGGTCGAAATAATGCGAGACGAAATAGCTGTGCATATCGTTTTGCACAATCGCCGCGATGCCCCCAACGCCGAACGGGAGCGCGTTACCGATCTGCGACTTGAACAACTTCCAATCGATAGCGGCGAGGAAGCGCCCGAAGCGCCGGCGGATGTAGATCACCATGAAAGCTATCTGCAGCAGGCCTTGAATCACCGCCGCCAGGAGAATCGCGTTGAGACTGCCGAAGACTAGAGCCGCGATGATCATCACGGCGGCCTTGGTTAATTGGGACAGCACAATCAGCGCCGACGCGATACGGAAGTCTCCCGCCGCGATCGGCACCGCGTCGAGATTGGTTGAGACCAGGCTGCAAAAGATAGCGAAGCCCAGCAGCGGGATGTGCGGGACCAGATCAGAGCCCTGGAAAATCAGGGTTACCCAGCCCGGCCAGGCCAGAAAGATCAGGAATAACAGCGCGCCGACCAGGCCGTAGAAGAGCATCACATTGAGCGAAACCTGTAGCCTCTTGCCCGGCGCGCGCTCATAAAAGTAGAAGACGCTCACCGCGACCTGTAGATTAAGCAAGTTGAGCGCCGATTGAATGATCTGAAACGCCTGTTTGTAGAGGCCATACTCCGCCTGGCTCATCGCCCGGACGAGAACCAGCGGCAGCGCGAACGACATCGCTGTCGCAATGACGTTCGCAGCCATGAGCAGAGCGGCCCGCTGAGTCAGTCCACTATGTCCGCCGTAGTTATCAGTTGTAGTGGTTCTTGCGCTCAAAATGACGCCCGTGTGTCCCTTTTCACCAGCAGATGCCTTGATAACTCTCTTTGGTCTCTTCGCGCTCGATCAGTCGAACCAGATCGATGACGTAGCGGCCGCTCGACACTGCCAGAGATCGAAACTCTTCATCCTGCTTCCCGATGACGATCACTTCGGAATCGTCAATCACCCCCTCAAGCTCCTTGCGCATCAGGGAAGAGATGTGGGGAATCTCGTTCTCGATAAACTCCCTGTTCGCTCCGAACAGCCTGGCCAGCTCGACTTCGCGGTCGTAGATGGCCAATTTCAGCCCCTTGCCGATCAACCTCTCGACCAGCGTCACCATCGGGCTTTCGCGCAGGTCGTCAGTGTTGGGCTTGAAGCTCAATCCGAGCACGCCGACCTTCTTGCGCCCGGTCCGTAGCACCATCTCAACGGCGCGCTCGATCTGACGCTGGTTGCTCACCAATATCGAATCCAGCATCGGCACACTCACATCCTCTTCTTTAGCCCGGTGAGTCAGCGCCCTCAGGTCTTTCGGCAGACACGATCCTCCGAAGGCGAAACCCGGCTTGAGGTAGTACGGCGACAGGTTCAGCTTCGTGTCGAGGCAGAAGACTTCCATCACGCTGTAGCTGTCCACGCCGAGCGATTTGCAAATCATTCCGATCTCGTTGGCGAAGGTCACCTTCAGCGCGTGGAAAGAGTTGCAAGCGTACTTGACCATTTCGGCGTCCTTGACCCCGACCTTCAGCACAGGCGCGCTCAGATGAGCGTAGAGTTTGGCGAGCGGCGCGGCGGCGTCTTCGTCATCCGCGCCAATCAGCGTGAACGGCGGGTTGTCGAAGTCGTAGATCGAAGAGCCTTCGCGCAGGAACTCCGGATTGATTGCCACGCCGAAATCGCGCCCCGCGCGTTTCCCGGAATAGACCTCGAGCGCCGGAATGATTGTGTCGGCGACCGTCCCCGGCAACATCGTGCTGCGGACGGCCACAATGTGATAACCGCGTTTGACTTCGAGCGCCGCGCCGATCTCCTGGCAGACACGCTTGATGTGCCTCAGATCGAGACTGCCGTTGTGATTGCTGGGCGTGCCGACGCACACCAGCGAGAGGTCGGATCCCGCGATCGCGGAGGCCACATCCGTCGTCGCCCTGAGCCTTTGAGCTTTAACGGCGGCGAAGATCAAATCTTCCACGCCCGGTTCGACTATGGGCGACCGGCCGGCGTTGATGACCTCCACCTTCAAGGGATTCGAATCAACGCCGATCACCTCATTCCCAACTCGGGAAAAGCATGCCGCCGAAACACAGCCGACATAACCCAATCCAAATACGCTCAATTTCATTAGCTCTCCTCAGAGAATAAGTTCGTAGTCCCGCCTTTGGGCGGAAGCGTGTGACGTCACGGAATGGGTCTGGATCTGACGCTTCCGCCTAAAGGCGGGACTACGAACTGGGCTCCCCCCACAATCACTGTCGTAATCTCGACCATACCGTCTCCCGACACCTCGAAGACCGCGACTGGCGCCTCGGCGCGCTGTCCATAGCAGGATGAGACCCAACCGCCTTCAACCCATAGCTTCACCCCACTCGGGCCCGCGGCTTTGGCGAAGAAGTTTATTACCAAGGATTCGCCATTCGGCATTCGGGCTTCGACGCGATTGTCGCGCGCATAAGCCCCGCAGTTTGGCGCGAAGTGATAACGGATCGCGTAATCATGGCGAGCGCGGGCTGCGAAGCGGTCGCTTACGATGAGTGCGGATTGTTTGCGCAGCATCACGACCGAACGTATGTGGGTCACCGGGTCGGGCAATCTGTGATACCCCTCGTGTGAACCTTCGAAGATGACACAGTCGCCGAGGTCATCGAATCTGATCAGGTTGCAGTTGGCGCTCGTCTTCCAGGCGAAGGGCGTCGAAGTCTCCGACTGGTCTTCGCCGTCAACCGTCGCGGTGTTGTGCGCGCGGGTCGAGCGAAACCAGTCGCGCGCCTCGGCCTCCGCGCCGTAGACGTAAGTGGCCGGATCAACAAGCCAGGTCGCGCCGCGAAGGGCTAGCTCAATTGCGAGGGCGTCGGAATGCGCATGACCGAGACCCGTCTCCGAACCGTGGCGTCCGCAGTCGATCAGGACAAAGCTCGAATCGCGTTCCCACCCGTCGCGCATCACGAAATAGCCGCCGGTCTCGAACGCCATCGAGACTTCGCGCGGCGACGCCGCCTGCAAGCGGTCGTAGCGGGCCATGCCTTCAGGGCCCAGGAGCCACAACATCTCGGACGGCGCATCGCCGGCCACATGCTTCCAGTCGCCGCGCTTGAAGATCGCCGCTCCGATCGCCAGCGTGTCGCGAAAATCATTGGACGGGCGTGGGGCCAATTTGATCAAACGGCCGCCGTCGTCATCGCCGATGAGCGGCCAACTGCCGTCCGGCCGGCTGATCCACATCAGGTGGTCGAACGCCGCTTCGAGCTTCCGCCACAGCGTCTGTTCCTCATCTCGCGGCGGCGCGATCCCGTCGGCCCCGTTGGCATGCATAATCGCGAACAGGTGCGTATAGAAATCCACGGTGTAACGTTGGTAGTAGGACGCCTGCTCGAAGTAGACCCCGTCGCTGCGGATGTGCTTCGGCAGTTGATCGAGCAGAATCCGAAGACCCGCCTTGCGCCACCTCTCGGCGCGGCGCAGTTCCGGCAACGCCATTCCGAGATAAAACAACCCGAGCGCCTCGCCTGTCAGATGAGTGTTTGGGCTGAAATAGTAAGAAAGATATTTCTCGATGTGCCGCCCGTGTTCGATCAGAGATTTGAGGAGCCGCGCGACGAATTCCCTGGTGACCGCGCGCGAATCCGCGCACAAAGACAGCGCCCACAGCCACTGGATGGCGCGGAACGAAACATCGAGGCTGGCCGCCCAGCCGACGCCCATCCCGACCGGGTTCGCATCAATCCATGATGACGCCTGGCTGACGAAGGCTTCGGCGTAACGGTGGTCTCAGGTGAGCCAGTAGGCCTGTCCGAGCGTGACGAAATGCATGTTGCGCTGGACTTCCCAGAAAACTTTCAGATCGCCTTTGCCGATCGGCGCGACAGGGTCAATCTTGCTCCAGTGAACGAGGGGGGCCCGGTCGCCGGTGAGCGGGTTGAGATGCCAGTCAACGGGATGGCCGAAATCGAGATCTGTGAAGCCAAGCAGATCGAGCCTTCCCGCGACGGACTTCTCGGCGCTCGCGATGATCGCGTCGCGCTCGCCGGGAAAGCGTCGGTCCATAGTCTCGACAATCGCCTCGCGCTCGGCGCCGGAGGGCGGTAAGAGCCCACTTCCCTTCCGCAAACGATCTCGCAGCCTCTCAGCCGTTCCTTCGCCCGAGCCGTTACGCGCAGTCGTTGCGAACTCGCGGTAGAGGGATTTGTCACTCATCTCGCCCGCGCCGGCGATGAGGAAACGGTCGGCCAGCTTGACGAACTCCTGCCGCCCGCGGCCGATCATCTCGCTAAGACCCATACCGCGGAGCCTATTCAATTTTGCCAGATCGAAGTTCATATCCCGTCGGACTCGACGAAATCACTCGCAGGCGCCTTTTCAATTGCTCAAAGCCGCTTGTGCTCTGTAAGAAATGGGCGAAGTCGCGCTCCGTGTGGACCCGGCGGAGCGAGAGCGGATCATCTCCCCTCTGGTTTAATCCGTTCACGACAGTTACCGCGGCCCGATACCCCGCCCGCGCAACCTCGCTTTGCACTCGCTCGTCGTTGTCTCCGTTCGGGTAGCAAAACAGGTCAACCTGATGTCCGAGGACTTCTTCAAGATGTGATTTCGAATCACGCAACTCCCGTCGCAGACGCTCATCGCCGACGTTGGTCAAAATCGGGTGCGTGAGGGTGTGCGAACCGATCTCGACCCCGTTCGCATACATCTCTCGCGCCTGATCCCAGGTCACGGAACTGAACTCTTCGGGCGGCGCCTGGGGGATCGCCACGCCGAGCGCGAGGGAGAGGCGCCTGATCGCCTCTTCCTTCGATTCATCCGGAAGTCGCTTGATGATCGAGTTGATGCGTTCCGAGGCGTTGCGCCGCGATGTCTCCCCGTTCAGCTCGAGGCTTAGTTCGCTTTCCCGGATCTTCATATTCAGCCGCTGCGGCGCCGCCTGTTGGGTCAGGAAGCGCGCTTTGTCGGTCCAGATCCAGGCCCGGCGGTTTGCGAACTCGGTGACAACGAACAGCGAGGCCGAAACCCCATAACGGCGCAGCAAGGGGTATGCGACGTCGTAGGCGTCGCGGTAGCCGTCGTCGATCGTGATCGCGGCCAAGCGGGAGGGGAGCGGCTCAAGGTCAGTGATCCGCTCGACCATTCGCGAGAGTGGGACGACATCGTAATGCGACGTCAGGTACTCCAACTGCTTTGCGAATTGACTCGCCGGAGTCTTGCCATCATCGTCATCCCCGTCGGCGCTGAAGCGATGGTAAGTGAGGATCAGCGCGCGACGGCTCGAAATGAGACGCATCAGGTCGAACGCGCCTGACATTCGCATCAAGTTGAGGAATGACTGTTTGATCAAGTTCCTTTGTTATGCCACAGAGACACAGAGACACAGAGGAAAAGAGATTGTCGGGAAAGGCTCTTTTCTCTCTCTTTCTCTGTGTCTCTGTGTCTCTGTGGCCATTTCTTCTGTCCTAAGGTTTGTTGCTCCGATTTAGGAATCGTGAGTGCCGGCCGTCTCGGCGCCTGGAGTGGCGCGATCCGCGCCACGATTCGGCTCCCAGACGACGTAAGTCTTGCCCCGCAGATCTTTCAAAAACGCGACGAATGACGCGACGTTGACCAGCGCGAAGTAATAGGGTATCGCCAACGGCCCGAGCTTGATCTTCAAACGATCGCCGACCCAACCGACGACCGCGGCCCCGTACAGAGCCAATTGGCCCAAGAAGGCTAACCGGAGCCATTCGACGGACCCGCTCGCCATTCCGCTGGAGACGAGCGCTGCGATCAACAGTAAAGGCCCCGCGTAACGCAGTAGCTTGTGTGTAATCATCTGGATGGCGAACATTTTGTGGCGGAACGGATTGAGCACCTTACTGTAACGTCTGAGCGCGCTCATCGTTTGCTTGATCACGCGCACTCGCATCCGAAACTCGTCTTTGGCGCGACGGTTGGTGTCTTCCATCGCAATCGCTTCCGGTTCATAGACGGTGCGCAAACCTTGAAGATGGATTTCGGTCGCGATCACAAAATCGTCAATCATGTCGTTGGCCAATCGCGCGTGACAGATTCGCCGCACGGCGTACAAACAGCCGCTGACGCCGATCAGCGAGTCCACCTGACTCTCGCAACGCTTCAGGAATTTTTCGTACCCCCAGTAGGAACGACATCCTTTGCCGACGGCCGAAGCCGCCGCGTCCACGTAAATGAGCTGGCCCGCGACACAGCCCACTTCAGGGTCGGCGAAGCTACGGACGATCTTGCGTACCGCGTCCGGCTCGTACATCGTCGTCGCATCGGAGAAAACAAGGATTTCACCTGAAGAGACCTTGACGGCGCGGTTTTGCGCGACGGTCTTGCCGAACCGGTCCGGCTGCCGGTGCAGGATCACACCCCGCTTTTTGAACCTGCGGACAATCTCATCAGTCCGATCCGTCGAGCAGTCGGACGCGACGATGATCTCCATCCGATCGCGCGGGTAATCGAGCGCGAGCGTATTTCTCAGCTTCGCCTCAATGTCCCGCTCTTCGTTGTATGCGGCGATGATGACCGAGACACGGGGCGTGATGTCGGCCCGACGGACCGGCCGCCTGAAAACAAAACTGAGCGCGAACATCAGCGCCGGATAGCCGACGTATATGAACGCCATCATCGCGATTGCGGCGATGAAGACGACCTGATTGATCAGGTCTAGGATCATTTGAGGCTTAGTGAACATAGGACAGCGCGAATTTTCCTTCAGCGCCCTCCTCTCGAAATGAAGGAGAGAAAACTCCCGAATCCGGCGAGCGACAGGACAGTATTCACCTTCTTCTTCGCATTGCCGTTTATGAGCACAATGTCGCCGGCTTGCAGCGCGATGTCTTCTTCGGGCCCGGCTTTTCCTTCGAGAATGAGTTTGACGTTGACCTTCAACGTTTGCGCGGCGCCGTCTCGCATCTGGCGGAGCACGGTCACACCAGACTTGCTGCCCATATCGGTAAAACCGCCGGAAGCGGCGATGGCGTCAAGCACTTTCATCGGTCTGTTCATCACCAGGATGCCTGGGTGAACGACATCGCCGAGCACGCCGATCTTGGCGCTGCTGGCTTCGATTAACGCCACACTCACCTTCGGGTTGATCAGGTACTCGCTCAAGTCTTTGGTCAACATGTCGATCAGCTGTGAGACGGTCAACCCCCCTACCCACACATCGCCGAGCAACGGATGATAGACGCTACCTATCGGCGAAACCTTCACTCGCTCAAGCGAGTAATCCGGTTGCCCGATCACGCGAATCGCGATCTCGTCGGTGGGGCCAAGCCGGTACGTGTCATAAAACTCCTGGTAGATGTCTTTGAACAGTCGCTCATCGCCCTGGTCTTGACTGGCGGCGGACCCCGGAGAATTCACTTTGGCGCCGGATGGGTTCTGCGTAGTGGCCGACGACGTTCGTGCGAATACTTGATAGCCCTGCAGCGCGCACGCCAACAGCGTCAGCGCGGCCACCAGACCGAAGCGTTCGGGAAAATTCGTCAACTTACTTCTGTTCATAATTCCTTCGAAAGTCCCTCGCTTCTGCGAGACCCTCGCTTCGGCGAGACCCTCGCTTCTGCGAGACCCTCGCTTCTGCGAGACCCTCGCTTCAGCGAGAAAAGCGCCCGAAGAGCACAATCCGCACTGTTTCGAGCAGGATCAGCGCATCGAGCATCGGTGATTGATTTTTGATGTAATAGAGATCGTACTGGTGTTTTTCCAGCGCGTCCTCGAACGAAGCGCCGTACGGGTAACGGACCTGCGCCCATCCGGTCAGCCCCGGTTTGACCAGGTGACGCTCGGAGTAATAAGGGATTCGTTGTTCAAGTTGTTTGACGAAGACCGGGCGCTCTGGCCGCGGCCCAATCAAACTCATCTCGCCGTAAATGACGTTAATCAGTTGCGGCAGTTCATCAATCCGCAGTTTGCGAATCCACCGGCCCACGCGGGTCGCGCGCGCATCCGCTTCGCCGGCCCAAACCGGACCGTTCGCTTCGGCGTCCACACGCATCGAACGAAACTTGATGATCCGGAAAGAACTATTGTGTATTCCGACTCGCTCCTGTCTGTAGAAGATCGGCCCGCGGGAATCGAGCTTGATCGCCAGAGCCGTCAGCAGCATCAGCGGCGAGGTCAGCAACCCGATGATGAGCGAGAGC
>Ga0209382_10012113_pt1 | contig 10664 bp, 7 predicted proteins | sample SoiMetdeltSBSDD5_FD_187599 | JGI IMG/M metagenome (GOLD analysis project Ga0209382, IMG submission 187599) | Bulk soil microbial communities from a Populus tree surrounding site in Tennessee, USA - Soil MetaG P. deltoides SBSDD5 (SPAdes) (version 2) | ecosystem: Environmental > Terrestrial >...
CCGCTCTCGCAATTCGGTCAAACCTGTTTTATACCGCCCGCATGTTGTGGCATGTGCGTAACTCGCGTGGCAGGCCGATCAACGCGCCTGCCGCTTTCATTCATCCGTGCCGTCCTATAGTCGTGGCAGAGCCTCCCGCCCACTGGCCCTGGCTGGGCGCACGAACAAGCATGACGGCTATCGGCCACAGATTTTCGTGTCCGCGACGGTCGAAGCAGCGCCGGATGATTGGCGGAGGGCATTATTGCAATCACCCGGCGCGCGCTGATGCAACAGCGCCCCCGACCGAATAATGATTCGAGGTCCATTGCAAACGCTGCCGTCTAAAATCAAAAATCCGAATGCACCGGCGGCCACAGGCGCGACTGATGGAACGGTCTAATGAACCGAAAGTTCATCGTTGCTATTTTGCTGGTCGCCGCCGTGTCGATGTACGCACATGCTCAAAACCGGAAGGTGAGGGTGACGCACAGAAGGTTGTGACAATTATCAGCGGCGACAAAACTAAGACCCAAAGCTATTGCGAAATAGTGAAACTCAGTGAGCAGATACAGCACGCCTACGAGAACAAAGACGACAAATTGGCCGATCGAAAAAACTCATGACAGATTTGAGAACGGAAAGTTCCGTATCCGAAAACATTTGGGTGTATCGGACCCGAGTATTGACCCAAAGCGGACGTCGGCCGGCTTTTAACACCGGCACTTCCCGAGCACCAACGCGGATTGCTACCATTGGGTGTCCTAAAGGCTCGGGCTCCTCGGGCACACCGACGCGACGGCCGCTAGGGCGCGTAACACACTACGAAAAACTTAGAAGCAGAAGGGCCCATGCGACACTTCACCAGCACTCAAGACTGGACCATCGGTGAATTGCAGGCGCTTCTCGATCAGGCGGCGGGCCTCAGGTCCGATCCCGTGCGGCCGCTGCTGCAGGGCAGGACCGTCGCACTGCTGTTCCTGAACCGCTCGCTGCGCACGCGCGCCTCATTCCAGATCGGCGCCGCCCAGCTGGGCGCCACGGCGATCGTCCTGGAGCCGGGCAACGGCGTGTGGGGGATCGAGTTCGATTCCGGAAAGATAATGGACGGCAAGGCCGAGGAGCATATCATCGAGGTCGCCGAAGTGCTGTCGCGCTACTGCGACCTCATCGCGATGCGCGCATTCCCCGGCTTCAAGAACTGGCAGTACGACCGTGAAGACCCGCTGATCAAGGCGCTCGCCCGGCATGCGAAAGTTCCGGTCATCAACATGGAGACGATCATTCACCCCTGCCAGGAACTGGCGCTGGCGATGACGCTCCAGGAGAGGATGGGCCAGCTGAAGGGAAAGAAGCTGTGCCTCACCTGGACATGGAACCCGCAGCCGCTCAGCACAGCGGTGGCCAACTCGGTGGTGATGATCGCCACGAAGTATGGGATGAACGTCAGCCTGCTTTGTCCAAGTCCCGAGTACGTGCTCGACGAGCGCTTCATGAAGGCGGCGCAGGAGAACGCCGCGGCAAGCGGCGGCGGCCTTTCTGTGACTCACGAGATCCGCGACGGCTACGAGGGCGCGGACGTGGTCTACGCGAACAGCTGGGGAGCGTTGCCGTACTACGGGGACCCGGAGAGGGAATGGGACCTGTCGAGGGCTTACGTGCGCTTCATCGTTGACGAGGGAAAGATGGCCATGACCAACAAGGCGATCTTCAGCCATTGCCTACCGGTGCGCCGCAATGTCGAGGCGACCGATGCGGTCCTGGACGCTCCGAGTTGCGTGGCGATCGACGAGGCGGAGAACCGGCTACACGTACAGAAAGCGCTGATGCTGAGGCTGCTGGGGGTTGCGGCTCGTTCAACATAGAGACGACGCCAATCGATGTTCAGGAGGCCGCTGACATTGAAAGCGTGTTTCGTCTTTTTTGCTGCGCTGCATGAGTCCGCTTTTGGCCCAAAGCAGACATCCGTAGTTGCACCGCACATGTCTGCTTTCGGGGGTAAAGCGGACATGACTTTTGCATCAGAGGCACGATAGTGGTGAGTAGAAAGGTGGTCCGTGCAGTCATCTTGAAATTCCTTTGGTTGCGAACTGTCCCGTCAGTAGTTTGAAGCTACGACGCGAGAGACGGTTTGACCTTTATCAAACGTCTACAAACCATTAGTGATGTCCGCTTTGGGTCAATAGCGGACATTCGCGCCGCAAGAAGTCATGTCTGCTTTACCCCCGATAGCGACCGCGAAAGCGGATCCCCACAAAACTTTTTGAAATTCATGTTTGGTATCTGTTGATCCGTTTACGTACTTGGGCGCGGCGATACTTAGAAAGAGCCGACCGAACGCCAAAGCCGAGAGCGAAGCCGACGATCAGACATACAAGGTTGGGGTCCATTGTTCTTTTTGAACCTGGGGCGCTACCAGTCACCCGTCCCAAGTTCTCCCTATCTACCGCCCCGGAGCAGACCCATGGCAGAATCCGGTGTTCTTAACATGACAAGCCCGCGTAAAAATCTTGGTCCGATGCATATCGTCTCAATACCCTCACCAGTTCCATTTGCGCTTAGACCGAGCAGCCCGATCCAAAAGAAAGGGCCAGGGGAGTGGTGAAACAACCCGGCCCTAACAACCGCGCTGGAACCAAGGGGTACTCGGGGGCGCGGTCCTGAAAATAACGTTTGTAGAGTTGCTCCGTTCCTGTTCTTGCAATATATCGCGCGCATGTTGTGGCGTAGCTCTCGCGGCAGGCCCATGAACGCGCCTGCCGCTTTCATTCATCCGTGTCAGCCAATCGTCGCCAAGCAGCCGCCAAGTGGGCCTGGTTGGGCGCACGAATTGAAGCATGACGGCTATCGGCTGCAGATCCATATTCGCGATGGTCGTGTGCGCCTGTTCACGATGAATGGCGCCGACTGGTCGAAGCGCTACCCTCGCATTGTAGAGGAAGCTGCTCGCATCAAAGGCAGTGCGGTCATGGATGCCGAGGTCGTTTGTCTCGTCAAGAAGGGCGTACCCGATTTCGACATGCTCCACAGTCGGACCGCCGATCATCTGGCGGTGGGCTGTGCGTTCGATCTGTTGATGCATGACGGCGACGATCTACGACGCCAACCGCTTCGTGAGCGCAAGTTGGCTCTCAGCAAGGTTCTGCTCCGTTCACGCGGCGGCATCCAGTACGTTGAACACAGCGAAGGCCACGGCGAAAAATTGTTTGAGGCCGTGTGCGATCTGGGATTGGAAGGCATCGTGTCCAAGCGTCTCACATCAGTTTATCGGTCGGGACCGTCGAGAACCTGGATCAAAGTCAAAAATCCGAAGGCCCCGGCGGCAACTCGGGCTATCGATGGTACGTTCTGATGAACCGAAAGTTCATTGTTGCTATTTTGCTGGTCGCCGCCGTGCCGGCGTTCGCGCAGGCTCAGAAGCCGTTGGCAACCAAGGATGACGCACAGAAGGTCGTGGCAATTATCAAGGGCGACAAAGCCAAGACCCAAACCTATTGCGATATGACCAAACTCGGTGATCGAGCAGGCCAATGAAAAAAGGGACCAAAAAATGGTCAATGAGTTGTCCACGAAATTGGCAGCATTGGAAAAAAACTAGGTCCCGAATATAGCGCATTGATCGTCGGGCTTGAGGACATCGATCCGGAAACTGAAATTGGTCAGGATATCGAGTCGGTATTATTGGATCTCGACAAGCTTGTGTACGAGGTAAGTGTCGAAAATCCGAAGGCGCCCGCTGCCACGCGAGTCATAGATGGATCGGCAAGCCATGAAGTCAACCAGATACCTTTCTCGGCGTTCCTTTCTTTTCTTCTTTTTGGGGGAGAGGTTGTGAATTCGTCACGTCACTGTTGGTATTCATATTATAGGTAGTGTACTGCTCCTAGCTTCAACTGGAGAGCGGCGATGTCGAGCGGTACTGTGAAATGGTTCAACCCAACCAAAGGCTATGGTTTTATTCAACCGTCTGGTGGCGGCAGGGATGTGTTCGTTCATATCTCGGCGGTCGAACGCGCCGGCCTCAGCACCCTCAATGAGGGTCAGCAGGTCGAATACGAAATTTTCTCTAATCGAGGCAAGGAATCCGCCGACAACCTCAAGGTCGCGAGATCATCCGCGCCTCGGTAGGCAGCGCGGGCTACAAACCGCCCAATCAAAACGTCCCGTCGATAGCAATCCTATATTGTGCGGCATGTTTTGGCGTGTGCGTAATTCACCGGTCGGCCCCGGAATGCGCCTTGGCAAGTTTTAGCAGCCGGGAACGCCCGGGCCTGTCAATCAAACGCGAGGGTCAGCTTTTTGATTTTGCTTTTTCAGAGCGGATCATTTGGCATCTGGCCGGGCAATTACCCAGACAGTAGTCCTTACGAATGGAGGTTTGGCACCTTTCGACGCAAACCTCTTGGCAAGATCGTTTCTGGTTCTGACCCTGTGCCAGGGCAGACGATGAAAGGACCATGAGCGCGAACGCCGCCGAGAAAGCTGTTAATGTCCGCATGTGTCACCTTAAAGATGTGCAAAGTCCTCCCCGCCAGCAATTTGATGAGGGGACCATGGATAATTGCTGGTAGATGCCCCTCCCTTGCGTGAGCCCATATTAGCTCTGTGGCAGCTAGGTCGGCGTATCAGAAATGTAACAATCTCCCGAACGACCACAAACTGTGATGGCCGTCACAGCTATCCGTTTCCGATTCTGGAAAGCTACTCACATGAAGGTCAATTCATCATAGAACCTTCAACCTCAACCTGCCCCGCCAGCACCCCCGTCCCCATCCCCATCCCCAGTGCTGGCGAGGGTTTCTTTTTTCGAGTGCAGCTACCCGCGAGCAAACAGCTTGGAAACAATATGCCCGCTATAGAGCGCAATCGCGGCGTAAGTGGCAGCCCTTCTTTTTTTGCCCTATATCCCACGCATGTTGTGGCGTAGCTCTCGCGGCAGGCCCATGAACGCGCCTGCCGCTTTCATTCATCCGTGTCAGCCAATCGTCGCCAAGCAGCCGCCAAGTGGGCCTGGTTGGGCGCACGAATTGAAGCATGACGTCCGCGATGAGAGCCGCGAATATTAAGTCCTCCTATTTGATGCTATACCAGCTTCGCGAGCACCTGGGGATGTGGTCGTGCGAAAAATGCAGACGCGCTTGATGTCAAGTCACGCCATCCGGCTCGCGATCGGTTCTTTGGCGCTGTGTTTTGCGAGCTCGGCCGGGGCGCAGGGAAGCTTGGAGCAAGGAAAGACCGCCGCCCAACTTTACGCGGCCAACTGCGCGAGCTGTCATCAATCGCCACAAAGCGTGACCAAGGCCACAGGGTTTCTCGGGCTCGAGAGCTACCTCCGGGAGCACTACACGCCCAGCCCTCAATCGGCCGCCACCATCGCCGCCTATCTTGAAGGACTGGAAAGGCAGTCGCCCGGGTCTGTGCGTGCCCGAGGCGCCAAACGCGCTAGCCAAGCAAATGCCCCAAAGCCGTCGCCGAGTGAAACCAAGGAGGACAAATCTCCGGTAGACACCGTGGCACGGGGTTTCAATAGTTCGATAGACGCCGTGGAGCGGACCTTCAATAGGTTGTTCGGGCGATAAAGCCGGAGAAGAACTAACCCGAAGGACAGCGGGGTGGTGCCGCCAAGGCTGTCCAAAAGTTTCGCAAAGATCTGTTGTGTCAAATCGACGGATGTCGCGCCAAAGCAATGGTGCGCGGCCTGCCATACCCATTGCAGCGCGGACATTGCACGTCGCGCAGGACGATGCGGATGGAGGCTTCCGGGTCGCGAGGCTTCACGCTCAAGTCTAGGTCAACCACGGTACCGCAACTGTCGCAGTTGATAATCAGCCAGTGATGTTTCGACGTTAGCGCGGCTGCAATCTTCGGCCAGACCACACATAGCCTTTGGCGGAAAGTATTGCGTTAAAGCGGTGGACGGCCGCCAGCGCACCGCGTTGTGCCTCCCACTCGCGTCGCATCCGCGTGACGTTGTCGCGGATCGTCGTTTCGTGCGTTGTAGCCCATCTTCAACGGCTATCTGATGGCAGCCGATGCGCTCTGGGCGTCCGCTTGCCTCTTCCTCGTTTCGCTGGCGATCTGACTCTGCATGATCGACAATTCAACGTTGGCCTGTTCGAGAGTGATTTGACGACGCCCTAAGCGACTCGCGATTTCGGCCCTGCGGGCCTGCCTTAGGCTCAACAGGTCGCGGTTCGAAACATTTGCCCAATATAGATTTTCAGCTTCCGTCTGGCACTGCGCCCATAGCACAGGGTCACTTTGCATCTGCCCGCAGCCGCTCACGGCTGCGTTGTATCTGTTTTCTCGGTCCTGATCTGTAGCTTCCAACAGAGCACCGCAACCGACAAGGCAAAGTGAAATCAATATTGCAAAATAACGCATCCTCGTCCCCCGCCGCCCCTACGGACAACCAATAACCTACAATCATCGAAACACCAACAGAGCGAGGTGGGACTTCCAAGCTTCGTTAGCATTTGCAAAGCGTTTCAACACGCGAACAGGCGAAGGAGAATTTTAAGATGCGCTGGGCGGCGACCACGGTCTAGCCCTACAGGAGTCCCCCGACCCCTCTCGCGAAGGTTTGGCCGTGGTCGCCTTGGTCCGCGGGTGCGTGGGTGTGGGCGTCCTGGACCATGCCGAATCGTGGCCGCCAATCTGTTAACAAATCGTTTCACCGCAGTAAGTAGACCGGCCCGCCAGGGAAACACGCGGGAGCCAGGTCCTGGGGTGCGCTAGACGGGACACGGCGCTCAGCTATCCCGAAAGCGGGGATTTGTGAGCGTGAACAGCATGTCCGCTTTGGGTCAAAAGCAGACATATGCGGCGCAAAAAGCCATTTCCGCTTTACACCCGAAAGCGACCGCGAAAGCGTAATTCCGCAAAAGGCCATGTCCGCTTTACACCCAATAGCGACCGCAAAAGCAGACATGCGCAAACGGTCATGTCCGCTTTCCCTCCAAAAGCGGACATGTGCGGTGCAACTAGCGATGTCTGCTTTGGGCCAAAAGCGGACTCATGCAGTGCAGCAAAATTGGATCTCTATTCAATCAACTCATCGGCGCGTTGTTGAAGCGCCATTGGTATGGTTAGCCCAAGCGTCTTGGCGGTCTTGAGGTTAATCACCAGTTCGAACTTGACCGGGGCCTGGACGGGAAGCTCGCTCGGCTTTTCGCCCTTGAGGATGCGATCGACATAGCTTGCCGCGCGCCGATACGAATCGAGCTGGTCAATTCCATAGGACAACAGGCCGCCGAGTTCAGTGAAGGGTCGGCGCGGATAGACGGCAGGGAGGCCGAAGCGAGCTGCCAGCGATGTGATCTCTGCACGATGGACGTCCGTAAAGGTATCCGGCATCACGATCAGGCCGCCATTCGGCGCGCGAGCCTGTGCGGCAATGACAGACTCGAGCGTGGATGTGTCCCGAACAGGGGCGACGATCGGCTCCACTGCGAAGGACGAAGCGGCAGCTTTGAAGGGGTTTAGGAAAGCGTCGGCATATGGCGCCACGGCCGGGTTGAACAGCATCGCAACTCTGGTAACACTCGGCGCAATCTCCTTGAGTAGTTCCACCCACTTGGAACCGAGCGAGCCCACCATAGCCTGGAAACCGGTAACGTTGCCGCCCGGCTGCGCCAAGCTCGCGACGAAGCCGCTGCCGACCGGATCGGAGACGGTCGCGAAAACGATGGGAATGGTGCGCGTATGTTGCAGGAGCACGGCCGTGGTGGGTGTGACAGCCGATAGAATGACATCGGGTTGTAGCGCGACGAGTTCCTTCGCGAACCGCTGTCTCGCCTCCGCGTCGCCGGGCGGCGCCCAGCGCGTGTCGAGCCGGATGTTGCGGCCCTCCATCCACCCAAGCTTCTGGAGCCCCTCCCGGAATGCGGCGAAGAACGCCGGTCCTTCCAGGTCGTTCTCGGGATAGCCCATCAGCACGCCGATCCGCCGCACACGGTCCGCCTGCTGCGCACGCACCGCCAGCGGCCACGCGACTGCCGAGCCACCAATAACTTTTATGAAATCTCGTCGGCGCACGTACTACCCCCCTGGGCGAAGACGACGCCATTTAGGGTTGTAGGATAGCAGGTTGCTAAACAGCAGTAAGAGACTTTGGCCAGTGCCATGTCCGCTTTGGGTCAAAAGCGGAAGTAAAACCCCTTCACTTCAATGTCCGCTTTACCCCCGAAAGCGACAAGCGCGCGCCGGGAACGGCCAAGCAGCTGCAGAGCCGGCAATAACTTTGATGAAATCCCGCCGTCTCATTGCCTTCCCCGAGGCTTAGGACGAGGCATCGTAGCGGCTCAAACCTGTACTGGGAAAGGCCCCGGAAACAGCTTGGTGAGCGACCGACTGATGTCCGCTTTGGGTCAAAAGCAGATATTTGCGCTGCAATAGTTCATGTCTGCTTCACCCCCGAAAGCGGACATGTGCAGCGCACTAGCTCATGTCTGCTTTGGGCCAAAAGCGGACATCGTTCATTATTCGATTACTTCGTCGGCGCCCGGGGGTTTTGCTTGTTCACTTGGTCAAGTGCGGGTCCGCATGCGCATCATGAAGTTGTCGAAACCGAGTTCGGCCACCTGCATCCACGTATAAGAGGTTGCGCGGTACTGCACGAGGCTTTCGTATAGCTTCTTAAAGTGCGGGTTGGTCTTGGACAGGCCATCATAGATCTCGCCCGCCGCCTTATAGCAGGCTTCGAGAACTGGTTGCGGGAACGCCCGCAATTGCGCGCCGTTTGAAACCAGCCGCAACAGTGCGGGCGGATTAACGTAGTCGTATTTCGACAGCGTCCAGACCCATGCGTCGTTGGATGCCGTGATGATGGCTGACTGATAGGCCTTGGGCAGTTCACGCCATTTCGGAAGATTGATGAGGTTATGCCCTTGGCCGCAACCTTCCCACCAGCCGGGGTAGTAGTAGTATTTGGCAATTTTCACAAAGCCGAGTTTCTCGTCGTCGTACGGTCCAACCCACTCGGCGGCATCGATGGTGCCTTTTTCCAGCGCCGGATAGATGTCGCCGGCAGCAAGTTGCTGCGGCACGGTGCCGAGCTTTCCCAGGATCGTTCCGGCAAAACCGCCGACGCGGAATTTGAGCCCTTTGAGATCGTCGACGGTATTGATCTCCTTGCGGAACCAGCCGCCCATCTGGGCGCCGGTGTTGCCCGCGGCAAAACCGATGCAGTTGTAGTCCTTGAGCAGATCGTTCAGCAGCTCCTCACCGCCGCCATGACGTATCCAGGAAATCATTTGACGGGCATTTAATCCGAAGGGCAGCGCCGTGCCGAAAGTGAAAGCAGGATCTTTTCCCCAGTAGTAATACATAGCGGTATTACCCATCTCGACAGTTCCGTTACCGACGGCGTCGAGCACCTGCAAGCCCGGAACGATTTCGCCGGCGGCGAAAACCTGAATCTGGAATTTATTGTCGGTGATTTCGGCGACACGCTTGGAGAAGTATTCGCAGCCGCCGTAAAGCGTATCGAGCGACTTCGGCCAGCTTGCCGTCAGTCGCCATTTCAGTTCCGACGTTTGAGCAACTGCGGGCGCGGCAACGACCGAGGCAGCGAGCCCAACACTGGCAGCTTTCAAGAATTGACGACGTTTCATGGCGTTTCCCCTCGTTAACATGGGGCCGCCGACCGGAGGAGATTTCCAACCTGTGAATGTCTTGGCACGCCCTGCTGCCGGCGACCGACGAAACGATCATACGCTGATGCCCGTAAAGAAAAAGTCCCCGAAATTGACGTAGCTCGAACACGCCGGAGCGTGTTCAAACAATGGCGGTTCGCTGCATGTCCGCTTTGGGTCATAAGCGCACATTTCGCATTGCAATCGACGTATCCGCTTTACCCCCGAAAGCGGACATTCGGCATCACGAATGGCATGTCCGCTAAGGGCCAAAAGCGGACATTACAGACTAGTATTAACGGTTGTGAGAACGGACACCGTTCGGCACTGATGTGTCCGCTCCGTGCCAAAAGTTATTTACAGACAGACCCTAAGTCGTCCCACGGTGCTTGGGGAAAAGCATTGAGCGGAATCTTCAAATAACTTCGACCATTGTCTTCAGGCGCTGGGAGCCGACCACCCATGATATTCACCTGTAGCGCCGGCAGCATCAGAGTCGGCATCGGGAGGCGTCGATCTCGCTCCTGGCGAAGCTCGACGAACTTGGCTTCGTCGAAACCCTTGAGATGAAAATTGTGCGCTTTCTGGGTTGCGATGGTGCTTTCCCACTGAGGCTCGCGGCTGTTCGGGCGATAGTCGTGCCCTGTGAATAGTCGTGTGTCGGGCGGAAGTTGCAGAATGCGCTGGATACTTTTCCAAAGCTGCCGAGCATCACCACCGGGGAAATCAGCGCGTGCTGTACCAGAATCTGGCATGAAAATGGTATCGTGCACGAAGGCTGCATTCCCTATGACGTAGGTCACGGAGCACAGCGTGTGACCAGGGCATAGCAATACGCATCCCTCCATTTCACCAACGGCGAATCGCTCTCCATCCGCAAATAAATGGTCCCATTGCGAGCCGTCAGTCGGAATGTTGTCTGACAGATTGTAGAGTTTTTTCCATAGCCTCTGAACTTCTTTGACGCGTTCGCCAATAGCAGTTGTTGCACCACTCCTGTCTTTCAAATACCCGGCAGCTGAGAAATGATCAGCGTGCGGATGTGTCTCG
>Ga0209382_10012117_pt1 | contig 10661 bp, 10 predicted proteins | sample SoiMetdeltSBSDD5_FD_187599 | JGI IMG/M metagenome (GOLD analysis project Ga0209382, IMG submission 187599) | Bulk soil microbial communities from a Populus tree surrounding site in Tennessee, USA - Soil MetaG P. deltoides SBSDD5 (SPAdes) (version 2) | ecosystem: Environmental > Terrestrial >...
CTGGGTCCGAACTGGGTCGGGTTGACGAAGATCGTGAGGATCACGACGTCGGCGCGGGCGCGGGCGGCGCGCAGCAGCGTGAGGTGGCCCTCGTGCAGATATCCCATGGTCGGGACCACGGCGATCACGCGGCCATCGCGGCGCACGTCCTCGGCGCGCATGCGCATTTCGGCCGGGTCGCGAATGATCTCGAAGGGTAAGCGGGACCGGGTCACCCGGGCAGCATACGGCGATCGCCGGCCGAAAGGACCGCACCCGAACTGCGTACGGAGGCAGAGGACGCGAAGGTCGTGCGCCCCCAGCCTGCCCACTGCGCACCCCGCCGGCGCCGCGCCCCGATCGCGAGGCGTCTCCGGTCCGACGGCGACCGTGGCGCATCTGGTTGCACCGAGTCCCCGCTTGCCAGCCCGAGGACCCATGTACTATCCGGGTCCTTCCGGCCGGTTTGCGAGCCCGGGGCGACGTTGTCCCCTCCTGACGCCCTCATCACACGCCTCCGCGGCGTCGGTGCTGCCGACAGCCTCGGCAAGCGCCTGGTCCTCGTGCGCCAGATCGGCGCCGGCGGCATGGGCCGCGTCTACCAGGCGACCGACGAGGCGACCGGCCGCACGCTCGCGGTCAAGCTGACCCAGGAGGTCCGCGGCGAGGTCGCGATCTCGCGCTTCGCCGCCGAGGCCGAGATCCTCGAGTCCCTCGATCACCCGGCGATCGTCGCCTACGTCGGGCACGGCACCACCGCCGACGGCGCGCAGTACCTCGCGATGGCCTGGCTCGACGGCGAGGATCTCGGTCGCCGCCTCACGCGCGGCACGCTGTCGCCGGCCGAGACGGTCGCGCTCGGCCTGCGCGTCGCCAGCGGCCTCGCGGCCGCCCACCACGCCGGCGTGATCCACCGCGATCTCAAGCCGAGCAACATCGTGCTCGTCGACGGCGACGTCGCGCGCGCCACGCTGGTCGACTTCGGCATCGCCCGCCGCGTCGGCAGCGAGAGCCTGACCCGCACCGGCGAGCTGGTCGGGACGCCCGGCTACATGGCGCCCGAGCAGGTGCGCGGCCGCCGCGACCTCGACGGCCGCGCCGATCTGTTCGCGCTCGGCGCCGTGCTCTACCAGTGCCTGGCCGGGCGTCCGCCGTTCGGCGGCGAGGACGTGATGACCGTCCTCGCCAAGCTCCTCCTCGAGGAGGCGCCGCGGCTGTGCACGCTGCGGATCGATGTCCCGCAGCCGCTCGAGGATCTGATCTCCCGCCTGCTGTCGAAGGACGGCGAGCGCCGGCCGGCGGCCGCCGACGAGGTGGTGCGCGAGCTGACCGCGATCGCGGACGGGCTGGCGCGCGGCGACCTCGCGCTCGGGACGCCGCCGATCGGGGCGCCGATCACGCTGGCCAACGCCGACACGATCGTCGCGCCGATACTCGCGGCCGGCGCGGCCGCGTCGGCGGTGCAGCCGCGATCGCGCCGCTGGCGGCGCGCCGCGGTGGCGTCGGCGCTCGTGCTCGCCGTCGGCGGCGGCGCCGCGCTGCTCGTCGCCGGGCAGGGCTCATCGCCGACGCCCGCGCCCGCGGTGGCGCCGGCGCCGGCGGTGGTCCCCGCGCCGACGCCGACACCGACCCCGGCGCCTGCGCCGGTCGCGCCCACGCCGGAGCCGCCCGCGCCCGCAGCGGCAGCGCCCGCGGCGGCGCTGGTCGAGCCTCCGCCGCCGGTCCACCGCAAGAAGCGCCGCCCCGAGCGCGCCGCCGCGCCGGCGTCGACGCCGGCGGCTCCGCCCGATGCGGCGCCGGCGCCGCTCAACCCGTCGCCGCCGGCGGACCCGAATCGCGGCGTGAACCCGTACGAATAGGTGGTCATGAGCTCGTCGCCTGCCTGGAGACTGACGGCCGTCGCCGCGATCGGCCTGGTCGCCGCAGCCACCCCGGTCGCCGCGCAGCCCGCGCCAGCTGCCCCGGCCCCGAGCGACGCGCCGACCGGCGACAAGAAGGAGCAGGCGAGGGCGTACGTCAACGCCGGCCTGCGCGCCCACGATCAGGGCGACTACGACGCCGCCATCGCGCTCTACCAGCGCGCGTACGACCTGGTGCCGCACCCGGCGCTCTTCTTCAACATGGGCCAGTCGCACCGCCTCGCCGGCCGCCGCCGCGAGGCGCTCGACATGTACCGCCGCTACCTCACCGAGGTGCCGACCGGCGCGCTCGCCGATCAGACCCGCATCTGGATCGCCGCCCTCGAGAGCGAGCCCGCGAACGAGCCTCCGGCCGAGCGCGGCCCGTCCGAGGTCGCCCCCGCCGACGAGAGCCCGATCCCGTCCGGCGCCCCCGGCGCGCTGACCGCGACGGCCGAGGAGCGGTCGAGCCCCGACGACCTGGCGCGCCCGTGGCGCATCGCCGCTGGCGCGACCGCCGGCGCCGGGCTGATCTCGGCCGCGGCCGGCAGCTACTTCGGCTGGCGCGCCCGCCGGATCAGCAACGAGCTCAGCGAGCCCAACGCCGTCTACTTCCCCGAGAAGGCGCAGGAGGGGAAGTCGGCCGAGAAGACGATGTTCATCCTGTACGGCATCGGCGGCGCGCTCATCGCCGGCGGCGCCGCGATGTACGTGCTCGGCGGGCTCGGTCACGACGAGGAGTCGTCGGCGACCGCGCTCACGCCGGTCGTCGGCCCGGACCGGGTCGGCCTGGCGCTCTCCGGCGCGTTCTGACGAGACGGAGGACCGATGCGCACCGCGGTTGCCCTCACCCTCGCGGCCGGCAGCGCCTGCTACGCGCCGACGTACCAGGATCCGAAGTGCGGCCCCGGCGGCGCCTGCCCGCCCGGCTACCACTGCGTCGGCAGCGCCTGCGTCCCTGACACCGATGCGCAGGATCCGGACGCGCCGCATCGAGATCCGATCGACGCCGACCCGGCCTCCGACGCCTCGTCGCCCGACGCCCCGATCGACCAGCGCCGATGCGCCGTGGACGCGCCGTTCGGTCGCGCCGAGCTGGTCGCCGGCGTCAACGGCTGGATCAACCTGTACGGCGCCACGCTCTCTCCGGACGAGCTCACGATCTACGTCTCCACCGCCAACGGCGCGATCGACCATATCTACGTGGCGACTCGGTCCTCGACCGAGGAGCCGTTCGGCACGCCGCGGCTGCTCGATCAGGGCAGTCCGGACGAGATCATTGGCGGCCGACCGACCATCTCGGACGACGGCCTAACGCTGTTCTTCTACGCGATCCCGGATGGCAACGGCGAGATCTTCTGGACGCAGCGCACCGCCACGGACCAGCCGTTCGGGCAGCCGTATGCGGTCGGAGCGCCGATCGACACCGCGGCCGACGAGACGGATCCGTTCCTCTCGCCCAACGACCTCTACTTCGTGCGCGACGCGCAGATCTACCGGGGCGGCAAGCCGAACGGGCCGGTCGTGATCGGCAACCTTCCGACGCCGCCCAACGTCTCGCCCGCCCTCAGTCGCGACGATCGCGAGCTCTTCTTCTCGCATCATGGCGACCTGGGCTGGGAGATCTGGGTCGCGCGCCGGTCGTCGACGGGGCGGCCGTTCGAGGCGCCGCAGCTCGTCCCCGATCTGACGGAAGTGAGCTCCGGCATCGTGAACTTTCCGCAGTGGGTCTCGCCCGACGGTTGCCGCGTCTACTTCAGCAGCAATCGCCCGGGCAAAGAGAGACTCCGCCTCTGGCAGGCGAGCCGCTCGCCGTGAGCCGTCGACCCGGCGGAGTCTACCCGCGCTTGCCGCCGGTCGAGTACACCGGCGTGTCCGCCGCCGCCGCGGCCTTGCGCTCCGGCTCGAGGGCGAAGCTCTCCGCCTCGGACGGGAACGCGCCGCTGCGGACGTCGTCGACGTAGCTCTGCACGGCGGTCCGGATCCGCGTCCCGAGCTGCTCGTAGCGGCGGACGAAGCGCGGCTTGAAGCTGTCGTCCATGCCGAGCAGGTCGTAGATCACGAGCACCTGGCCGTCGCAGCCGACGCCGGCGCCGATGCCGATGGTCGGGATCGACAGGGCGGCGGTGATGTCGCTGGCGATCTCCGACGGGATGCCCTCGAGGACGATGGCGTAGGCGCCGGCCTGCTCGAGGGCGCGGGCGTCGTCGAGCAGCCGCTCGCGGCCGCCGCTCTCGCGGCCCTGCACCTTGAAGCCGCCCATCTGGTGGAAGCTCTGCGGGGTCAGGCCGATGTGGCCCATGACCGGGATGCCGGCGCCGACGAGACGCCGCACCAGCTCGGCGTGCTGGGCGCCGCCCTCGAGCTTGACCGCGTGACAGCCGCCCTCCTTCATGAGGCGGCCGGCGTTGATCAGCCCCTGCTCGATCGACGCCTGGTACGACATGAACGGCATGTCGCCGACGATCTGGGCGCGGCGCGCGCCGCGCGCGACGGCGCGGCAGTGATAGATCATGTCTTCGACGGTGACCGGCAACGTGGTGTCGTTGCCCTGGATGACCATGCCGAGCGAGTCGCCGACCAGGAGCACGTCGGCGCCGGCCTCGTCGAGGAGCCGCGCGAACGTCGCGTCGTACGCGGTCAGGACCGTGATCCGGTCGCCGCGCTCCTTCATGGCCTTCAAGGTGTGGATGGTGACCTTCGAGGTCTTCATTCCGCCCTCTTTCGTTGTCATCGGCCGTGCTCACCGCAGGGTTGCGTCCCGATCCGCACCATCGCGGATTCAGGCGCAGCGGCGGACTGCCTGTCTGCTCTATAGCATGCGCATCACCGCGCGATCACTGGAAAGGTGACTGTCGACCAGCGGTCTGACCCGCTCGGCCGCGGCAGGTGCAGCCGCCCCGCCTCGCGCTCGAGGCAGCCCACCGCCTCCTCCACTTCCTGATCGGGCGTCGCGAAGGCCGCGAACACGCTGGCACGGACTCCCGGTGTCGGCGGATTGATGCGCAGCTCGCCGGCGCGCGCGGGAGGGCGCGCCGCGACCTGGGTGATACGGACGTAGGCGAGCATACCGGGGCTCTGCTGCACGCAGCGCCCGAAGGCGGCCTGGGCGGCGCGCACCGCCGCGGTCGCGCCGCGCAGGTCAGCGGTCGCCGGCTCGATGGTGACCCGCTCCGACAGATCGAGCTCCTCGAGCGCGTCGAGGTGCTCGACCGCGCGCGGCCGCCACGGGCTCGACGGCGCCGCCAGCACGTAGGCGCGGAAGTAGAGCAGCGCCTTCTCCGGCTCGCCCTTCGCCTCGGTGGCGACGCCGAGATAGAAGTAGAGGTCCCCCGCCGGCGCGTACGGGATGCCGGGCGAGGCAACCTGCCAGTGGCGATCGGCGGCGATGGCGTCGCCGGCGGCGCGCGCGGCGTCGGCGGGGCGGCGCGCGCGATCATAGGCGACCGCGCGCGCCCACTCGACGTCGTAGCTGCGGGCGAGGCCGTGCGCTCGCTCGAGGACCTCGATGGCGTCGGCGAGGCGGCCCATCGCCATGTAGACCTCGCCGAGGCGGAGCAGCACCTCCGGGCGGGCGTCGTCGAGGCGGGTCAGCCGCTCGAGGTGCTGCGCCGCCTCGGCGAGATCGCCGGCGCGCGCGAGGCAGACGCCGAGGGCGTGGCCGAGCGAGCCGAGGACGCGGACGCCGTCGCGCGGCGTGTAGCCCGGCTCGAGCTCCCACACCCGGCGGTAGCTGGCGGCGCAGCCGCTCCACTGGTGGCGCAGCTCGCGATCGACGCCGAGCAGCCAGTGGCCCTCGGCGCGGTCGGGCAGGAGGGTGGTCGCCTCGACCAGCAGGTGCTCGGCGGCGATCAGGTGCTCGGGGCTGCGCGACTCGATCAGCCGGCGAGCGCGATCGACGAGCTCGCGGAAGCGGTCGAGCCCGGGCGACACCGCGCGATCCCAGAAGTCGGAGCGCGCCTCGGCCTCGGCGTCGGGATCCGGCGGCGACGGCGGGTAGCGCGACGACTGCGCCGCCGCCGGCGCGGCCAGGGCCAGCACCAGCAGCGCCGCGGCCAGGCGGCCGGCGTGCGCGACCGGGGTCACGACTTGCCTCGCGCCCTCCGCGCGATCAGCGCATCGCGGTTGGCCTTGGCCCGGGCCTGGTACTGCGGCGACGCCCCCGACTGCAGAAACTCCTCCCACAGGTGGATGGCCTCGTCGACGAGGCCGAGCGACTCGGCGCCGAGCGCGAAGTAGTAGTACTTCTCGCCCTCGGGCACGTAGAACGTCTGGAACGAGGTGACGTCGGCCTGGAACGCCTCGTAGGCGCCGCGGCCGAGGGCGGCCATGATCTCCCGCGCCTGCGCGCCCTGCTCGTCGCGATCGAGGGCGACCGCCAGGCCGTAGTAGTGCGCGGTGCCCTGGCGATAGCGCAGCGCGTCGCGATAGCCCTCGATCGCCTGGTCGAGGTGGCCGATCATCATGTGGGTCTCGGCCAGGTTCGACAGGATGACGCCCCAGTCGCTGCGGCCGCCCTCGGCGAAGTCGCCGCGGTCGATCAGCGTCTGGTAGTCCTTGATCGCGGCCTCGACCTGCGCGGCCCCGTCGGTGCCGATGCCGAGCCGGGTGTGCAGGAGCGCGCGCTCGAACAGGAAGCGATCGTCGATGCGCGGGTCGAGCGGCGCCAGCCGCTCGAACGCGTCCCAGTGCGCGAGGACCCTCCGCATCTCGCCCGGATCCTTGTGCGGCCCGGGCTGGCACATGGTCGTGCGCACGTTGCAGTCGATGGCGGCGGCGTGGAGCAGGTTGCCGGCGCGGAAGTGCGGCTCGGCCTGATCGGGCCGCGCCTGCACGGCCAGCTCGTAGGCCATCATCGCGCGCCGGACCAGCTCCCGCTTGGCGCTGCTGCTGGTGGCGGTCGAGGACGCGCGCATGGCGTACTCGTCGCCCTTCTCCATGTTCTCCTCGTAGGTGCGCCGCGCCAGCTCGGCGTCCGAGCTCTCGAGGGCGCGCGACCAGACGTTGGAGCCGGCCAGCGCCGCCGCCGGCGCCGCCACGATCACCGCCGCGAGCAGGTACTTCATCGTCGTCATCGTTCGATCCCTCGAGCAGGCGGCCGGCGCGCGCCGACCGCCCCGGCGAGCAGCCGGTCGATGCCGGCGACGTGGGCCAGGGCGCGGTCGCGGAAGCGAGCCGCCTCGCCGCCCGCCGCGTAGTGCAGCCACTCCGCCCGGGCCTCGGTCAGCTTGCCGAGGCTCTCGTAGAGGAGCGCCTGCCAGTAGTGGACGTCGACCGCCGGCACCAGCCGCAGCGCGGCCATCGCGGTCAGGACCTGGCCGCCGTAGCCGCCGCCGAGGCCGCTCTGCAGCCGGTCGAGGGCGTGCCAGGCGCTGGTCAGCTGCTCGTCGCGGTCGTAGGCGACCGCCAGCGCGAACGCGACCAGCGTGACGTCGCCGTTGCCGTAGCCGGACGCCACCGGGGTGGCGAAGCCCTCGAGCGCGGCGATCGCCTGCCCGGTCCGCCCGGTGTCCTCGAGCAGCGCCGCCAGGTGGACGACCGCCGCGGCGGCGACGTAGGCGTTGCGGGTGGCCTCGGCGGTGCGCAGGTGCTGGACCGCGGCGTCGCGATCGCCCTGGCGCAGGTACAGCGTCCCCAGGCGGAGGTGGATCTCGGCGGCGGCGGTGGTCTGCCGCTCGAGGCAGGCGATGAACGCCTCGACGGCGGCGGCGGTCCGACCCGACTCGTCGGCGGCGCGGCCGAGCGCGCACAGCACGTCCGGGTTGGCCGGCGACAGCTCCCGGGCGCGGCGCAGGAGCCGGTACGCCTCGTCGAGCCGGCGCACGCGCCCGGCGCCGGTCGGATCCTGGTCGGCGTAGAGGAAGCTCGAGGCGTCGGTCATGAGGCGGCCGGCGCGCTCGACCAGCGCCCGGACCTGATCGGCGTGGGGCTCTGCGATGGCCTGCCAGAAATCGTCATCGGCGCGGACCGGGGCGGGCAGGGCGCCGGCGGCGATGACGAGGACAGCGGGGAGCGCGGCGAGGCGGCCCACAGGACGAGTATGCAAGCACGCCCTCGTCGGGACCAGCGCCTCGAGGACCCGATGCCCCGGGCGGGTCGAGCGGGGGAAGCCCCCACACCGGTGGCGAGAAAGCCCCCCATGCTCGGCTGCGAGCCTCGCTCAGCGTGCACTGATTCCGGCACCTTGCGTCGCGGGCGGCGAGGTCTTACATGGCCCGTCGCTTGCTCTCTGAGAGGCTCGTGGACAGCGTCAGCGTCATCCGCGCGGCAAGCGAGCTGTTTCACGCCCGCAACCACCCGAGCGTCGTCGCCGTCTGCAGCGACGGCCTCGAGGAGGAGCCCGACAACGCCGCGCTCCGCCTGCTGCGCGCCCGCGCCTGGCTCGCCATGCGCTGCGACGTCGAGGCGCAATCCGACCTGACCGAGATGGTCCGCCTCGATCCGACCAACCCCGCCGCGTACCGCGTCTTCGGCGAGCTGTCGGCGCAGCGCGAGGATCTCGAGTCGGCCCGCATCTTCTTCCACGAGGCGCTCCGCCTCGACCCCGGTGACCGCGAGTCGAAGGAATGGCTCGCGATCACCAGCGCCATGGTTCGACCAACCGCGGTAGCGGAAAAACTCCCGGCGGCCGCTGCCGCGGTTGGTCACCCTATCTTGTCCCGCGCCGCCGCCTCACGGCCGCGGCCGGAAGATTCCGGCCGGGGAGCGCGCTAGCTCCCTGTCCGTGCCCTTGCCCGAACGCTAGCGGTCGATCCAGGCGAGTCGTTGTCATGGCTGCCAACGTCTTCGTCGCCTCCTGAGTTGGTCTGGATCGACCGCTAGCGCTCGGGCAAGGGCAGCGCGGACGTGCTACCAAGGGCCCCGTGCGAGCCCTGGTAACCGGCGCTACCGGCTTCATCGGTCGAGCGCTCACCCGCGAGCTGGTCGCCGCCGGCGACCGCGTCACCTGCCTCGTCCGCCCGACCTCCAACCGGGCGCCGCTCGAGGCGCTCGGCGTCGACTTCGCCCTCGGCGACGTCACCCAGCCCGAGACCCTGGCCGCCGCGGTGGCCGACGTCGACGTCGTCTACCACCTGGCGGCGATGCTGATGGCGCCGTGGTCGCCGGACTTCCTGGCCACCAACTCGATCGGCGTGCGCAACGTCCTGGCGCCGTGCGCGGCGCGCGCGAAGCCGCCGCGGGTCGTGCTGGTGTCGTCGCTCGCCGCCGCCGGCCCGAGCGGCGCCGTGCCGCGCACCGAGGACGATCCGCCGGCGCCGGTGTCGCGCTACGGCGCCTCCAAGCTCGGTGGCGAGGCGGCCGCGCGCGAGTACGCCGACCGCCTGCAGATCTCGATGGTGCGCCCGCCGCTGGTGTTCGGCCCCGGCGACGGCCACCTCTTGCCGGCGTACAAGCTGGCCCAGCACGGCATCGGCTTCGCCTACAGCGACGCCGCCTACTCGATGATCCACGTCGACGACCTGGCCGCGCTCCTGCGCGTCGTCGCCGTCCGCGGCGAGCCGGCGGCGCGGACCGGGCCGCTCGGCCAGGGCATCTACTTCGTCGGCGCCGAGCTGGCGCCGACCCAGCCCGAGATGTGGCGGCTGATCGGCACCGCCATCGGCCGCCGCGACGTCCGGGTCGTGCGCCTGCCGCCGCTCGCGGTCCGCGCCATGGGCGCGGTCGCCGAGATCGCGGGCCGCCTCACCGGGCCGTCGCTGTGGTCGCGCGACAAGGCGCGCGAGGCGACCGCCGGCTCGTGGACCTGCTCGACGGCCAAGGCGCGGTCGCTGGGCTGGCTGCCGGCGCAGCCGCTCGAGGACCGCCTCGCCGGCACCGGCGAGTGGTACCGGGCCCAGGGCATGCTGTGAAGCCGGAGCCGACCGAGGCGGAGGCGGCGCGCCTCAACCAGCTCGCGACCGAGCTGGCCGCCTCGGGGGCCGACAGCAAGCGCCGCCTGCCGGTGGTGCAGGAGCGCGACGCGGTGATGCTGACCCGCGCTCTGCAGGAGGAGATCGACGGCGCCGTCGACGCCCGCGCGCAGATCGCCGCGGCCCAGGGCACCCACATCGCGTGCCATCGCGGCTGCAATGCCTGCTGCCACAGCGTCCCGGTGGTGCTCGACGGCGAGATCGTCACCATCGCGGCCTGGCTGCGGGCGCCGGAGAACGCCGCCGTCCGGGCCGATTTTCTGGCCGCGTACGGGCGCTGGCGCAGCGCCCTCGGCCCCGCCCTCGACGAGATCGAGGCGTCGGCCGCGACCCGCAGCCGGGAGGAGACGGTCGAGGTCATCGGCCGCGCCGTCCACGAGCGGCGCGCAATGTGCGCCTTCAACCGGGCTGGCGACTGCACGATCTACCCGGTGCGGCCGCGCGTGTGCCGGATGGCGCACGCCCTCGAGACCAGCAGCCGGTGCGGCCCCGACGGCGTCGGCGGTCCGCCCGAGCGCCTGGCGTGGGCGCCGCTCGAGGACCTGAACGAGCGGATGCTGACCCTCGAGCGCGGCCTCCACCGCGCGCTGCGCCCGGGCGGCAGCTACCAGGCGCTGTGCGCCGGCGTCCACCGCCGGCTCATGGCGAGCGCCGAGACCGGGCGCAACGACCCGTGCCCGTGCGGCTCGGGCAAGAAGTTCAAGAAGTGCTGCGGCCAGGGCGCGTGATCGGTCGCGCCCGCGGCGCTACACGTCGAGATCGCCGATCTCGTGCGCGTTCTCGGTGATCATCTTGAAGCGGGCGCCGACGTCCTTGCCCATCAGCTCGGCGATGATCTGATCGGTCGCCAGCAGCTCCTCGCTCGGCACGCGGA
>Ga0209382_10012118_pt1 | contig 10661 bp, 7 predicted proteins | sample SoiMetdeltSBSDD5_FD_187599 | JGI IMG/M metagenome (GOLD analysis project Ga0209382, IMG submission 187599) | Bulk soil microbial communities from a Populus tree surrounding site in Tennessee, USA - Soil MetaG P. deltoides SBSDD5 (SPAdes) (version 2) | ecosystem: Environmental > Terrestrial >...
TTCGGGCAGGTTCATGGCGCGCGTCTGCGTCAGCCACAGCCCGAGCCCGCGCCCGATGTAGAGCGTCGCGAGCGTGACGATAAAAGCCATGACCTTGAGCTGGGTGATGAAGAAGGCGTTGACCGCCCCGTAGGCGAGCCCGGCCGCGAGGATCGAGGCAAGCGCGGGCGCGAGCGGCAGCCCGGCGAGGACCATCTTCCCGGCGATCACGGCCGAGATGAACATAATCGACCCGACCGAGAGGTCAATGCCGGCCGTCAGCAGGACGAAGGTCATCCCCGTCGCGACGATCGCCGTTGAGGAGGACTGGATCAGGATGTTGACCAGGTTATCGGCCTCGAGGAATTTCGGCGAGAGCGCGCCAAAAGCGATGAGGACCGCGACGAAGAGGAGGAGCGAGACCCACTCAGTCAGCCAGCGGCGGATCATGCGTGGCCCCCCTCGTTTCCACCGGCCTCCGGGGCCAGCGCCAGGCGGAGCAATTCTTCGCGGGAGAAGGCCTCGCGCGCCAAGGTGGCGCGAATCCGGCCCCGTCGCATGACCATGATCCGGTCGCACATGCCGATCAGCTCCTCGATCTCCGACGAGATCAGGAGCACGCCCGCGCCGCGCCCGGCGAGATCGTTGACGATCCGGTAGATTTCGTGCTTCGCCCCGACGTCGACGCCGCGCGTCGGCTCATCGAGGATGAAGACCGCCGAGTCGGCGAGCAGCCATTTGGCGAGCACAACCTTCTGCTGGTTGCCGCCGCTCAGCCTCTTGACCGGCTGCCGCGCGCGCGACGCGCTCTTGACCCTCACCCGCTCGGCGGCCCGCGCAACGTCCGCCTCAAGCCTCCCCCGGTCAATGAGCGCCGCCCCGCCGCGGGCGTACGCGGGTAGCGCGACGAGCGCGATGTTGTCGTCGACGCTCGCCTCGGCGAGCATCCCATCCTCGCGCCGGTTCTCGCTCAGGAAGGCCACCCCGTCCCGGATGCGCGCGCGCGGCGAGTTGCCCCGTGCCGCGACTCCCCCGATGAGAATCTCGCCGCGCGCGTGGGGGTCGAGCCCGAAGAGGATGCGCGCCAGCTCCGACCGGCCCGCCCCCATGAGCCCGGCGATCCCGAGCACCTCGCCCCGGTGGAGCGTGAAGTTGATCTCCTCGACGACCCCGGGCTGGGAGAGGCCAAGCGCTTCAAGCGCCGGCTCCGGCGCGGGCCGGGACTCGCGCGGCGGGAAGAGCTGGTCGAGCGTGCGCCCGACCATGAGCGAGATCAAGCGCTCCTGCGTGAATTCGCCTGCGCGCCCGCCGCCAACGACCTCGCCGTCGCGCAGCACGACGACATCGTCGCAGACCCGAAAAATGTCCCCCAGGATGTGCGAGATGTAGATCAGCGCGCGGCCCTGGCCGCGCAACCGCATGATGAGGCCGAAGAGGCGCTCGGTCTCGGGCGCGGTGAGCGAAGTCGTCGGCTCGTCGAAGATCACGACCCTGGCGTCGAGGCTGAGGGCCTTGGCGATCTCGACCAGTTGCCGCTCGCCCGGCGCGAGCTCGCCGACGAGCCTTCCGGGCGGGACGCGCAGGTCGACGGCGGCGAGCAGTTCCTCGGCCCGCGCCCGGCTCGCCCGGCGGTCGACGAGCGGCAGCCCGAGCAGGCGGCGGCGCGGGAAAGAGGTGATGAAGAGGTTCTCGGCAATGCTCAGATTCGGGAACAGGTTGAGCTCCTGGTGGATGAAGGCGACGCCCCGCCGCGCCGCCTCGGCCGGGCTCGCCGGCTCGTGAGCCGCGCCCGCCAGCCGGACGGCCCCCGCGTCGGCCCGCAGCACCCCGCCGAGGATGTTCATGAGCGTCGACTTCCCCGCCCCGTTCTCCCCGACCAGCCCGAGGACGCGCCCGGCCTCGGCCCCGAAGCTCACCCCCCGCAGTACAGGCACCCCGGAGAAGCTCTTATAAATCTGGTCGAATTCGAGCATGGCCTCGATCATTTAAGTATCAGAGGAAGAGATCACGCGAAACACGCGAAAATTGACGAAACATGCGGCATCAACCCTGGTGATTTTTTCGCATGTTTCGTCAATTTTCGCGTGTTTCGCGTGATCTCTTCTCAGCCCACCAGCACCCGGTTGCGCCACACGTCGAGCAGCGCCGCCCCGAGGATGACGCCGCCCTTGACTGTCATGATCGTGAAGTAGGAGAGGCGCAGCAAGTCGAGGCTGTTGTCGATGAGGACGATGAAGAGTACCCCGCAGACGGTCCAGCTGACCTTGCCCTTGCCCCCGAAAAGACTCGTCCCGCCGATCACCGTCGCCCCGATGACGTCGAGCAGGATGCGCTGGCCGAGCACCGGCGACCCCGTCTCCAGCCGCCCAGTGTAGAGCGCCGCGGCGAGCGACGCCGCGACGCCGCACCCGATGTAGGCCGAGATCACCGCCCGGCGCACCGGCACGCCCGAGACGAGCGCGGTGTTGACGTTCGTCCCGATCGCGTAGAGCCAGCGCCCGAGCAGGGCGCGGCTGAGCGTGAGGTGCGCGGCAGCGACCGCGAGCACGGCGATGAGCAGGGCGGCGTAGTCGCGACCGAGCGCGACGAACGCGGCGGGCAGGTTGTAGATTGGCCGTGACTTCGTCAGCCAGATCGCCAGGCCGCTAAAAAACATCATACTCGTCAGCGTGACGATGAAGGGCGGCATGCGGAAGCCGGTGATCGCCGCGCCGTTGAGCGCCCCGACCCCGGCCCCGACGAGCAGCATGACGAGCAGCCCGGCGGGCGCGGCCCAGGGGCTGCCGCCGAGCCAGCCCTGGTCGCCGCTCATGACCAGCGCCCCGCTGACGCTCGCGAGCGCCATGACCGAGGTCACCGAGAGGTCGATGCCCCTGGTGACTAGCACCAGCGTCTGCCCGGTCGCGACCACGAGCAGCGGCAGCATGTTCGAGAAGATGTTGGCGAGGTTCTCCGGCGCGGCCAGCCCCGGCACCACCGGCAGGAGCGCGAGGAAGTAGGCGAGGCTCAGGTAGAGCACCCAGTATTCCGAAGCGAGCGTGCGCCGCCAGCGCCCCGGCGCCGGGGCCGCGCCCGCCTGCCCGTGCCCGCGCGTCACGGTTTGACCTTCGCCCCCCACATCCGCTCCGCGGCCTCCTTGAGGTTGCCCTGGTGGATGACCAGCCCCGGGTCGCGAATGAGCGCGGGCACTTCCTTCCCCGCCTTGAGGTCGAGCACCGCCTGGACCGCAGCCGCGCTCTCGAAGTAGACGTCCTGCACGCCGTCGGCGTCGAGGTAGCCGTCGACGAGCATCTGGTAAGCCGTCGCGTCGCCGTCGAAGCCCCCGAGCAGAACGTGCCCCTCCTCGCCGATCTTTCGGTACTTGCCCGCCGCCCTGAGCGCCGAGACGATGGATGGGAAGAGGAAGTCGGACGAGGTGAAGATGAAGTTGATGTCGGGGTGAGCCTGGAGGGCGTTGGTCACCCCCGCAAGCGCCTTCTCCTGGTTCCACTCGGTCGGGACGCGCGCGACGACCTCGATCGTCTCGGCGTGCTGCTTGACCGCCTCCTCGAACCCGTCGCGCCGGCCGATGGCGTTGATGTCGCCCAGGTCGCCGAGCAGGATCATGGCCTTGTATTTCTTGCCCGACTGCTTCGCCTGCACGGCCATGTGCTCGACGGTCGCCTTGGTGATCGCGTGGTTGTCGGCGACGACGGCGACCGACCGGGCGTCGCTCTGGTCGGCGGGCCGGTTGTAGAGCACGACGGGGATGTTCGCCTGGTTGGCCGCCTTGATCATGGGGATGACCGTCTTGGCGTCCTTCGGGACGATGATCAGGCCGTCGACTTTGCGGGAGATGAAGTTACGCACCTGCTCGAGCTGGCGGTTGGCGTCGCCGTCGGCGATCGAGTCGACCATCTCGATGTCGCGCTTCCTGAGCTCCTCCTTGATCGCCTCGAAGCCCGCCACCCAGTATTCGGTCTGGAGCGTCTCGAAGGAGACGCCGACCGTCAGCTTCTTCCCCGCGTCAGGGGAGGGCGCGCAGGCGGCCAGGGCAACCGAGAGCGCCGTGAGACACGTCAGCCGTCTTCTCTTATTCATCCTGTGTGATCGCCTCCAGGGATTCGCGAATCTGCTCGGGCTCGAAGACCTTCTTCCAGTCGGGCTGGAAGAGCTGCGACCGCGCCCGCTCCATGGCCTTCTTCGCGCCGTCGGAGAACTGCGCGTTGACCTCACCGAAGAGGATCGCCAGCTGCACGTTGATGTGCCCGAGCAGGAAATCGCGCGCCGCCTCGGCCGGGACTCCACGCCGGACGACCTCGTCGAGCGCCTCGCGCACGACCAGCAGGCAGGCCTGCGCCGTCGTCTCCGAGAGCGCCGGCTCGAGCAAGGCCATCTGCCCGACCGTCACCCGGTGGGCGCGCATGACCGGCGCGAACATCTCGCGTGCCACGCCCTCGCCCCGCGCATAGTCGGTCTCCGGCCCGTGCATGAGCGCGCAGACGATGTGCTGCCGCGCCTTGATCCCGCCGAAGTAGTCGCGCTTCGCCTCGAGGTCGGTCTCGTCGTTGAAGACCGGCGGGTGGCACGGGTGGGTGACGAAATAGCCCACGTCCTCGCGGTGCCTGACCTTGCCGGCGAGCGGGGCCGCCGGGTCGAGGCAGATGACCAGCGCCCCGGCCCTCAGCCCCGGCACGACCCCCGCCGAGATGCGCCCGACGAGTTTGTCCGGCACGGCGAGCACGACCACATCGGCCTCGCCCCCCGCCTCCTCCGGCGCGGTCGGCTCCAGCCCCCGCTTGCGCAGGTTGGCGACCCCCGCCTCGCTCACCTCGACGTAGCGCATGCGATAGTTGGAGTCTTTCAGGTTATCGGTGATCCGGCAGCCCATCTTGCCGCCGGCCCCGAAGAGCGCAATCGTCGTCATAGGCAACCTCATTGAGTCCCGCAAGGGCGCCCCGGGGGTCAAGCCCCGCCACGTAAAACGCAGCCGAAATAATCCTCTTTCCCGCCCTGCCCTCCCTTGAGCGCGAGTTCGAGACCGTCGAGCCAGGGCTCGGCGGAGGCGGCGCGGCAGAGGGGCGAGCCGGGCGCCATCGGGGTCAGCAGTTCGAGCGCCGTCAGCTCCAGCTCGCGCGCCGCGTGGCCCGAGGTGTCGCCGCCCGCCAGGACCGCGCGCCGCAGCCGCGTGTGCTCGAGCAGCGCGCGCAGGATTCTCCCCATCTCGGCCCCGAGCCGATCGCGCGCCCCGGCGGCGATGTGCGGGTCCTCCGGCCCGAGCGCCGTGTAGATGACCACGCCCGGCCCCCCGCCGAGCGCGTCCAGCGCCTGGTAGACGATCCGCGCCCGCTCCGCCTCGGCGAGCCCCGGGTCTGCCAGCCGCAGCACATCGGCGCGCAGCCCGGTGAACCCGCGCGCCAGCGCCCACTCGATCTGAACCTTGGTCACTGGCGAGCAACTGCCCGAGACGACGATCAGCCGCTCGGCCGGACCGGCCGGCGCGAAGCGCGACGGCCCCGCCACCACGCCCGCCGCCCGCCAGTGCGCCGCGAGCGCGTAGTCCAGCCCCGAAGACCCGACGGCGAAGTTCGTCCCCGCCCCCCGCCGCGACCAGATCAGCCGCCCCGCCTCTTCGAGCCGCGCCTCGTCGAGCACATCGAAGAGCACGACGTCGGGCCGCGCCCTGAGCAGTCCGTCGAGACGCTGGTCGACCTTCCCCGGATCGCCCGTCAAACTCAGGATGTCCATGAGCGCGACCCGGCGGTCCGTTTGCCGGGCCAAGTGAAGCCGCAGGTCGCTTTCGCGCATCGGCGTCACCGGGTGCCGGCTCATCGTCGGGTGGCGGTCGAGCCGGTAGGCCTCGCCGCCGACCCCCGCGAACAAATTGCCGAAGAGGCAGTAGCGCTCGAGTGGCGGCGCCCCGACCAGGAGCGGCACCCAGCGCGCGCCGAAGACTTCCTGCCCGATCTCGATCGCTCGGCCGATGCTCCCGACCTCGGGCGAAGAGTCGAAGGTCGAGCAGACCTTGTACTGACAGATCGCCGGCCCCAACTGCTTCATCCGCGCGAAGACCGGAGGCAGGACCTCGCCCATCTGCGCGGGCGCGAGCGACCGGCTGATGCCGGCGACGCCGACCGCCCGCAGGCCGGCAAAGCGCCCCGTCAATTGCTCCGGCGCGGGCGGTTCGAGGAAGAGGGCCGTGCGCGCGCCGTTCAGGCTGAGCGCCTCCATCGTGTCGGCCGAGCCGGTGAAGTCGTCGCCGTAGAAACCGAGCAGGAGTTGGCTCTGGCCGCTCATGCGCCGAACTTCTCGATCGCCTGTCGGAGCTCCGGGTGCGTCGCCGCGTAATCGGCCAGCGACACGCCCGCGAGCGCCGCCTCCCAGCCCTGGCGGATGCTCGCCACACCCGCCGCCGCTCCGCCCGGGTGCGCGACGATCCCGCCGCCGCAGACGTACATCAGGTCCACACTCCCCACCCGCGCGTAGGTCTCCGGCGCCTGCCCCGCCCACTGCGCCGAGGCGAGCACCGGCATGGTTACGTACCCGCCGGGCGCCGCCTCGAAGAGGGGATCGAGACACGCCCGCGCCGAGGCGATGACCGAATCATCCGGCTCCCAGAATTTATTCCTGATCCCGTTGCAATGAAGGTGGTCGACCCCGGCGAGCCGCCAGAGCTTCTGGTAGGCGCGGAACTCGATCCCGAGGTAGGGGTCGCGCGTGAGCATGCCCCAGCCGTTGCGGTGTCCGTGAATCGGGAGCGCGCTGTGGCGGCGCAGGTGCGCGACCGCGGGCAGCCCGACGCTGTTGAGGCTGACCATGACGCACGTCCCGCCCTCGGCAAGCACCGCGTCGTGGTGCCTCAGCATGAGGTCGATCTCGTCGGTGATGTTGACCGCGTACATGACCTTCTTGCCCGTCCGGTCGGCGTGCTTGTTGATGACCTGCATGACGGCCCGGACCCGCTCCTCAAGCGGCGAGTGCGGCGGGTTGGCCATAAGCTCGTCGTCCTTGATGAAGTCGAGCCCGGCCTCGGCGAGCGTCCGGACCAGCGCCGCCGTCTCCGCCGGGGACAGCCCGACGCTCGGCTTGATGATCGTGCCGATCACCGGCCGGCCCTCGACCCCGGTCAGGCGCCGCGTCCCCGGGACACCGAACTGCGGCCCCGCGTAGGCCGCGGCGAAGGCCGGCGGCAGCTCCAGATCGATCAGCTTGAGCCCGGAGAATTCGCGCAGCTCGTAGAGGTTCCCCGCGACCGTCGCCATGAGGTTCGGGAGCGACGGCCCCATGTTTTCGAGCGGGAAGGAGAGCACGACTTCGGCCCGCCGGTACTTGACCGCCCCGCCGGACGACCGCGGCGGCTGAGAGTAGGGCAGCGACGGCGTCTCGACCGCTTCGAGCTCGGTGATCCGCTCGACGCGCGCGCCGAAGCGCTCGCGCAGCGCGTCGGTCTCGCCCGGCACGCGGATGAATGTCCCCGTCGACTGCTCCCCGGCCATCGACGCCGCCGCCCGCTCCAGCGGGTGCGCCGTCTCGATGCGGTAGGTCGCGATGATCCGCTCCACCCGGCCTATCCTTTCTTCAGGACCAGCACCCAGTCGCCCGCGCCCGGCGCCTGAAACTCATGCTTTTGCACCCGCCCGATCCGGGTCCGCGCGCCCGTCGACGGGTTGAACCACTCGGCCGATGTCAGCCCCGCCAGCCGGTCGGGTTTGAGCGAGATGCGCCCGCCCTCGGGGACATAGATCACCGCCTCCTCACCGCCCTCGGTCCGGGCCGCCGCGACGAAGCGCTCCGGCGCTTGCTCGCCCGGCTGCTCGGCGAGGAGCCCCGGGTCGGGACGGAGTTTATACCATGCGAATGAGGAGAAGAAATCCTTGAGGTGCTTCATGCTCACGCTGCCCGGCAGTTTCACCGCCTCATGCCACGGTGGCGCCACCCCGGTGTAGAGGTGGGTCATCGGCGGGCGCGCCTGCAGCTCCCAGCTCCAGATGCCGTGCCCGCCATAGGTCACCCCGGCGGGCGGCGCGATGAGCAGGCTCCAGTAGGCGGCGCGGCGGACGGCATGCGCGTCGAAGGGGCGGCGCGTGCCCCCGGCGAGGTGCGCCTCGTAGTTCGGCTCGAGGTTGATCTCCGGGTGGTGCGGCTCCTGCTTCCATCCCTGGCTCGGCGGCCCCGAGGTGTGCCAGCGGTGCGACTCCGGGCTCTCGCCGTGCCCGCTCTGGTAGCCGTTGAAGCTGTACCACGGCTCGGCGCGGAACTCGTCGGCGACCCACATCCGCCCGCCGGGGTGCATCGTCGCCAGCCGCGCCGGCCGCTCGCCGAAGACCTCCCGCCCGATCTTCTTCCAGCGCTCGGCCTTCTCGCCGCGGTAATCGGCGTCGCCGGCGAGCATCCAGACGACCTGGTGCGCGCCGTAGCGCGCGACCATATACCTGGCGAGCACGACGATCTGGTCGTCCGGCAATAACTGACCCGGGTTGAGCTGGGCTGTCGAGCCGGCGATCGCCCAGATGAGGATCGGCGCCCCGACGAGCCCCGCCTCGTTCATGGCGTCGACGCGCTCGTCCATCCACTGGTAGAACTGCGCGTCGATCGAGATCTTTTCGCGCCCGTAGAAGGCCGGCCGCCCGTCGGCGTTGCCCGCCGCCGTGCGCCACTGCGTGGTCACGTACTGGACGACGTTGAAGCCCTTCGCCGCGCGGTCCTTGAGGTATATGCCCCAACTCTGTGGGTCAGCCTTGAGCACGCCGTTCCAGGCCGTGTCCCCAAGCCAGAAGAACGGCGTCCCGTCGGCGTGCATGAGGTAGCGGCGGTCGTCCGAGACGCGCAGCGCTCCGTGCCGGTAAAGCGGGTTCTGTCCCGCGTAGGCGACGCACTCGAAACTCCCTGCCTGCTCGTGCAGCCCCGCGTCGTCGGCCTTCGAGCTGCGCGTCCGGTAGCTCCACTTCCCCCGCTCCTCGGGCGAGAAGCGCACCTTCCAGACTCTAAATCCGTCCCAGAATGCCGGGACCGTCAGCTTCTGCCCGCCCGGGGAGGTGAATTCGACCTCGAGCCGCACGTCCTGAACCGGGTTGGCGTAGTCGGCGCCGGCCGTGAACTGCGCCTCGAAGCGCGTCCACTGCGCGACCTGCTGCGCCTCCGCGGCGGTCGCCAGCAGCAGCCAGACTACGCCCACCAGACCCGTGTTGATCCGTCGCATCCGTGTCATCCGCGTTCTCGTCCCTTCAAAACTTGAAACTGAGCGCGAACTGCATGATCCGCGGCGGCCGCGTCGAGGTCACCTGGCCGAACTGCGTGTTGACCTGCCGCCCCGCCTGGTCGAAGCGCGCCCCCGTGTCGACCCCCAGAAACTGCGTGTGGTTGAAGAGATTATAGATCTCCCAGCGGAACTGGAAGTAACGCTCTTCGCCCTTGACCGGGATGTTTTTGAAGACCGACAAGTCCCAGTTGTTCGCCCCCGGCCCGCGGACCACGTCCTTCGGCGCGTTGCCGAAATCCCCGCGCGCCGGCCGCGCGAAGACCGAGGTCTCGAACCAGCGCGCGAACTCCCGCTCGCCGTGTGCGAGCCGCGGGTCGCCCGTGATGTTGATCCGCCCGCCGTCCCCGCCACCCGTGATGTCGGCGTTGTCGGTCGTGCTATAGGCGACCCCGAGCGGCGTCCCGCTGACGAAGGCCGTCACGCCCGAGAGCTGCCAGCCGTCGAGCACCCAGCGCGAGAAACCATTCGACCAGAGCTTGCTCGGGTCGGGAAGGTCCCAGGTGTAATTGAAGACGAAGACGTGCGTCTGGTCGAACGACGACTTGCCGTAGAGCCAGGCGCGGTAGGGCCGGTAGATCGGCAGCCCGCCCCCGTCCGCGCTCGTCAGGTCCATGGCCTTCGACCAGGTGTAGGCGACGCCGAACTGGAAGCCCTGCGCGAAGCGCCGGTTGGCCGAGACCTGGAGCGAGTTGTAGTTCGACGTCCCCGAGAACTCGATGTAGTTGATGTTCTGGTAGCCCGGGTACGGCCGGAAGAAATTATCGGGCAGCGCCCGCGTCCGGGTCGGGTCGGTCGGGTCCAGGTTCTGGGGCTGGAAGCGCGCGCCGTAAGGGATGGTGTTGATTTGCCGTGACTGGATCAGGTGCCGCCCGAAGTTGCCCACGTAGGAGACGTCGAGCACGGTGTTGAAGCCGATCTCGTGCTGGATGCCGAGCGAGTAGTTGTAGACGCTCGGCGTCTTGCCGTCGCGCTCGTAGCCGGTGATGTTGCCTGGGAAGAGCACGCCCGAAGAGCCGAGGAAGGTGTCGAAGTTGCCGTAGAAGATCTGCGGGTTGAACTGGAACGGCGGGTTGAAGGGCGGGCCGTTGTTGAATTGGCCGACCGAGGGGATCGTCTGCTTGGTGATCCCGAACCCGCCCCGGATCGCCGTCTTGCCGTTCCCGAAGACGTCGTAGGCGAAGCCCAGCCGCGGCCCGAACTGGACCGGCTCGTGCTGCATGAAGCCATCCGGGTAGCTCTGGTCGGCGGCCATGACCATGCCGTTGATCGGGTCGCCGGTGCCCGGCACGTAAGCCCCGATGAAGACGGCCGGCACCAGCTCGCCCGTCACCGGGTTCTGACCGACGCGCACACCTTGCGCGTTGAGCGCGGGTCGGAACAAGACCGGGGCCTTCCCCGGGTCATAGCGCTCGAGGACGAAGGCCGAGCCCTCCTTCTCGCGCAG
>Ga0209382_10012119_pt1 | contig 10661 bp, 9 predicted proteins | sample SoiMetdeltSBSDD5_FD_187599 | JGI IMG/M metagenome (GOLD analysis project Ga0209382, IMG submission 187599) | Bulk soil microbial communities from a Populus tree surrounding site in Tennessee, USA - Soil MetaG P. deltoides SBSDD5 (SPAdes) (version 2) | ecosystem: Environmental > Terrestrial >...
CCCAGCGCTAGGAGGAATGCACGTCATGAGCGACCGCGTCAAAGAGATCCTGTCCTGGTACGGGAGCGACAATCCCGGCACGCTCACCAATCTCGCGCGCCTGCTGAACAGCGGGACGCTGGCCGGCTCCGGGAAGCTGGTCATCCTGCCGGTCGACCAGGGCGTCGAGCACGGACCGGCGCGCAGCTTTGCCGTGAACCCCGCCGCCTACGATCCGCGCTACCACTTCGAGCTGGCCATCGAGGCCGGCTGCAACGCGTACGCGGCGCCGCTCGGCTTCATCGAGGCCGGGGCGCGGGAGTTCGCGGGCCGGGTCCCGCTGATCCTCAAAGTGAACAACCACGACGTGTTGCTCGAGGAGAAGGATCCGAACCAGGCCATCACCGCCTCCGTGCGGGACGCCCTGCGTCTGGGCTGCGTGGCCATCGGATTCACGATCTATCCCGGCTCCGAGCACCGGCTCGAGATGTACGAGGAGATCCGCGACATGGCGGTGGAGGCCAAGGCCAACGGCCTCGCGGTGGTGATCTGGTCCTATCCGCGCGGATCCGGGCTCAGCAAGGACGGGGAGACGGCGCTCGACGTCACCGCCTACGCCGCCCACATCGCGGCCCAGCTCGGCGCCCACGTCATCAAGGTGAAGCTGCCGTCAGGGCACCTCGAGCAGGCGGCGGCCAAAAAGGTCTACGAGTCGACGCAGGTGCCGAGCGGGACCCTGGCCGAGCGCGTACGGCACGTGGTGCAGGCAGCGTTCAACGGGCGGCGCATCGTGATCTTCTCGGGCGGCGCCGCCGCCAAGGACGAGCAGGTGTTCGACGAGGTCCGCGGCATCCGGGACGGCGGCGGCTTCGGGTCGATCATCGGCCGCAACTCGTTCCAGCGGAAGAAGCCCGACGCGCTCAAGTTCCTCGCGACGGTCATGGGCATCTACGCCGGCACCCAGAAATAGCGTGATCCTGGCGGGGGACGTCGGAGGAACCAAGACGACCCTCGCCCTGTTCGACGGCGTCCGCCTCGTGCGGGAGGCTACCGTAGCCAGTCGGGACTTCGCGTCCCTCGAGGCCGTCGTCGGCCGCTTCCTCGAGGCGGCGCCGCGGCCGACCATCGCCGCTCTCGGAGTCGGCATCGCCGGTCCGGTCATCGACGGGCGATGCACGACCACCAACCTGCCGTGGCACGTCGACGAGCGCGTGCTGGCGGCCACCGTGCCTGTGGCCCGCGTCCGTCTGGTCAACGATCTGGAAGCCGCCGCCCATGGTGTGCTCGCCCTGCCCGAGGACGAGCTTGCGACACTGCAGCCGGGGACGCCTCGAGACGGCAACGTGGCCGTCATCGCGGCCGGCACCGGCCTTGGCGAGGCGCTCGTGGTCATCGACGGCGGACGGCGTACCGTCATCGCGTCCGAAGGCGGGCACACCGACTTCGCGCCGCGCGACGAGCTCGAGGAGGGCCTGCTGCGGTTTCTGCGCAAGCAGTTCGGCCGCGTGAGCTACGAGCGCATCCTGTCCGGCCCCGGGTTCCACAACCTCTATCGCTTCCTGCGGAGCGCCGGTTACGCGCCGGAATCGCCCGCGGTGGCCGAGGCGCTCACTCGCGAGGATCCCGCGGCCGTCATCACCCGGCATGCGCTGGCCGGCAGCGATGCGCTCAGCACCAAGGTCGTCGAGATGTTCATCGGGATCTACGGCGCCGAGGCGGGGAACCTGGCCCTCAAGGGACTCACGCTGGCGGGCGTCTTCGTGACGGGCGGGATCGCGCCGCGGTTGCTGCCCCTGCTCGGCAAGGGCGACTTCATCGCCGCCTTCCGCGACAAGGGACGGCTCTCGCCGCTCATGGAGACCATCCCCGTGCGGGTCGCCCTCAACGCCCGGGCGCCGCTCCTCGGCGCTGCGCAGATCGCGGCCGGGCTGCTCGCCGACTGAGGGGCGGCGCTACGACGCCGTCGCGGGGGCGGGCTCACCGTCCACGCGAAACGGGAGCGCCACCGTGAAGGTGGTGCCCTTGCCGAGCTCGCTCTGGACCTCGATGGTCCCGCCGTGGCTCTGGACGATCCCGAGGCTCACCGACAGGCCCAGGCCGGTGCCGCTCACCTCGGGCTTCGTCGTGAAGAACGGGTCGAAGATGCGATCGCGATGCTCGGGGGCGATGCCAGGACCGGTGTCCTCGAAGTCCACGCGCACGCCACGGTCGCCGGCGGTGGTGCGGACGGTGAGGGAGCCGCCGTTCGGCATCACGTAGACGGCGTTGTTGATGATGTTGAGAAAGACCTGCTTGATGCGCGACACGTCCAGCTCCACCGCCGGCAGGTCGGGCGCGAAGCGCTCGTTCACCGTCACGGTTCCGAAGGCCCCCTGGCGGCGGACCATCGTGATCACCTGCTCGAGCACCTGATTGAGGCTCGCCGTCTCCGGCATGAAGTCCCGCTGCCGGCTGAATTGCAGCAGGTCGCGAACGATGTCGCGGGCGCGCGACGCCTCCTCCTGGATGAGGGTGAGCTCCTCGCGCATGGGGTCGTCGCTCTTGAGGCGCTCGGCGATGAACGAGGCGAAGCCGAGGACGGTGGTGAGCGGGTTGTTGATCTCATGGGCGATGTTCGCGGCCAGCTCACCAATGGCCGCCAGCTTCGTCGACTGCACGAGCTGGGCCTGCGTCTGCTTGAGCTCCGTCATCTGCTGCTTGACGCCCTCGTAGAGGCGCGAGTTCTCCACGGCCAGGGCCCCCTGCAGCGCGATGCCCTCGGTGAGCCGCAGCTCCTCGGGCGTGAACCGATGGGGCTCGCGGAGCCAGAGGACGGAGAAGGCCCCGATCAGCTGGCCCTTCCACCGGATGGGCTGAATCAGGAGCGACTTGTGCTCCATGAACTGCGCGATCGATGCATCACGCCACGGCTGGATCCGGCCGTCGCTCTCCGTCACCGGTGCCGTCAGGCCGTTCACGGTGCCGAAGAAGGGGTCGTCGACTCTCAGGGTGGCGACGCCGGCCTTGCCGAGCAGGTCCTTGGGGACACGATAGCCGACGAGGGGCACGTAGCGGTCGTGCGTCGGGGTGAGGAGCCAGGCCACACCGGTATCCGCGCCGAGCGCGCGTACCATCTCGCGGGTGGTGCGGCGGAGCACCTCGGTGAGATCCAGCGTCGAGCCGACCGCCTGGCTGACCGACACGAGGGTCTCGGTGTGACGCAGCCGCAGCTCCGTCTCCTCGTACAGATCGGCGTTCCGGATGCCGACGGCGGCCGACGTGCCGAGCGCCTGCGCCAGCGCCACTTCTTCTGGCTGGAATTCGCGACGCTGTCGGCTCCAGCAGAGCAGGACGCCGATCGGCGCCTGATCGATGAGCAGGGGAACGCCCACGAAGGAGACGAGTCCTTCTGCCTGCGCCCACTCGCGCTCGCGGAAGCGCGGGTCGACGAGGAGATCGGGCAGCACGAGCGGCGTGAGGTGCTCCATCACCCACCCCAGCGCGCCTTCGCCGGCGGCGAACTTCGTGCGCACCAGCCGCGTCTCGGCGAGACCAGCCTGGGCGGCCAGCCGATACTCGCTGCCGCCCTCGTGCAGCCAGATGCGCACGACGTCGACGCCGAGGCGGGAGCGCACGAGCTCCGTGAACCGCCGCAGGACATCGTCGACGTGGAGCGAGCTCGCGAGCAGGCGTCCGGCCTCGACGAGGCTCTCCTGCTCGGCCGCGCGCTGGACGACGCCTTCGTAGAGACGCGAGTTCTCCACGGCGATGGCCACCTGGTTGGCGACGATGTTCAGCAGTTGCTCCTCGTCGGCCTTCGCGCCCGGGGGTAGCACGAGCCGCGTGGTCATCTGGCCCAGCGGCCGGCCGCGGACGGCGAGCGGCAGCCGCCATTCCGCCTCGCTCCAGTCGTCGGCCGGCGCCACCCCCGTGCCCGAGAGCACGCTGCGGGGCCGGTCGCCGCCGGCCTGGGCGGTCACCTCGACGTGAACGTCGCTGTCCAGCATGTCGACGGCCATGAAGGTGGTACCGAGGGCGCGCGCCAGGTTCGGCAGCAGCTGCTCCAGCATCGCGCGGATGCCGACCTCGGAGGTGATGTCCTGGACGGAGCGGTGGAGGTCGGCAAGCTGACCGGCGCGCTGCACGAAATGCTGGTTGAGCCGCTTGAGCTCCTCGACCTGGTTCACCAGACGGTACACGAGGCGCTGGTTCAGCTCGCGCAGGTAGACGCTCTGCTCTTTTTCCTCGACGTGCTCGCGCTTGCCCTGCATGAACTCGGCGACCTGACGCGGGAACGCGTCCACGTCGATCGGCTTCTGGATGTAGCCGTCGCAGCCGGCCACGAGCGTGCGCTGGCGGTCCCCCTCCATGGCATAGGCGGTGACCGCGATGACAGGAGTGGTGGCGAAGGCCGGGAAGGACTTGATGATGGCCACCACCTCGTAGCCGTCGACGGCCGGCAGGTTGACGTCGAGCAGGATGAGCGCCGGCTCCTCGCGGATGGCCGCTTCGATGCCGGACAACCCGTCCTCGGCGTCGATGACGGTGTAGCCCTCGGCCTCGAGGACCGCGCGCACGAGCATGCGGTTCTCGCGGTTGTCCTCCACGTGGAGGATCTTCGCGCGACTACCGTCCCTGCGGACCGGTGCGGGCATGACAGTTCCTCTATGGAGCCGCCGTACTCAACGGCAGCGTGAAATGAAACGTCGAGCCCTGGCTCTCCCGGCTCTCCGCCCAGATGCGGCCCCGGTGGAGCTCGACGAATTTCTTGCTGATGGCGAGGCCGAGGCCCGTCCCGTCCGCCTGCTGGGCGAGCGGGTTGTCCAGTCGCTGGAAGGGCTCGAACAGCCGCGCCAGGTCGGTGTGCGAGATGCCGATGCCGGTGTCGGCCACCGACACGTGCAGTGCATCAGGCTCGCGGCGGACCTGGACGAGCACGCGGCCGGCCGACGTGAACTTGATGGCGTTGGAGACGAGATTCAGCAGCACCTGCTTCACGCGCGTGCGATCGGCGTAGAGCTCGGGAAGGTCGACCGGCACGTCCTTCTCGAGCTTGACCCGCTTCTCGCGCACGAGGGGCAGGGAGGACTCGATGCACTCCTCGACGATGTCGTGGAGATTGACGCGCTCCGGTCGCATCTCGAACTTGCCCGCCTCGATGCGCGAGAAGTCCAGGATGCCGTTGATGAGCTCGAGCAGGTGGCGGCTCGAGTTGTGCACCGACTTGACGTACGCCTCCTGGCGCTCGGTCAGGTCGCCGTCGAGCCGGTTCAGCAGAACCTTGGAGAAGCCGATGATGGAGTTCAGCGGCGTCCGCAGCTCGTGCGACATGTTGGCGAGGAACTGCGACTTGAGTCGGCTCGCCTCCATGAGCCGCACGTTCGAGGTGGACAGCCCCTCGTACAGCCGTGCGTTCTCCAGCGAGATGGCGGCCTGGTTGGCCAGCAACGACAGGACGTCGAGCTCCTGGGAGTCGAAGATCTCCCCCGACAGCTTCTCGCCGAGGAGCAGGATGCCGTTGAGCTTGTTCTCGATCCGGAGCGGCACGATGAGGGCGGCCTTGACCGCCTCCAGCTCGCCCTCGGCCGCCTCGAAGTACTTGGCGATGCGCGGGTTGAGCTTGACCTCTTCCTTGACGAGGAGCCCTTCGTTGTCCGTCAGCCACTGCACGATCGGGTTGTCCGTCCGGATGGAGTCGAGACCCGAGCCCTCGTCGAGGGTGGTCTCCTCACGGTAGTTCACGAAGCTGTTGGTGGCGGCGTCGTGGATCATCAACCCGGCGTGGGTGACGGGGATGCCGCGCACGAGCCCGTGCACGAGCGTGTCCACCAGCTCGTTGAAGTTCAGGATGCCGCTCATGCGCTTGCTCAGCGACAGCAGCGTCTCGTAGCAGCCGCGACGCTTGCTGAACATCAGGCGGTGGATGCGGTCCTCGAGCAGCTGGCCCCACGGCGAGAGCAGCACCGTCACCATGAAGCCGAGGGGGACCACCACCCAGATGGTGTCGATGTCGGTGAGGTTGAAATAGTTCTCGATGGCCCGAGTGACCGCGAACAGGATGGCGGTGATGCCGGCCCCCACCACGCCGTACACGGCGGCCTTCTTCACCGCGAGGTCCACGGCGAAGAGCCGGTACCGCACGATGGAGGTGCCCAGCATCAGGGCGAAGATCATGTTGGCGGGGATGCCGATCGGGTACAGCTGGTCCATCACCGGGATGTACTTGGCGAGGATGAACCGCGCGAAGTCGATGACGCCGCCGGCCAGGCTCACCAGGGTGCCGAGCAGGATCAGCGTGCCGCGGTTGCGGCGGAAGCTCGAGTCGATCCCCTGGTTGGCGTTCAACATCAGCCGGATGCCGTAGATCATGAAGAAGTTGAAGGCCAGGAAAAACGGGATGTAGAGGGGACCCGTGGCCGGCGCCCAGCCCCAGTACGTCCACACCACACCCTTCATGAAGAGCGGGGTGCCGCTCAGATTGACGAGCGTATACACGAGCGACACCGCGTACGCGAACACCAGCGACGGCCGATGGCGCGTGGTGGCGTCGAGGAAGATGAGCACGAAGTGGTAGTGGAACGCCGGCACCAGGACCACCCCGATGTGGATGATGATCTCGGCGAAGATGGCGCCGTGCGCGTCCGGACTCGTCCGCAGCATGAAGACGCCGATGTTCCAGAGCGCGATGGCGGACGCGAAGTAGGCGAAGACGCGGTTCAGCCGGCTGCCCGGGTTCCGGAGCAGGGAGAGTCCGGCCAGGGTAACGTTCAGGAAGAACGCGACGAGCGGAAGAAGGCTATGCGGACTCAATCACGTTCCTCTCGGAGTCATCATCGAGAGGAAGGTAGACCTTGTCCCGCGTCCGGACGGCATTGATCTCGTGCCGCAGAATGCCGAACACGATGACGTCCCAGTACCGGGTGCCGTCGTAGCCGGCCTGCCGCAGCACGCCCTCCTGGTGGAAGCCATTGCGCTTCAGCGAGTTCATGCTGAGCACGTTGTACTCGTACACCTTGGCTTCGACGCGCCGGAGGCCGAGCACGTCGACGCCATAGTAGGAGATGAGCTTCCCGGCTTCGACGCCGAATCCCCGCCGGATGGCGCGGGCATCGGCGATGATGGTTTCCAGGAAGGCGTAGCCTTCGAGCAGGTGGATGTTGAAGAGCCTCACCAGCCCCACCGGCTTCGTGAACCCGCCCATGCACGCCTCGACCATCAACACGACCTGGGTGGCGTCGTTCAGCACCGCCTCGTGGAAGCCGGGCCCCTTGTCCCAGTCGTGCTTGAACGCGTGGAGGAACTCGCTGCCGACCATGCGCTCGAGAAACGGATCGTCGACCCAGCTGGCGAGATGGTCGAGGTCGCGGCGGGTGAAGGTGCGAAGGTATACGCGCAGACCGCGGGAGATGACGACGTGGTCGGCGCGCACGCGCGCCCGGGGCGGAGCCTCGGCTGGTTGCCGCTGCACGGTGATCATCGCCTGACGGCTCTCACGAGCTGCACCGCGTTCGTCACCTCGTATGACGTGCACGCGCGGGCGGTGTCACCGCCCGCGCGCCTCGCATTCATTGCCTTCATGGCCGCCGCCACTGCGGGGCGGTCGCGCCTAGAAGGTGATCTCGAACCGCACCGTCGGGTATCCCAGCGCCTTCTCGTCGGGGCGCACGTCCACCGTCGAGAAGTCGTCGAGCAGATAGAAGGGCTTCAGGCACCAGTCGGGCGTCGGAGTGTTCGGCACCCGGCAGTAACCGGCCAGCCGCGCATCCGCGATCGCCGCCGCGGGCAGGCGGAACGTGCCCTTGAAGGGGACCCTCGGGCCGCCCTCGTACCGCAGCGTGCCTTCCACCGAGCCCAGCGGAACGGAGTTGAGGATGGCCGGGCTGAAGTCCATCTTGCCGTGGAAGCGCCCCTTGCCGACCACGATCTCGGGGCTGTCGAACGGATTGACGTCCTGCACCACGACCGTGAACGTTCCGCCGAAATTCCCCAGCCCGGTCAGCATGCTGATGCTGTCCGCGCCCGAGGCGTTGATCGTGCAGTAGCCGGCATATGGGTTCACGCGCGCCACCAGATCGGACGGGCACAGGGGCGAACCCACGAGGGCGTAGCCCATGAGCTCCGAGCTCGCGTTGCGGAACGGCCGCTTGAGACCCTTGATGCTCATGTTCTCGGTGAGCTCGTACAGCCACGCCTGCGGTCCTCCCTCGGCCGCCTGGCCGGGAGTCGTGCTCGCGACCGTCGCGAGCAGCAGCGCGGTTACTGCCCCCTTGATCCACGTCTTCATCGAGCGCCCTCCTACCCTGAGGTCCCGCTGGTGCGGGATGCCCAGAGCAGAGCAAGGGGGGTACCAAACCCGACGATAGCGCGTAACATGCGGAAACCATGAATTTTTTGACGACACCAGGCCGATCGGACGATCGGGGAGCTGGTTGATTCGTGATCGAATCAGCCCGGCAGGACGGCATCGTTCGGATCGAAACTGACCGATGAGCGAGACGCACGGTCACGCTTCAGCGCGGGGCGCGAACCCACGCCAGTCGGCTGATGCCGGCGAGGAACGTTTCGCGCGAGTCCAGGATCTCGAAGCCGGCGGTTCGCAGGGCGGCATGGAAGCCGGCTTCGGTGAGGTATCGCCGGTCGACGTGACGCATCAGCTCGAACAGCGCCGTGGGAAGGAGCCAGCGCAACGCGCGCACCGCCTGACCGAGGCCCTGTTGAGCGCGCACCTCGCCGAACGTGCGGACCACGCGCGCCGGGCGCGAGTAGGTGAGGAAGACCGCGTGACCGCCGGGAGCGAGCAGGCGTCGGCAGGCGGCGATGACGGCCTCCGGCTGCGGATGCCAGTACAGCGTGTGCATGCTGATCACGACGTCGTAGCGTCCGGCACCGGGCATGGGTGCGGTCGCCACGTCCAGGTGCTCGAAGCGCAGAGACGACGCCGGGCGATGGCCGTGGCGTCGCCGCGCGACGTCGACCAGGTGGCCCACGGCATCCACCGCGGTCACCGCGTACCCGCGCGCCGACAGTCGTGCCGCCACCGTGCCGATGCCGCACGAGACGTCGAGAATGGTGGGCGGGCGGCCTGACCCGGCCAGCGGCGCCGACCGCTCGACGTAGGCGAACACCTCGTCGAGCAGCGCCTCGTAAGGCCGAAATCCGGAGACGACGGCGTCGTACGTCAGACCGTACCCCATGGCCAGAAGGCGTTCGCTGGCGTGCATGAGCGTGCGCGGGCCGCCCGCGGCGAGGAGCTCGGGCTCGAAGGCCTCGCGCCCGGCCGCCTTGCGGTCCATCAGTCGGCGGTGTCCTTGCGCGCCCACATGAGAACACTGGCGCCGTTGAGGAACGTCCGCCTCGCTTCCAGCACGGTGAACCCGGCCGCACGCAGGTTCGCCGCGAATCGCGTCTCGTCCCAATAGTGTGGCCCGATGCGCCGTCGCGCCGCTTCGAAGATCGAGTTGGGGACGAGCCAGAGCAGACTGGAGAGTGCCGGCTTCACACCATCACGCCGCTTGATCTCGTTGAAGGTTGACCACTGCGCCACTTGCCGCGTGTGGTTGACGAAGATAGCATGGCCGCCCGGCTTCAGGATTCGATAGGCTTCCTTGAGCAGAGTCTCGGGCGCCGGATGCACGTAGAGCGAGTGGATGCTGACGATTTCGTCGAAGCTGGCCTCGCGGATTCCTGCCCCGTCGGCAAGGTCCCCGTGACGGAAGGCCAGGTTCGCGAGCCGCTTCGCCCGACGCTTCTCCCGGGCCAGCTCCACGAGGGCCGCGTACGACTCCAGCCCGATCGCGTTGAAGCCCGCCTCGGCCAGCACGAAGGTGAAGCTTCCGGGACCGCATCCGATGTCGAGCACGTGAACGTCCCGTTTCGGCAGGCCCGCGGGCGCGCCGGCGCCCACGAGCTCCAGCACTTCGGCTTGCAGCTGCTGGTATGGGCGGAATTGCTCGTAGATGTAGTCGTACACGAGGCCATAGCCGACGGAGAGCATCCGGTCGACGCCCCAGCGCACGCCACCCAGCAGCGAGCCCAGCAAGCCATCCGTCGCGGCGGTCGTGCCGCGTGCCGGTGCCCCAGTCTGCGTCTGCATCAGCGCGTCTCCTGACCGGGCTCCGCGAGCACCTTCTCGACGGTGCTCCGCAGCTCGTCGGATGTGAACGGCTTCAACAGGATGGAGGCGAAGCCCAGGCGGTTTGCTTCGTCCACGATATCCGGCGTGCCGTGTCCGGTCACGAGCACCACCGCGAGATCGGGATGAAGCGCCCGCGCTTGGGCGAAGACCTCGAAGCCCGTCAAGCCCGGCATCTTGTAGTCGAGCACCATGAGATCGAAGCGTTCCTTGCGCAGTATCTCGAGCGCGGCTTCACCGCGGTTGGCGCCCCTCACGGCATAGCCGAGCGCCTGCAGCACGTTGACGCACAGCACGACGACCGGACCGGCATCGTCGACGATCAGGACCTTCCGCTTCAGCGGGCTCAATGCGCGTGTGCGAAGGCGCGCGCCGAGATGTCGGCCGGCAGCGGGGTACTCGTCAGCGAGTCGTAGTGCCGTGTGATCTCGACGAGTCGTTCGATCGGGATCGACAGGAAGGCGTCCGCCACCTGCGGGTCGAAGTGGGTGCCCCGGCCGCGGACGATCTCCTCACGCGCCGCCTCGACGGGCAGCGCCGTTCGATAGGGACGGTTCGACGTCACCGCGTC
>Ga0209382_10012121_pt1 | contig 10660 bp, 8 predicted proteins | sample SoiMetdeltSBSDD5_FD_187599 | JGI IMG/M metagenome (GOLD analysis project Ga0209382, IMG submission 187599) | Bulk soil microbial communities from a Populus tree surrounding site in Tennessee, USA - Soil MetaG P. deltoides SBSDD5 (SPAdes) (version 2) | ecosystem: Environmental > Terrestrial >...
GGCGTTATCTGCGCTCGTCGGGCAACCGTTTCCTGTCGTTCATTTCGCTGATCTCGATGCTGGGCGTGGCGATCGGTGTGGCGGTGCTGATCGTCGTCCTCTCGGTCATGAACGGCTTCGAGCGCGAGCTGCGCAGCCGCATCCTGAGCGTGACCTCGCACGCGACAATCTCGGCGTTTGGCGCCGGTATGGCCGACTGGCCGGCCGCGCGCCGACTGGCGCTCGGCAATCCGGCCGTGCGCGGCGCAGCTCCCTTCGTCGAAGGCGAGGCGCTGCTGATCGGCGACAAGACCGGCGCGGGGTCGGCGGCGGCGAGCGTGCGTGGCGTGCTGCCGGAGCTCGAAGCCCAGGTCTCGGCGGTGGGCGAGCGGCTCAGCTCCGGTGCGATGAGCGCGCTCCAGCCGGGGCGTTACCGCATGTTGCTCGGCGCGGAGCTCGCCAGGGAGCTGAAGGTCGCGCGCGGCGATACGGTGGTGATCGCGATCGCGCAGGGAAGTGTCACCCCGGCCGGGGTGGTGCCGCGGTTGCGTCGGTTCGAGGTGGAAGGAGTGTTCGCCTCCGGGATGTACGAGATCGATCGCACGCTTGCGCTCGTCCATCTGCAGGACGCGGCGCGTCTGTTCCGGCTTGGCGACCGGGTCACGGGACTCAGGCTCGAGATGCACGACCCGTGGCAGGCGCCGATGGTTGCACGCGAGGTGGCGCGGGCGCTCGGCGACGGTCCATACGTCGACGACTGGACCAACCGCCACGCGAACTTCTTCCGTTCGATCGAGCTCACCAAGCGGATGATGTTCTTTATCCTGCTGCTGGTGGTGGCGGTTGCGGCGTTCAACATCGTCTCGACGCTGGTGATGGCGGTGAAGGACAAGCGGCCCGACATCGCCATACTGCGCACGATGGGTGCCGCACCGCGCAGCGTGCTCGCGGTGTTCGCGACACAGGGCACCGTGATCGGTCTTCTCGGCACGCTCGGTGGCGTACTGCTCGGCACCCTGCTCGCGGTCAACCTGGAAACGCTGGTGCACGGGCTCGAGCGGCTGGTCGACACTCGGTTCCTGGATGCGAGCGTGTACTTCATGAGCGACCTGCCGGCGCACGTCGAGGCGCGCGACGTCACGCTGATCGGCGTCACGGCCTTTGCGCTCTGCTGCCTGTCCACGGTCTACCCGGCGTGGCGCGCTGCCCGAACCGATCCTGCGAGGGCCCTGCGCCATGACTGATGCCGGAGTGCTGAGCTGCGACGACGTGCACAAGCATTTCGTGGACGCGGGGCAGCGGCTCGCCGTGCTGAAGGGTGTGGATCTCGAGGTCGGGGCGGGCGAGACCGTGGCAATCGTAGGCGCCTCGGGCTCGGGAAAGACCACGCTGCTGCAGATCCTCGGTGGGCTCGATCTGCCCACCGGCGGGCACGTTCGCATCGACGGTCGGCGCATCGACGAGCTCTCGGACGCCGAGCGCGGTCGGCTGCGCAATGAGGCGCTCGGCTTCGTGTACCAGTTTCACCATCTCCTCCCGGAGTTCACCGCGCTCGAAAACGTGGCGATGCCGCTCCTGGTGCGCCGCATGCCGGCGGATGCGGCGGCCGCGACGGCGCGCGGAATCCTCGAGCGCGTCGGTCTCGCGGCGCGACTGACGCACCGACCCGCTCAGCTCTCGGGTGGCGAGCGGCAGCGCGCGGCGGTAGCGCGAGCGCTCGTTACCCGCCCCAGGCTGGTGCTCGCCGACGAGCCGACCGGCAATCTGGATGGCCAGAACGCGCGCGGCGTGTTCGAGCTGATGCTCGAGCTCAACCGGGAGCTTGGCACGAGCTTCGTCATCGTGACGCATGCGCCGGAAATCGCGGCCCGCATGCAGCGGGTCCTCGTTCTCGTCGACGGACGCCTTGCGCCCGGCTGAAACTCGGCGATTTCGCGACTAACACGCGTCGCCCGCGGATGCGGGCGCGGTCAGGCTTCCAGTCTTTGTGCTGCGAGGCTCAGAAATGCCGGGCTCGGCCCTGGGTTTCGTCGCCGGGACCTGCGTGCTGCTGCTCCTGCCGCAATTGCCTTCTGCGGCCGTGCTGGCGGGAATCGCGGTCGCCGCCGTCGTCGTGGCGCTGCGAACGGGCAGCCTCGTGCCGATTGCGTTCGCCGCCGGTGCGATCCTGTGCCAGGTCGAAGCGGACGCACGGCTCGCCGATCAGCTCGATCCCGGCCTGGAGGGACGAACTCTCACGATAGCGGGCCGCGTCGTTTCGGTGCCGCAGTCCCTGGCGCATGGCCTGCGTTTCCGCTTCGAGCCCGCGCGTGCTGCGGATCTGCGGCTGCCGCACACCATCGAGCTCACTTGGTACGAGCCCGACTGGCGGCCGCTGCCGGCAGAGCGGCTCGCGCTCGAGGTGAAGCTGCGCCGACCACGCGGCTTCGCGAATCCGGGCGGCAGCGACTACGTGGCGCGGATGCTGCGCGAGGGTATCGGGGCCACCGGCTATGTCCGAAGCGCGAAGCACGATAGCCGCACCGGACTCGACCTGCTGACACACCCGGTACTGACCGCTCGCGGGGAAGTCGCGCGGGTCGTCGCCGACGTGCTGGGCCGGCGTCCGGCCACAGGAATCGTCGCCGGTCTCGCGATCGGATTGCAGGATGCGCTGTCACCGGAGCAGTGGCGCGCGCTCGCACGCAGCGGTACCACGCACCTGATGGCCATCTCGGGTATGCACATCGGGATGGTGGCGGCGATCGCGGCGTGGCTCGGTGCGGCTGTGCAGCGCGCACGGCAACGACGCGGCGCGCTCGGCACGACGCGCGATGCCGCGCTGATCTCGGGTGTCATAGCGGCGGTGGGCTATGCCGCGCTTGCAGGATGGTCCGTGCCTACGCAACGCACCGCGCTCATGATCGTGCTGCTGGCGATCGTCTTCCGGGCACGACGGCGCGCTGGCGTCTGGCAGGGCCTCGGGCTCACGGCCGCGGCGGTGCTGCTCGTAGATCCGCTGTCGGCGCTCGCCCCCGGGTTCTGGCTGTCCTTCGGAGCGGTGGCGGTGATCTTGTTTGCAACGAGCGGTTATTTCGGTCGCCAAGGGGTGCTCCGCGGTTACGGTCGGGTGCAGCTCGCGGTCACGGTCGGGCTCGCACCCGTGCTGGTCGGCAGTTTCGGCGGGGTCTCGCTCGTCTCGGTGGCCGTCAACCTGCTCGCCGTGCCTCTCTACACGCTCGTCATCGTGCCCGCCGTGCTGGTGGCCTCGGGGCTCGCCGTGGCGGCGCAGCCGCTCGGCGCGCCGCTGCTGCACGGGGTGGCATGGCTGATCGAGGCAACCTGGCCGTTGATCGACGTTCCGGCATCGTGGACCTGGGCCGTCTGGAACGTGGCCGCGCTGCCGCCGGTTCTATGGGGCGCGCTCATCATCGCGGCCATCGGTGCGCTGGCACCGCTGCCGGCGCCCGGCCGGGTAGCGGCCTGCATCTTCCTCATCGCCGGGGCCGGCTGGCGTCCAGAGCCGATACCAGAGCGCACGGCGCGGATCGCCATGCTCGACGTGGGGCACGGGCTCGCGGTGGTCGTCCAGACCCGCAGCCGCGTGCTGGTATACGACGCGGGACCGTCGTTTCGCAGCGGCTCGGATGCGGCGCTGCTCGCCATCGAACCATATCTCCGCAGGCGCGGTGTGCGCGCCATCGACCTGCTGGTGGTGAGTCACGATGATGCTGATCACGCGGGCGGCGCGGCCAGTCTCATCGCCGGCTTCCCGGTGCGCGCGCGCGCGGCAAGCGGCGAGGCGCTCGGCGCGACTGGCGTTATCCATTGCGCCCGGGGCGCACGCTGGTCCTGGGACGGCGTCGATTTCGAGTGGCTGCACCCGGGTACGCCACTCGCGCGGCGCGACAACGACCGCTCTTGCGTGCTCGGAATTCGCGCCGGTGAGCACCGGGCGCTGCTGACCGGTGACATCGAGCTCGAAGCGGAAAGCGAGCTGCTGCGCGCCGCATCGCCCCGAGCCGTCGACGTGCTGGTAGTACCGCATCACGGCAGCCGCTCGTCGTCCAGTCCCGCGTTCATCGAAGCCACACGGCCGCGCTGGGCCCTGATCTCTTCCGGACACGGAAATCGCTGGCGTCTGCCGGCGGCGGAGGTCGTTGCGCGGTGGGAGCAGGCCGGATCTCGCGTGCTGGTGACTTCGCAGACCGGTGCAGTGGAGTTCGAGCTGCGAGCGGGCACGGCGATCGCGGAGCCGCGGCTCGCACATGCAGACAGCGCGCGATTCTGGCAGCGGTCGCAGAATTGAGGCCCCGGCCGGCCCGTGTCATTGCACGGCTGGACGGCGCATGAAGTATGATCCGCGGGCGCTTGCGACAGGGGGCCAGTCCCGCGAAATGTTCGAGATCGTGAAAGCCGGCGGCCCCGTGATGGTGCCGATCATCCTGTGCTCCATCGTAGCCGTCGCCATCATCATCGAGCGGTTGTGGACACTCAGACAACAGCGGGTCGTCCCGATCGAGCTCACCGACAAGGTCTGGCAGTGGGTCGAGAACCGGACGCTGTCGGACAAGCAGATACGCGCGCTCGAGCTGCACTCCCCGCTTGGCCGAATCCTCGCCGCCGGTATCTCCAACCGACACCGCGACCGCGCGGTGATGATCGAGTCGATCGAGGATGCCGGCCGGCACGTAACGCATGACCTGGAACGATACCTGGGGATGCTGGGCACGATCGCCGGCGTGTCGCCGCTGCTCGGTCTGCTCGGCACCGTCGTGGGGATGATCCGAACGTTCAAGGCGATTACGATCGCGGGCGTCGGCGATCCGACGGCCATGGCGGGCGGCATCGCCGAGGCGCTGATCACGACTGCGGCGGGGTTGATCATCGCCGTCCCCGCGTTGATGGCGTACCGCTACCTGCGCGGAAGGGTTGACTCGCTCGTGATACGGATGGAGAAGGAGTCCCTGAAGCTCGTCCAGGCGATCGACCGCACCCTCGCGACGCGACCCGGGCAGCTCGCCGACGAGGACGAGGCCGCGTGAAATTCACGCCGCGCCGCAGCGAGGAGCCCGAGCTCAACATGACGTCGCTGATCGACGTCGTGCTGCTGCTGCTGATTTTCTTCATGATGTCGACGCGGTTCGTGGACGAGTCGCGTCTGGCCATACGTCTGCCGGAGGCGGGTCTCGAGCCCGACGCCGCTGCGCTCCGCGACGCCGTCGAGATCGAGGTCACCGCCGAGGGGGGGTACCGCGTCAACGGCCGCCCGCTCATCAACAACAGCCCGGACACGCTGTCGGTCGCGCTGAGCCGTGCCGCCTCGGGGAACCGGGCCGTGCCCGTGACCATACGGGCGGACGCTCGCGCCATGCACCAGTCGGTGGTCACGGCGATGGACATCGCGGGACGGCTTGGCTATCGCCAGATCAACATTGCCACCGTCCACGATGGATCCGCCGCGCGGTAACGATGCCGCGCGGCTGGCGCCGCCCGGCGCCTGGCCAACCTACCGCAGGCTGCTCGGGTATCTGCGGCCGCACCGCGCGATGTTCCTGTTCGGCGTGCTGGGCATGATCATGTTTGCGGCCACGGATGCAGGTTGGGCCGTGTTCGTGCGTTTCTTCCTCGACGGAACTTTCGTCGAGCGCGACCCGCGTATGGTCTGGCTGGTGCCGGGGGCGCTCGTAGGCCTGTTCCTGTTGCGCGGGATCGCCGATTTTCTGCAGACCTACTGCCCCGGACACGTGGGGCGGCACATCGTCAAGACACTCCGCGCCGAGATCTTCGATCGCTACCTGCGTCTGCCCGTCGCATTCTTCGACAGCCAGGCATCCGGCACGCTGCTGTCGCGACTGACGTACAACACCGAGCAGGTTGCCCAGGCCACGACTGATTCGATCACCGTGTTCATCCGCGACACGTTGACCATCGCCGGTCTCCTCGGCTACCTGTTCTACATGAACTGGCGGCTGACGCTCTTCAGCGTGGTCGTTGGACCGCTGATCGCGCTGCTGATTCGCAGGATAAACCACCTGTTCCGGCGCTACAGCGCGCGGATTCAGGATTCGATGGGCGACGTCACGCGGGTTGCGAAGGAGGCGATCGAGGCCCCGCGTGTGGTGCGCGTGTTCAACGCCCAGGATCACCAGTCGCAGGTCTTCGAGATCGTGGTCGAGCACAACCGGCGCTCGCACATGAAGATGATGCGCACCCGGGCGCTGAGCAATCCGGTGGTCCAGCTGGTCGCTTCGATCGGCCTCGCCGGTGTGCTCTACGTCGCGACGCTCGACGCGATGCAGGGAAAGATGACGGTCGGCGAATTCACCTCGTTCATCGCCGCGCTGATGCTGGTCACGGCGCCGTTACGCAGGCTGGTCAATGTGGCCGGCCCACTCCAGCAGGGCATCGCCGCGGCGCAGAACATCTTCGAGATCCTCGACGCCACACCGGAGCCGGAGGGTGGCGGACGGTCGATCGACCGGGCACGCGGGGACATCGAGTACCGCGACGTGCGATTCCGCTATCCGGCGGTCGATGACGAGGTGCTGCGCGGCGTGAGTTTCGCGTTACGGCAGGGTGAAACCGTGGCGATCGTCGGCCGCTCCGGCAGCGGCAAGTCCACGCTGGTCGGGCTGCTGCCGCGGTTCTACGACGTCACCGCGGGCCGCGTACTCCTCGACGGGCACGATGTGCGCGAATACGGGCTCTTCGATCTGCGCCGGCAGATCAGTCTCGTGAGTCAGGACGTCGTGCTTTTCAACGACACGATTGCGGCCAACATCGCGTTCGGTATGCCCGCGAATCCAGCGCAGGTCGCCGCCGCGGCGCAGGCGGCGCGGGTGGACGAGTTCGCGACGCAGCTGCCCGACGGCATCGACACAATCGTGGGCGACCGCGGTTCGCTGCTGTCGGGTGGACAGCGACAACGAATAGCGATAGCGCGGGCGCTGCTGCGGGACCCGCCGATCCTGATCCTCGACGAAGCAACTTCCGCGCTCGATACCGAGCTCGAGCGGCAGATCCAGCAACAGCTCGAGCACCTCGTGCGGGGCCGCACGACGCTCGTGATCGCTCACCGGCTCTCGACTGTAGAAAAGGCGGACCGGATCATCGTGATGGACTCCGGAAGGATGGTCGAGACCGGCACGCATGCCGAGCTGCTGCAGCGCAACGGCCAGTACGCCGTGCTCTATCGGATGCAGTTCAACGAATGACCCTGGAGCACCGCCTGCTCGGGCTGTGGTACGGCCCCGCGTGGCGTACCGCGGCGCTGTGGCCTCTCGAGGCACTCTACCGGCTGGTCATTCGGTCGCGTCGCGTTGCGTACGAGAGCGGACTTCTCGCGTGCGAGGACGCCGGTGCCCCGGTTGTCGTGGTCGGCAACCTGACCGTGGGCGGCACGGGCAAGACGCCGATCGCAAGCTGGCTCGCGGGCCAGTTACGCGCGCGTGGACTCATGACCGCGATCGTCCTGCGTGGCTACGGCGGACGGCACCACGGCGGGCCGCTCAGGGTGACCAGGGACACTGATCCAGCGATCGCCGGCGACGAGGCCGTCCTGCATGCGCATCGGGGCGCGGAGCTCGTGTTCGTCGACAGCGATCGGACGGCCGCCGCCCGTGCGGCGGTGGCCGCCGGCGCGCAGATCGTGGTGAGCGATGATGGCCTGCAGCACCTTGGGCTCGCGCGTCAGTACGAGATCGTCGTGGTCGATGCGGCGCGCGGCCTGGGCAACGGGCATCTGCTGCCCGCGGGTCCGTTGCGTGAGCCGCGGGGCCGTCTCGCGGCGGTCGATGCGATCGTCGTGACGGATCGCGACGGCTCGGGCGAGAGCCCCGTGGCCGGCTTGGGGTCACGGGTCATCCGCGCGCGACTGACTCCGGGGCGGGCGGTCAACATGGTCGACGGGTCGCGCCGCGACCTCGCGGATTTTCGTGGCCAGCGCGTGCAGGCGATCGCGGGAATCGGTCATCCCGATGCCTATTTTGCCGGGCTGCGAGCCGCGGGTCTTGACGTCGACGCACATGCGCTACCCGATCATGCCGCGATCGACGAGGCGTCGCTCGCCTGGGCTCGTAATGCGACCGTCCTCATGACGGAAAAAGATGCCGTAAAATGCCTGCGCTTCGCGCGGCCGGGATGGTGGTACGTGGATCTCGATGTCGCGTTTGAGCCGCCGTCGGCGGCCGAAGAGCTGGTGGCGCAGGTGCTGGCGGCCCCGCGTCGCAGTCCGGCTAGTGGAGGTCGTGTTGGATAGCAAGCTGCTCGACATACTCGCCTGTCCCGTCTGCAAGGGACCGCTGCGCTGGCATCGTGACAGCCAGCAGCTGGTCTGCCGGGGCGATCGTCTCGCATTTCCCGTGACCGATGGCATCCCGGTCATGCTCGAGGACGAGGCGCGGCCGCTCGCCGCGGACGATCCGCTACTTAAGGACTAGGCGTGGAATTCCGCGTCGTCATCCCGGCGCGCTATGCCTCGACACGGCTGCCGGGCAAGCCGCTGCTCGACATCGGGGGCCTGCCGATGATCCAGCGGGTCGTGGAACGCGCGTGCTCGAGCGCTGCGACCGAGGTGGTGGTCGCCACCGACGACGAGCGGATCGCAGCCGTGGTGCGTCACCCTCGCAACCGCGGCGCGCAGATAGCGGTGCTTACTGATGCCGCGCTCGCTTCGGGCACCGATCGCGTCGCCGCGGTTGCTGCAGCACGAGAGTGGCCCGATTCCCTCATCATCGTCAACGTCCAGGGCGACGAACCGTTCCTGCCGTCGCAGCTCATCGATCAGGCGGCGGAGACGCTGGCGGCGGATCCGGGCGCAGCGATTGCAACCCTTGCGACGCCGATCGGGACGCTGACCGAGTTCGTCGATCCGAACGTCGTCAAGGTCGTCACCGATCTGCAGGGTCGCGCCCTCTATTTCAGTCGCGCCGCGATTCCATTCACGCGGGATGTCGCCGACGCGACGAGTCCAATCGAGTTCGGCGGCGCCATGCGGCATATCGGACTGTATGCGTACCGTGCAGGCGCACTGCGCCGCCTCGTGCAGCTCGCGCCGTCGCCGCTGGAGACACGGGAGAGACTCGAACAGCTGCGCGCGCTGCAGAACGGCATGGCGATCGCGGTGGCTCTGGCCGCCGTGGTGCCCGACCCAGGCGTGGATACCGAGGCGGACCTGCGACGCGCACGGATGCGCGTTGCGGCTATCGGATAGCACGTCCCAGGCCGAGGCTTGAATCTTTGACTGCAGCAACCGGGTAGCCTGGTTGGTGCTGGGCACGAACAATGGGCACACACAGGCTGCGCGTCAAATACTCGGCTGTAGAGTCTGCGTTAGGCGCGGACAGCATGGTTGAGTGCGCACCTCTCGTCTCGACCATCGAAAGAGTGCGAGCGTGCTTGCGCCAAATGGCTTCGAGAGAGGGAAGGCCAGGCTCGCGGCGCATAGGCGTGAACAGAGTGAGGTGCCCGCAATAGAACCCGGGGCGATATCTTGCCGACGCGATGAGGGCACTCGCGGCTACCCTGAGCACGCGTATGGGCAAGGAGCGCGGCAAGCCAGACAGCCACACGTCGTCCCGCTGCATCGATGTGGGAGGGGCGCCAAGCCTCGCGCGCAGCTCCCAAAGCTTCCGCAGTTCAGCTGCCGATGCGCGGAGCGGCGCCGCGCGCAAGGCGCCGGGCAGGCGGGCAATGCGCCGGCCAATGATGGAGAGCCATGCCCGCAGCGGCCATCTCAGGGGACTCATCAACGTGTCGAAGAGGCCGACGAAGCCGATTTCATTTCCCGATTCCGAGAGCTGTCGCGCGATCTCGAAGGCCACGAGTCCACCGAAGGAATAGCCGCATAAGCAATAAGGCCCGTTCGGTTGGCGCGCTTTGATTTCCCTCAGGTAGTCCGCGGCCATAGCCTCCACGCTCGAGTGTGGCATTTCCCCGCGTGCGAGACCGCGTGCCCGAATGCCTATGACGGGGCCAGGGTAGGCCATGCGGCGGGCCGTAGGCAGGATTTCAACGACGTTCCCGCCGATCCCATGAATGACGAAGACCGGCGGCGAGCCGGCGCCCGCCTTCAGAAGAACGAGCGGGGCGTGGCGAGGCGCGCGGCACGCTCTCAGCACATCGCAAAAACCACTGAAACTCGGCGTCTCGTAGATCAGAGTCGGTGACAGCTCCAATCCCAGTTCACGTTCGAGCTCCATCGCAAACGTGATCGCTGTCAGGGAATCGCCGCCCGCGTCGAAGAAGTCGTCATGGGGCCCGCCAAGCGGCGCGAGCAGCACGTCTTGCCAGACGCGCGCTACCGTCTCCGCGAGGCGATCGCCCACTCTCGGAGCGAGCTCTGCTTCGTCGGCGGGTTTGGCTCGTTCTCTCTGGACGTTGGCGGCATCGAGAGCAATGAGCGCGCGAACGTCCAGCTTCGAGCTCGGCAGGCGGGGAATCTCGTCAGCGAGATAGAAGCGCGCGGGGCGCATCGGCGCTGGCGCCGAGCGCATCAGCGCTCTCAATTCCGCAACCAGCCCAGCGGGCGCTGCATCTTGTGGGCTCACATACGCGACGAGCGTCGTCGCGCCATTGACGCTACCCGTTCGCGCCAGCGCAGCAACGTCTCGTACGAAAGGGTGCTTGCGAAGACAGGCTTCTACGCCTTCGAGGTGAACGCGGACGCCACGTATCTTGACTTGCCTGTCCTTGCGTCCTA